>Ga0123352_10006934_pt1 | contig 17438 bp, 15 predicted proteins | sample TergutLab28metaG_FD_89700 | JGI IMG/M metagenome (GOLD analysis project Ga0123352, IMG submission 89700) | Labiotermes labralis P1 segment gut microbial communities from Petit-Saut dam, French Guiana - Lab288 P1 | ecosystem: Host-associated > Arthropoda: Insects > Digestive system > Gut ... | reverse complement strand
GGAGAAGAACGGTTTTAAACGCATACGCTATCACGATTTAAGACATAGCTGTGCATCACTTCTGCTTGCGAATGGTGTATCTCTTAAACAGATACAGGAATGGTTGGGTCATAGTGATTTTGCTATAACTGCTAATACCTACGCTCATTTGGATTTTTCATCTAAGCAAGCGGCGGCAGGAGCTATGTCATGGATAGGGGACACTTCTCTTGCATCGGTAGTAACAATTTCTGAACTAGAGACTGTTGCAAAAGAAAGTAAAGCAAAGACTATGTACTCAATGCAAGACTTACCTGATTACATGAACAGTCTTATTGTTTCAGGCGTGCCTATGGAAGCCATCATGTCATGGTTAAAGCAAGTAGAGCTTGACTTTGCAAGTGGCATAACTTGCTTATCTGAAAGTTTTTGCAAATTCAAGGAAAACAGCGGTTTTAAAGGCAGTACAAAAGCAGTTTGATAATTTTTCAAAATTTTCGAGATGTTTGGAATACAGTAAATACAAGGGCTACAAATAAGTTCTGGCAAACATTTAGGCAAACGTTATCAAAAGAATGCGAAAATCAGTCAATTCTTATGATTGTATTTAAAAATAAAAAAACACCCGTAAGCATTTGTATTTACTGGTGTTTATAAAAGGACGGAGGGTAAGGGATTCGAACCCTTGTGAGGTTGCCCTCTAACGGTTTTCAAGACCGCCCCGTTATGACCGCTTCGGTAACCCTCCATGTATATATTTACCATCAACATCAGCAAAATTTCCTTTTGGAAATCGGGCAAACATTGTGGGCAAACATCAAAAATATTTAGTTGTTAGCCTAGTATAGAAACCGCATAAATACTAGACTTTTCGAGGGTCAATGGTATAACATCCAACAGTTTTTCAAGCCCATTCATCTATAAAGTAACTCCATTTTTGAAAATTGCAATTTCTCTATAGCCATTAATTTCGGCATTTGTTTTTGTGCCGTTTGCAACTTCTATAACATAATCTAAAAGGCGTTTACCAGCCGTATCTAAGCTTTCGCCTGTTGCAACTGTGCCTGCATTAAAATCCATCCAATTAGGTTTTTGTTCAAATAATTTTGTGTTACTGCTTATTTTAATTGTTGGGGCAGGGGCGGCAAATGGTGTCCCTCTGCCTGTTGTGAAGAGTAGTATTTGTGCACCTGCGGCAGTCATGGCAGTTGTTGAAACAAGATCGTTCCCAGGGCCTGATAAAAGTGTTAAGCCTGTTTTTTTGACTCTTTCAGCATAGTCGATAACATCAACTACAGTAGCAACTCCGCCTTTTTGTATGCAGCCACAGCTTTTGTCCTCAAGTGTAGAAATTCCGCCATCTTTATTTCCTGGTGATGGGTTTTCATAAACAACTTGGCCTTGCTTTACAAAATAATCTTTAAAATCGTTTATCATTTTAGTCATTTTCTCAAAAACTTCTTCACTTTCACAGCGATTCATAAGAAGATTTTCAGCACCAAACATTTCAGGCACCTCGGTTAAAATTGTAGAACCGCTTTGTGCAATTAAAAAATCTGAAAATCTGCCAACAGCAGGATTTGCAGTAATTCCCGATAAACCGTCAGAACCGCCGCATTTCATGCCAATTATAAGCTTAGATGCAGGCATCTGTTCTCTTTCAAATTTTGCAGAGTAGTCTGCAAGCTCTTCAAGTAACTTTCTACCTTCTGCAAATTCATCGTCAACTTCTTGGCAGATTAAGAACTTTACTCTATCTTCGTCATATGTACCAAGTGCTTCGATAAAATCTTCTTTCAAAAGATTTTCGCAACCAAGCCCAACAATTAAAACTCCGCCTGCATTTGGATGATGTGTGAGTGATGCAAGGAGCTTCTTGGTCATTTCAAGGTCATCACCCATTTGGCTACAGCCGTAAGGGTGGGGGAATGAATAAATTCCGTCGATACTACCATTAACAAGGTCTAAATTATCAACTGCCAATTTTTGCGAAAGTGAATTTACACAACCCACAAGCGGTAAAATCCAAATTTCGTTACGAACGCCAACTTGCCCATCTTTTCGCAAGAAGCCGTTAAATGTTAAATTTTCTACATTTGGAAGCTCGCAAAATGATGGTTCGTAAGTATAGTTACTATGTTCTGAAAGTTTTGTAGCCATATTATGAGTATGAACCCAGTCGTCTTTCTCAATGTCTGTGGTTGCCACCCCGATAGGGTTGCCGTATTTAATAATATCTTCGCCCTTTTTAATATTAAAAAGGGCAATTTTATGCCCTGTTTTTATATCTCCAACGGGCGATAGAGCAACAACAACATTATCACTTGGGTGTATTTTGATAATATTTTCCATATTTATCTCCAATCAACTTCAAAATCCATATTAAAATCTAATAAAAATGGGCTATCTTGTGCTAGTTTTAAATCTTCATAAATTCTGCGACGGCTTTGATACTCGGAAGCTTGGTCGCTTGGGTCTTCTTCATTCCACCAAAGGAAGCCTCGCATGTAGCTTTCCCAAAATTCATCCCAAGAATTAAAGTTTTCCTGTATAATTCTTGATACCATAAGCATACCATCAAGAGCTTCTTCATATTCGATAAGTCCTGCAATATAAAACCAGCCAAAAAGCGAGTTAGCACGTGATAAATCCCAGCCTAAAATGGCTCTGTCGCCAAAAATTTCATATGTTTCGTGCAGATTTATGAAAAATGCCTCAATCCAACCGTCAGCACCTTCAAGCTCTCTTAAAAGTTCTTCTCTTGTATACGTTTCTAATTCGTAAAGATAATATTCGTCAATAAACCTTTGGTTATGCCCGCCAGATAAAAGCCATTCTATGGTTTCATCAGCTTCTTCTCTGTTAGTAACTCCCCACCAATCTTCTAACATACTTAGTTGAAGTGCTCTGTTAATCAAATTTGACCTAGAGCCACCAAGCATATTTATATCATCGTTATTTACAGTTGTTAAAACGGCGTGGGTTGCGTAAAACCATCTAATTGTATCAGTAACTTCGTTTGATGAACGCCCACCACAACCAGATAATACAAGGATTGCCGAAAATAAAGCTACAATAATTTTTTTCATATTTATGCCCTGCCTAAATACTCTTCAGTACGAGTATCAATTTTGATAACGTCGCCAATATTAACGAATAATGGAACATGAACGATAGCACCAGTTTCAACCGTTGCAGGTTTTGTAACGCCTTGTGCAGTGTCACCTTTATGACCTGGTTCTGTATCAACAACTGCAAGTTCAACGTGCATAGCACCCTCAATCCCAAAAACATTGCCATTGTGTGAAAGAATTTTAACCATTTCGTTTTCTTTAACAAATTTTAAAGAATCACCAATATCACTACTATTAAGAGCAATTTGCTCGTAGCTTTCAACGTTCATAAAGTGGTATAAATCGCCATCATTGTAAAGGTATTGCATATCATCTCTATCGATATGAGCTTTTGGCATTTTTTCTGATGGCCTGAAAGTTTTTTCTAAAACATTGCCTGTAACAATATTTTTAATTTTTGTACGGACAAAAGCCGCACCTTTACCTGGTTTTACGTGTTGAAAATCAATTATTACAAATAAATTTCCGTCAATCTCTATTGTGATACCATTTCTAAATTCTCCTGCTGAAATCATTTATTCCATCTCCTTAAATTTAAAATATTTTTTAATTATAAATTTTTCAATTTTTCTTTTTAATTTAACAGTAAACTCATCCCTAGTTGCAATGGGCTTTACTAAAATTACATGAATTTTTTTGCGGTTAGCTCCCCAAACATCAGTAAAAATTTGGTCGCCAATTAAAACTGTGTTACTCGCATCTGTCTGAATAAAAGATAGTGCTTGGTTTATACCTTTAAGCCTTGGCTTTAAAGCACGTGAAACAGCGGGAAAACTAAGGTTTTTGTTAAACAAAGAAACCCGCTTGTTGCTATTATTTGAAACAAGGCAAATTTTAAAACCGATAGCTTTAAGCTTTTCAAATAATTCATTAATTTCTTTGGGTGGGGCTTCTATATCAAAGGGTACAAGTGTATTATCTATATCAAATATAAGCCCTCTTATATTGTTTTCCCACAATTTGTGATAATCAATTAAAAACACACTGTCAAGATATTCTGTTGGAAATAATTTTTTTAGCATATCATACCCTCAATAACTTCTTTGGCCTTTTCTAAGGCTTTATCTATGCCTTCGATATTTTTGCCACCAGCTTGTGCCATTGTTGGTTTTCCACCGCCACGGCCATCAACTAAAGGAGCAATTTCTTTAATAATATTTCCTGCATGAATACCTTTTTTAACAACATCATCAGTTGCCATTGAAACAATGCTAACTGCTCCATCGTATGCACCCATTAAAACAATAACGCCAGATCCAAGCTTGTCTTTAACTTGGTCGCCCATGGTTCTAAGAGCCTGATTGTCTTGGTTATCAATACGTACAGCAATTGTGTTTACGCCTTTTATCTGAGTTGCCACGTTTTCAATCGCTTCATCAATGATATTTCCAGAAAGGTTTTGCTTGAGTTTATCAAGCTCACCTTTAAGACCTTTAACTTGTTCTATATAGCTTTGTGCTTTTTCAACAAAGTTTTCAGGATTTGCCTTAAAAATTTCACGAAGTTTTAAGAGCATTTCTTCACGCATGTTATAATATTCGATTACGTTTTGACCAGTTATAGCCTCAATACGCCTAACGCCCGCTGCAATTCCGTTTTCTGATAAAATCTTAAAAACACCAATTTGGCTTGTGTTTTTAACATGTGTACCGCCGCATAATTCTGTGGCATAATCGCAAGCCTTAACAACTCTAACAGTATCTGCATATTTCTCGCCGAAAAGTGCCATTGCACCCATTTCTTTTGCCTCATCCATACTTGTTTCAAAAATTTCGATACAAAGAGCATCATAAATTTTTTCGTTTACAATTTCTTCAATTTGTTTAATTTCTTGAGGGGTTAAAGCCTCAAAATGTGTAAAGTCGAACCTAAGCCTAGAAGGCGTTACATTAGAGCCAGCCTGCTCTATATGGTTACCGAGCAAATCTCTTAAAGCTTTTTGTAAAATATGTGTTGCTGTGTGGTTTCTTTCAGTTGCTTGCCTTGTTTTTTTATCTACTTCGGCAATTGCAAGCTGATCTACTTTGATGCTTCCATCAACAATTTTTCCACGGTGAACATGCTTATTTCCCACAACCTTTACGCAGTCAACAACTTCAATCATTCCGCTTCCAGTTTTAATTATTCCACTATCGCCAGCTTGCCCGCCAGCTTCGGCATAAAATGGCGTTTTATCAAGGATTATGCTAACCTCTGCACCACTTTCGGCAAAATCTACAATCTCATTATCTAAAATAATATGCTTGATTGTAGCACTATCTAAAGAAAGCGATGTATATCCGATAAACTCGGTATGTTCATTTGGGTCTAATTTATTAAATACCGTATCGTCAGCGCCCATATAACCATGCTCCGAGCGGCTAGACCTAGCCAGTTCGCGTTGTTTAAGCATTTCTTGCTCAAAGCCGTATTCATCAATTTCAATATGTTCTTCGCCAAGCATTTCTTTTAAAAGTTCAACAGGGAAGCCATATGTGTCGTAAAGCTTAAACGCTTCTTCGCCTGTCATTTCTTTTAGGTGCAATTCTTTTATTTTAGCTATTTTTTCGGCTATCATGGCAGTGCCTGCCTCTAGTGTTTCTAAGAAGCGGCTTTCTTCAATGTTAACAAGCCTAAGAATATAATCTTGTTTTTCTAATAACTCAGGGTATGCCCCCTTAAACTCACCAATAACAACTTTGCATAGGTTTTCTAAAAACTTATCTTGTATACCTAAAAGCCTACCGTGGCGAATTGCACGACGGAGTAGCCTACGAAGAACGTAGCCACGACCCTCGTTATTAGGCAAAACTCCATCTGCAAGCATAAATGTAACAGAACGCATATGGTCTGTAACAATTCTGATGCTTAAGTCTTTGTGAGAATCTTTGCCATATTCGGTTTTAGAAATTAAAGAAACTTCATCACGAATGGCTTTAAACGTATCAATATCAAAGATAGAAGAAACATTTTGCATAACAAGGCTAATACGTTCAAGCCCCATACCTGTATCTATATTTTTGTTTGGAAGAGGGGAGTAAGAGCCGTTTTCTTCTTTGTTAAGCTCAATAAATACTAAATTCCAAACTTCCATAAATCTATCACAATCGCAACCAACGGCACAATTTTCTTTTTTGCAGCCGTATTCTTCGCCCATATCGAAGAATATTTCAGAAGATGGACCACATGGGCCTGTAGTACCAACTTCCCAAAAATTATCATCCCTGCCAAGCTTAAAAATTTTGTCTTTTGGAAGACCAACTTTGTTTTCCCAAATAGAAAATGCTTCATTGTCTTCTTCAAAAACCGAAACAAAAAGCCTATTTAAGGGGAGTTCTAACTTTTCGATAATAAATTCCCAGGCCCATTTTATAGCCTCTTCTTTAAAATAGTCGCCGAAAGAAAAATTTCCAAGCATTTCAAAGAAAGTGCCATGTCTAGGTGTTATTCCAACATTGTCAATGTCGACCGTTCTTATACATTTTTGGCAAGTTGTCATCCTCTTACTGGGCGGGGTTTCTATTTCTGTAAAATATGTTTTAAGTGGTACCATTCCAGCACTTATAAGAAGCAAACTGTTATCATTTTCAGGCACAAGCGAAGCACTTTTTTGCTTTAAATGTCCTTTTTCTTCAAAAAACAAAAGAAATTTTTCGCGAATTTCGTTTAAACCCATGTATTTCATAAAAATCCTCCACACTAATTTCCTATAATCTTTTTATTATACACTATATAGAAAGTTTTGGCAAGCTTATTTCTGTTTTGAACAAATCGCCATCGATAGAAATATTTAAGCTGCCGCCATGCAAATCTATTATGTCTTTTGCGATTGATAAGCCAAGCCCACTGCCTTCTGTTGTTCTTGATTTATCTCCACGCTTAAATCTTTCAAACAGCTCGCTGGCATCAAAGTCTAGCTCATATGCAGAAATATTTTTCATAATAATTTCTATAGTTTTTTCAGTTTCTGCTATAGAAACATAAACCCTAGTTTCTTTTTTAGAATATTTGGTGATATTTCCAACCAAATTATCAAAAACACGCCACATTTTTTGCCCGTCAATCATAACAGGAACAAAGTCGTTAGATGTTGTAATTTTAAAATCCAAATTAGATTTTTTTATCTTCTCATCAAGCTCACCAAGGGTTTGCTGCAAAAGCTGGACGATATTTATTTTGTTATAATTTAATTCTATGTTGCTAGAGCTAAGCTTTGCCGCCTCAAACAAATCATTAATCAGCATTTTAAGCCTGTGTGATTTTTGTGCTAAAACTTCAGTATACTCTTTTTCGGGCTCACCAAGCTCTAATCCTCTAAGCAGTTCAACATAATTAATTATGCTTGTAAGTGGAGTTTTTAAATCGTGCGAAACATTTGTAATAAGCTCGGTTTTCATGCGTTCGCTTTTAAGCATTTTTTCAAGATTTTTCTTAAATCCAAGATTTATTTGGCTTAGCTTGTTTAACAATATTTCTTTTTCTGGTGGAATATCGCCATAAGACCCTTCAGAAATATTATTTATATAAAAGCCAAGTTTTGAATAATTTACAATAATTTTAAGGCTTATGATTGCAAGAACAATAACCGCCAAAATTATTATAGTTAAAACTACAAAAAGCATGTTGTAGTAAAATCTATTAATAACGATTGTAAAGCCTATAAAACCCAAAACAAAAATGCCCGAAAACATAAAAAATGAAATAATCGGGAAAAAATGCGGGCTATACTTTCGCATAATAGCAAAATCGGTTACAGACTTGTTTAAAAATTTTATATCGGGCTCACTTTTTATTAAGCCTTTATTTTTACATAGTTTTATCGTGTAGAAAATACCATAGATAAACACATATCCCATAAAGCTCATTACAATAAAATATGCGAAGTTGGTGATTTGAACCAAATCGGCGTGTATAAAAATGTCAAATGGACTCCTGAAAAAACGATTTAAAAATGCACTTGCTAGAATTACACTAAAAAATTTTAACACAAGCGGAACTCTTTCATAAATTTCAAAACTAAAGCCCTTTTTAGGAATTTGCCATAAAAGAACAACAAAAACAAGCACCAAACACAAAAATATTATGTTGTATCTTACAACTTGAGTACGCCAAAACTCTAAATTTTCTGCATTTCTTTCTGAAATATTTTCTAAAATCTGAACAACAAAACTATTTACAGGCTGGTTTGTAGGAACAAAGATATAGCCCTCAATTTCATTTTGCGAAAAGCTACGATTTAAAGGAACACCATTAAAAAGTGCATCTATTTCAGACAAATTAACAGCAAAGAGATAAGCCTCGCCTTCAGGCATGTTCGTAAAAATTTCATCCAAAACCAAGTCGTGGATATAATAGGCAAACTCGTGCGTTGTGTTTAAATAATTTCCAACACCTTCAAAATTAAGCCTTTCGTCGCCTAAAAGCCTTTCGCGTATATGCTCTATTTCAGATATGTATATGGCATCTAGCCTGTTCATATCGTTTGTAAAATCAGATAAGGCTTGCTCCCGCTCTTCTTCTGTAGAATTTGTGTTAAAAAGAACATTGTTAAGAACAGAAACACTTGTTTCCTGCTGAATTTTTAGGTTTGCTTCTAGGTTTAAAATTGCATTTTGTATATCTTCTTCACTAATTCGCTCATCATCCGATGTATTAAGAAAATTTCTATGATGAATATAAAAGCGATTTAAATTTCTTGCGTATCTTACTATTTCATTTTGTACAATTTGATTTTCTTGAAGTGCCGAAATGCTTAGCTGAAACAAGTCATATTCAGGTATAGCCCTACTATAATAATCGGCTCTTCGCCTTGCAGTGTAACCCAAAACAAAAACACAAACCATGAAAAAAAGTATTATATGTTTTAGTCTATTTTTCATCAACCTTATATCCAACGCCCCACACCACCTTTAGATAAATCGGCTCTTTTGGATTTACTTCAATTTTTTCACGAATACGCCTTATATGCACGGCGACTGTGTTCTCGCTATTATAAAATGGCTCGTTCCAAACTTTTTCATATATTTCTTCAATAGAAAAAGTTATGTTTTTATTTTCCATTAAAAGTTGTAAAATCTTAAATTCTATAGGCGTTAGGTGAACCTCCTTACCATCAACAAAAACTTCGCTGGTTCTTTTGCTTAAAACAAGCCCACGAATTGTTATTACGTTATCAGATTCTTTAACTTTTTCATAATTATCATATTTTACATATCGCCTTAGGTTGCTTTCAATTCGAGCCATAAGCTCTAAGAGGTTAAAAGGTTTAGTTATGTAATCGTCTGCACCAACGTTAAGCCCTGAAATAACATCTTTATCTTCCGATTTGGCTGAAAGAATAATTATCGGAATATCTTTAGTTTCTCTTATTTTAAGCGTGGCTTCTATCCCGTCCATTTCAGGCATCATTACGTCCATTAAAATTAGATGTACCTCTGTACTATCAAGTATTTCAAGGGCTTGTACACCATTTTCCGCTAAAAAAACATTAAATCTATTATTTTGATTAGAAAGGTATATATTAAGTGCGTTTCTTATTTCGTTATCATCGTCTACTACAAGTATATTATAATTTGTCATAAACAATCATCCTTTCGGAGTTTTTATACTAATTTGTATCGAAAATAGTAATGCAAAAATTTAGATATTTTTTGCTAAACAATGAAATGACACCGACGCATGCGTATAGCACGTTAGAAGGAGTTGATGAAGTATAGCAGAAAAAAACAAATTTTTATTACTGTTTTGAATGCAAATTGGTATACTTTATTTTAACAGATTTTTAGAATATAATCAACTGTTTTGATTACATCTTAGTAGAATCGTCAAAATTGAGATATTTAAAGGCGTGAAAATCACCCCCAATATCTAGCCTTTCTATTAGCTCTGCATCAAATGTAACATTAACGTGTATTATAGAGTCGATGTTTGCTCGTACAAGCTTTTGTATTTCTTTTTTTAGAAGCTCAGTATCTGCATTGGGAGTGGCTAAAACGCCAATTATAGCTCTGTTTTCAAGCACAACAACTAAAGCCATATCTATTTCATCAAATTTAGTAAGCAAGTTTTCTATTTCGTGTTTTTTTTCGGCTAAATTTAAAGGGGCATCCATAGTTAGATCTCTTGTATAATATTCGCTTGGATTTTTGAAAATTATAGTTTCGTTTTGGCTTATACTTCCGTTTGCTCTAATTATTATATTGTTTTCATTTTCGCCATTATCTCTGCAAGATGATAAGGCTAAAATTGCTAATAACGCAATAAATATTTTTTTCATTATTGTTTCCTCCTTCATAATTAATTTCTAGTATTTGCAGTAATTCAAAAAAGTATGTTCAAATTGCAAAAAATGTGTTATAGTAGTAAAGGTAATATTTAAACGAGAGGACGTAAAGAATGAAATTAGGAATTGTGGGGCTTCCCAATGTTGGGAAAAGTACCCTTTTTAACTCGCTAACAAAAGCAGGTGCCGAATCTGCTAATTATCCATTTTGTACAATAGACCCAAACGTTGGTGTTGTTTTTGTACCTGATGATAGGCTTAAAAACTTAGAAAAATTATATAATGCCGAAAAATTAACTCCAGCTGTTATCGAATTTGTTGATATAGCTGGGCTTGTTAGAGGTGCAAGTAAAGGTGAGGGGCTTGGTAACCAGTTTCTTTCGCACATTAGGGAAGTAGATGCCATTTTGCATGTTGTTAGATGTTTTGAAGATGAAAATATTATACATGTGGATACAAATGTAAATCCTATAAGAGATATTGAAACAATTAACTACGAGCTTATTTTTTCCGATATGGACGCTGTGGAAAGAAGGCTTGCTAAAACTATCAAATCCGTTAAAGCTGATAAATCCTTGCAAAAAGAACTAGATTTATTGCATATGCTTCAAAAAGAGCTTGAAGAAGGAAACTCTATCAGAAATTTAGAGTTTGACAAAGAAGAAAGAGAATTAGTTAAATCTTTTAACTTACTTACGGACAAGCCTGTAATTTATGCTGCCAATGTTAATGAGAACGATTTAGCTAATAATGGTTTAGAAAATTTATATGTTAAAGAAGTAATGGCTCATGCAGAAAAAGAAAAATCGGAAGTTTTTGTTGTGTGTGCTAAAATTGAAGAGGATATGTCGGAACTTGAAGAAGATGATAAAAAAGAGTTTCTTGCCGATTTAGGGCTTTCAGAAAGTGGGCTTGATAAGCTTATTTCTGCAAGCTACAAGCTTTTGGGCCTTGTTTCTTTTCTTACAGCAGGGCCAAAAGAGGTTAGAGCATGGACGATTGTAAACGGTACAAAAGCACCACAGGCAGCCGGAAAAATTCACACAGATTTTGAACGCGGATTTATTAGGGCAGAAATTGTAAATTATGATGATTTGATAAGGCTCGGCAATTATAATCTTGCAAAAGAAAGTGGGCTTGTAAGGCTTGAGGGCAAAGAATATATTGTTAAAGATGGCGACGTTATTTTGTTTAGATTTAATGTGTAGAATTGAGGCAAATATCACGAGTGTGAAAAAAATTCTATTCCTCTCATTTTCGTGCATAGAAAGAGAGGAAGGGCTACGCAAAATCCGTTATCCTGTTTGTAGGAGGTGAAGCAAATGGAATGGCTTAAACGTATGAACGACGCTCTAGTATATATGGAGAATAGTCTTGAGGGAGAAATTTCTATTGAGAAGGCGGCACAGATTGCTTGTTGTTCTCAATATCATTTCCAAAGAATGTTTTCGTATATCATTGGGGTGCCGCTATCAGAATATCTGCGTAGAAGAAGGCTTACACAAGCCGCTCTTGATTTACAAGCTGGCGATAGGGTTATCGATGTTGCCTTACGATATGGCTATGACTCGCCTACAGCGTTTAACAGGGCTTTTCAAGCTATACATGGCATATCGCCATCTACAGCCCAAAAGCCAGATACAGTGCTTAAAGCATTTCCCCCTGTTAGCTTCCAAATAACTATTAAAGGAGTAACAGAAATGGATTATCGTATTGTAGAAAAGGAAGGATTTAGAGTAGTGGGGATTCGCACTCATATTAGTGGGGATATGGAAGAAAACTTTAAAGTAGTAACACCTTTTTGGGAGCAAGCAATTAATTCAGGGCAAACAAAACAGATTGCCGGCATGATAAACGGTGAGCCTTTTGGTTTACTAGCTGTTTCAACTGTAGATGAATCTGGTAAAGGCGGGTATTATTATATTTGTGCCTCAACTGATAAACCTGTGCTAGATGGTATGTTTGAGGTAAATGTGCCTAAACATACTTGGGCAATTTTTTCAGGAAGTGGGCATCCTTCAAGTATTGGAGAACTTCACAAACGCATTTATTCTGAATGGAAGCCAACATCAGGTTATGAATGGGCTGCTATGATTGATGTTGAGGTTTATTTGAATGATGACCCTTTGAACATGAAGTATGAAGTATGGATGCCTGTTATAAAAAAAGTATAAGCTGATAACAGCAAAGAGGCTTAATGAATAGCCTCTTTTTTATTTAAAAAACATAAAAAACACCCATTTAAAAAATGGATGCTTTTAAAATACTTTATTAAGCTAGAGAATTGTGAGTAAAGCTAACAATTTTACAAATAGGAATTACACAAACAGAACCTAAAATATTTCCACCGCTAAAGCGTCTGCCGCATCCGCGTTCGCCACGTGGGCGATCTAAACAGCTTGAGCCAACACAGCACGAAGGTGCCATACCGATTGAGCAAATTAATTTAATGCAATCGTCGCCAACATGAGCTAATACGCCAGTAAAGCCATCGCCTGATAAGCCGCCGCTTGCTGTAAATAGAGTAACTGTTTGACCTATATGTCTACATAAACTTTCAATCATGCAAACTTTTGACATAGTGATATCCTCCCTTTAATGACTAAGGCTTTTAAATAGCCTTGTCTTAGTACATACTATGTCATAATAGAGGGACTTGTTACTATAGTAATTAAACTTGTAAAAAAACATACAGAAAAACTGTACAATGTACACTGCAAAGGGTGGAAAAGTGATACCAATGTTTACACTGTTTGATGCGGTTTGATTTAGAATCTACAATAGCTTCTTTGACATATAATAGCGATTGTGACCCTCGGGACAATCTTCCAAAACTCCAAATACTGTATATCCAAGTTTTTCATATAATTCCTTTGCTTGAAAGTCGAAGGTGTCTAAATGAGAAATTCGACATCCCATTTTTCTCGCCTCATTCTCTACACTATTAACTAAAACTTTAGCGTAGCCTTTATTTCTATGTTCATCTTTGACCCATAAAACATCAATACTCAAGATATTCCAGCAATAAACTTCAGACAAAATACCTCCGATAACTTCATTATCGTCTTTTATGCATTTATTGATATATGTTGTCAATGGTTTCTGCTTAAATGGCACTTTTGAATTGTTGAAGCGAGTTAAGCAAGAACCAATGTAGTCTTGCTCTTCTTTTATTGCATCGTAAATTTTTATTGTATTCATGGTTATTTATTCCCTTCGTTCATAAGCCAAACAATAGAAAATATAAATTTTGAGTTAATTCACTATATTTTATATTATTTCCATTACTCTTAGAATATAAATGCCGATTGTAAATGTTATAGCAGAGAGCAAACTTGTTAAAACTACTATGTTTGAGGCAAGTTCTTCGTCTGAATTCATCATAGCAGCCATTGTATAGCTTGCAATTGCTGTTGGAGCTGCGTACATAACATATAAAACGACAATGGAATCGCTTGGAAAACCCATATAAATAGCAATGCTTAAAAATACTAAAGGAACAAGCACAAGTTTATAAAAAGATACTAAAAGTGCATTTTTGATAGTTGATTTAAGCTTTGTAAAATCTAGTGTTGCACCGATACATAAAAGCATTATGGGCATAGCCATTTGACTTAAAGGTGCAAAAGTTTGAGCAATTGCAATTGGCAGCTCTAAATTAATTAAATTAGCACCAACACCTAAGAAAATACCCCAAATAAGCGGGTTTTTAACAATATTTAAAACAGTTTCTTTGGTTGTTTTTAATAGGCTTTGCTTTTCACCGCTATATATCGTAAGAATTACAACAGAGAGTATATTATACGTTGGTACGATAAATGCCGTAACTACTAGTGCTCTGGCAGGAAGCTCTCCACCCATAATATTTCTTATAAGAGGTAGGCCAATAAAAACGAAGTTTCCTCTAAAAGAGCCCTGAACAAATGCTCCAATTTTACGCCTATCTTTTGTAATTAAAATTGCAAAAATCCAAGCTCCAAAAAACGCCAAAAATGTTGTTACTAACATATAAACAATAAGGGTTAAGTCCATGGCTTCTCTTAGGTTAGCACCTAAAACATCACGAAAGAGCATTACAGGCATTGCAAATTTAAATACTATGGTGTTTATTTTTTTATATGTATACTCATCTAAATGACCACGCCTTTTTATAGCATACCCAAGAAGCACTAAGAGAAATATGGGTGCAATTGCGTTTAAACTAAATACTAAATTATCTAACAAAATTATACCTCCAACTTTTGTAACTTTATAAAGTTATCAACAAGGTTATCAACATATCCACAGAAAATCAGTCAAATATATTATTTTTTCTTCTCTTTTTTCGCTTCTTTCATCTCTTTTTCGGATTTTAAGCCTTTCATTCCTACTATATATCCGCCAGAAACATCAACTTTAACATTTTTCTTAACAGGTAAGGCATTAAAAACTTTTTTATCGCATATAAGCGTAACAATTTGAGGGCCAATTTTTGCTTTAACAAGCGGAAACTTCATAAGTTTCATACGTTTTGGCATTTGCTCTTCAACAGATTTTGGAAAATTTGCATTTTGTATTTTATCTCTCTTTTTGTCAATAACATATATGGTAATGGTTTGCCTAGAAGATTCAATCATTTTTTGTTGACCACTCATTCTTTTGCTCGCCCATTGGTTTAAAAAGTATAAAATACCAGCAATAACAGCCAATATTATCCCAACAGTTATTATAATTTCAAACATTTTAACATCTCCTTAATTTTTTTTCACACTAATATATTGTATATAAAAAAAAAACTATAGTCAAGCCTTAAAAAAAATGTTATAATATGTTTTATGAAATTGAAAATTGGAGGGGAAAGTATGTTTTCAGACGCAATTGCCATATTTTTGCAAGTTTTGTTCATACTTAATATTATTTTTGCAGTATTTATATTCCTTTTTGAAAGACGGAACCCAGCAGTTACATGGGTTTGGATTATTATAGCTCTATTAATACCGTATATTGGATTTTTTCTTTACCTTCTTATTGGGCTTGAAGGTCGCAAGCATGGCGTTTTTTCAAGGAAAGCACGCCAAGACGAAAAGTTTTTCTCAGATTATGCAGAAAATTTAAACAGTGAAAAAACAGCTATTGCAAAAACAAGACCTAGCTTTTTTGATAATAATCATATAAATAACATGGTTCACTTAAACTATTCTTTAAACCAATCTCTAATGACTAGTGACAATGAAGTTGATATTTTTTATGACGGTAATGAAAAATTCGATACTCTAATTAAAGATATAGAAAAAGCTAAGAAATTTATTCATCTACAATATTATATAGTTAAAAATGGCTACCTTTCAAAAAAACTTGTGGCTGCCCTTACAAAAAAAGCAAAAGAAGGCGTTGAAGTAAGATTTATGTTTGATGGGATGGGCTGTGCACGCACTAGTAAGAAACTTTTTAAACCATTAGAAGATGCAGGCGGGAAAATTGGTATATTTTTACCACCTTATTTTATAAGAATTAACTACAGAAATCATAGAAAGATTTGTGTAATAGATGGAGAAATTGCCTATGTTGGTGGCTTTAACATAGGAGATGAGTATTTAGGTTTAGTTAAACGATTTGGAAACTGGCATGACTGCCACATAAGAATTACAGGAAGTGCCGTATGCGAGCTTAATCTTAGGTTTGTTACCGACTGGAACCATTGCTCTAAGGAAACGGTGCCTTTAGAACGCAAGTATTTTCCGTCAAACCCTGAAACATATGATAAAAACGATGGAGTTAAAATTCAAATTGTTTCAAGTGGGCCTGATACAGCTAGACCAAATGTGCATTCAAGCTTTTTAAAGATGATAACAAAGGCCGAAAAATCTATATATATTCAATCACCTTACTTTGTGCCAGATGATGCTCTTTTAGAAATGTTAAGAATTGCAGCACTTTCAGGCGTAGATGTTAGAATTATGATACCAGCAAATCCAGACCATCCTTTTGTTTACTGGGCAGCACTTTCGTATATGTCTGAACTTTTAGATGCAGGTGTCAAATGCTACCAGTATGAAAATGGATTTGTACATTCCAAAATTTTAATAGTCGATGGTTTTTTGGCAACAGTTGGAACAACAAACATGGATATTCGCTCATTTAAACTTAATTTTGAAACTAACGCATTTATTTATGATAAAGAAACGGCTTTTAAGCTTGAACAACAATTTTTAAAAGACATAGAATATTGCACGGTTATTGATATGGAATTTTATAAAAAACGCAGAAACAGAGCCAGAATTAGAGAAGCTATTGCGAGGCTTATTTCGCCACTTTTATAAAAAAACAAGAAAAAAAATATTTTTTTTTGGAAAAGGTGTTGACAAGAGGATTGTGATGTGTTATTATTAAATTCGCTCGTTGGTGAGCAATGAAAAAATATGACTTACTAAGTTATGATTATTTAGAAGAAGTAAAGTCGTATTTTTGGATGAAGATTGAGAAATGAATAATGAGGAAAGAAAGAACACAACCGTTGATTTTGGTATTTTAGAAAAAGTACTATGTTTGATGTTTTAGAAAAAGCATAATGAATGTTGGTGTAGGCAATGATTAATGATAATGATTAATAGTTATTGTAGGCATTAGCAGGAAGTCAGTTTTAAACTGGTTGAGATCAAATTTTAAATAGAGAGTTTGATCCTGGCTCAGGATGAACGCTGGCGGCGTGTGTAAGACATGCAAGTCGAACGGAGCTAAACTAAACACTGTGTGTTTAGAAGGTAATAGGTAAGAGAGAATGGGTAATAGGTGGAAGAAGTTTGAAGAGAGAAGTAAGATTCAAGCGAGAGAGAGCCTAATACATATTTAATATAGAACCTATTAACTTAAAATAGAATCTAAGAACTGTTTAATAAAGAATGTATTAATTAAATAGAGCCTAGGAGCTGTGAGGAAAGAGAACACAGAGTGTTTGGTTTAGCTTAGTGGCGGACGGGTGAGTAACGCGTGGATAATCTGGCCATAAGAGGGGGATAACTGCTGGAAACGGTAGCTAATACCGCATATACTTATTGAGTGGCATCGCTTGATAAGGAAAAATTTAT
>Ga0123352_10006933_pt1 | contig 17442 bp, 12 predicted proteins | sample TergutLab28metaG_FD_89700 | JGI IMG/M metagenome (GOLD analysis project Ga0123352, IMG submission 89700) | Labiotermes labralis P1 segment gut microbial communities from Petit-Saut dam, French Guiana - Lab288 P1 | ecosystem: Host-associated > Arthropoda: Insects > Digestive system > Gut ... | reverse complement strand
CTTGGCTCAGGTACTAGTGGTTCTGCTGTGTGTATTTCTGCCTGCCCAACATCCTTAACCCCATGCACGTTGAATAGCTGGGAGAAATAATTCCTCCACCTAGCCACAATACTGTGGGAGTCTGCAACCAAGTCACCTTTCTCATCCTTTACTATATTACATCTAGGCTGGTACCCCTTCTTGAAGTCATTGATGCCCCTATACAAGTCCCTAATATTTTTTTATCTTACTGTTAGTTTCAAGTTCCTCAATTTTGGCTCTCATATATGCCTTCTTTTTGTTCCTGAAATGTCTGCTAACTTCACGTCTTACATTGTTCAGATTATCTACATTGTTTTGGCTTGGATCCTGTATCCACTGCATTTTAGTCTGCTTCCTTTGATCCAAAAAACCTAAACATTCTTCATAAAACCAGGGGTTGGTTAATTACTAAAAAACTTATAAAGTTTTCAAACCTAACGTATCTTTTTTAGAAAGATCATACACCAACAAGTACACAATTTAGTAAACTTAACAAAGTTTTAAAATTTACATTAAATATCACTTTGACTTGCTGCTACATGTTTCGTTCTACGACCATCATCTGGGTGCCTTCACTAGAGTCTAGCTAAAGTTATATTTAGGTTAAGATTCGGTAAAAACTACGTCGTTATATGTTGGTCGCACTCAGCACAGTGAAAGGTACACACACCATACCTTGACATACTGCCACACCACCGCATAACATATAACGACGTAGTTCTTACCTAATCTTAACCTAAATATAACTTTAGCTAGGCTCTAGTGAAGGCTCCCTGATGATGGTCGTAGACCGAAACATGTAGGAGCAAGTCAAAGTGATTTTTAATGTGAATTTTAAAACTTTGTTTATTTAATAAAGAGTGCATTTGTTGGTGTATGAACTTTATAGATATAAAATGCACGGTACAACGATAACAAATGTCATTTTTAGGTTTCTGCGGATTATCTTGTACGCGAACTTAAAAAATATCCACAGATTGATCTACTTTGGAATCAGCTGAACATTTTCATTGTAATATGTGGGCAGAAGTAAAAGATATTCTAGGAAGTTTTTTTTACAACAATAGTGTTAGGAGGAATGAAAAAGAGGTACGCGTATAAAGCCAGAAGGCGGAGTATAATGAATGTAACCAAACACAGCAGAGTTCAGTGAAAATATTACTTTATCTCACAACTGTTCCGCTGTTAGTCAGGCCTAGTAAAAGAATTAGATAACACCGGATTATTGCTTTCTGCCTGAACACATTTTTTCTGTGATAAATTGCCGTATTGTACTTTCATTAATATTGCTTAATTACCACCTAGAATTCTTTGAAGGGAACTGAAAATGACCACAATGGGAAGCAGGCGCGCTGTTCCCAATTATGCCCCTGTTTGTTCAGCGACATTTTTGCCGCCAATACATGTCAATTGGCGGCTTAATCGTGTATGTGAATATATCGATCTGATGTTTACATCCATTTATTTAATTATTTTATCCCCTCCTGTAGCCTATCGATAGTTCAGGCTTCCCACACATCGTGTTCAACAGCCCATTTATCAGGCTGTGTTTTGTGCACCACAGGCATGCTGTCTATGAGCTCAGTGATGCCATGTATTGAGGCTTGAGTTGCTCAGTGGACAATTAGCGGCATGTTTTCATTATTTGCCCATTCCTAAAGCCTGATATCTTTCTTTGTTCGTGATCATTATTTACAAGAATCTGACGCAGGAAACAGGAATATCCTGAATATAGATTCTAAATATTTAAATATTTTTAAGAAAAAATTTAATATTGTTGGTCTAATGTCGAGTTAAACAAAGAGCAATTTCCTTTTTTACTGTGTTTCATAGCACTTTATGTTGGTTTAACTAAGCTCCTCTTACATAGTGGCTGCTTTTGTATTTTGAAATTTAGAAATTTCCTGGAAAAATAATTTGAGGAAGACAGTTGGATTTCAAAAGCATAATTTTGAATTAAAAAACTTAAAAGAATTAGGTCTATCCAAGTTTAGTCCTCACCATTCTGACACGTAATTTCTTCTAAAGTAAATAATTAATTAATCAATTCTTTGGTATACGGACTTCCAAAAATTTGTTGACTGAACTAATAAAAATGTCCCCACAATTTATGGGACTCGAAGTCCCTAAAGAGCCTACTTCTGTTCTTCATATTTAGCCATATGAACACACTGAACTTTACAAAACACTACACAAATAAAAGCCACTATAATACTGCTCTCCCATCTGAGACATAAAATTTTCATGTGTTGGCGTCACTCGGGATTCTTCGACTATAAGTAATAAATATGAACATAAGTTTTACAATTGTAAGCAATATATATGTCATGCGTTACTTTATCAAGCATTCTAGAACTTCGATTTAAATTGTGGACCTATTTAGGTGCCTCTTCCTAAGGTTTCTACTGTATCTTAATTATCTAAGCCCTTTTATAGATATTTCATGTCTCTGGTAAAATGAAACCGGGTGCAACGCACGAGGTAGTTATGAAATTGTGAGTTTTGAGTTTCTCTATCTAATAAGAACCAAGAAAATGCACAATTCTTACATTAATGTTTTAATTTAATTATTGTATCTTCGACATGTTTCGAACATCCAAGTGTCTATCATCAGGAAGAAAACTTGTACGTGCAGTTTTATGGTTATTCGTTCATGCATCCATATAAACAGTTTGGTCGGTGGCAGGATGTGCTTGTATCAAACACATCCTACCATAGACCAGACTGCTTATATGGATACATGAACGAAATACACTAAATCTGCATGTACAAATCTTCCTTAGGATGAACACTTGGATGTTCGAAACATGTCGAAGACATTATAGTTAAATTAAAACATTAATTTAAAATTTGTTCATTGTGTTGGTTCTTATTACGTAGGGATATCACAATGCACGGATCAAAAAACGTTAAGTTTGAGTTTCTCGTTGAGATGAGTATTAAGGGAGACCGTTTTATGGCTTTAGACATCACGTTAGGCACCTACCAGAATGAGTAGTGTTATAGTTCAAGGCACCGCAAAGTTATTATACGTTAATCACTTTATTATCCAACTAATGCACAATATATAATATGTAGATACAATTAAAATTATAAAATATTTAAAAGTGCTCCAAAATATTTAATATACAGTGAACTACACACAAGCACAACGGGTCACAATATGCTGCCATAACACCGACCTTGTCCATATCAACGAACACGATAGAATCATTCTTGTAATTTTTAGCCAAGCACTGTACAAGGCTCCCTGACGATGGATCCTCTGTGATCCGAAACATGTTGGAGAACTTTTAAATATTGAATAATTTTAATTGTATCTACATATTATATATTGTGCATTAGTTGGATAGTAATGTGTTTAATTATCATTGATGCACGGTACAAACATGAAGTTTATTACACATTACTTAGTACCTTATCACTGTAGAGCCCTAAATGTATCGAAGGCCGAGTGTAAAGCAATTCCGGAGGAGTTTCAACTCTCATCGCGTTCAGTGCGGATTAAGGCAAGTGAGTTCAGTGGCCGTGGAGTTGAATTACCACGACAAATACAACTGATATATGTATGTTCGGCATTAATATTGATCACGATACAATTTTCTGCTAGCGGCAAGCGAAAAGTTAATAAAAATATACTGTGGTTCATGTGTAACATGAGAGAGCAGGTTTACTGTTTTTTTTTCCAAAAAACATGTGCGAAAACAAAGCCGTCTGAGCAGAAATCATACGTGCTTTCCTATTGCATATTTTTATATTATTATTATTATTGTTGTTATTAATGTATTTTTCATTTTGTGAGTAGACAACTTACTACTCAGTTAAAATTCTATATAGGCTACCGTAAATTTGTTAAATATGACATAAATAGTTATCATCATCATCTTAGTAACTTATTTTCGTTGTTACACCGTGCATGTTGTTTACTCAATTATTTTAGCAACTACTGCACATATATAAAAATTATAAAATTTACACATTAAAACATTAAAACGCTCCGACATGTTTCGGTCCTAGGACCATCATCAGGGAGCCACATCGTCCTTGCTAAAGTCACACTATAAAAAGCCACATTAATTTCGCTGTACCAGTTGGGTATTGTGGCAGCATGCTGTATTGTGTGATGTTATGTTGCGAAGAGTGCCCTGCTACGGATGTACATTCTGTACTCGTTGCGTATCACGCAACGAAGCACAATAGTGCAGTAATTGGTATAATAATTGAGTATCTTAGTAACTGTTTACTTACAAAGGTTTTGCGTGTCCTATGTGTAATTTTTTATAATTTTTCTTAACAAATTGACATCTTCAGCTCCTCGTTTCTTTAAGCACAGTCATGCAACCAAATAAATAAACGTTACAAAGCTATAAATTTTTTTTTTTATATTCCAAGAAAACTGCTCCTTAATAATATTTGTATATTTTTATAAGGTATAAAACTGTGCACCATTTCAGAGCCTGCAAGTACTTGTCGCTAGTGTCGCTCCCAACTCAACGTTCCGTCCTTATTTTATACTGTTATTTCTTATTGTGGGGAAAGAAAAGGTACGGCGTAGGTGTTTTTCCATTAACACCAGATTAGCACTTAAATTCATAAAAATTTTTAATCCTTTTAGAAGAATAATAAGAGTGGGGAAAAGAGTTTGCCCCCCCCCCCTACACACACACACAAACACACACAATCACGTTAATATAAAAAGCCGATAATTTGCACTTTAAATAGAAAAGTACAGTAAAAATTAGATCATTAAATAAATTTATACGCCCTCTGTATTCAGATACTCTAAGCTCTGACTGAATACAGGTTTGGCGCCATAATGATCCCAGGCTTTTGATATAAATTAAAACTTAGCAAGAAAAAAAAAGAGGGAGCAGCAAAATAATAATCCCTATTAATAATCCTCCTTTTTAAGTAATATTATTTAGAATTATGAAGAAAACTTTGGTCTGTTTGCCAGACAGTTCAGTATAAGTGTGTAAACAGCTACCCGACAGTTCCTATAAGTGAATAATGCTTAAGATAATGATATTTAAGTTAAAGGTAAAGTGTTCCCGTTACAGGCCCGTTGTGGCGCAGAGTGTGGTTAGAGGTGTAGCTCTACTCTTCCATGATCGCGGCACTAGAAGGGGGTGAGTGGTCAGCAGCAAGCCCTGGCCGCACTTTACCTCCGGGAAAGACCCGGTACCCATTTTACAGGAGGCTGGGCGGAAAATCTCGTCAACTCCGGGATTCAATCCCGGACCGTCCAGTCCGTAGTCAGTCGCTATACCGACTGAGCTACCGGGCCCACAATGATAATTACGTTAATTGAAGTTATTTATTGTGGGAGAAAGAGAAGAAAAATTGAATAAAATTATTTGATTCAAAAATAAGAGCAAAAAAATTGGAGCGTAATCAATCAAGTAAAGGTTTTAAATGGAATGGCATAAGGTTGTAAAGTAGTCTTCTAAAGTTACAAATTTTTGTGTAAAATTGTCATTAACAGCAGACAATCAGAAACAAGGAAGTAAATTTGAGTTCAGCTCTACTCATTCTTACCGTCTGTACTACATGGAGTTGATCAGTCAGCATAGGTCCCCGTCCGCTTTACCCGACCTAGAGGACCCCCACTGCCCATTAAACAAGAGAACAGGCGACGCGGTCGATTCGTAGTGAAGAACACCTCTTGCCCATTCCGGGGTTCAAACAGCGGACCGTTAGACCCCGCAAACTACTCACTACACCTACCGATCACGATATTCCGACTCCAACCACAAATAAGTGTCATGTTAATTGCATAACACACACCATTTTAACAGGGAGAGAGCTCTCTTGTGGCATTGGTGATTGATTGTCTTAGACATATCGTGTTAATATTAAGACAGACTAACCAAAGGATTATCTAAGATATTTAAAGAGTCTTCAGAATCCCTCCATAAGTGTGCAGGCTCTTGCATGCCCTTCAGCATGATTTCGGTGCGAATCTTTGGAAAGAGTGTAGGTTCTGCCATTATTTAGTCTGTCACTCTGATGAAGAGACGAGAACACGCGTTTTCTTTAATAATCATCGTATGTACCGCTGTATATATTTCCTTACTGCCATCTAACGAAGTTCCTGTGAAACAACCTTATTCATTGAATACGTCACCTTTAAAATTTTGAAGAATTTTTCAGAGATATTTTCTGATTTTCACTTTAATTACTCGCAGTATTTGATATCATGGTTTCGGCAATCCGGTGATAATATTAATGCCACATGTGCTGGTTCCCCGTCTCTTCTATCTGTGCATATGTCGTCCAGCTGCCGAATTCATGTACTGAACTAAAACGTGACGAGTAAGTGATTTTATAATGAATCCACGTAACATAGAATCAGATTAAGATGCTTACTAACAGTTAGGATCTTGGACTAATTGTACATTAGCACAAAAAAATCCCTGCATCAAACGTTTAAAACCCCATGGAAAAAATTAAGGTTTCATGAAATTATTTTTCACAGTATCGTTGAAAACGTACACATACCAATAAATGCTGCGAGGTGCTAAGACAACTTACTTACTTATTCCATGGTGCAGATTCCTTCTTGAGAAACTAACTGGTTTGCAGCTAGTCAAGAAATTCTCTGCATTTCACGGAACCCGAAGGTACATTACCGCACTCACAAGCGTCCGCCACCTGTATCTATCCTGGGCCAGCCCAATCCAGTCCATATACCCACATCTCACCTCCTGAAGATCCATCCTAATATTATCTACCTATCTACGCCTAGGTCTCCCCAGTGGTATCTTTCTCTCCGGTTTCCCCACCAAGACCCTATACAACCCCCTCTCCTCACCCATATGCGCCACATGCCCATCCCATCTCATTCTTCTCGATTTTATCACCCGTACAATATTGGGTGAGCAATACAAATCATTTAGCTCCTCGGGCGCTAAGACAACAGCAGATGAAAATATGTATCTTGCTCCTAAAACCCAGAGTATGGACACCAACCCATTAGGGCCCCACCGAAAGAGAATTTAGAAATATGGGAGAAATTTTTAAGTCGAGTATAAATTAGGTGTTAAAAAAAATTAATTGTCTTGTACTTTATTCCAGACCTGTGAATAAAAAAACAGGGCCCCCAGAAAAACTTGTATTTGAGTATCTAACATGGTTCGTACGTAAAGAAATGAAACACAAACAGAAGTGATGATGGCAACACAATCATCACTGTGAAGTCAATAGAATAGAATAAAGAATATAGTAAATTGTACAAAATCATGTTTCATGCAGTGGATTAACATTTTACATGAACATTGTGGATTTAGTTTCCTAACAAAAGAATAAATTTAATCCTATTTCAAGAATGAATTCAATTCTCATTTTTCTCCACGTTTTAGCTTGCGTCTACTTGTCTTGTATCTTTCTAATCCGTCATATTAAATCCAACCCTAATTACAGACGTCGCAAAAACCTCCAAGAAAGCGAAGCTCGTGTGACGCTAGTCTGTCGGCGAAGAAAATTGACAGTTAATACAAATTACAGCAGTTTTGTACATTTCTGGTATAAGCCTGAATGACCTATACGGTAAATATGTCAACGTGCTAAGGAGTGGGTAAAGAAGTAATCATGTTTCGATTACCGGCAGAAGCAAGAGATTTTTGTCTTCTCCAAGACCTCCAGTCTGGGGCTGGAGCCAACCCAGCCCCGTATTCAATGTACATTTAGACTCTTTACTCGGAGCTAAAGTGGCAGAGACATTACCCTTACCTTTCACCCCCACTTAATGCCGAAGCTAAGAGTAAATGGAGCTCAGTTTCCACATCCTTCTGTGCTTTCGTGTTGTGTACAAGAGACGGTTTTGTAGGTTTGACACAACCTGAATTCTGTTGCGGCTTCATACCGCAGCTTTAATAACTCTGGAATGCAAATATTGAATTAGCGTTTTGTTTGGGAACAAGCGTCTGAAAAAACAACGTCCTAATTTAAACGTATATCCCGGCTTATATTCCTAGTATCAATTAATTTGAACAATATGACACAATTGTTATAAAAACCACTGTAATGAAATATCAAAAGTAAATTTCTGGACAACTCCATCTACCACTCTCTGTCACTTCAAACCTCCAACCATCAGGTCGCTGTAATACCATCATCTGATTCAAATAGGCTAATATCTCCTTCTTCATTCGCCCACAGATTAGCTCGTATTCGACTCGTTTCATGTGAAGGTACGTGGTGATTAAGAATGCAAATATTTTCTCCGTTATCGCTCATTTCTAGGTCTTTCAGTTCAAACCAAAAAGTAATATAATTCCAACCACTTTCCTCAACAAAACACAAAAACTATCAAACGTGTGTGAAAATTCCCTTCTTTTATTGTTCGATAATTCAGTGAATTTAAATAAAACATTTATTTGAATCCTGAGACTGCAACAACAAAGCATTGGACCAATTGTATAGATAGGATTAACTTTCTCCTGCATTACGCTAAGAGTTTATAATGTCAATTATTTTATACTTGCAGCCAAACAGTTCAGAATCTTATCATAGCCTTAACAAACTATATATTTGGATATACAGAAATGTCACTTTTAAAATTTTGCTCTATATGTGTAGGAAAAGTAAATAAATACTAACGGATTTTTGGTGTTTGGGACTGAAGTGCTGAGGAGAATTTTTTAACCAAGGTTAAAAGAAATTTGGAGAAATTAGGGTAAACAAATTTTTATAACCCATAGGCTTACATTTTACTTAATATGACGAAAAAAATAAAATCAGGGAGAAAAGATAGACGGGTCATGTAGCTTGCATAAGGACATGAGAATTACAAAATTTTAATCAAAATGCCTATTTAGATATTACTTGAAATCCCTTCCCAGTTTCTCTTTATCTGAGCTTTATTCTTTTCCCTTTTAGATTGACAATTAAAATTCTATATGCATTTCTTATAACTCTTCTGATTATTACCAATTCCGAATAACGCATCTTCTTTATCGGATTTCCCAAGTAATATTTGAAAAAAAAGTATAACAATATAAGCCTTTTTAAATGAAATTTGTTCCTGGGCCTGCTTATTACGCTTGCCTTGAAAAGATTTAACTTGTCCCTGTGCACTTCATTAAGACGTATGTTACACCTCCACTCATTATCCGACGTGAGTAGACGGGATCACCCCTTCCCTCCTCCGCATCCCTGGCAAAAGAGCCTCAACTACCCATTGAATATGAAGTCGAGTGGGTCCCCTAGACGGGCTGGACGGTTTAGCGAAGAGAATAAATTTTGCATATGCAGGGAATTGAACTACGATTCCTGAACTAATCAGCCTGCAGCATGGTCACTGTATCGCCTTCGCCAGTGGTTCCCAAATTGTGTCCGCCAATCTTAAGGGATCCACTATGTGTTCCCAGGGTATCCGTGAAACATTTCTTTCAACGCAACTTCGAAATTGACTTAGTTTTGTAATTAAAGAATAACGTTTTGTTAAAAATGATGACGGAACTTTTGTAATTGGAGATATGTTAGAATATCTAATTAAGAAACCCCCTGTAACAACGAAGCAAGAGACGGCCAGTTTAATTAAGGTCATATCATGCAATGCATTGTTCCATATGCTACTGGTATGTATTCGTAGCTATCTAAAATCAGTTGTGGGATATAAATTTTTAATTTTGGATACCTGTCATCCGGACAGTCTATATTTACGTGAGCAAGGATGTGAGGATCCGTGGTTACTTTTTTGGAAGCCAAAAGGGGTCCGCGAACAAAAAGTCTGTGAAAAACTAGACTACGCCCTCCCTATTTTTCTGTCTTCCGATTAAATATTCACTACAGCACTTTGCTCTAAATCACATCTGTTTTAATTACAGCTAGAGGCAAATTGTAACTCCTAAATAAAGGACTGAATATAATAATGGCGATACGTACTGTAATACGCAGGCTTCCACACTGGCGACTGAAACTTACTGTTGTAAGGACATTTGAATAAGCTAATAAGTCTGAGAGCTGTTCCATGGGTAACGTAGCTACTGGTAGAGGCATCCTGGTCGGCGATCTCAAAGTGAGGCGTGAAGCAAAGCATAAGCTTCCAAGTTTAAAGGCAATCAGGTGACAAACCCTCCACTTGACCAATGCGCATGCTTGTAACGCAGTCAGGGGACATTTAACTTATTAAACAACTACGCGGTGACTGTCGGACGGGTATTCTGACTGGCAGGAGCAATGTAGGTCGACCAAGGAAAAGATGGAAAGACCAAATCCGTAAATACAGAGCAAGCTGTTACTGTTGTTGCTGCCGATAATATGCAAGCTCTTACATAAGGTGCGTATGAATTGTAAATGAATGACATATTTCCGTGAATTTAATTTTCTCTTCCTAAACTCAGTGCCTTGATTATCAAATGTTATGTGCAACTTTAACAACTTTAACAAACCAAAATTCTATTCCGGAAGAAATTACGAGCAGACTGAGGTCAGGAAATGCTTGCTATCATTCGGTGCAGAACCTTTTGTCTTACAGGTTGCTATCAAAAATTTAAAGATCAAGATATATAGAACTATAATTTTGCCCGTTGTTTTGTATGGGTGTGAAACTTGGTCGCTGACATTGCGGGATGAAAGGAAACTGAGGGTGTTTGAGAACATGGTGTTAAGGAGAATATTTGGACCTATGAGGGAAGAGGTAATGGGGGAATGGAGGAAATTGCGTAACGAGGAGCTAAATGATTTGTATCCCTCACCCAATATTGTGCGGGTGATAAAATCGAGAAGAATGAGATGGGTTGGGCATATGGCGCGTATGGGTGAGGAGAGGGTGGTGTATAGGGTCTTGGTGGGGAAACCGGAGGGAAAGAGATAGCTGGGGAGACCTAGGCGTAGATGGGTGTATAATATTAGAATGGATCTCCAGGAGGTGGGATGTGGGTATATGGACTGGATTGGGCTGGTCCAGGATAGAGACAGTTGGCGGACGCTCGTGAGTGCGGTAATGAACCTTCGGGTTCCGTGAAATGCGGTGAAATTCTTGACTAGCTGCAAATCAGTTAGCTTCTCAAGAAGGGCTCTGCACCATGGAGTAAGTAAGTAATGCACAAATTCTTATTTATAATAAGTTTATTATGTGCCTCTACATGTTTCGAGCACTATGTGCTCATCATCAGGAGGTCAAAATGTGCTATACAGCATCTGGCATCATCACACCTGTAGGTGGCCGTCCGGTGCGCAAGTTGGGAGAGCACTGCATTCTTCTCTCTACCTGTGCACCGGACGGCCACCTATAGGTGTGATGATACCAGATACTGTACAGTACAATTTTGACCTCCTGATAATGAGCACATAGTGCTCGAAACATGTAGAGTCATATAATAAACTTATTATAAAACAAGAATTTGTGCATTAAGTTAGTTAACTGGTCAATTACTAAGATTATACAGAGATGCACGGTCAACAAAACATAAAAATAAGATTGGTATATAGGTTTTGAATAAAACAATTCGCGTTTTCCAAAGTATGTGTACTGCGATATTACGTTAAACGTGTCTATAGGACTAAAGATTTGTCCCTTTTTCGGCAAATATACTGATGTAAACTTTCCATGATTACGCGCCGAATGATTGGTCGACTGATGTAGCAACGAATAGGGAATAGAAAAATACTCTGATTTAATAATATTAACCTTTTAAAGCCTCGCGATTACTTGACATATCACCACGTTTAAAATTCAAAAATTCTACACGGTTCTCACATTGCGTTTATATGTTTTGTACGGAGCGCACAACAAACAGGGGCTTTTGCCTTACACAATATTAAAAGGTTGCTTTGGTCTAACCGAAGTGGAGAGTGTTTACTATGCGGTACGGAATGAGTCCTTATATGCAACAGACACGTTTAGCCTTTGAAGGGTCAATGAATGGGTACCAGTCGAAAGTGAACTGAAAACAGTTTGAATAAACGCCAAAAATCCGGAACCGTTTGTTGTTTGGAATTAGGTGTTCAAGAATTGCCACAAGTAATAACAAATAATGCCGGTCCCAGTGGCCGCGCGGTTTAAGGCATAGGTCTGCGGCCGCTCGCCTGCTGAGATCGTGGGTTCGAATCCCACTGGGGGGCATGGATGTTTGTCTGTTGTGAGTGTTTGTGTTGTCAGGTAGAGGTCTCTACGACGAGCTGATCACTCGTCCAGAGGAGTCCTACCGACTGTGATGCGTCGTTGTGTGTGATCTAGTAACCTCGTGAATTAGGAGGCCATGGCCCGCGTTGGGCCGCAGCGCCAGAGGAAAGAAAAAAGAAATAACTATATATTGCACTTTAAACACTTTAATGTTCAAGACCGCAATCTGATCCCTCTTCAGGCTGAACTAATAAAACCCGCCAGTCAGGTCCGATAGGCACAACTGTCAACCCAGAACCTGATGTTAGGTACAACACCATAAAACAGAGAAGTCCCAAAACAAAATATTCTGAAATACAATACATCATTATCATGATCTTACAGATAGCGCTTATAATGGTTACAGCTTTTGGCAGTTTGCTAGTTGACTGAATGTACGGTCCGGTATTGACTGGTAGATGAGAAAGTGCAATTTTAGCCACACCTGCCCAGAGCACACGCGTCTGTGAAAGACTTCTGTCAATACCCAGGTTACATGGCCCCCAAGAAAAAACACCCAAAGTACGGTTCCTTGTACAAAGTACACAAGATTCCTTGGGTACAAAGGTAAACTTCTGTGCAGGGCAGAAGGGCACAGGGTTATGTGGAGTTAAGGTAACCACTCATTCTTAACGTCAATATTTTATGAAGGTCAGCGGTCATCTTCCCATTCCGGCCGTTGTACTCTCCGTACAACACACTACCATACTCAATGCATAGGAGGCTGAGTAGGCTCCAAAACGTGTCCGGCTGCTTTTGAAATGGGAAAATCTCCGACATTTTCAGAAATCGAATGAGGACTTCGCGATATTCGGTTCCGTAGTCGAGTATCTACTGCGCTATCCCAGCTACTACTACTACTTCTACTACTACTACTACAATTACTACTACTATTACGACTATTAATGTTAATACAGCCCCTAGAGCTGCTGCTGCTACACACTTTTACCATTAAGGAAATGCAAGTACAATATTTTTTTAACTTTTCAGACCCAAGGAACGGGGGTGATATACATTTTAGTTTTCTTAAACAGTACACATATTCACATTATATAAAACATCATATTCCTTTGTTTCTTATTTTTTTTAATTCCCTCTTTATCCCTCCCCCTTCAACTCCCGTTCTTACTTCTATTGCCTTATTCCTCATCTCCACTATTTCGTCCACCTTATGCCTGTGGCTCATTCTTTTGGCAAAATACACGTAGATGTGGAGTTCAAAAGGCTACATAACGTGAGAGCAAACAGTGTTCTGGCGTACGCAGTCGGTGATCGGGACCTTAAATCAATAAGTGAATGACTTCTCGAGGTGCATTGCAATCCGATATCGCGTCGAAAAACCAAATGTATTTTTCACATTGTTCGCTCTTTGTGCTCTTTTATCGTGCAACTAACAAAGACGGAAAAGGTAAACATAAAATGTGCTCTTTTCAGGAAAGAAACCTCGCGAAAATTTAATTTCGCTCCAATCATGTAAGAAGACCACCACACGGAGAAAAACTCGAAAAAGAGAGCATTTTGACGTACGCCAGTCGGAGCAGTTTTTTGGGGTACAGATAATTCATACCCCTGTAAACCCAATCACTCGGGAATAGCCCAAAGTAACGCTGTTGTTAGCAAAAAGGAAAACCCGTTGTTAAGAAAAAAAAAACTCGCTTAGGAAACCGAAATTTCATCCTTTATGAGGATGAGGGATGCTCCGCCAGAAGAAAACCCATCGAGATAGAAAAAAATTGAAATCTCGTGTGCCGTTGCTTAGTTACCGGGCAACGCGAGTTATTGTTCCTCAGATGTCAGAGCTGATTTGTCTCCACAAGCATGCTGCATGTTCTTAATACGTGCCAAAATTCTTAAGTATGGGGGGTTTAAACTGTGGAGTGGGTAGAGTGACGTTTTCGCTAAACAGGGCGTCAGTCAATAATACTATTTCAGGAAATGGGATGCATGTCACGCGTACCTCTTATGTCATCCAAAGGCTAGGCGACCCCAACTTAATAGCAGCACGCTTACAGTATCCAATCACAGGAGACCTCTCAGGGTCTTGATAACTTTTACTTACAAATGCGGCTTAAGATTTGCGTTAATTAAAAAGAAGGTCTTTAGGGTATCCAAATAATGGCGCATACAAGGTAAATTATTCATACGTAAAGCAAGCTGCGGTCTAGGTAAAGGTATCAAGTTTCCAATACATGGCCTGCGGCCTCGAAACAAAGGATGATACCGATCGTGTTGTAACTTAACTAAAGGGAAGGGCGTATGTTGTAACTACCGTTTCGCGGTTGGAGTATCTGCAAAATAAAACGAAGAAGACATTGCATTTTCCTCGTCTTCAGAGTGAAAAATGAAACACAAACAGCTGGCAGACTCTTACTTACTTACTCCATGGAGCGGAGTCCTTTTTTTGAAGCTAGCCGGTTCTCAGCTAGTCAAGAAATTCCACGCATTTTATGGAAGCCGAAGGTACTTTACCGCCTTGCAAAGCACCAACCATCTGTCCGTATCCGCAGTGCTGACAAATATATCAATTAATGGAGCAGCATTTTGAAACAGTCATTTACAATAAAAAAAGGTTACGATTTTGCAGAGCTTACTGCCAGTATCAAACACTTTATGATGTAAAATTTAGACATTCTGATTGGGTAAACAAAACACTAAGACGCATAATCAAGCTTCTAAGGTTTTTGTCAAGATTTATAAACTCTTATTAGTAAAGACACTTTAAACTTTCCTATGAAAATCGTCTCTTATTCGCGCATCTCATTCGACAGGAACACCTGAAGTTTATTGAAGGGAAATTTTTTAATTAAAATTTTGAAATACAAAATCCAAATACACTCCGGTTCACACTCCGATATTCTGACTTTAGACACATCTTTATTGACATTTTAGTTGACTGAACTGATTCCCTATAAATATACCATCATACAATACAATACATCACCAGTACTTCGTACTGCAACCTATCTGTTTCACACAAAAATCCCATTTACTTATTTAACCATTTAAAGCCAAGCGGTGGCTATATTAACCGCCAAGTTGAACACTAATTCCTGCATGTTGAACATACAGTGCATATACATATTATATATATATATATATGCAGTGTGTGTTCAACATGCAGGAATTTAGTTTTAAACTTGGCGGTTAATATAGTAACAACTTAGCTTTAAATTATTAAATAAGTGAATGGGATATATATATATATATATATATATATATATATATATATGTGTGTGTTTATTTTTATTCTGAAAATAAACAATCATTATATCCCCATACAACACACCACGATTGGTGTTTTTACTGGAGACATGATGTGTTCTCTGTGAGGTAAGAAAGGAATGTTTATATAAAAGATTAATTTTCTTCTTCAAAAGTTCAGTTACAAAAAGCATTACACTTCCGGACACTAAGCAAAGCAACGATAATAGTATATTTAAGCAGAGCCAAACTGCAACTGCATCGGTGTTTTAACATCTCATATTTCTTTTGGGACAATACGTCAGTGTAACTTGCAGCCATAACGCTTTCTACGGTATTGCGGCGAACTGCGTAATAATGCATCAGTACTACTAACTTTAAACAGCATCTTCCTTGTCTTCAGTAATTAGCTTCATCGATTAGAAGGGGGTATTCTGGTGGCCAGGCTAATTCAGTTGGGGTAGCTGCAGCAACACATTTCGTAATATGCATGCAATAGTCCTGCTACCACTTTGCTGGCTATCCCGTGTAATTTATTGTATTCAGCATCAGGATGGAACGTCACAGCAAGGCTGACATGCAATCTATCATTACAGAAGACCGAGTGTCTGTGATTTAAATACATAAAACCTCTTCGATAAAGCATGAAATAACTGGGTTGCGTATCGATTTCAATATCATTAGTAATTACATTAAGAATAAATTATATAATTTTTTAAAATAGTTACTAAAATTCATTAGGGAATGTTTCGTCACACATGTAAAAAATTACGGTGGTTATCAGCTGCTTCGTTTTCGGAAGGTCCCACATCTGAATCGCATCCAGAAGACTCGTTATGTGAGGAGAAATATTCGTGTCACAGATTTCTACAAACAGTACTGTACAATAGTAAATGTAAATCAGTCCCGTTACAGGCCTGGAGTGGCCCAGAGGGTTCCAGGAAGTAAAGTTTCCCAGATTTCATGACAACGACACAGGATGGTGGTAACGTTGCCAGCCGTAGGCACCGGCCGCCTTTAGCCCCAGGAAATACACTTGGTACTCATTTCTGTTAGAGGCTGAGTCGACCCCAGGGCCATAGTGCGATCGGAAGGATAATGTCAATGAAAAATTCCAATGACACAAATTGGAATTCCAACCAGCGACCTTCCGATTTGTAGCACAGTACCTTAACCACTGTGCTACTGCGGTCCCCACTGTACAATAACAAAATAAAATTATATAAAAATGTGCTGTTCCTTTCAACACGCTTCCGAGTTCATTTTTCACATATTCAAGACTTTATAAATTACAAGTCCGAAAAATTCTCTCCTAACAAATTAAAATGCCACAGTTCTGTTATCTTCAGTACCCGAAGCAATTAGGGTTCAAAAAATATGTATTATAAAATTACCTACAATTTTTTTTGGGGGGGATACAAGAGAAGGCTTCTCACCCAAACGAAAAGCAGTACATTAAGTGCATCTGATGAGGAAAGCATTTCGGATCATGAAGTCGGTTGAAATGCAAAATTGTCCCTGAGCACGTCATGAACGTACGTGGGAGAGAGGAGGCACAAATCCATTCATTCTTGACCTGGTTGAATGGTAAGAGTCACACGCCAGCCGCTTTTACTCCCGACAAAACTGCCCCGATACCATTGGGTGAAACCCAGAGCTGGTCCACACGGTTTGAAAATAGAGAAAACTCATATATATGGTGGGTAGTCGAACCGCAATGACAGCTAATTATTTAGTGAATTAACTGTTAATTCATTCAGACGTTCATTCAGTCGGTTAAGTTGCACGCAGACACCATACAATGTAACTTAACCACAAAATGTAGAGTAGAATAATCAAAATGATGCTTAATTTTACCCTATATTTTAGACCAAAGATTACTTAGGTAATGTCAGTATAACATACATGTTTATGTGTTATCCGCTGCAAGATCTCACACTAAGTTATGTAGAATAGAGAAATGATGTATCTGTCATGACTCATAAGGCTGTGCGAAGTTCCTTAGAAAAGACTGGCAGAAATTCACTGCTTCCAGAATACGCGCGCGCGCGTGTGTGTGTGTGTGTTGTGTGTGGTGTGTGTGGGTGTGGGTGTGTGTGTATGTGTGTGTG
>Ga0123352_10006927_pt1 | contig 17452 bp, 6 predicted proteins | sample TergutLab28metaG_FD_89700 | JGI IMG/M metagenome (GOLD analysis project Ga0123352, IMG submission 89700) | Labiotermes labralis P1 segment gut microbial communities from Petit-Saut dam, French Guiana - Lab288 P1 | ecosystem: Host-associated > Arthropoda: Insects > Digestive system > Gut ... | reverse complement strand
TTACTTCATGTATATATATCCTAATTTTCCTCTCATCTAATAAATATTAAGCTTTTTTATCTGTAAATTCATGTTGAAGTAATGTAGATCCTGCAACGGATATAACAACAGGTGAGTTCTTGAAAATTGACTTATTTCAGTATAACAAAATTTCACTATAACAAATTAATTTCTGAGGCCCCCAAAATTTCGTTATACTGGTGTTCTACTGTATTAAGAGGATGGAGAAAAGTACATTTTGAGGAGCTTCCTGGTGTTTGCTGTTTACCTTATGTGGTATAATTGGTGTAATTTATTGAGTGAGAATCAGATGTTTGGCATTTTTAGCACAAGCTGTGAAATTCATAAATGCGTAGAATTTTTTGTAGATAACCTCAAGGGAAGAGATAGCTTGTGAGAAATTGACATAGATGGGGAGATATTATAATATGCTGCATGTGGTCACCATCTTTATTGTTGATGTTTTTTTCTCTCTCTCTTTTGTCTTAGGAAGATGTTCTGCATGCCATTCAGCTGCTGAATGCTGAGTATTCAAAAGTTGAATCTTTACTGTTGAAACATAATAAAAAACTTGAGTCTGTTGTATATAAGCTACTGGAGGACTTGAGGGATCCCTACACAAAACATGTTCCACATAGTGAATCGAGCATGGAGACTGGTACTGCATACACAGCAGTGAAACAACTGGAGGAACTGACATCACTGACCATTGAACTGAAGGAGCAATGTCAGCAACTTCAGCAGAGACTGGGAAACTTAAGGGTGAAATCAGAAGCACTGAAACATAGCTTGTTTACCAGCTCAGAGGAGGCCTCGGTGACAGAAGAGGAACTGAGAGGGGAGAATGTGTCGTTGAAGCAAGAGATAACAAACCTTTTGGGTGATAACCCAAGAGAGTTATGGCTTGAGATAAAGGATGAGAACACCAAGTTGAGAGAACAAATAGGCATACTTTTAGAGCGTATCCAACACGAAGAAGAGCAGGAAGTTACAATTAAATCAGACCAGAGAAGTGGTACACAAGCAGAAAGTAATGAACTTAAGAAACAGGTGGCTGAACTGAGGGATCAGATGGGGAAAACTGTGGGCTGCTGTGATAAAGGTATTGTGACAGATATAACCATGATTACCTTTGGAAAGAATGTGGGACTAAACGAAGAAGATGAACATGGACATACAGCATGCAGGAACTTGCTGGAACAAAAAACAGTGATGTGGGAACAGAGTCCAAATCATGCCCAGGAAATTTTCTTTGAATTGAGGAGTGAAAATACTAGGTTGCAAAGACAGATGGAGTCTCTTGTGCATCATATCAAACAAAAGGAAGACATGGTAAGTAAGGAAACCATGACAGTGACTGTGCAGCCACCTGATGAACTGCTTATGGAAAATAGGAAACTAAAGCAGCAAATAACCTTACTTATGGAGAATATAAAAGAAAATAGTGTGGTGGAACAAGATATAATGCCAGAACTTTCAGCTTATGAGCTCCCAGAACAGTGTAGGGACCTGCTAAATAAATTGAAAATAGAGAACACTAAGCTAACAGATCATTTGCGCTTGTGTGAGGTGCAGTTGAAAGAAAGAGAGGCTAAAGAAGACAGGGAAACCATGACTGATCCACTGGAGTGGAAATGGGGACAGAAATATGAGGCTGAGGATGGCAAATGCAAAGCAGATGTACCCTTTTCTGAGAATAAAATTAGGCAATGTAACAAAGAATTTAATGATTCAGGGACAGATTTTGGAGCAGTGCTGGAAGATAATGAAGCGGGAAGAGCTACATGCTGTGTTTCAAAACTTTGTTCAGTCATGTCAGATAAGTGCTGTTCAAATGAGGCATTTATTAAGGATAATGTACAAAAGGCTTTTGAAGGACAGTTGACAGACCAAAAAGAGGATGTTGTGGAAGGCATGGTAGTGGAAAACAAGGAATTAAAGGGGCAGTTAGCATCTGTCAGACTTGAACTGGAAAAGTTTCACATCAAAACAATGGTGTATGAAGTACAGTCTCCAAAGACAAATGTTCATACAGTTCAGACAATGACAGATCCCGATATTGAGCTGGTACATGTATCTATGGAGAATGCTGCCTTACGTGCACAGCTACAGGAGCTGACTGGAGAATATAAAAAGAAAAGTGACGACCTGGAAAGAACATTAGTACTACTGAGAGAAACAAGAGAAGCTTCCAGCTGCCTACTGAAAGAGGCTCAGGATGCAAATGCACATGAAACCACTTTACTGAAGACAGAGTTTGAAAAGATGAAACAAAAATTTAAGAATCAAGAGCAAGAAATATATAAAAGCAGAACAGATGCTACTAAAGAACATCATCCAGCTAAAATCACAGAACTTTGCAACTTACTGGATTACTTGAGGAAGGAAAATATTGATCTGCAAACACAGTTAAAGAAAATGTTAATTGAGAAGGAACACAAAGAGGAGGATGAATATGGATATCATAATATCCAGCATACCCAAGAAACTTCCAAAGATGAGTCAGTAGGTAATTTTGATTGTAGGGTGGTGACAAATAAGAATCTGGACTCATTAGCCCTTCTGATTTCCACGGGCTACCCAATCTCTGTAGAAGAAGCACAAAACCGAAAAACTGGAGACATAAAGACAAATAATATAGACACATTGGATATGGCCATGCCATCACAGAAGGGAAGTGTATTCTCTGTCACTAATATGCCTGCAGCAAATGGAGATGAACCCAACTTCGCCATAAGGGCAGATGATATATGTAAAAGTGAACAAAATGTTGGTGATATTTCACTTTTGAATAAAGCAAAACAAAACTCACCAAATGTTGGAAGTACGTCACAAATTCCAATACATCGCAGTAGAAAGAAACAAGAATTGAAAAATATTGAGTCAACAGAGTTACCAATCAGCAAATACCCTGGAACTTCAGTGCAGCACACAGGCATGGGATGTATATTTAAAAATAAATCCCAAAATCCCAGTTTGGTGTCACATGGGAAAATTGAATCAGATGATTTACCATCAGAACAAACACAAGAGGATTACGTCCCAAAACTGCAACCTGCATTAGCTCAGGAGTCTGTTGTCATGGTGAAGCATCAGCAAATTGACAAGGATAATAGCAGCTGTAGCTCTGAAGTGATGCTGGGCACAAAATATTGCCATAACCAAATGCTATGTGGACTGTCAAGCGAGAATATGAATTCAGCTCTGGCATCAGTAAGTAAAGAGCCAGTTGTAAGAGCAAACTTTCGATTGTACAGGGATGCAGCAACAAATACAACACCCTCAATACAAAATAGTGAACTGCAAAGAGAACTACAATTAGAAAAGGATAAATGTAGGAAGTATCAGCAGAATGTAAAGAAACTAAAATCTGATCTACAATTCCTGAAGAACAAACTCGGTGAAAGTAGGAAACAAGGAAAAATAGAGTCAAACTTGGCCTTGAAACAAAATAATGCTAATAATAATTCATTACTTACTGGTGTGCAAAGCCCTTCACATTGTGATGCAAACTTGACTGAATTCCAGAGGCAGGTAAGCATTCCAAAGATCAAATTTTATGCTTATGTTGTTGTTCTTGTGGGTGATAGCATTATGCTGCCAATATCTCTGAGACATTACTCTCTTTTTTGTTAGTGTGAAGTGACATTATAGTTCTTGCCTAATAATGTTTGTGTTGTGATTAAATGGGAAATACTTATTTTGTACTTGGTAGTTCTGATTATATATATATATATACACACGTGCACACACACACACACACACATATGTGTGTGTGTTATGTAATAAGGGACATAAATTTAGATAGGCCTTTCTTAAAGCCACCTCTAATGTGAGTGGATATCTCTAAATTCGTTTTTTGTGTAGAAAGTCCGGGGTATTGTGTAGCTTAAAATTAATTCTATTCCTTTTCCAAGTGTGATAAACATGCAGCTGTGTGTTTTGGCAAGTCCCTAATCTTCTACTCAGTTTGAATCTTGTGCCAGTGCTCCAACTGTACAAACTGATAAGGTTTTTCATTCACGTCCTTACCAGGCATTTGTGACTATGTTTCTGTTATATCGAATGATATACAACCTCCGCAGCTTACAGAGCATCATTGATCAGTATGTCTCAAATGGTGATGTTCTCTAATTTGTATTTGGGAGTCATCCAATCTGAATCATGGACAAGACACTAACTATCCTGCCTGAGGGCTCCTATAGTTTTTCCTCGGTCCTTCCATGATAACACTGGAATAGTACCTTACAGCAGGCTACAAGCACTTCCTTCCACATCCTTTCCAATTTTCATCATATCCTTCAATGCTTATTGTCTTGATTTATCGACAGCATCAGCAAATTGATTGCAAAAGAAGATACTTACTCAATAGCCACTCAGGTCAATGACTAGGAATGGGATATGTTGAAAAACATGCAGTAAATAACTGTAAAGTTTAATGGGCCCAAGAATCTAAAATATAGTACAAGATCTTTACATATGATTTACATACAAAACAATGGCTTTGGGTCATAGCTGTATATCATGTGTAAGAATTATGTTATCTTGTTAAGAACATATAGGCTTGAAGGCAGTGTTCAGATACAAGATCTAAAATAATCAAAACTGGCAGATTATACATGCATCATTTGCCAGATTTGAATATCTTAGATCTCATTCTATCTGAACACTGCCTTCAAACCTACATGTTTTTAACAAGATAATATAATTTTTATATATGATACACAGTTACAATCCCAAGCCATCATTTATGTGTATATTATACAAAGGTTATGCCTTCACAATTTTTTTTATATGACATTATGATTATTGTGTAGAAAGATTGAAATCTCATCCTTCAATGACTATTAATCAGAGTTATAAAGTTTTATCTTCTTATACACAGCCCGATGGTGGCTGCTTGCATCCATCATGTGTACCTGTAGCCAGATTTTAAACCACCAAAATAAAAGTTGTGCTCAACTGACACAGTAGTTGGGTTTATTTATAACACAGTGGGATGAATCACCCAAACAATACATAACTTTGTCTTTGTTCAGCTATGGGTCATTTGTACTTTAATGTTATTATGTTGAAAAGAGCATGATAAAACCATTGATTGATTATGTTTGGATTTAGGTAGCTGAACTCGAACAAAAAGTGAGAGAAGAAAGTTCAGTGAGATTGGCACTGGAAGTTCAAGTAAATAAAATGAGATGTGAACTTCAGGTAATGAAAACTGATAAATTATTATTCAAATTCTTTCTTGTTGAACTGTGGTACAATTATTTTCTAACACTGTCATAGTCAAGATTGTGCTGCTCACCAGACACTCTCTCAGGATGTAGCACTGCATAACTAGAACAATTCATTATCTCAAAACTGACAGAATTTTGGAAAGAGGTTTTGCATGTTTTTAATTTGAAATGAGTGCAGACTCTTGCAAGAACAGTGCCTTACTCAATTCTACATTTGAACATTGTGATTTATTTTCAGAAAATATACTTCTGCTGTTAGCAAATGCTTTATCCTACTGTTTTAAAATATAAATAGAATATGGCAGCATTTATTGGCTTGGTTATTCCTTCAGTACATGCCATAAGAGAGGTATCAGGAATTCTTCAGTTCTGGTGGACAGGTCTCTTTGCATTAAAATGAGACTTAATAAATCACAGACATTGAAATATTCACCATGACTCTGCCAGGTTTTATGTGATTATATTACAGCATGATGACAGTCCATCTGTAGCCTGTGTTTGCTGTGTAGTTTAGTATATGACCAGTCCTTGTTTTTATGCTTTCAGAAATTTAAAATAGAGGATGAACATGTGAAGTGTAGATGATTTTAATGTAATATTGCTTATGAACTGAAAAACACACAAATAAAGACTAAACATATTCACGTAACTGACTGAGTTTTGAAACTGTGCTCGTCAAATTTCAAAGTCTTACTAGCTGTGGCATGAACACCACGTTTGTGAAAAATGATATCTGAAGAGCAGAAAGCTAAATGTTTGCCCTGGTATCATGCATCCAGATCCTGTGGTTACACTGCAGAAGGAAATCTCCAGTGGAGTTTAGTGCAAAACCAGCAATGATTATGGCCCTCTACAAGTAGTATAAGTTGTTCACTGAGGTTGTTGCATTTATAAAAGTAAAGCCCCAGTTGACCAGTTACAGAAGGTGAGATGAATGAGTTTGAGCAAGTTATGTTGGCAGTCTGAGAAGATCAACAAGGCAAGCTGCCAGACAGTAAAGCATGCCACAGTCAACAGTACACAAAATTTTGCAAAGTTCTCTGGAATTTAAAATTTACAGGTACCAAATATTGGAACATGTAATAGTCAAAGACAAAGAATTGTTGCGTATTTTGCTATGAAAACCCTTTATTAGTTAAAATTTGTTTTGCTGATTTTCTCCTGGTGTGTAACAGGGTTTTTATCTTCATATGCTTCATATTAAGTGGAATCACATAATGTGTGTATTCTCTGTTATACCAAAGTTTACTTGAACAAGTGTTTTTACAAGATCTGTATATGCTAGTTATATTCCTGAATTAAACACCCGTATGTTGTTTCCTGAAACCTGCTTTATAGTAAATATTAACCCTCGTAAACGCACTTTGCTTATTTAGTAAAATTTGAAGTGTTTTATTTGTTATACTTGACAAAATTTAATAGCAGATGTTCATGACACTGTTCCAAGTATAATTTTCACATTCCCATCTGTTACCCTTTTCTAAAATTGATTCTGTTAATTTGGTTTTCTTTTGTTTACAAATCTCACATTTCTGCCAAAAGATATTTATGAAATGTAGTAGTCACAATTTTAAAGCACTGTGCCTAATTTAATTACTTCTGCAGTGGTAGATATTTATGTGCATTTTTTATTACTACTGATCATTCTGCTTGCACCGTAGTGCCCCTGATTGCAGCTTCTTCAGTTGGCTAGTCTCCCATATAAGTAAACCGCTTGCAGGTTAGGTATTAACAAAAATGTTTCCCATAATCAAATGAACCATAGAATCTACAAAGAATAATTTAGTTTCTGTACCCTCCTACCATCAAGATTAAAAGAACAAGTCTGAAAACTCACAGAAGCTTTTAACCTTTCCTTTGCTAACTGAGACTTTTAAAACCTGTCCATTACGGTGTGATGGTTTAATTTAACTTCTACTGCCAAATGTAGGAATTAACTGGAACAGAAAAAGCTTAATTTTATAACAATATATCTCATTTTTTGCATGAGAATGTTTAATCTCGGTTTTCTAATCTTGTTCGTAGCATGCAGTTTTTTAACCTCAGTTTTCTAATCTTGTTTGCAACACGAAATTGTCTAATCTGTGTTTTCTGTTTTAGGAAAAGTTGCAAGTAGAGAGAGAGCTCGATATCCTACGTAATCGCCTCGAGAAAGATTTTGTGTCACGTTACGAAATGGAGCAGTTGAGAAACAGTTATGAAATGGCTCTGGGTCGTGCAAAATATGAGGCTGAAATGGCAGCACGTGATGATCTCAATGAAAAATTGTGCCAAATCAATACATTCATAGAAAAGCAGGTATATCTGTTGACATACCACTGTCATTTGTACACTGAGTGCAACAAAAATTCAAGAACTTAAAATTATCTCAAGTCTGATGCCAGACATCATGTAAACATACAACTGATGCCCTAGATATAATCATTCATTGTATCTGTTATTTGTTTGTATTCTTTTTTTAGTACTTCTGTCAGTTACAGTTACTGTATAATCCTGAAAATAAGGTGAGTTAAAAAGCAAGAAAGAAAGAAATAACCATATAGAAAAGTAAGGGTTGCTTTATGAGCGACTCTTTCTGTCATCTCTCAGTAATGTGTCAGCTATCATGTGTAAAGAGACGTGTTTGTGATAAAAAGGGTGTATTGATTGATGTTCATGTGGTACATTAGATCAGTAATATATATATATATATATATACATGACAGTGGGCTGAAAAGTTTTGCCTCTAGCTAAATACAAAATGAAGGAAGTGAGATATGTAAGTGAAACATGAAGATATGTGTACCTTTAACCTTTATTTACAACTGTGCATAATCACTTTTCCACATAATATCCTCCAGCTTCAATACACTATTGACAATGGCTGACAAGTATTTGAATTCTGTGCTTACAAGAGTCTTTTCCTTTCTCCAGCAAACACTGGCATATCGCAACCTTTACTTCTTTATCAGAGATGAAGTTTTACCCCTGAGCTCTTCCTTCACTTTGGGGAAAAAGTGGAAATAACTAGGAGCAAGCTCCAGGCTGTAGGCTGGATGTGGTAGCACTGTAAACCCCAAACATATAATGGCATCAGTTGTGGCAGCACTTGTGTGAGGCCTGGCATTGTCTTTTTAGAACAAGATGTCATAAATTTCTGCCTTCTTCCTCATGATGCATTTTATGAGATTTTTTAGGTTTTCAATACAGAGTTCTAAGTTGACTCTAGCACCATTTCCAGGAAGTCAGTGAGCAAAACACATTTAAGGTTCCAGAATACAGTCAACATGGCTTTTCCAGCAGAGGCTTTGAATTTCTTTGGTGCTGGTGATTCTTTGTGGCAGTATACCATAAACTTTTTTGTTCTCAGGATCATAATGATGGACCCAAGTTTCATCACCTGTCACTATTAGCCATATAAATCTCACACCTTTCTCTTCAAAATGACCCAGAAGTTCCCTTGGAACTCTGGCTCTTTCAGCTTTCATCTCATCTAGCAATTTTCTGATCTCCACCTGGCACAATCTTTTTGGAATCCAAGAAGATTGATAATGTGTCCCACTCTTTCTTTAGAGATTCCCAGTTTAAGAGCACTGTCTTTCTGTTGGATATGACCATTTTCTCGAATCATTTCTTCAACACATTCATGATGTGACTCATCTGTTGCAGTCATTGGCCTCCCCACACAACCATGCTTCCCCCATTTCTTCTTGCTGAAACTCCTGTATCCAACATCTAACTATGCTTACATCAACACATTTATCCCCATACACTGCCTGCATACAGTGATGAATGTCAAGAGAGGAATTTTTTTTTGCAGTCAAGAACTTGGTGAAGGTATGTTGTTTGAACTGCACATCCTCACAGCCTTCCATTTTAACTGGCACTCAACCAGAGTGACGTATAGCTGTAGGTTCAAGGTTATGTATGGTGGAGGGGAGATATCATGTGCCTACTTGGAACCGGTTTTATCCAGTTTTCGTCACTAATAAAAAGTGTGACAGAGGAGGCAAAACTTTTCAGCCCATTCTCATACTTTTAATCTTATATCTGCCTCTTTTAACCTTGTTGTTTTTACACTTAAGCATACTGGATGTTTCACAGGTCACCAGGAGAATAGAACTGATGTATAAAATCTGCCAGTTGGCATTGTGGTATCAGTTTTTTCCTTCATCCTTCAGACGTTATAATCAAAGAAATATTCGTTTCAACTCTGCAGGGTCATGTCACAGTTAGCCACTGACCTCCCACCACAGAGGCCTGGGATCATTACCAGCGCAGTCCATGTGGGATTTGTGGTGGATGAAGTGGCACTAGGATAGTTTTCCTCTTTTGGTATCATCCCACCCATGTGCTTTATTCTCATGTCTGTCCCCATTGCCATATAATCATAGAAATTGTTGGCATTGTCAAGTAACTACCAACAAAATCAGCTGTACATTTATGGTATTCAACTAGATGTTTCAGAAGTTACTGTGCTGCATTGGTGAAGCTAGAAGTGTGAGTGAATTAGGTACTTCTGTTACTTTTTTGTGATTTGCTTTTAACTGGCAACCCAATTTAAAGGTTCTGTGTTCGAATGTGACTGCAGACAAACAGTTTTATAGGCAAGAAGCACATTTTTTACAAGATATTTTACTTCTTGAAGTATGCTGCTTATATAAAACATTAATTAGTTTATTACCTGCTGGTAGGGATGTTTTCTGCTGTGTAAAGTCCAAAATCCCTGAGCTTCAACAGACTTTGTCTCAGCAAGGATGCATTTAGTGATCAAACATGACTTTGAGATGAGTTTCCTGCACTCAAGTGGGAGAGATCAGGCCAAGGTTTTTCCACCTCACTTCTGCTAATGCAGTATCCTCAGCTGAACGAGGTATGTACCACAACCCATTTCCTTGCCATCTTCCAACTTGCCTGTCTGGCTGGTACTTCTGTAGACATGGTCATGCCATGGACTCTGAGATATGAGACTATTCACCTGGAGTGCCAGCAGTTACTTCACTATCCTCAGCTGAAGTGATGAATGCTCGAGAATAGATCTGTCATGGTCACCCACTGTGGTAACTAAAGAAGGAGCAGTTTATGCCTCATACATGAGTTCTAGGAGATTTACCAGTGATACAAAGGGATATACAAACATCTCATCCCACCTACCATGGAGTGTCTCTGCACTTTGAAACATAAATCACAAATTCTGTATACAGAGTGGCAGTCAATGTGTATGAGCCTGACGCTGAGTTTCTTCGACATAAATAACAACCATATTTATTTCCAACTTCGTAAGTAATAAATAGCCCAAAAAACAGATGGTGGAACTGTGTACAAACACATATTAATAAATGTAAAATGACATATTGGAAAGAGAGGTAAAACAACACATCTGACTGGGAGAAGTCCATTAAGGAGATGAAGGAAGCACATAGTGAAATGATATAAGACTGTTTAACAATTAAGTTGCCTTCAATGTTTTTGTAATCTCTAATGGAATTCATATGAGACGAATTTGATCCAAGGTTCAGCTTCTGGGATTTTCAGCATGGTGTTGAAGATGCCAGATCTTGAGAAGAGCCTTTCAAAGGCTAACATACTAATTCTTATTTTGTGTAAATAGGATACTGTAATAAACAGAATGCTTGTAAAATATGTGCCGCTTGTAAATAAAACTGTTTGTCTGCAGTTACAGTCAGACATAGAACCTTGCCAGTGAATAACGAAAAAAAAAAATATCAGAAATATCTACATCACTTGCACTTCTGTCGTCACTTATGCAGCTAGCATATTAACTTGTGAAACATACATTATAATAATACAACTGCACAATTCAGATGAGTACTTGTGTCAATACAACATTTGAAAGATGAAGACAAAGAAAGAGGGGGAGGCAGTGGAGGCAGATTTACCGCAACTTACTTGGCATAGTTAACATCTACTTAAGTTCTGTTCTTCTACTGTTTTTTTTAATTAAGGACATCTGATTTTGTTTCTGTAACCGAATAATTAATTTGTTTGCTTCCAAGCACAACTGGGTTTATTGGATAACATTATTCTGTTAACAATAAACTACATGTTTCAGGCTAAAAGGATCATCATCAGGCTTTATATACAAATATAAGACGAAGTAAATATGGTATAATTATGTGTGTCTATTGTGAGAATTCACTGTTACATTACACATGTAATAATAACATATCTGACATCCTTTTATATGTTGATGAAACCTGATGATGGCCACTTCAGGACAAAATATGTATGTTATTATTAACAGAATATTGTTATACAGTAAATGTGATTGTGTTTGACGTATTGATATTAATTATTCGCCCAACAACGTGTCGTATAGCAAGTATGGATGTGTAGGTGAAGTACAGTCATCAGTGGAACTTAGTCACACAGCTTGTTAAAGGTATTAAAAGTAATGCATATATTTCTTAATATTAAGCAGAGATATCAGTATCTTTGCTTAGTAGATATCTGGCTTTAATAAATGTTGTTAATTGATGGCGGAAAGAGGCCATATGCAGGCTTATGCAAGGATATTATGGATGATTTGAATTGTGATATTAACTGTATATTTACATTACTTTCAGTTTCAGATGCAGAAAAATTTAAGTGCTTTATTTAGGTTGCGTAGAGAATATGTGGTGTGTTAAGACCTGTTCTTTTGTTATAAGTTTAAATGCGTTTGGGTGAATAAATGCTCAAATATAACTCCGAATTCAACTCTTTAACTTTCATTTAGGTTCAAGAACAAACACGTCTTAGCCAGTTAAGGAACACAACTGAATCCCATATGAAGCAAGATTTTCAGGAGACACGACTTAAACTTCTGTCTGAGTTGGCCAAAGTTCAAGCTTCTCTACAAGCCAAAGGAGAGGAAGAAAAAGAATTGAGAGAAAAGTGTGAGAAGTTAACACGGGAGTGCGAAAAAAAACATGAAATTAGGAGGAAGAAACTTATAGAGAAATCATACAGCGTAAACCTTGCCCCAAATTCCAGTTTGTAAGTGCTTCTAACAGTTTTTGTGATGTTTTTGTGCTAGTTGTGTTTTATTATGCATCCAGACAGGACACCAGCTACAGAAATTCATCTTGAATGTACTAACATTAAGAAATTCCAGTTGTCTTTAGTGTCACAGTAGTCTTCATGTAGGTATTATTATAGGATGTACTTAAAAATGACCATTAGTATGATGATCCATGTTTTGTTAATTAAATTAATTCCAAATATTTCACTCATTGGTGAGGTAATGTATGTGTGTAAGTGAGCTTTTCCTACAGGTATGACTTGTGGCCATCTTGCGAGAGTTAAGGTAGGGTGTACATATGAAATAGAAGCACCCATAAGACAGAACAGGATGTATATTTTCTGCTTGTGATAAGTTCATAGTGAAGATGAAGGTAGTGGCTGGGAGATGCAAATTATGGTTTAGAATGGCTTTTGTATAAACATACAGTTCTCGCCTGTATTTTATCATTACAGGAAGGAGAAGGAGCTAAATTCTAAAGGTTACTTGTTGGATATGAGATCTCCCATACACCGGTCAAGTCCAGTACAGCCTGTGATAAATTCCGTATCCAGTCCAGCAGTTGCGGTGACGACCAGCATAGCTGATGCCTGGCAAACTGACCATCCTTTCAGTCACATCTTGCGCAGAGAGCTAGAGAGGAGCATCCGCAAACACACACGTACTGGTGCGTCAGTATGATTGTCAACTCTCAAACTACAAAAAGTTTGTAATCCAGAAGACCATAACCCACACCTTCACTTCAGGGAAAGGTTTGAATCATACACTTTCCGTAACACATTTTCACAGTTCGTAATGTCGCAGGGTATGTGAGATGTCATAACCCCAGATAGTGGCAGGTAATTTTCAAATTCATCAGCCAGGCAGTTAGCCTGTAATTTAGGAAATTCTCAGATTGCATAAATGACAGTCATGGGTTGGCAACCACAAAAGCAGTTACTCATTACAGAACAGAATAACTTTTGTTAATGTATGTTAATAGAGGTACTATAAAACTAGCAGATGGTTGTCGTACCAACCTTCACTCTGCAAGTGTCCAGACAAAAGTATGTGTTGTTGTGTGAGAGGGAAAAATTGAAATATACCATTAGAGTACTCTAACCCTCCAGTTCTCAGTAGAGAATTCCATGCATCACAAAGGCATACACACACAACTGGTTTTTGTCTGAGGGGACAAAGGGAAGGCAACTAATTTATATGTTTGTGGACCACAACTTCCTACAGTCTATCCTAATTTTAATTTTATGTTGGCCTTACAATAAATACACAGAGTAGAACCTATACAGAATATATACACAACATAGTTGAATGAGCCTGATGCTTGACACTGTCCCTGTTTGTCAGTGGGAATCTGATGAATGAAGGGTGATGCATTTGTAGAAGCATAAGTACACCAATTAATTAAGCAATCTCAATACACACATTCCATTTTCTCTGTTATAGATTCCCTTACAGAGCATCCATCCACTAGCTCGCCCCAGAAGTCATCTGAAGAACAACTGGAACTCCTGAAGAAGAAGTACTTCCTCCAGTAACTTTTCAACTTAAAGTTACAAATTCACATTTCTTTCTTACCTTTAATTGGCAGATGTGATGCACATAGACGTGAACTGAATGAAATCTGTTTTCTTAGGTTGCTAAATATCTTCTAGTTTAATGCTTCCAGTATTACTGTTATTGGATAACATTTTACCGTTTTGACATCATTAAACTTTAATTCTTCTATTTCTGCTTACACAATGATAAGATTTAACAATTTGTGTAGTCATATAGGGAAAAAAAAATGTAGTCCCTGCAGAGAAAATAACCCAATATTGGCAGCCAAAGACAAGATATTTGGTAAGATGTGCTACAGTAAATATAATATTCTAATGCAATGCCTAGTCCTTCATTGTGATTTTATGTATAGCTGTGAAAAATCGGTTAGTACAAGATGCCATTGAGTTGAATGAGTTCAGTTCAATTCATTACGTGGTGGTAAGTTTTATTTACTATGTTGTCATTTAACCATAGATAGATATATTATATATGCTCATTTTTAATTACAATATGCCACAATGAGATTATTTGTTAATTGTACATAAGAATATAATATATTCAGTCTTTTCTGGTGAGAAATGTCTTTGTGATGCACCTTAGACTCCTGTCACACACTTTAATAAATCACATACTTGAGGCATTCATGGCAATTTTAAAATAATTTTGTGTCCATTTTTGTGTAATTTTACCATGTCATTGGGGGCTGATTTGTTGAGGTTTCATAAAATTCGTCTTCATCTTCAAGGTGACGTGGTACAAATCTTCACATGTTGCAATTACATAGTTTCTGGACTGGCCATGAGGTGACACTGCTGCTAGTACAAACTTCTACTGCTGGACATAGAAACAATAGGGTCTACTGGGACATATCCTGCTTGGGTAACCTGTAGCATGTGTGATAATAGAATAATATTTCATTAAGTACAGGTTTGTTGTGCCATTTGTGGTTGTGATGTTCCTAGAAAATTACAGACTTCAAAGAACATCATGTCTGCAAGAAATTTTGCTTTAAAAATGGGGGAAAATGCTACAGAAATATTAAAATGCTGAAAATAGCTTTTGTATGGCAGGCAAGGGGAACAACTAATGTTTTTGAATGGTTTGCCAAGTTAAAAGAACAGTGTAATGCCTCATTCTCAAGACATCCTCCAGGGATCAAAACAGATGAACATTTTGATGAAGAAAATGAAGGAACTTGTGCCCAAAAACAGAGAAATTGCAGTTCATGAAGTTGCTGACATTTTAGGCATTTTATTTTTGTCAGCTGAGAGCATTTGAAAGTGCATGGGACTGCTGCCAAATTGATAACCTGCCAGCTGAGTGAGGGGCCGAAGGAGAATCATGTCAGAACTGTGTCAGCATAATAACACAGCATTTATCTTAGTCTTGAGATAGTGCTTGGGATAGTACGTAAATACTTTAGAAAGTTTACACACTTTATTTGTTAAAAATCTTTATTTATGTTTCGGACATTAGAAGAACATTAGAAGAACATTACTTTTCAATATAATTTCCTTTCTTCTCATTACACTTAACCAAGCAATCTGCAAACTTCTTAATGTCTGGAAAAAAATTTTTTGGTTCATTATGAAGCCACTCATACAGCACCTTTTTCACCTCATCATCATCCACAAATCGATGACCTCTTAGAGCATTCTTGATGGGTTCAGACAGATGGAAATCAGAAGGCGCCAGATCTGCACTGTGGGCAGGGCACTCGAGAACTTTCCAATTCAGTATTTGAATGGTGTTGATGGTGTGGTGTGCCGGATGGTGGCGTGTATTGTTGTGTAACAAAACAACATCCCGTGACAACCTTCCTCTCTGTTTTGTGCAAATAGCCGGCCCCAGTTCATTTCTTAGCATGTCACAGTAATTTGCACTTATTACTGTGGTACCTCTCTACATTATTGTTTGCATATAGTCCCTTGGGAGTACCAGAACACTGTCAACAAGAGCTTTCTGGCAGAGGGCTCCTTTCGAACACAATAAATGTTTCCTGTGTGGTTAACATATAAACATGAGTGAACTGTAATAAGTGTCATTATAATGTAGGCTGTCTGGTTTGGTATACTGTTGTATCAAAGGTTCTGTAACTGACAGATCTGTTGAGCAGTTGCATGGAGTGTATGGGTCATATGTTAATTTTTTAGATTTAAAGAACCCAGTTTTGGTTACTTAAGCATGTAGTAGCAGTTCTGGTGGGGGACATCAGCACATTACAAGTAACCAGGTTATGAAGCAGCTGAAGTTGTCCCTGTCTACCCCATCAAGGGATATAGGGTATGTTGATACAGCCTGTAGCTTACTCGTTTGTAACTTCAGCAGTAGATGGAAATGAGTGGTCAACTTGATGCCCTGGCCTCCTTCTGGGAAAGAACCCTAGTAGCAATTGAATAGTAGGCTGTAGGGGAGAGAGGCTCAGGACCGGTCTGGATGGTTTGGTGAACAGAAAAATCTCTCCACTCTGCCGGGATTTGATCTCGGAATTATACATCCCATAGCTAGTGGCTGTACCAACTACAGTGTCCGGACTCCAACTAACCGATGTATTCCATTTTAGAATTCAATGGGCTGAAATTCAATCGTGTCTTTTGACGGCGAGTTTTCTGTTGTTTTCGTTGTTATTGTTGACAGTGTTTATGTTTTTTTTTTGGGGGGGGGGAGCTCTTCGGGTACGTAAGGAACCCCAACTCACGCTGCTAAGGGCAAGACTCTACTGAATAACGATTAGTAGTCCTGCAAGGCGCGAAAGAGAATGTATGCTTAGGAGACGGTGTGAATTGCAGGTAACAGCAATGCAGGAGATACAGTGCTGTCTTTAGGCCTACGTGCAAGCGTGTTTTTCTTAGCTATCGAAGAGTAAACATGGAAGTGTTACCGGTTGCTATGGTACCCGATAGGCAGTACTCACTTTCCCTGTTCACACTGTGTGCTTTGTTTTACAGTATTATGGACATTTGTGAAATTGGTAAAAGCATAAGGATTTATTACTATTCTTTGCAGCCAGATTCACGACCAGAACAAGTAAGTACAGACGTCAAGTTTGAATGACACGCTGTTACGTATTCTACATGCCCTGATCGAGGATACGGAGTTACAGCAGTCCTGTTACCACTCACTTGCATTTTTTCTCGAGGTTAGGACTGTTTGGAAATATATCCCAAGTCCCCCATATTACTTCATGGTATGGTGCTTATTAATGTGTCGGTATAACTTTACCATTATTCCTTAGCTCTTTATTCAGTAGACCAGCCACGTGACATCCTATGACCAACTACCAAATTACTCAAGCGCTGCCCGATGACCTCTTTCATCGTTTCTTTGTTTATTCTTGAACTAGGGCCACTGTATTTTCTCTACCCCGGGCATGCCCTCTTCTCCGACCCAAAAATTTCCGTCTGGGCTAGTTTTTTTAAAGTGTGTATTAATATCCGGGGTTTTCACTAATTGCTGTTTCTCAAAGCTTTTGCATATTTTGATGGTACTGAAACTGCAAAAGAAGAACATTTCTACTACTTTTTATGACAAGCGTAGTTATATTATCACTGTCCGAGTCAACAAATGTGTGTGTTTATATATATATATATATATATATATATATATATATATATATATGTAATATCTCTTACTCTCTCAAAATATCTCACAACATCACCAAAAATTAAATTAC
>Ga0123352_10006926_pt1 | contig 17452 bp, 15 predicted proteins | sample TergutLab28metaG_FD_89700 | JGI IMG/M metagenome (GOLD analysis project Ga0123352, IMG submission 89700) | Labiotermes labralis P1 segment gut microbial communities from Petit-Saut dam, French Guiana - Lab288 P1 | ecosystem: Host-associated > Arthropoda: Insects > Digestive system > Gut ... | reverse complement strand
TTCCGGAAATCCCGTCTCCGCCGGGACTCCACTGCCGGTCGAGCCGCGTCGGCCGATAATTTCGGCATGAGCAAACACAAGGACATCATCAAGCAGTATCTCGACGGCGTTCAGAACGTCGACCGCGACTTACTGCTGTCCCTGGTAACCGACGACTTCGAGTTCGAGAGGAAGGGCCAGCCGGTCCTGCGCGGCAAGGAAGTTCTCCTCGCCATGATCGACAACACCGACGGCGTGGTCCTCGAGGGCGCGGGATCGCAGCGTCCGACACACAAGATCGACCGCATGATCGAGGAGGGCGACACCATCGCCGTCAACGGCACCGTCCTCGCCCCCCTGCCCGACGGCGGGCAACTGGAGGTCCTCTTCTCCGACTTCGTCACCTTCCGCGGCGACCGGATCAGCCGGCTGGAGACCTACATGATCACCCCGGCCCCGCCCCGGGGCTGACCCCCGCTCCCCCGAAGCCGGACTCCGTCCACCCCGCCCGCACCGGGTCCCCGACCGGTGCGGGCACTTCGCCTGTCCCCCCGCCCCCGGCGGTCCTGGTCACCGGTCCACTGCGCTGCGGGGGAACCCGGCCCGCCCGTCGACGTCGTACGCCGACCAGTCCCGCACCGTGCGCACTCCGAATCGGACCGGCTCGACGTTCACCGCCGCGATGAAGACCAGGCAGCCCCCGAGCCGCTGATAGCCGATGGCGAATCCGTCCGGTGCCGCGGTCTCCGCGGTGACCTCGTGATCCGGTAGGTCTCCGCGCCCGGTCCACCGTTCGGAGTTCCGCAACTCCTCCATGGCCTGGTTGGTGGCCCGGATCCCCTGCGGCCGCCCGGGAATCGCGAGCGCGTCACCGCCGAGGGCCACGTGGGCGGCCCGGAACCTCGCCTCGGCCCTGTCGTAGCGGCTTCCCGACGTGCACACCAGCGCCACGGCATCGCCCGCCGACCATCCGAGGACGACCTCCTCGGCAGGCTCGCCGATCAGCCCGTCCCAGTGGACGAACCACCGCTTCGGAGCGACGCTTTGCCCTGCCCCCGCACGGACGTCGTCGAACTCGTACAGGTCGAACGTCGCCGGCAGGAAAAAGGTCAACGCAACCACGGCTCCTCGATGTCGGTCTCCCCCACCGTAGGCCGACGGGCCGGCAGGGCGGGCAAGCTCTCGGAGAACGGGTGCACGGCCGTCAGCCGGCGTGTGCGCCGGCTGGCTCATCTCCCGTCGGGATGGGGGCGGATGAGGAGCAGGGCGATGTCGTCGTGCCGGGAGGCGGGGGGTTCGACGGCGGGGACGAGAGCGTCGGCGAGGTGCTCCAGGTCGCGGGGCCGGGCGTGGGCGAGGCGGCGGGCGAGGTCGTCGGTGGTGCGGTCGATGTCGATGCCGGGGACCTCGACGAGCCCGTCCGTGTAGAGGGCGAGGACGGCTCCGGGCGGCAGGGGGATCTCGGTGGTGGAGTACTCCGTGGCGGGCTCGATGCCGAGGAGGAGTCCGGGTGGCAGGCGCACGATGTCCGTGCGCCCGTCGGGATGCCGGATCAGGGGCGGCGGGTGTCCGGCGGACGCGAGGCGGACCCGGTGGCGGGGCAGGTCGAGGTGGGCGATCAGGCAGCTCGTGAACAGTCCGGGGTCGAGGTCCGCGATGAGGCGGTTGGTCCGGGCGAGCACGTCGCCGGGTGGGGCGCTCGTGCTGGCGTGGGCATGGACCGCGGTGCGGACCTGGCCCATGAGCGCGGCAGCGGTGGTGTTGTGGCCCTGGACGTCGCCGATGACCGCGGTGGCCAGGCCGTCGCCGCGGATGACGTCGTAGAAGTCGCCGCCGATCCCGGCCTGGCCGGCGGGGAGGTAGCGGGCCGCGGTCTCCAGGCCCGGGATGCGGGGAAGGGCGCGCGGAAGCAGCCCGGTCTGCAGGGTGCGGGCGAGGTCGTGGTTGGCGTCGTAGAGGCGGGCTCGGCCGAGGGCCTGGGCGACCAGTCCGGCCAGGGAGGTGAGCACGGCCCGTTCCGGTACGGAGAAGGCGCGCGGCTGGTCGTAGGACAGGATGAGCGCGCCGATGGGACGTCCCGAGGTGATCAGCGGCAGGAAGGCCCAGGCATTCCTGCTGCCGTAACGCAGCACGCGGGGGAAGGCCCGCTGGTAGTCGGCGAAGCTGGGGAAGAACAGGCATTCCGCGTTCCGCGCGGCGTGCGCGCCCGGGTAGCCCTCGGTCACCGGCGCCCCGTGGAAGCGGCTGAGGAACTCCGTGCTGTAGCCGCGGCTGCTGAGGATGCGCTCCCGGCCGCCCTCGATGGTCATCAGGGCCATGCCCTGGGGGCCGAAGCCGGGCACGATCTGATCGGCCGCCAGTTCGGCCACGTCACGGACGCCCGCCGCCTCGGCCAGGGCCACGGCCAGCCGCGTCAGCAGGTACAACGGCGTTCCGGCGGCCTGCTCGGCGGGCGGTGCGGCCTGCGGCTCCAGCGGCGGTACGGCCTGCTCGGCCGGCGGTGCGGCCTGCTGCTCGATGGGCGGTGCGGCCGGCCCGTCCGGCGCGGCCTCTACGCCCGGTGGTGCGACCTGCCGGTCCGCGGGCGCCGCGGCCGGCCGCCCCGCAGCGGCCGGGGCACGGGCGGGAGCATGGGAGATCACGACGCTGATCCCGCCGGGGCCGGGATAGAGCCGGAACAGCAATGGCGTGTCCGGCGGGCGGACGGCGGTGAAGGACGTGGGCTGCCGGCTGAGCTCCGCCGCCATGTACCGGTCCTCGAAGACCGATCCGGGCAGCCACAGCAGCACTTCCCAGGGGCGCCGGCCGATGAGCGTGGCGGTCCCCGCGTCCAGCAGCGCGGTGGCGGCGGGATTGACCAGGGTGAGGCGGCCGTCCGGATCGAGGGCGCAGCATCCCATGGGGAGGCGCTGCGTGAACGCGAGCGCCGCCGGGGCCTGCGCGGGGTCCGACGGGGACGGCTCCGCCGCCAGGACCCGGGGTTCGTCCGGGGCCCGCACCGGCCGGCCGCCGTCGGCGGCCCGGTCGACGATCGCTGACGCACGGCGGCAGAACCCGGTGATCGTGTCCCGTTCGTGCTCGCTGAGCTGCGGCGGACGCCAGACCGGCCACAGCAGCACGAGAGACCCCCACACCTGGCGGCGACCGGTGAGCGGTGCCGCGGCGACCATGAACTCGTACGGCATGACGATGCCGAGCCGGGGATACCGGCGGGCCATGTCCTCGCGGTTGGCGAGCCACACCAGTCGCTCGTGCCGGGTCGCGTCCGCGACCGGCGTCGGGGACTCCAGCGACACGCGGGCCCACGGGGCGGCCAGTCCCTTGGGGACGCCCGAGACGAGGGCCAGCCACAGCACCTGTTCGCCCGGCGGCAGCAGGTACAGCAGGCCGGCGGAGGCTCCGATGTCCCGTACCGCATCGGTCAGCACCGGCTCCAGGTGGTCCACCAGGAAGCCGGCGTCCCTGCCGGTGTCAGCGGAATCCCGCACCGTGCTCTCCTGGTCCCGGCGCGCGGTGGCGCGCTCCAAGGCGTGGCGGTGGGGCGTCGGCGCGTCGCGCCGGTGCGGCGCGGTCCACCCGGCGGCCACCGTCCGCAGCAGCCCGTCGCCGGTCCGTGACCGTCCCCCTCGAGCGCAGGTGGGGAGGCCGGGTCACCCGCGGGGGCGCCGGCTCGCCGTACGTGAGACCACGCGTCGCCGGCCGCGGGAGCGGGGGCCGGTGACACCGCACGTCGCCCATATACGGAACGTACGCCGGCCCTGCGGCGGCTGCACGTCCAGCGGCCGGCGCCCCCGGTCCCGGCCGGCCCGCTCCCCCGTCCCCCGGCCCCGTACCGATCACGCCCCACCGTTCCCGCCGGCGAGGGTGACGGCCGGACCGGGACGGCCGTCGATTCCCTGGTCGGCGGCTCCCTCGCCGGCGGCTCCCTCGTCGCCGTCTCCGGCGTCGCCGCCGGCCGTGTGCCCCGATCCGCCGGCCGCGCGCCTGCGGAGCAGGCCGGCGATCAGGCCGTGCCGGGGGGCGAGCAGCCAGCAGACGACGAAGACGCCGGTGGCGACGAGGACGATCAGGCCGCCCGCGGCCCAGTTGTAGGTGTACGACAGGTAGAGGCCCGCGACCGCCGAGGCGGTGCCGATCGCCGGCGCGAGCAGCATCATGACGGCGATGCGGTCGGTCAGCAGCCGGGCGCAGGTGGCCGGGGTGATGAGCAGCGCCAGCACCAGCACGTTGCCGACCGCCTGCAGGGAGATGACGACGGTGATGGTGACCAGCGCGTACAGGACGATGTCCAGGGCGAACACGGGAAGGCCCAGCGAGCGGGCGGTCTCCCGGTCCAGGCTGACGGCGACGAGCTCCTTGTGGAGCAGCAGCGCGGTGGCCAGCAGGACGGCGCCGGTGATCGCGACGGTGACGACGTCGCGGTCGCTGATGCCGAGGATCTGGCCGAACAGGAAGGACTCCAGGGAGCCGCTGTAGCCGGGGGCGGTGCTGAGGACGACGATGCCCAGGCCGAAGGCGGCGGCGAAGAACACGCCGATCACGCTGTCCTCCTTCAGCCGGCGGTTCTGGGAGAAGACGGCGGCGGCCAGGGCGGTGATCAGCCCGGCGACGGCACCGCCGACGACGAGGCTGGCGTGCAGGACGAATGCGATGGCGACGCCGGGGAAGACGGAGTGGGAGACGGCGTCGCCGATGAAGGCCATGCCGCGCAGCACGACATGGGTGCCGATGACGCCGGAGACGACGCCGGACATGGCCGCCACCAGGAACGCCCGTTGCATGAAGACGTGGTCCCAGGGGGCGGCGAGGTAGTCGATGAGGCCGGTCATCGGGTCACGCCCAGCGAGTGCAGGAGCTGGTCGGAGCGGGTGACGCCGAAGGCCCGCAGCCAGATGCCGGGTTCGCGCAGTTCCCCGGGTGGTCCGTCGGCGATGACGGTGCGGTTCAGCAGGCACATGCGGCTGCACATGTCGGCTGCGGCCGGCAGGTCGTGGGTGGTCATCAGCAGGGCTCTGCCTTCCGTGCGCAGCCGGCCGAACAAGGTGGTGAGCAGTTCCTGGGTGGGCACGTCCAGGCCGGTGAACGGCTCGTCCAGGAGCAGCAGTTCCGGGCGCAGGGCGAGCGCGCGGGCCACCAGCACGCGCTGGCGCTGCCCGCCGGACAACTCCGCGACGGGGCGCCGCCGCAGGGCCGTCATGCCGACGCGGTCGAGGGCTTCGGCGACCGCCTCGCGGTCGCCGGCGCCCGGGCGGCGCAGCCATCCGATGCGGTGCACCCGGCCGCTCATGACGGCCTGCTCCACGCTGATGGGGAAGTCCCAGGCGAACTCGTGCCGTTGGGGGACGTAGCCGATGGTGCCGCGCCTCCGTGCGGCAGGGGCGCCGTCCAGGGTGATCGTCCCGGCGTGGTGGGCCACCAGGGCGAGGACGGCGCGCAGCACCGTGGTCTTGCCCGCGCCGTTGGGCCCGATCAGCCCGACCAGTTCGCCACCGCTCACCCGCAGGTCGACGTCGTGCAGGACGTCGCGGCCGCCCAGCCGCACCGACAGGCCCGCCACGGCCAGCAGTTCGCCGCTCTCGGGGGCCGTCACGGCGTCCTCCCGTCCCGGCCGGAGCCCGCAGTGCGCGCGCGCCTGCGGCGCGCCAGCGTCACGACGCCCGCGGCGGCAGCGGCCAGGAGAGCGAGCACTCCGGCTGCCGGCAGCCACAGGCCGGCCGCCGAGGAGTGGTGCCGGCGTGCCGTGGACGTCGCGGAGGCGGGCCGCTGCCCGGCGGTGAACGCCTGCCGGGGGTCCTGCGGGCCGACGGAGACGCGCAAGGTGGCGGCGGTGTCGTAGGGGGTGCCGGTCAGCGAGCGGGCGGTCATGCGGATGCCGAGCAGATAGGTACCGGGCTTGGTGAACGCCCAGTTGCCGTGGACGTGGCTGTTGGTCTCGATGCCGGTCTCCTGGGGGAGGCGGCGGGCGCTGTCGAACAGGATGCTGGGGGTGCCGAAGCTCTCGTTGACGAACAGCAGGAAGCGGCCCGGGCCCCGGACGGTCTCCAGTTTCCAGGTGACCTCGCGGTCGACGGTGTGGACGACACTGGGGTCCTGGCTGTTCCAGCCGGGCCACAGCACTCCCTGCTGCTGGACCTGCGGCAGGAGCCAGACGCGGGCGCCGGCCGGGCCGAGGAAGGAGAATGCCGGGTCGGACGGGACGGTGACCGCCGCCGCGTCGACGGCCTGCAGGACCGTCTGCGCGGGGTCGCGCCACACCGGTGAGGGGCCGCTGTCGTCGCGGATGCCGATGGTCCACCTGCCGTGGTCCAGGCGGGGGCCCATGTCGACGTGCCCGTCGGCGATGACCTTGCGGCCGGCGGCCGCGGGCGGCGGCGCGTCCGCGGCCGCCGAGGTGGCGGGCACCAGGACAGTGGTGGGCACCAGGGCGCTGGAGGCGGCCAGCGCGACGGCGGCCAGCGCGGCCCGCGGACGCCAGGGCGCGGTGGCGGTGTTCATGAGGTGCCCCCGGCCAGGCAGGTGACGAGTTCGTCGGCGTTGTGGCGCATCATGTCGAGGTAGTGGTGCACGTGCGCGTCGAAGGCGTCCCCGTACAGGGTGCAGACCTTGACGTGCTGGTCCTTGGCGACCTGGGTGAGGACCGTGGCGCGCTGGGCGAGGTTGGGTTCCATGAACACCGCGGGCACGTGCAGGTTGCGGATGGTCGCGGTCAGCCGCTGGACGTCGTCGGCGCTGGGTTCCTGGGCCGGGTTGGGCACGACGAACCCGGCGACGGTCATCCCGTACGCCTTGGCCAGGTAGCCGAACGCGTCGTGGGTGGTGATCAGTTGGCGTCGGCCGGGCGGAATGCCCGCGATCCTCGTCGTCATGTAGGCGTCGAGGTCGTCCAGTTGGCCCTCGTAGGCCCGCGCGTTGCGGTCGTAGGAGGCCGCACCGGCGGGGTCCTGCTTCTTGAGGGTGTCGCGGATGAGCTGGACGTACGCCTTGGCGTTCTCTGCGTCCTGCCACAGGTGCGGGTCGATCTCGCCGTGGACGTGCTTGCCCAGCACGGCCTGCGGCAGCTGGTGGACGGCGGCGCCCGGCGGGCCGAGGAAGCGGAACGCCTTGTCGCCGGGAACGTGCTCCAGGGCCTTGTTCGGCACGTCGATGACGACGTCGCCCGGCGGGATCTCCTCCTGGGCCCGCCCGTTGGTGCGCAGGTCGGTGAAGGCGGACAGGCGGCCGGTGTCGAGGTTGACGGTCAGGTCGGTGTGCCCGTCGTCCAGGACGGTCGCCCCCGGTCCGGCGACGGTGTGCGGGTCGACCCCGACGGCGAAGGTGAACGTCCCGGACCCGAGGTCCTGGGCCGGGCCTGTGAGGTTCTTCAGCCTCGCCTTCAACGTCAGCCGGTAGCGGCCGGGTCGGGTGAAGGCCCAGTTCAGGTGGGTGTGTGCGGCCGGCGGCAGGACGGTGGTGTCCTTGGCGTCGAGGCCGTCGCCGGAGTCGAAGTAGACCACCGGCTGTCCCAGGGACCCGGTGAGGTACGCGACGAGACGGCCGGGACCGGAGACGGCGGTGGCGGACAGCTGGATGTCCGAGGCGCGGGTGGCGCCGCGCGCCGTGCCCTCGCCGCGCACCCGCAGTCCCAGCCACAGGACGTCCAGGCCGACGTTCTCCACCAGCGGGATGACGTCCGCGCCGTAGGTCTCGGACGCCTCGGCCAGCGACACGTTGGGGGTGTCCTTGCGCGCGTTGGCGTCGATGGTCTTGATCAGCGCGTGCTCTTCGAGCAGCAGGTGGTTGGTGAACGTCACGTCGGCGTCGGCCACTTCGGCCGCGTCGCGCGGGGTGGGCTCGTAGGAGTGGGGATCGCCGCCGGGCGGCACGATGGAGGCGACCTGGACGCGGTCCCGGCCGACCTGCTTGACGAGGTCGGCCAGGATCTCGGTGGTGGTCACCACTTTCAGCGCCGTGCCGGAGGAGTCGCCGTCCCCACGGCTGGGCGGATGGCAGGCGGCGAGCAGGGCGCCGCACACGGCGGCGGCTGCCACGGCCCGCGTCAGGCGGCTGGGCGGATGCATCGGGACAACTCCACGGTTCTCGGGGTCACATGGGTGGCGGAACGGGGACGGCGCGAGCCGCGCGCTCAGGCGTCGGAGGTGCCGGTGCGGCGCCGGCGCCTGGTGGCGAACACCGCGACGGCGCCGGTGGCCGTCAGCGCGGCGGCGGCGACCGCGCCGGCCACGGTGCCGCCGGCTCCGGTGCGGGCCAGGCTGCCCTGCGCCGGGCCGCCTCCCGGTCCCGCGCTGCCGCTCCCGCCGGAAGCCGGGCCGTGCCCCGGGGACGTCGGCCCGCCGGCGCCGGACGGGGTGGAGCCGGCCGGCGCGGTCGGTGATGCCGGCGGCGGGGTGGTCGGCGCCCCGGTGCCGGGGCGGTCGCCGACGGTGAAGGTGTAGGTGCGGGTGTCGGTGGCGGTCCCGCCGGACCGCAGGGTGCCCTGCAGGCGGAAGGTGAGCTTGTAGGTACCGGCAGCCGAGAAGCCCCAGTTGGCGTGCGCGTGGACGCCCAGGTCGACGCGCTGGGTGTCGGGCAGGCCGTCGCGGCTGTTGTAGATCACCTGCGCGCCGCCCAGGCCCGCGGTCTCCCAGACGGTCACCGCACCGGGGCCGGACACCGCGGACAGCTGGAGGCCGACCGGGCCTTCGAGGTCGGCGGCGCGCAGCGCCTCGGTGTTCCACCCGGCCCAGACCACGCCGGGCTTCTGCACCTGGGGGATGAGCCAGAACGCGCTGCCGGGCGTGCCCAGGAAGGAGTAGGCGCCGCCTGCGGGGACGTGTTCGACGGCCTTGTCGTTGACGTGCACCACGACCGAGGACGGCTCCCGCCACACGATCGCGTCCGGGGTGCGGCTGTCCTTGAACACCAGCCGCAGCCGGCCGTCCACGATCCGGCCGGCCAGGGCGTCGACGTGCCCGTCGCCGATGGTCACCGCCTGGGTGCTGGGCGCGTCCTGGGTCCGGGCGGCCAGCAGCCGTACCGGAAGGACGGGTTGCGGTGCGGTGGCCGTCGCCGGTGGCGAGGCCGGTCCGGAGACGGGGGAAGAGGGCGAAGAGGGGGACGAGGTCGTGGAGGCGGTGCCGGTGACCCGGACGGTGCGGTGCAGGGTGGCCGTGCTGGTCCCGCCCCCGGGCAGCAGGGCCGACGCGGTGAGGGTCAACTGGTAGTCGCCGGGCCGGGGGAAGGCCCACACCAGCGGGCCGCTGGCCGCCACGGGCAGGGTTCCGGTGTCGGGCAGGCCGTCGCCGCTGTCGAACACGACCTGCGGGCCGGCCGGTTCGGGAGCGCCGGGCGTCGCGGCGGCCGGGGTGTAGGCGATCACCGGCCCGGGGCCCTGAGCGGCGGTCAGCGACCACTGCAGGCCGCCGGGGGCCACCTGGTCGGCGCTGACGCCGGTGGTGTCCCAGCCGGCCTCCGGGCCGTCGCCGCCGAGCCACAGCGGGTCTCCCGGGCGGCCGAGGAAGGCGTACGCGGGGTCGTCGGGCACCGTGGCCTGCTCGATCCCGCCGGGGTCCGCACCGGGCGCAGCGGTCACGCCGGTTCCGGCGCCGCGCCTCGGCGCCGGGGTCAACTCCAGTTGTCCGGAGGTCATGTCGAGGGCCACCGCGGTGGAGCCGTCCGGAGCGCCGGACGGCGTGCCCGGCAGGGCCGTCGCTCCGGAGGCGCCGGCGGCCATGGTCAGGACGGCCGCCGATCCGGCCGCCGCCAGCCGTATGCCCGTCGTGCTCTTCATCGTTGCCGGTGCTCCTTGCGTGGGTCGGTGGGTGGGGGTCCGCGGGCACCCGTCGCACCCGGCCCCTCCCGCGGGAGGGGGAAGGGGCCGGGGCGGGTTCTCGCGGGGACGGGCAGGGGTCAGCTCGCGGCGACCTGGAAGGTGTACGTCTTGGGGCCGGTGCTGACGGTCTGGCCGGTGGCGGCCAGCACGCCGCTGACCTCGAAGGTCACCGTGTAGGTGCCGGCGGCGTCGAAGCCCCAGTTGGCGTGCGTGTGGACGCCGGCGGTCACCGGCAGGGTGTCGGGCAGGCCGTCGCCGCTGTCGAAGAGCACCGTCGGGGTGCTGCCCGACGCGGTGTAGACGCTGAACCCGGCCGGTCCCGTCACGCTGGTCAGGGAGAAGGTCAGGGTGTTGTTGCGGAACACCCCCGCCGGCACGTCGGTGGCGTTCCACCCGGCCCACAGCAGGCCGGAGGTCTGGCTCTGCGGCAGGATCCAGGCGGTGCCGCCGGTCCCGAGGAACGACCAGGCCGGCGTGGTGGGAACGTTGGTGTGCTTGGCGGCCACCGGCACGGCCAGCGTCACGTCGGCGGGGTCGCGGTCCACGCTGGTGGTCGTGGTGGAGTCCAGCAGGTCCAGCGTGAGGGCGCCGGAGGAGTAGTCGACGTCCAGGACGTCGACGTGGCCGCTGGTCAGGGTGATCGGCGCGGCCTGGGCGGGGGACGCCACGGCCGCCAGCAGGGCGGCGGAGACGGCGAGGGGGCCGAGGAGGCGGGCGGGCGAGCGCATGGCGGAGTTCCTCACTTCTGGACCTGGAAGGTGTAGGTGACGGTGCGTGAGGTCACCTGGCGGTTGTCGGCGGCGAGCCTGCCGCCGGCCTGGACCTGCAGGGTGTACGTGCCGGGCTTGGAGAACGCCCAGTTGGCGTGGGTGTGGTCGCCGGCGTGCAGGCCGACGGTGTCGGGCAGGCCGTCGCCGCTGTCGACCAGCACCGTCTCCGGGTCGCCGAAGACGTCGTCGGTGTAGACCGCCAGCCGCCCCGGGCCGGACAGCGACAGGAACTTCACGTCCACCGCGTCGTCCTTGAAGATCCCCGGCTGGAGTTCCTCGGCGCCGAAGCCGGCCCACAGCAGGTCGGGGTTCTGGACCTCCGGCAGGATCCACACCGGCTGCCCGGCGGTGCCGAGGAACGCGTACGCCGGGCCGCCGGGCACGGTGGTCCTGGCGGCGGGCAGCGCGCGCAGCACCACGTCCTCCGGGGCGTGCTCGACCTCGACCGCCCCGCTCTCGTCGTGGACCGCGATCTGCAGCCGGCTGTCCTCGTACGCCAGGCCCACCACGTCCACGTGCCCGTGGTCCAGCACGACCGGGCACGCCGCCTGGGCCGGTCCGGCGGCTGCCAGGACACCTGCCATCGCGGCCGCCCCGACCAGTACGCGCACAGAAGTGTGACGCACAGTAACTCCCATCCGGGGTCCCGGGTGGACCCCCGGTCGAGACGATAACCATTTTCATTTTCATCACGCAAGGCGCGGCGCCGACCTGTCCGAAAGGTTCAGTACACCCGAAATGCCATGCTTCGGCGGCCAGTTGACGTCAGTCGCGGGTCAATTAATTGAAAACGACATTCAAAGTCGCTAGCGTCTCGGGCGTCCCTCGTCCCCGGCAGAAGGAAGCCCCATGGGCGACATCGCGCCCTCCCGCCCCATGCCGCGACTGATCGCGGCAGCGTCGGCGGCCGCTCTGATCACTCTCGGTTCACTGGCCGCCGCGCCCGCGGCCACGGCAGAATCCGGCGCACCGGCCGCCACCGCCACCGCCGCCGCGGCGCAGGCGCCGGCCGAAGCCCCGGTCCACAGCGAACGCACGGTCATCGACGTCGGCCACGTCGACGCGATATCGCCCCGCATGGTGGGCGGCGCCTTCCGCACCCTGCTGCTGGACGACCGGGAGGCGCTCGCTCCCGTGTGGCGCACCCCCGGGTCGGTCATCCTGCACCTGACGCAGGCGGGTGCGGTCACGATCTCCGACGACACACCCGGGTTCTTCTTCCTGGGCGCCCCGGGGACGACGATCCACACCATTCCGCAGACCCAGGATCCCGACGTCATCTGGGCAGGCTGGAGCACCCAGTCCTTCACCTCCGACGACGTCCGCGGTGACATGAGGCTGACGCTGGAGGGCGTCGACGGCCCGGGTGACGTCGTGCTGTGGGAGTGGTCGCCGTTCGGGGAACCGGAGATGGTCATCGACGGGCGGGCCGGCTTGCCCGCCTCCTACCCGGTGCCGACCTTCACCCACCAGCACGCCAACTGGGCCTTCACCCGACCCGGCGTCTACCGGCTGAAGTTCACCTGGTCCGCCGACCTGGTCAAGGGCGGCACCGTCAGCGACACCGCCGTCTACACCTTCGCCGTCGGCGACCTGGACACCTCGGCCATCACCCTGCCCGGCGACGGTGCCACCCCGACCCCCGACCCGACCGGGACGACCCCCACTCCCGACCCGACCACGACCACGACCACGCCCGCCCCGACGGCTACCACCCCGGCCACCACACCGCCGGCGACCACCGGCACTCCTACCGGCACCCCGTCCCCGACCCCGTCCGTGACCGCTACGGCGACCACGCCGGCGGGCGGCGGCACGGCGACGACACCGCCCGCCCCCTCCCCCGGCGCCGGTGCGAACGATCCCTCCCCGCAGTCCGGCAGCCGGGGAGCGCTGGCGGCCACGGGCTCCTCGCAGGTGCTGCCGACCGCGGCCGCGGGCGCCGCCCTGGTCGCCGCGGGCGCGGTCGCCGTCGTCGCGGTCCGGCGCCGGAGCGGCCGGCCCGGCGCACGTCCGTAGCGCGACTCCCGCGACTCGCCGCAGGCGGCCGGGGCCGGTCAAGCGGCCTCCGCCCCGCGCCGCCCGCGCGCCGCGCCGCCCTCAACGCCCGCCGCCCGACCGGCCGATGGACCGGCGCGGGCGGCACTACGCGGTGAACGGTGACGGTGACGCCAGATGCGCCACCGAGGCGATCTCCACCACGGACAGCTGATCCAGCGTGGTGATCGCGCAGGACGGAACGCCCTGCTCCATGAGTTCGGCCGGTACCGCCCGGTCGCCGAGCAGGGTGCGCAGCAGGTCCACCGTGGCGCCGCCGTGCGTCACGACGGCAACCGGGCCCGGTTCTCCGGCCAGTTCGGCCAGGCAGGCGCGCATCCGCTCCCCGGCGCCACGGGAGGAGTCACCGGAGGAAGGGACGAAGTCCCGGTCCCGCACCGCGGTTGCCCACTCCGCCAGGAACTCGTCGAGGCGCTGGGCCCCGTCCCGGTTCATCCGCTCGCGCAACCGGGCGTCCTCCCGGATCGGCAGCCCGGTCCGGGAGGCGATCGGCTGCGCGGTCTCCCGCGCGCGCCGCAACGGGCTGCTGAACAGCGCCCGCACGCCGGCCTGCCACGCCCACTCGGCCGTCGCGGCCGCCTGCCGCCGCCCCCTCCCGGTCAGACCCGGATCACCGGGCTCCCGCCTCTTCTCCGCGTGCTGCACCAGGTGGAAGACCGTCACGCTCACAGCGTGGTGGATCCGCCGGGCCGAAGCCACCGGGATTCCGGCGCCCGAGGGCCGTCCCGCGCTCGCACCCACCCACCTTTGCCATATACCCCTCAGGGGTATATGGTCGCAGACACAACAGATACCCCCTAGGGGTATATGGCGGGCGGGGAAGGAGAGCGGCATGACGAGCGGCATCGAGTACAAGGTGACCGGCATGACCTGCGGCCACTGCGAGATGTCCGTCCGCGAGGAGGTCGGCCAGGTGCCGGGGGTCGAGGGCATCGAGGTCAGCGCCCTGACCGGCCGGCTCGTCGTCACCGGCTCCGGAGCGGTCGACGACGCGCGGGTGCTCGCGGCGGTCGACGAGGCCGGCTACGCGGCGGTGCGGGTCCGATGAACGCGGCAGGACGGCTGACCGCCTACGCGGCGGGGCTGGCGATCGCGTTCGCCGGTGCCTTCGGCATCGCGGCCGTCGCGGTCCCCCGGAGCGTGGTCACCGGATGGGAGGGGAAGACCGACATGAACGACCGGCACACCATGGCTCACGAGGAGTCCTCGACGGCCCCCGCGGGGCTCTCGGCGTCCGCGGGCGGCTACCTGCTGACTGACGTGAGCGCGCCGGGGACGACCGGTCAGCCGGGAGACCTGGACTTCCGGATCCATGACGAGGCGGGCAGGCCGCTGCTCGACTACACGGCGTCGCACGACAAGGACCTGCACCTGATCGTGGTGCGCTCCGACGGCACGCACTTCCGCCATGTGCACCCGACCCTGGACCGGGCCACCGGCACGTGGTCGGCGCCGTGGCGGTGGGACGCGGCGGGCACGTACCGCGTGTACACGGACTTCACGCCGGCTGCCGGTAAGGACGCCGCGAACGTGACGCTGACGAGCAGCGTCGACGTCGCGGGCGACCTCGCCCCGGCTGCCGCCCCGGCGGTGCGCACGACCAGTGTGGTCGACGGATTCTCGGTGGCGCTGTCCGGGCGCCTGACGGCCGGGACGACGGGCGAGCTGACCGCCACCGTCACCCGGGACGGCAGGCCCGTGACCGCTCTTGAGCCCTACCTGGGCGCCTACGGCCACCTGGTCGCGCTGCGCCAGGGGGACCTCGCCTACCTGCACGTCCATCCGCAGGGTGCCGAGCCCGGGCCGGGCGACAGGGGCGGCCCGCGGATCGCGTTCGCGGCCCAGGCGCCCACGGCGGGCCGCTACCTGCTGTACCTGGACTTCCAGGTCGGCGGTCAGGTGCACACGGCCACGTTCGTCCTCGACGCGGCCCGGGGCGGGGCCGGCACCACCCACGACACGGACTCCCACGGCCACTGACCGCACGGTCGGCTGCCTGACGGGTCGGGAGAAGGATCGGCATGAGTACCACGGCGCCCGCCGGCAGCGGGCAGAGCATCGAGTTGGCCATCGGCGGGATGACCTGCGCCTCCTGCGCGATGCGGATCGAGAAGAAGCTGAACAGGCTCGACGGCGTCACCGCCACCGTCAACTACGCCACCGAGAAGGCGAGGGTGAGCGTCCCCGCGGACTACGACCCCGCACTGCTGGTCGCCGAGGTGGTCAGGACCGGCTACACGGCCGCGCTCCCGCTGCCCGAGGCGGCGGAGCAGGACGGCGGCGCGGCGGGGTCCCCGGACGACGCCGACCCGGAGCTGAGGTCGCTGCGCGACCGCCTGGCGGTGTCGGTCGTGCTGACGCTGCCGGTGATCGCGATGGCCATGGTCCCGGCCCTGCAGTTCACCAACTGGCAGTGGGCGTCGCTGACTCTGGCGGCCCCGGTGATCGTGTGGGCGGCGCTGCCGTTCCACAAGGCGGCCTGGACGAACCTCAGGCACGGCACCGCCACGATGGACACGCTGATCTCCATGGGGACGGCGGCGGCGTTCCTGTGGTCGCTGTACGCGCTGTTCCTCGGCGACGCCGGCACGCCGGGCATGAAACACCCCTTCGAGCTGACGCTCGCGCCGACCGACGGGGCCTCCGCCATCTACCTGGAGGTCGCCTCGGGCGTGACGATGTTCATCCTGGCCGGCCGGTACTTCGAGAAGCGTTCGAAGCGGCAGGCCGGCGCGGCCCTGCGCGCCTTGCTGGAGTTGGGCGCGAAGGACGTGTCGGTGCTGCGCGGCGGCGTGGAGACGAAGATCCCGATCGGGGACCTGCGGGTCGGCGACGCGTTCGTCGTCCGCCCGGGCGAGAAGATCGCGACCGACGGCGTGGTCGTGTCGGGCACCTCCGCGGTGGACGCGTCGATGCTGACCGGCGAGTCCGTCCCGGTCGAGGTCGGCGAGGGCGACCCGGTCACCGGCGCCACGGTCAACGCCGGCGGCCGTCTCGTGGTCCGCGCCGGCCGTGTCGGGTCGGACACCCGGCTCGCGCAGATGGCCCGGCTCGTGGAGGACGCGCAGACCGGCAAGGCCCAGGTGCAGCGCCTGGCCGACAGGATCTCCGCGGTGTTCGTGCCGGTCGTCATCGCCCTCGCCGTGGCCACCCTGGGCGCGTGGCTGGGGGCCGGGTTCCCGGTGGCCGCGGCGTTCACCGCGGCGGTCGCGGTGCTCGTCGTCGCCTGCCCCTGCGCGCTCGGGCTCGCCACGCCGACCGCCCTGCTGGTGGGCACGGGCCGCGGCGCCCGGATGGGCGTGCTGATCAAGGGGCCGGAGGTGCTGGAGTCGACGCGCCGGGTCGACACGGTCGTGCTCGACAAGACCGGGACGGTCACCACCGGGAAGATGGCCCTGGTCGAGGTCTTCACCGAACCGGGCACCGACCGGGCGCAGTTGCTCCGCCTGGCCGGCGCGCTGGAGGACTCCTCCGAGCACCCGGTCGCCCAGGCCGTCGCGAAGGCCGCCGCCCAGGAGACCGGCGCACCGCCGGCCGCGGAGGACTTCGCGAACATCGAGGGCAAGGGCGTGCGCGGCGTCGTCGAGGGGCACGCCGTGCTCGTCGGCCGCGAGTCCCTGCTCGCCGAGTGGTCCCTGTACCTGAGCCCGGAGACGGCGGCCGCCAAGGCCCGCGCCGAGGCCGAGGGCAGGACCGCGGTCGCCGTCGCCTGGGACGGTGCCGCCCGGGGCGTGCTGGTGGTCGCCGACACCGTCAAGCCCACCAGTGCCGAGGCGATAGCCCGGTTGAGGAGGATCGGGCTGACGCCGGTCCTGCTCACCGGGGACAACGACGCGGTGGCCCGGCGGATCGCCGCCGAGGTGGGGATCGACCAGGTCTTCGCCGAGGTGCTGCCCGAGGACAAGGTGGACGTCGTGGCCCGCCTGCAGGGCGAGGGCAGGACGGTCGCGATGGTCGGCGACGGCGTCAACGACGCGCCCGCACTGGCCAGGGCCGATCTGGGGCTGGCCATGGGAACGGGCACGGACGTCGCGATCGAGGCGTCCGACATCACCCTGGTCCGCGGCGACCTGCTCGGCGCGGTGGACGCGATCCGCCTGTCCCGCAGGACGCTCGGCACCATCAAGTCGAACCTGTTCTGGGCCTTCGCCTACAACGTCGCGGCCCTCCCGATCGCGGCACTCGGCCTGCTCAACCCGATGCTCGCCGGCGCCGCCATGGCCTTCTCCAGCGTCTTCGTCGTCGGCAACAGCCTGCGCCTGCGCGGTTTCACCAGCACGGCCACCACGACCGCCTGACCCGATCACCCACCCCGTCACGGAAAGACAGGTATCCCTCGTGACCACCGAGAACACCGGGCCCCAGGCCCTCCCCACCGGCAGCTGCTGCGGCGGCGGCCAGGCAGCGGCGGCGCCTTCCGCGGCGGCCGCAGGCGACGACACCGCCGTGTGCCCCGTGATGACCGGCAGCACCGTCGTCAAGAGCGTCGCCGAGGCCCAGGGCCTGTTCCGCGACCACGACGGCATCCGCTACTGGTTCTGCTGCGCGGGGTGCGGCCCGGTCTTCGACGCCGACCCCGCCAGGTACGCCACCGCCGTCTGAGGCACCACCACTCCCCCGCCCCTCGGGCGCCCCGCTCCAGCCGAGCGGGGCGCCCGCCCGGTTCCGCCCCAGCGGGTACCCACCGGGCGCGCGTCACCACCGCGTTCGCCCGCATGCCCGCCGCGATCCGCCGCGACGGCGACGGCCCGAAGTGACGTTGGGCGGGGCGCCCTACGGGCGGACCCACTCGCTCGCGAGGAGGCCGAGGACGGCTTCGTCCGCGAAGGCGCCGTAG
>Ga0123352_10006922_pt1 | contig 17457 bp, 9 predicted proteins | sample TergutLab28metaG_FD_89700 | JGI IMG/M metagenome (GOLD analysis project Ga0123352, IMG submission 89700) | Labiotermes labralis P1 segment gut microbial communities from Petit-Saut dam, French Guiana - Lab288 P1 | ecosystem: Host-associated > Arthropoda: Insects > Digestive system > Gut ... | reverse complement strand
CCAGAATCATTTGTTTTATTTTTACTACAAAAAAATAAAAAGCCGAACACCTGAAATGTGCTTGCCAGTTGTATGCGAAATTTGGTTCCGCAATGGGGGGGGGGGGGGGGCGGAACCTAGTCTGTGTTCGAGAATACGGAGCTGAGGAAGATATTTGGAGTAAGAGGAACGAAGTAACAGCGGCATGGAGGAGATTGAGTGAAGAGGGGCTTCGTGTTATTTATTGCTCATCCGGTGATGAAATAAAGGCTAATGCGATGACCGGGGCGTGTGGCACGTATGTGGGAGGGGGAAAGAGACAACTTGGAAGACCGAGGCATATGTAAAAGACAATATTAAAACGGATCTTAAAGAAATAGGATGGTGGACGCGGATTGGATTGATCTGTCTATTAACAAGGGAAGGTGGCAGGTTTCTTGTGAATGCGGTAGTGAACACCAAGGTTGCATAACATGCGGTGAATTTAACTCAACGGACTGCTGGCTTCTGTGGATGGATTCTGCTGCATGGAGTTTGTTATTTAATTGACGGTAGAAGAGCTGGCTGTCGAAAGGTGTCGTGTTATACATAAATAATGAAAGCTACAATTTAAAGTTTTATCGTTATTGACACTATGCATATTACGGACAGAGTGAAGGTACGAAATATCGTGATTTGACACAACCCACGACGATATAAACACGCTTTGTCAGTATTTCCTAAATGGAAGAATTAATTAAATAATTTTTATGTTTCTAACAAGATGTTTGAGAACGTGAGTGGGACATGCTTCAATCTCCGCATCCTATAGAAACTGAAACTCTTTTTCGAAATTAAGTTTAAATATTTCGATATTATATTTTGAATAACTAAAAAATTTAGGTGAAATTCCGACGTGTGTGCCGCCGCCATGTTACCGTCTCGCAAGAAATGACATCATTAAATTTATCCATGATCATATAGAGTTGGAAACAAAGACGGTCACAGTTCTGTAGACACTGAAGTACCAGTGTAGAAGTGTCGATAACTGCCTGTGGGCTTCATTGGGCTCTGTTATTCTTGGACCGCTCTCTGACGGACAAGTAAACTAAAGTCTATCATACGTCTAGTTTAACTCCGCAGTAGATTTTTAAACTAAAAATATTTATCGATGAGCATCAACACGGCTAGTTTTGTTACATTACATAGACGTGCGGCTACACGTTTCGACCACTCGTTAAAACACTAAAACATTAAAACTGTCTTAGCTATAATACATTTTATTGTCGTTAACAATTCTAGCGTATACCGGGCCGTCGTAGTGACAACATCAGCACACAAATTGTATATACGACAACCTCAGAAAATTTCCTAGAATTGTTATGGCAATATAATTTGTTATTGCTAAGACAGTTGTGATATTTTAATGATTCAAAAACAACGAATGTGAAATTTTAAAAAATAACGCCAAGCCTGCCTGAACACGTTCATGTAACCGAGTGAGATCTCCCTGAGGCTGACGCGCTGACGTTGAAACATGCAGGAGCGATAAATAAAGAGACTATAATAAACTTGTCAATCAAGTGTGCATTTGTTTGTTCATCATACAAGGAACTTAAGTCGTTTTGCATGCCCGCTCCCAGGCAATATTTAACGAGTAGGCTGCATCAGTCAGACTTAGAAGTACTAGCTGCAGCTACCGATATAATAGCGCATTGGTTTATTAAGATTTTTATCATTTTTAATACCAGCTTTTAGCAGACGGCTATTTGTTTAGTCACGGCTGTTATGTTGGAGGTTCCAAAACCACAACACACGACTCTAATCTCACCTGGGTGCCACCGCGAACGCCAGTACCTCGTCTACTGTTAACTTAAATCTTCTCAAATGGTGAATAAACTCCCACGCTTGAAAAGTCTGTATATGACCGAATATTTCAGCCGGTTACTCTAGTTTGGGGACCGCGGTAGCACAGTGGTTTAGGTCCTGCGCTATAAATCGGAAGTTCGCTGGTTCGATTCCAGGTAGTGTCATTGGAATTTTCCATTGACATAATCCTTCCGATAACACTATGGCCTTGACTCATCCTCTAACAGAAATGAGTACCAGGAGCATTTCCTGGGGGTAAAAGTGGCCGGTGCGTAAGGCTGACAACCTTACCACCATTCTGGGCCTTTGTCACGTAATCTGGGAACCTTAACTTCCTGGAACCCTCTGGACATCTCGGGCCTGTAATGGGACTGATTTACGTTACTATAGTGTACTTCTGGTGCAAGACAATACGATTCCCAGTAGTCTGTTATGGCTGGACCAAAGCGATCTTTAGTCAAAATAACAAAGATCATGCGCATCTTCGTCCGTCCAGTCGTAAATCTGCAAAAAGCTTCATACTAAAAATGTCACAGCTGGACACATTTTCATCGTTCCAGAAAACATACGTGTGTTTTAAAACCTGCTGTGAGAAAGTCGAAAACTAACATGGAAGCTAGACTCCTAAGATTTGTGTGACAAGCTGGAGGAACATTCAATTTACGATGGGGAGTACATCACCAAGCGTCCAACCCAATGCAACAATAACAACCTACGGCAGTATCATGTCCAGTGAAGATCGGCAGGAGTAGCCAGTAGCCATGTTCTGTTGAAAGTTATTTGAAGTTCCCTACGAAGCAAATTTGTAGAGGCCTACTGGGTCGATGTTAGTCTGCAGGAATCGAGATGCGTGCTGCACGTAAACGCGTGAAGTTTCGGACGCGGACGAGTGCAACGAGTAAACAGACGTCTCGGTAATGATATCGACAAAATGGAATAAGAAGAGAGCCTGACAGCATGTTAAAGTACTGAAATCTTTGCCGCATTCTCGAATTAAGTGTTAGCTGTTGTTTTATGTTGTGATTCACCTTGTGTTCTGTTGGACAGATGTGGACATCTACGAGGTACGGTCAGAAAATTAAATCACAATGCGTATACCACGTTAAGGTATTTACTGAAACTTTGACTAAATAACCAACTAATACCGTGGAGTAGAGCCCTTCTTGAGATGCTAACAATTCCTCACCTAGTTAGGAAATTCCCAGCATTTTATTGAACCCGAAAGTCACATTACCGCATTCACAAGCGCCAGCCACCTGTCCATATCCTGAGCCAGATCGATCCAGTCCATGCTTTCCCAACCCACGTCTTGAAGATCCATGTTAACTTGACACTCCCATCTAAACCTAGACTTCCAAGTACTTTATTTCGACTCTAATAAGATTATATCAGATTTGTACTTTCAGACTAGTACTGATACAAGTAGTCCTACATCTGAGCCATTTATGTATGGCACGTTTTCTTGTACTCGCCGTTGACACAGAAATGTATCCTGTGCTACTAGCGATCTTGTCACTAATATCCATCTCGCGATAGTTTCTCAATATGAGGCAACGAATAATTTGTTACAGTGCAAGATAATCATTTGACAGCCAGTTCATACGTCTTATAAATTTATTTGATGGCTGATCGTCGTATTTATTTGACTTTACGTTAAATTCTAGACCAACCTCCTTATTAAGGTTTGTGTTCACTTATAAAACTTCTGCTATATGTTATGTTAAGTGCAGGGATCTGATTTTTTGTATACTTCCCGTTTGTTGTTGCTAGAAATATTTTGGAAGCTATGACCCATATCAAAGTAAAACAATCTTACGTTTTCGTTATCCTTTTACTTACCAACTTCCGTGCACGACACCGTGTTTATTCGCTCGCATATTAGCTCTTGCTCCCTACGTGTTTTAGTGTTAACACCGTCTGCAGGGAGCTTCAAACCACCTTCAGTCCCTTCACAACACATTAGAATTTTATGCGCACACCATAACAAAAAATACTGAAGACGAACGCTTCAATATGGTTTAACAACGTAAAAACACATAATAAGTACTATGAATAGTTGATGTACTATGAAGGAAACGTAGGTGGATTAAAGCTACCTGAAGATGGCTTTTATAAACACCGAAACGCGTAGGAGCAAGAACTAATATGTGAGTGAAGAAACACGGTGTACTGCACGAGAGATGGCAAATAAAAGGAAAATGTAGACCGTGGTTCACGTTATGTACGATATTGAAAAGAACCTCTTGTTTATTTATCTATCTAGTAAAATAGCACGAAACTTTGGCGTTTACTGCAACGGTTACTTCAAACATGCATGATACTTGACACTTTGAAAGCTGACGTTAATCTAAATTATATACGGAGCTTTCGTTTCTGCCTCACAGAGAACACTGTCTTCCAATAGGAAAAACCAACTGTGAGTGGTGTTTAAGGAAAGTTTTATTATTTGTCGTGGTAAGTGTAAGAAACACACAGAGACACAGTGTTCAAGCTGCAGAGATAAATGCTGGATATTTTGATATCTTGTAATTGTGCCATTAAAATGATAAATAATTTCGTCACACCGAGATGCTGTAATCTGAGGGAAAGCCAAAACCGAATCAAACAGAAGCTGGATATTACTATCCCATATCACCTTAACTTATAAAGCTGCATTCTTTGCAACGAGGTGGCGATATTGCGTTACACCGAGCGAGTATCACTAGATTGAGTGTAATTTCAAAACCCGCGTAGTCGGTGCAAGTGTCTAGACTACTTTTCCAGAGTTTTCTGTTGTTCTGTAACTGGCGCTCTTAACAATCTGCTTCTTACGTACAGAACATCAAGAAGCTGGAAAATGCAGACTAACCAACAAAATCTCTAGTGAGAAATGCAGACCTACTTTTAAGCTTATTGTGTAGGAATTACACTCTTATTTCGCAATTTTGGCGCCGGATGTGAAACTTTTCTTGAGGATTAACTTTGAAATATACGATTACTAAAATGTAATGTTACAAGAATTTCGTTTTCAGCGGCGTTCCATCTAAAGGACCTTATCAAAAAAACGTAAGAATTGCTTATCTTTCGGATATATAAATTAACTCTGGATTTGCTTTGGACCGTAAAATATATTAAATAAAAGGCATACACTACTGGATGTTACAGTCACTACGAATCATACTGAATAGTGCGCAGTGTGACCACTGAGGAACGTGCATGTAAGAACAGGCTACGGTGTTTCGTCGCTATGCAGCTTTAACATGCGCTATAGGTGGACTGTATCTGGTGAATCTGCATGTAGGAAACGTATTATAATCCCAGAATCAAGTGAAATAGTCATTACAAAATTTAAGGTTGAAGTAGTTTTGTTGGCAAGATATGGCAGCGGATGTGTTGTCTCAAGTATGAGAATATGCACCTTTCCTGGTGTGACATACCAAGTTGCTTGGGAAAGGTGGAATTTCTATACATTTTACCCATGACGAAGAAAGGGTTTTGGATGTAGGCACGAAAATTTCGATAGATGGATAGGATTCAAATGGGCTATCTTGTGACTCCCATGATGGCAGGATCACAACCCGACTTCCACATGTGCAGCCATCTGAAGGGCACAATTTACTGGAAAGTGTCAACCTGCATGAGGAGCTTCAAAATTGAACTGAAGCAAGTGCGACAGATTCCTGGAATTATTAAGCATACCGGGAATTACGGGCATCACAGGGCTCAGTTATGCATTGAACTTAAAGAAGGACATTTCCAGCACCATTTGTAAATATTCTAACATAATTAAGACGTCATTTTAAAAAATTGGTACATAAATGATGGCCGAAAATACAAATGCAGTTAAAGACTTAATTATTATAGGATAAGACGTCATGTCACCGATCCCGATGTCCGCGCTGTCTAAGGCGTGGGTCTGCGGCTACTCGCATGCTGGGATTGTGAGTTCGAATTCAGCCGGGATCATGGATGTCTCTCTCTCTTGTGATTGTTTTGTGTTGTCAGGTGGAGGTATCTGCGTCGGGCTGATCGCTCGTCGAGAGGAATCCTTTCCGAATGTGGTGTGTGTAACTGGGTGTGATCGTGAAGCCTCGATAAAGAGGAGGCCCTGGCCCAATAGGGACTCCTGCGCCCAGTAAAAAAATGCCCTGCCTGCTGTTAAAAATTTACCAACCTTTCGGTGGAGAGTATTGCATCCTTCTTCAGGATATAAACAGAATAAGAATTCTTATTGTTCTGTATAGGTCCTAAAGTTTGAAGCTTTATGTTTCTTCGAAACTTATGCGCAATTTTACCAATTGAAGTGGCGCTGTATCTTAGGAAGGGATCGGCATCAGTAGCACTAGGAGAACTTCAAACTTCACACACAATTGTGGCACTTGATTTTTTAATTTTTCTTGCTCTCTAACAAAACGGTTGTGACGACAAGAGTATAGTTGATATTTGGTTTTGCTTTATGAGTGGAGCATGTGTATTAAATTGCAATTAAGTGTCATCTTGTATGTCTGGTGCCTACAGGTAAATGATATTGTAAGGGACGATGGCAAGTACGAATATCTTGTTTGGTACAGTGAAAGAAATACGACCGTTAATGCACAACTTTTATTGTAGCCATTGTAATAGCAGCTACATGTTTCGGGTACATAAAGTAGCTATCATCAGGCTGTAATTATCAAAACTGTAAATGACCTGTAGCCTTAAATATAATTATAAAAATTAATGCAGATTTCGACCTTACAGAAGGTAAATATGAAAGTTACACACACAAAATATTTTACAATATTTCAAAAGTATTGCAAAGTTAATAAAAACTAGATGACAGTTTTTTAAAAGTGAAAGTTGAATTTTAAAAACTTCGGTAAAATTCCTGTATTTTGGTATTTAGGTTGATGCATAGTAGTTGAGTAATTTGTGCGGCGATCATAAGAGTTAAAGAGTTGAACCTAACAAACAAAGAAGGACTTTTTATCGAAATTTTCAACATTCATCTTTCATCTTTAACATCATTTCACATATTTACTGATAACCTTACATTCCTCTTTGTGTACTGTAAAATGTATTCATATGTGTAACTTTTTTGTATGCCTTACATAAGTCCGAGAACTCGTCCATTAATTTTCATATTTATGTGTAAGGCCACGGATATACATTTCTCCTTTTTACATTTCTGATAATTACAGCCTGATGATGGCTAATTTGCATAGCCGAAACATGTAGCTGCTATCGCAATCGCTACGATGAAATTTGTGCATTGACTTGTCGTATTTCTTTCATTATATATTCCTCAAGCACAACTGGAATGCAGCACCTTAAGATTAAAATCTTATTTATGTTAACCCACGTGAATAAATCCTGTCGCTTTAGTGTGGAGTCACATCCTCTGTGTATGAAGCCTGTTTAAGCCGGCAGTGCATGGAGATGGGGGTGGGGGGCATTGTAGCTCAGGCAATTTGCAATTTATGGGCTAAGCGAAGCTGAGTGGTCAGTTCTATGCCTTGGCCGCATTAAGGCCGGATTACAGACCCGATTCCCATTGAGTAGGCAAGCGGTGGATGGTCCACGGAGTCGATCTGTGCGCTTTCTTCCTTACCCCCGCTGGGACAAGAACCACGGTTCCTCAGTTGTTCAGTACGTAGTCTAGACACTATACCGACTGATCCTTTCCGGCTGCTGCTTGCAGTTGGTGTGCTGGGACTAACAACTTGGTTCAGGAGACTTCTAATAAAGGGGTTTACAGTCTGGTAGCTAGTTAGGGAATTCGCCGCCTTATTGGAGATCCGGAAGTTAATTACTGTGTTCACTAGACAACACGAATGTACCCTAGTGTGAACCGGGTAGATTAAACAGTACAGTATGGTTGTTTCTTTGCACACCGTGGAGTCATACGCGTTGAAGGGAGGCGCATATTCACTCACTCTTATTATCGACACTAGATAGAGGCGAGGGGTCAGCCTCACGTCTTGGCCTCTTTAACCCCGCGGAGAACGCCCGCGGTAATCAGTGAATGGCAGGCTGAACAGGCTTAAGGTTTTGGATGGGAGGAAAAATTCTTGCACCTTCAAGCCTTTAATCTTATTACACAATTTGTTACTGGTGTTCATTATGACATGTTTGAATTCTTTCCACGTAAACGTGTGTAGTAATTATTTTAATCCAGCAGAGCAAGACAGTAGTCAGATGTATAAACCAAAAACTGAAGGTATTTGTGGCCTAATTCAGAGCGCAAGTGTGATATGTCACAAGAGTTCATGAAGACTGATCGATAGTGCCCATGCAGTCACAAAATATAACAAAAAAAATTACAAATATCTTCGTCCTTCTTTCTTTCCTTCGTCCTCTTTTCTCCTTCCCTTTACATGAATTGAACTACGCGTATTTTTGAGAGGGGAACGGTTTGGCGCAGTTGGTTGAGGCACTCTGCTACAAGCCGGAGATCGCGATCCGTACTGTGGTCCTGGGGTCAATTCAGCCGCTAAAAGAAATGAGTACCAGGTATATTTCCTGGAGGTAAAGGCAGCCGGTGTGTTGGTTTGACAGCCTTACCAAATTAACGTGCCGATTGTCATGAAATCTGGGAGCCTCAACCTCCTGGAACCGTCAAGGTCTCTGCAGGCCTGTACAGGGAATGCTTTATATTTCACATCCTCAGCCGTCTACGCAATGGTATTATTGTAAATAATTTGATTCCTAAAGCTGACATCCACAGAAAGCAAGTGCCTTATTGAAGTAAACAGGCAAACTAGGCTACAGTGCTGGAAGCTTTAGCTCTAATAGACCCACTGCGCAGAGCATCTCTCTGCCTAGGCATTACTATAATCTGTTAATGAACACGTGATGTGGTCCAATGCTCGTCTGAGGGGCTGTTAGAAATTTATTTATGGGTAGGGCTCAAAGTAAGGCAAGTTAATAATTACCCTGCACCGACGACCCACTGAAAATTTATCTTTACACTTTGTTTGGATCATATCCTTGTTCTAATATGAACGAAAGATAGGGAAACCTATTTTTAAGGATTTTCATTCTAGTCGTGTTATGGCATCACAATAAAACCAGCAGATGTTTCGTCAACTCAATATATATTCTTAGCTGTCGAAAGACACTACATGTTTCAGCTACCAAAGTTAGCCATCAACTTGCTGTGCATAAAGGAAGTTAAGAAGACAATATTTACCACTGCAGTTTGCAGTTTGAGACCTCGAACTTTACACTACAGGATTCTTTTAAAATATGTAAGAATTGTGCGGTTAATGTATAATAGGTAAAATGTATAAGAAGTGTTTGCGTAGAACTGCTTGTATATTCTACGTAAGCACTTTTTATGCAATGTGCCTTTTCCTAGCCGGAATGATTCGGGCATTGATCATTGATGAAGTTTATTGTCTCACCGGCCTTGAGCCCAACCGTTAAGCGAAGAGAGATTTTACTATATAGCATTTGATTATGTCTGGCTTTCTTAAGGTGAGGAGTATGAAGCTGAGAGTGTTCCGGTGTTTGACGCTGTGTAGTATGGTAGAATTACACCGAAAGTTGAGGGGATCCTGCTACAGTGCCTTAAGGGTGAATATATATATATATATATATATATCAAGGTTTCTCACCGTCCCCTTTGTCCGGCCAGAAATATAAACTATATCTGCTTTTCACAATCAACCGACTAGCGGAAGAGCTAACCTAGAATTCAGTAAAATCTTGTCCGGCTAGCACTCGCTTCCGGGGTTTGAACGGCGCGTGAACGAACCTATGGAGAACCATCTCTGTTATCGTCATTAGGGAAATGACGAGAATAGAAATAATTTTCGAAACTTTCGATCAATCACCGTTGAACCACCTGATACCGCTGCTGAGCCGAGGAACTTTACTGAATTCAGTCGCCGTGGAAATTTTAGGTCATATAACTACGATTTGTTCAGCCATTCCTCAGTACGAAACGCTTCACTTGGCTGTAATACGAATAAGTAACTACTACATCGGGAATTTTGTGCATTTTAACGGATTTCCCGTCTAGGCTGTAAGACCTTAACGTGATCGTGTTAGGGATTTTTGTTAGTAATGATATTACATCCATTTGGGTGTAGCCGATTTGTTGTTTTAGCATGCTGCTTGCTCATTAGTTCTGACGATGTAACGTCAGGATCTTATGAAATAACGGTTCCTTTACCAGAATAAGCGACCTTATCTTTCAGAAGACAAAAGTCGAGTAAGAAGGATTATGTTACTGAAATTTATACTTCCTGCTCTTTCTTTCTGTAGTGCTCAGATATTCTTCTTAGCACTTTCTTCTCACATTTCCAATTTCAGAACTGCATTCAACACCGAACACCACATTATGTGACAAAATATTCTGTAACTTCTTCATGGCTACAGATGAACGATAGTATCTGAACGATGTTGACTGCTGATTGCGTTATGAGAGATTTGGGGTTCTCACTGCGTTTTTGCTAAAGGTCCGAGTATGCTGCAAGGTTACGCGGAGTCTTTGTATAAATAGTTCCTGCCGTTTCGGAGGCTTGTATTTCCTTTTGTCTTCAGGGTAAAGCAGTCCAAGGAGACTCACTGACTCTGAAGAGGAAAACACTATGACTCTTCCAAACGTTGAAAAGTCTTTATCGAAAGACACAGACTAATATCCCAGCAGAATCCAGTCTGAGTGAATGATTTTCATTGTCAAAAGTACCTTTTCTATGGCGATTTGTAAATAATGTGAAATAACCCCTCTTACATGTTACGTTATTCCCGTGGCTTAGGGGCTGTATTTTGACGCTATATGAGAGAACAGGTACATTTTTATATTAAGGCTGTGGAGTTAACACAGAACCGTAATAAATATTACACAGTAAGAGAGAAAGAGAGAGAGAGAGAGAGAGACGATTTGAAATATTTAGTTATGTGCCTACCTGGAACTTTATGACGTGACTTTTTTACTGCTCGAGGATGGAATATTTTTCGTTAGAAGATAAATTATGGTCGCGAATTGGACCGGTGTAATGAACGGTAACACGGTTTATCCTATGTTTTATATGGCGTAGCAATTTAGGTGTAGAGTATTAACACGTACAGTAATACACAACGTGTTGCCTTTGTAAGACCAGTATTAGCAACCATAAAGAGACTAACGATAACATCAAGTTTGTGTTATAAAACTTTTTTCCGAACTTAAGAGGTCCAGTGTGACAACCATAACCTTAACATAAGCCGTTAGTTTCTTAAACGTCAGTATTTTGTGGCAAATTAGATCTTTTAACTGCTCTACTCGCTGCTGCGAGCTTAGTTCGGGAACTTTGGAGATGTCTTAAAAATTTTGTGGTTTTCCTTGAAAATGAACCGGATATTACAAGGAGAATGTGCCGGCTGTTCCCATTCAGGTACTTTGTCATTTATAATCTTTCGTATGTCTTCCAAAGTTACATTTTCCGTGATATTATCATAATGCCGAAATGTAGCAAAATCAATAGGGGTTACGGTACGCCGGCATTGCCATGGCGCAGGGGTTGAGAGAGTGGGGAGCGATACAAAGTGTCTTGTTGGTGGGAGTGGTGGGAGTGGTGGGAGTAGCATTCCAACTGACAGCGCGACCCGTAGTTTAGAATCTTCAACTCCAACATATCTGATACAAAACACTTCCAAACGATCCTGTTATAGATTATTCGGTATGGTTGCTAGGCTACGGGTTTGACATTCTGTGGGGTTCAAATTCTGGCATGGGCAAGAGATATTTGTCTTTACCAAAACATACGGATGGACTGTGGGGACCAACTAACCTCTTATTAAGTGGATGCCGGACTTCTTTCCTTGAGGTGAAACGGTCAGTGTATGAAGTTTACCACCCACTTTAACAAGTGCCGAGTTTAAGAATGAGTTGAACTATACCTCCAGTCCCTCTGTGTTTCTTCATTGCGTGGACAGGACAGTTTAATTTATAACTTAAAGGATCCTACCTGATACCAAAACATTCAGATCCACACCCATATGAATATTTTTCACCTCATTCCATTATCACTTTCTTCACGTCGCTTGTAACTTTAAGTATTTGGCTACTACAGCAGTGTTTTATGTACGTTAGCACTTTGTTGAAAAAAGGCTGCATGTAAAATGTTTATTCCTCTGAACAACGTTGGTTATATAGAATCCCTCTGGTTTGTAGCTCGACCATATCCACTCTTATTCAACAAATGAACTTGAACATGCACAGTAGCTGACGTCGCTAACAAACTTACTGTCCATATGAACAGCTAACGTAATATCGAGGCATGGCTGGGACTAACTGCCATGACTGTTCAGTTATAGTCTACTTTTATGGAGAAAAAATCTTAAATCCGATAGCCGACCATTAATTTTTACCATCAGGCCAACGTAGTCCGTCGAAAGAGTGGTCGCACATTCTCGTATGTGCTTTATTAACTTACAAGTTCCAAGTACCACAAAATATTTACGTGTGTTTAGTTATATATTTTTTTATGTCTCCATACTAAATTCTGTTCACTTCACTGTAACTGGAGTCACTGACTTACATTAATAATAACACGTGTATTGTGGTCCGTCGTACTTTATTTCTATATAGGACAAGCACTGCTGGGGACAGTTATGGTCAGTGAGAGAATCAAATTTTTGAGCGATTGATGGAACTGTTTATAACTTTAGTCTGAGCAAAACAGAGGTGATAAACACTCTTAAAACTTACTTATCAAGCTACAGTACTGATGAAATTTGTTTGGATAGTGGAAACCATAGAAAGGGTGTGTCAGGCTTGCTGATCTTGTTTATATTCAAAAATAAATCGTCGTTGTCAACAACAACAATAACAACAACAACAACACTCTTTAAGTAACCATAATATAATACTGAAGTGTAGCACAGACAGCATGACTGAATTAATTACCTGTGGCTTTTGACAGATGCTAACACTAACTACGTAGATCTAGAAATTCCCTCCCCTTCCTGGAAACCAAAGCCTTATGACCGTACTCACAAGAGTCCGACACTATTTCGTATTCTGAGCTGACGAGTCATTTCTTGCCCGCATGTCCACGTTAATACAGCCCTTCGTCTACTTAGGACCCTCCAGAGTGTGTGCTACCTATTTCTAAGTCTGTATAAAGTTGTCATGTTGTCCACGAGCCCTGATCTGGTCATTGCAAGTCCGAGGCCATGTGTAATATTTCTCAGCGTTCTAGATTTTTCAGAAGAGGTGTCTGTGCTCTTTATCTGACCTACAGGTTGGAGGCCTACCCCTTTTAAAATGTGACTCTCGATTCTATTTTTTTTCTATGGCGCAACAGCTTATCTCGGGCCTAGGCCCCTTATTTTTTAGGTTTCTAGATCACACGCGATTAGACACACGGATATGCCCACTGAGACTCCTCTGAACTGGTGATTTCGTCGCAGAGGCCGCTATCCACACAACAAAGGAATACACGGGACAATAATCCATGCCCTCAACTTGATTCGAACTCTCAATCCCAGAGTGCAAGCGGCTGCAGACCAACGCCTTGGACGACAGCGTGGGCACTGGGATCAGCGCCCTTTCGATGTACTGGTAACAATTCTTCGTATCAGTATTCCTTCTCCTCCACTCCCAACCCGAGAAAGTGCAATGATGTAGTTACAAGGGATCCACTCGCATTACTTCAGGGCTCTTCTTCCTTCGCAAGGGAAAATCGCCTTGCAGCATTTTCACGCCCATTCGGTCGTCACTATAGGCAACTCTTTTTCTTACCTTCAGTACTCCTGCATGCACAGCACCAGCACATCAACCTGACTCTACTAACCAACTTGTATTAAGACTGTCGTGGTATTGAAACGTCTAGAATGCCCGATGAAGCCATTCGTCTTAAACACGTCACTGCGTCTTTTAGTGAGGGGTTTTCGACGTTTCGAAAAAATCTTTTCTTCGAAAATTCGGAAACTGCTGACAGTGACGCAGCGTCACGTCACGATCAACGTACTCCTCAACCAGACCACTGGGATAATCTGAAAACTAGCATGTTATAGCCTCATTAACAACTTCCGTATAGAAATAATGATCGACTTTTTCTATATATTAACTCTTTTGAGGACGAAAGATAATATCTTTACTTAAAAACCAAGTTCATACCGCACAGTAAGCACACTCCATCTCGTTAAAAAAAAAACAAATATTTTGTGTCGTAATGAGCAAATATGTTCTGAGATACATTCGAAACTCTCAAATAAATTCCTCTGTTAGAATATAAGCATATTAATATGAATCTGATCATACGTACACTAAGGGTCAGGCTTTAAAAGTTAAGAGTTTATCGTATTAGGTTCTTTTCGAACTTGTTTAAATGCTTCTGATGCCTTTGTTTCCTCACAAAAAGAAATGCATGTCTGATCTCAGACGGTTGTTCCATAACAGGCTATATTTAGGCACAGAACTTCATATAGGATTCTATTAGGATATAGTTACATTTCTTCCATAAATAGGAGGAACGAGACATGCCTTCCATTATTCTTTAATGAAGGTCACTTTGTTTATCTGTTCTGTGCATCGTGATAGCAGTTGTCAAAATTTCTCTTGCCGCTACGCGTTTGAAGAATGATATGCATTTACGCACATGACACTGGCCCAGGGCTGCACTTGTGGTCTATCTGCGCCCTGTGAAGGACTGAATCACGCCAAACTGAATGCGAAAGACTACAGTGTGTCGTCTGCTGAAACCTTTAAAAGTCAATAAGAGTACTACTTTCCGTCTGCAAATCCTGTCCTCAACTGTCTACTCGCCTCACGCCGGACCCAAAAACTGTGCTGGTTGCAATAAACTTTACGTCATGTCGTTTCGCACATGTACTTGAGCCGAAGGCTTCTTCCCTTCTTTCCGAATGCCTTTCAGCGATCAACTGTGCCATGATAATTGTACTATTCAGCTAGTAAATCGTGTTGTTGATGGAAAATTGGTCGCAGCACACCTAAAAACTGCTCGCGACACACCAATGTGTCGCGAAACAGAGTTTCAGAAGCGCTTAGGTAGACGATGTTATAGTGTGAGCGTTTTGTGAAGGTAAGAAATGTTTGACTTTATGCCAAACATGGCAGGGATGGTGGCCGTGTTTTGTGTCCATTTTCTTGTATATTTCCGAAATACGATAGTCACTAAAACGAAGGAAGTAAATAGAACGCTTTCGTAATTGTGTAAGAAAATTGTGAAAGTGAAAGTCTGGATTTGGCCTTATTGATGGAAATGGTCAGGATCTCTGAAACACTGACAGTGTAGACAAATTCAGCGCAATAAAATTATCGCAAAATAAGATGATCACATGTAAGTTGTATTACCATTAGAAAAAAGTTTGATTGTCATCTAAGGTATTCTGCATTTGCTTGTTAATTTCTTAGCAAGCTAAAAATTCTTTCCCCAAACATTCCGAAAATTTTTGTTCATTATAACTTAGCGTGACATAGTAAAATTAAGAAAAAACAATATGAGAATTCAGTTTGTCTGGGATATGACGCTGCCCAGTGGAAAATCGGATCCCGACATTTCGAGGCAGCGTAGTAATGTCATCTTCAAGTCTCGACATATCCTGTAATATTCTTCTAGGAAATATCTACTGCTAAACATAAGGACAGCACGTTGTCTTGAAACGTCGCGATCCGCTTACCAAAGACGTCCTGTCACAGGCGAGAAAAACGTTATAATTAGCTAAACCGCTGCGAAAGACTCAAATCTCGCAAATACCGAACTCTTATACTTACTTACTTACTCCATGGAGCATAGTCCTTCTTGGGAAGCTAACCCGTTCTCAGCTAGTCAAGAAATACTCTGCATTTTATGAAACCCGACGGTTCATTACCGCAGTCACAAGTTCACGTCACCAGTAATATTCTGAGCCAGCTCGATTCAGTCTATAACCCCACATCCCACTTCTTGAAGTTCCATCTTAATATTATCCTCCCATCTACGCATGGGTCTCCCAAGTGATCTTTTTTCCTCAGGTTTCCCCACCAAAACCCTGTATAGGCCTCTCCTCTCCCTCTTAAGCACTACAAGCCTCTCCCATCTCATTCTTCTCGATTTTATCACCCTAACAATATTGGTTGAGAAATCCTTATCATTAAGCTCCTCATCGTGCAGTTTTCTCCACTCGCTTGTTACCTCGTGCCTCTTAGGCCCAAATATTCTCCTCAAGACCCTATTCTCAGTCACCCTCAGCCTACGGTCCTCCCTCAGTGTGACCGACTGCGTCTCACACCCATCCAAAACATTTGGCTAAACGAACTCTTTTAATGCAATCAATCTTATTTCAAATAAAAATGTTATAAGTACTGTCCCGATAGCCGCAATTTCCTGTGTTTTAGATTGAAAACGGGCTGATTATTCCTGTCTGTAAATCATTCACGTAACTCAACTACGTTTCAACGTAGTTTAGTTACGTGAATGATTTTGGCAATAAATTCGTGATCTCATGTCGTTTGTTCCACGTCGCGTTTAATACATGGAGACACAATTTATATGGATTTATAAGTGGTGAATGTTTTAATATACCCGTATTTATTGGACTGGTATGGCTCTACGTGAATCACTAGCCGAATCTGTAAAAAGTCCAATATTCAGCGGTATTAATTATGATTGCAATGTATTGTAGCGATATCGTCGTAACAAGAGCTAACTCATATATAAATGTACATACCAATTTCTGCGGAACGTTATAAAGGGCTAATTACTCCTCGAATATCACCCTTTTACCCTACCACCGTTATTGACACAAATTATAGCAGTGAAATGGAGGTAAATTTTAACTTTTGATCTTTATATTTACCCTCAAAGATACTCTGAGCATCTTTGTATACCCATAACGATTTCACTTGTGTGATGGCGGTAAGCGGTTTAAAGCCACGCTAGTCGACTGAGTAATTTGAGTGAGAGGTTTTTCTTACTTTTACACAATATCTGGGAGTTTATCTTTCTTAATAAATCTAAGGAATCTAGCAACATCGAGTTTTATTAAGAGCCTGTGCTGAGACAATGATGACATTTTAAATTAAGGATAAACGTAAGTAAATAAAAGGGCATATAGACTTGGGAGTTTTAACCCTTATCCTGCTAACGTGGAGAATATGGTGAGCTCCTAATAATGCCAGCAAATGGCGCATTGGATTTAATTCGTCATTTGAAGGGTTAAAAACTAAATGCTTACGAAATTCACACGGATTATTCTTCTGGCTTGTTTGTATTAATTATCACTGTCATTAAAATAATCTATGTAAATATGCCAAACAACAACTCTGACCTGATGTAGAAAGGGCCAGTTATATATTTATTCCTACAGCAACTTCCATACTGCTCCGATTCGCTTTGGCAGCATACTGAGCAGGCACCAACACGTAAAGAAACAGGGTTTAAAATATTCTGAATGAAGGCATCACGATGTGATTGAAAATCAATAAGTATTACACAAATGTACGTCAGCACAATCTATTTATTCTATAGTATGGCTACATGTTTGGACTAGATGTTAGTCATCTTCAGGCCCCTACAATTACTTTACCAGATGCTTTGTCCACTTTGGGATCCTATAGTGTTTACATGTGGATTACTTATTTGCTAGAGCTTTTAGAAATTACAGGGTTATTGTTATTTTGCAGGCTGTGTTTAAGCAATGAAACCACTACAGCATAAAACTCCTTCCTATTTAGTG
>Ga0123352_10006917_pt1 | contig 17460 bp, 12 predicted proteins | sample TergutLab28metaG_FD_89700 | JGI IMG/M metagenome (GOLD analysis project Ga0123352, IMG submission 89700) | Labiotermes labralis P1 segment gut microbial communities from Petit-Saut dam, French Guiana - Lab288 P1 | ecosystem: Host-associated > Arthropoda: Insects > Digestive system > Gut ... | reverse complement strand
GCACAGTTGAACAAGACTTCTAATTTTAGGTAAGCTCTGGTTGTAGCTCCCTGAAGATGGTTCCTGCGTGAACCGAAACATGCTGGAGCGGTTTTTATAAGTTTAATTGGTTTTTAACTATTTAAAGATTTTACATAATTGAGTGCATTAGTTGGACAATAAAGCATTTGATACAGTACTGTATGTTCCCTCCCACGCAGTAACGTACATTGTAATCTCCTATTTAATAATTTTTATGACTTATGCAACAACCTACTTTTATATTAGGGCTGTGATCCATATAATGCAAATGTACGCACGTATATGTGTAAGTAGGTGAGTTATGTATGTATGTATGTATGTATGTAGTATTCATTCTTATAATAAAACCAACTAGATGCACTAATTTCTCAACTTTATTTTTGGATTAAAACTCTACATGTTTCGGACAGTTCTTCTGTCCATCATCAGGAGTGTTTCAATGTACATACAGCAAACCTGTGTGTATTGCTTTGTGTACGGTGAAAAACTCCTGATGATGGACAGAGGAGCTGTCCGAAACACGTAGTTTTATTCCAAAAATAAATTTGAGAAAATAGTGCATCTGGTTTTATTATAAGTATTTATCACGATGCACGGTCACCTGAACGTCAAGTATGTATTCATCTCTTGCCACTGCCCAGAACCACACACAAGACTCCTCGACAGTCCACCCTTAACTCAGTCACTATACGTACTGAGCTACCTCCGTCCCACATACTCAATTCACACTCTGTTGTCTCGAGGTCACAACCCTGAGTTCAGACTATTTCCACAAAGCGATACTCGGCTGCTGTCTGCAAGAGAATTGTACAGCAGAAATGTGGCTTCGTTACAGACTTTTTTGATTTGCACAGCTCTCCTCGTTAGGTTCTCTGGGCCACAACCACTTCCAAATAACACCTCCCGAGCCTGAGTAGAAACACTATCTTATCCATGCAAATAAACTGTGACCTAAATTTCTTGAAAACGGAAATTTCAGTTTCTTCACAAAGTTTTCAACTGCCAAGTCCAGTAGATTCTGAGTTGAAACGAGGCACTAGTGGACACGTAGAGGTTAAAACACGCTGGACTTAAATTTCTGACATACAGCAAGAATTGCACAATGGAGTTTTATATAATTTGTACACTTATCCAGAGATAAGAGTGATTAAATCGAGGATAAGAAGTGCGGAGCACGTTACACGCATCACGGGTAAGGTAAAAGTAAAGTTAACCCTAGAACAGACAACGAAGGCCCAGAGGGGGATCCCAAGTGGACAAAACATCTGGTAACGGAAAATGTTGTAAGGCCCTGAAGATGACTAACTTTTAGTCGAAACATGCAGCCTTGCTTAAGAATAAAAAAGATTGTGCTGACGTATACTGTGTAACGTTAATTGAATTACAAGCACATCGTGATGCCTGCATTCAGAATATTTGCGGCTAGTCAAGACAAAAGCATCTACCTACATAAGAACCTAAGAACAAAAGTCCAGATATGCTGCGCCAACATATATTTCAACCAACAATGTCTAAAACAAGGCGTTATCCCAAAATACGCCCAGAAACACTATGGGACCCCAAAGTGGGCAAAGCATCTGGTAACGGAAAACGTTGTAAGGGCATGAAGATGATTAACTATTAGTCGAAACATGTAGCCTTGCTTCAGAATAAAAAAGATTGTGCTGACGTATACTGTGTAACGTTAATTGAGTATATGTATAGCTCTACTCTTTCTTCAACCTCGTTGGTAGATGAGGGTAGGTGGTAAACGCCAAGCCCCGGCCGAATTACCTCCGGGAAAGACTCGACACCCATTGTATAGGACACTGGGTGGGCCCCAGGGCCGGTCTGGACGGGTGTGGAAAATCTCCCCCCATCAGGATTCGATCCCCGCACCGTCCAGCGCGTAGCGAGTCTTTATACCGACTGAGCTAACCCGGTCTACATACGTACATGGGTTTGTTGGTCTAACCTAAAGCGAAGTGACCATTTGGAACACGCACGAGCAGAGGGGAGAATAATATTAAAATGAATCTTAAAGGAATTGGATGGTTTTGTGTAATGGATACTTCTGATTCGGGACAGGGAACAATGGCGGGTTGGTGTGAATAAGGCTATTAACTCTGGGGTGCCATACAATGTTTCACCTACCTGAAGAACTACTAAGGACTCTGTTCCTCCGGACATTAGTTAGCTTGGAATTACGCCAAAACTACGACTCATTACATAACTATGCCATTTTCTTCCTCTCAGTGCGCTGGATTAGACATCTTTGTAATTCAGTCCAAAAGTTTGCCCGGTCTACCAATGGGCCCACATCTTATTCCCTCGGACCGTAATTCGGAATGGATATCCATGAACTAAATTAAGATATCAGAAAAAAATAACAGATGTTGTTGATCCATTCATGGCGCTCTGATACAGCTACAATAAGTTTGCATGGGCAGATACAGGGTACAGTATATGTAAGGCAAAAGGACAGGTGGCATAAACACAGGGCCTGTAATCGGCTGCAGTGTCAACAAGATACCGATAATACATGTGCAGAAAGGGTGGTCCGTTCTCAACTTGAACGTGGATGTACATACATATGAACATTCCTATATTATGCTTCCACGCCACTATGTGCATTCATGGCCTGATGCTTGAAGCACAAAGGAAATTTACATTTCAATCTAGTTACAGATCCATTTAGCGGTGGCTGGAACGTACCCGACAGTACTCATTCAGTCAGCTGGAAATGGCAAGGCAATAAAATCTCTGCCTCACTGTTTCACTTTGCCTGCTGTTATCATCCAACCCCTAGGACAACCACCACCATCCTAACGCAGTTTATGACGACACGATCCCAAACTCTATTTCAGGTGTTGCCATAAATACTATGCTCGACTCACGAGAACGACATTGAACTTCATGTCACAGAAAGCAGCATAAAATAATAGTATGTCACGTTTTACGTACATTGCCTGTCTTGTCTGTGCTTGGGTTTGTCTGCATCAAAATTAACTTGAATTATACTTAAATATCCAGTTCGTATCGTGCAGTAAACACTTCGTCTTGGTTATAAAATCCAATAAGTTAATGCTGCATAGGGAAATGAACGCTGTTTATTCTGAAATCCGTACAAAACCCAAATGCACTACTCGTATGAATTAATTAAATATTCTCACTTAGATGCCCTTTTAACCTATATCACACACAGTCTTTATTTTTATTTTCTTTTTTTGATGAATAGGGGACTGGTGCTGTGCTACAAATCGGAAGGTCGCTGGTTCGATCCCAGATGGTGTCATTGGATTTTCCACTGACATAAAATCCTTCCGATCGCACTATGGCCCTGAGGTCGACTCAGCCTCTAACAGAAATAGTACCAGGAGCATTTCCTGGGAGTAAAGGCGGCCGGTGCGTAAGGCTGACAACCTTACCACCATCCTGTGTATTTGTCATGAAATCTGAGAACCTTAACTTCCTGGAACCCTCTGGGCCACTCCGGGCCTGTAATGGGACTGATTTACCTTTATTTTTAGATGAATATATAATACCTTTTATCTCATATCACACGTTTATGAATGTATCTGTTATTACACTCTACAGCTGTATGTCTGCTCTTTTATATTATTTTCTGTACAGCCTGATGATGATTATTAGTATAGCCGAAACATGTAGCTGTCGATATGCTTTACAATATACGCTGTGATGATGGACCATCTGTTTTATTGTCTGCAAAAGCAAAGGCCTCAATATCTGATTTTATGCCTATACAAAGAGACAAGATGTTGTACTAGTAGTTATGTTTAACCCAGTACCTGATGTAAACGGTCGATCTTCATTAAAGCAAATAAGTAAAAAAAAAAAAAAAATGCACAAAATTACAATTTTGGGTCTGATTTTCCAGCGTGTGACATGTTCCTTCACCTTCAGGCAAAGAAAATACCTGCGTGTATTGAGAATGAGTCAGAATATTTGGAACCAAGAAAGAGGAACTAAAAGGAAAACAGCAAAAATTACATGCCTCAGGGCTTCGTAATTTTTAGGCTATTCTTTGTCACACACGACACTATTACCCACAAGGAGCAAAAACTTCGTGAATACCTGCCAGACCCTCAGCTAGTCAAGAAATTCTCAACTATCCAAGAAATTCATTACCGTCTTTATAGTTCTCCTCGAACTCTGCTTAAACCGCCTGAATGATTTCCCACTAAACCCATCCGACGCCACCGAAACCTGTACTTTTTTTTTTTAAATATTTTCGTTAAATAACCTATGACGTTCAACCATGACGTGAGGTTTTCAGCTGTTGTGTATTTACTGTGGCGCACTTCTTGCATCTCTCCGCTTTCTTGAACTTGAATGGAGGCATCACGATGTGCTTGGATACGTATTGTGATATTAATGGCGTACGTCAGCACAACTGTTTTTATTACACAAGGTAATATGTAGGCTACATATTTCGACTATTAAACAGTCATTTTCAGGCCTATTCTGTACAGGTTGTGTGCGCACAGCATCCTGTGCCTTAACCTGTAAAGAATAGGCCTGTAGATGACTGTAGCCTATGTAATTACCTTGTGTAATAAAACACGTTTGCTGACGTACACTATTAACCATCTAAACGCCAAATTAAATATCATCTCCCATTTGCTGGCATTGTTAGGATCTCACCACATTCTCCACATTAGCAGGATAAGGGTTAATATCATACTACATCTCCGCGTTCTATATACCCGTTTAATCGTACCTCCCTACTGTGAAGAGTCTTCCAATTCATGGCAAAAGTAATCTAGCATTTTTCGGCCTGATTAGTTTATTCCTCTTGCGTAAGACATACAATTTATGAATGGAATGTTGAACGTTACGTTGCTTTACTGTACAGTTCGTTGAACGAGGGTTGACGTCAAGAGGTGAAGGAAGCCAGTGGAATGACGCAACCACGATATAGGTTATTACTTCACAAATGTTAGCACCTCTCTTGAGAATCCACTGTATATATACACACGAACATGAGAAGAGAATTTCTGGCTCTTAAACACAGCATCACATCATGGCATCTCCTGCGCTGAGTGGAACTTCCCACAGAGTGATGTTCTCCCATCGCCTGCGAGTTTATGCAAGAGGCAACGACACCAAAACCACAATGCGATGAATCCCTCACACTACCTCGGCAAAGCCTAATGGCAAAGCCTGTACTGGAGTAACAAACTGCGCTACCTTCCTCGCGTCCAATTACGTTCCAGTCGGAACGGTTATATGAAAGGAAGTGGTGGTGGTGGACATTAAAATGGGATTGGAGGGTATGGACTGGATTCATCTGGCTCAGGGGAAGTACAAATGGGTTTTTGTGAGTACGGTAACCAACTTCCTGCTTGCACAAAATGCGGGAATTTAAGCTCACTGCTCCGTGCATCACAATCCAATATCATAAAAATCAAACTAGATGCAACAGTACGCAAATATTTATTTACTGCAAAGTCACTCTACATGTTTCGGAAGTCAGCGCACCTATCATCAGCAGTACTAAAAACTGTAACCGGTACAGGTCATAATATCGGTACAGCTACTTCCCTCCAACGTGGCCACGTTGGAGGGAAGTAGCTGTACCGATATTATGATCTGCACCGGAGGCTGCGGTTACAGTTTTTAGTACTCCTGATGATGGGTGCTGTGACACCCCAAACATGTAGAGTGACTTTGCAGTAAATAAATATCTGCGTACTGTTGTATCTGGTTGGATTTTTATTAACATTAAAATGCGGAAAATTTCATGATTGTCTGAGGAACTAACAGCTTATCCACAAAAACTCTGCTGCATGGAGTTACTTCGTGAGTTAACTCGTCACGTGGCAACAGCAGTGGGTATGCTGACAGAAATAAGGTGCGTGCGACCTCGATTTGCCTGGCGGGAGATTAAAATCCCGCCTACTGAACTGACATATTGACTCGCTTCATTTCCAGCCACATCGCTCATAACTTCGAGGTCTGCCCATGGACCCGCCTCTCAAACCATGCAGGTGTTCAGTGACATTAACACTTCGGATAAATTTTAAGCATTCGGGGCAGGGGAAAACTGATACGGCCCTCAAGGTAGATGGTAGTATCCGCTCATCCTTCTGATAAAAGTAGATTAGAGGCAAAGTCAAATGACGAAGAAACATATCCATCAAAGCTTTCAAAGCACTATACGTGTTACTAATCACAAAGCCAGAACGTTTCATGCGGTTTCCAACCATACTCTCAGCATCTTTATCGTTGCACCGTGCATTTTGTAGTTTATATAAGTAACACACACCAACAAATGCACATATATAGTCTTTAATAATCTAAAATTTACATTAAAACACTTAAAACGCTCCTACATGTTTCGATCATACGATCATCCTCAGGGAGCATACTTTGTTTCTTGTTAAAGTTACAGTTTAAAACACTCAGTTATTTACTTCGTTATATTAATTTGGTGCTGTGGCAGCATGTCGCGTGTGAGTTGTACGCTATACGGCACAACAAGCACATCGACAGCCGGTCTCAAACGAACAGCGTACGACTCACACATCACACACGACAGCCTGTCACAGCACCAAATTAATATAACGAAGTAAATCACTGAGTGTCTTAAACTGTAACTTTAGCAAGGAATAAAGTATTCTCCCCGAGGATGATCGTATGATCGAAACAAATAGGAGCGTTTTAAGTGTTTTAATGTCAATTTTAAATTACTAAAGACTATATATGTGCATTTGTTGGTGTGTAACTTAATTATGACCTCAGCACTTTCTTTAAAAACGACTCTTTGTTTAAGCAAGTTCCATACTGTTCAGAGACCCAACAGTATGCAATATTTAAAATAGACACTTAAGTGGCAACAGTGTTGCTTTCACCTCACAAATCTGCACCCCGCAAATGTTGGCTGTGTTCATGATATGGAGTTACAGGTGCCAATACATGGAGATCATCAAAAGCGCGATGATTAATTAATGTCAGCACCGAATTACGGAGTAGACAGACAGGTGATTGGATGGACACGGTCTATACAGGACACGATTACGAATGTGAACTCCGTCAACGTAAAACAAAGCCGTGTCTAAATATATAAATGCTTAGAGAACACCACAGACAAATGAAGGCAGATAGCCAACTTGCACAGGCCCCAGCCGCGCCAGATTTACATCTATACATGGCATTACATGCAAAACGCTTGTGTACTTGCATACTGTGCGCATACTATGCCATACTCAAGCTGTGGCAGCTTACACAGGCTTGCAAAGCTCAGGCCGACGGACGAGAAATATATCTTAATTCACTCCGGTAACGGAGAACAGTTTGAAAGCTGGTGAAGGATGACAATAACACACTTCCGGTCGAATTTCAGAGGACATTTCCTCTAGTAACTGCTAGATATACAGTGTGTTCCCCATAAGGTGTGGCAAATATCACGATGTTTACTTCATCAGACATTATGATTAAAATATATCAACATGTCGCCAAGTATCAATAGTTACATCGCTACGGGCATTTTAATGTATGAGCTTGGGTTATCCCAAAATTCCCCATTACACATGTTTTATACTACTGTGTAAATAAAAAGAAAGTTACACGTCAGATAACACCACAAAAGAAAGATGCCTATTCAAGTCTTTAACATGCTGTATAATATATGTCCGTTAACACCACACAACACACGCAGCAATTGCGTCTTACCCTCCTGTACGTACAGCATCAAAAAGAAACTTGTGTAAAATAATACCACAAAATACGACATCTATTTTTGTTTATATTGCCGAGTTCGTTACGTCAGTTTACATAGTTATGTTACAACATGGAGGAAAAATCAATTTTGATTAGATTATAACAAATAACGTCAATCTTCACTTAGGTTACACTGATTACTTTTCGAAATGACTTCCACCGCTCTCTACGTACAATCCTGCGTGTCTCAAAAGAGACTGGTGTTTTAATGGTGTTCGCTACAAATGTCAGTCAGAGTAAAGTCGGGTCATAAGAAGTGATACCGTACAGTATTTCAACACAGAAAAATGCAGGTAGCGATGTACCTGTGGGTGGGTAATCGGGTACATGTTGATAAAACAGTGTTTGTTCAAAATGCCATGTATAACATCCTGAACTGAGGCACACCTTATGCCGAACTTCCTGTATGTGGAGAGTAACGAAATAAAAGTGGAACACAGAATAAGGCTAACCATCAGAGAACAGTCTGTAATAAAGATTTCGATCCGGATATTTCCCATAAAATTCAAATAAACTGAGCTTTACCGCAGGGCATGACCTCCCAGCAGTAAACGGGAGTGGGTACAGGAACAAACGAGTCAAAGAAAACAAACGTTCTTGCCACTGCCGGGAAGTGAACCGAGCCATGCAACTCATAGGAATTCCGTGCCACCCATCCTTTCAACACCGCAACACATTTCAATTATAAACTACTTCCAAAACACTACAACCCAATTCAACGTTCGTGTTTCCGTGCATCTTTAGTGTAATTACAACTGATAACCAACAAAATGCAACTATATTAATTTATTTACTTCTTATCAGATCTACATGCTTCGGGCGATGTTTTCGCCCATCATCAGGAGCATATCATTGTAACTACAGCTTCTGGTATTGTCCACCGATGTTGCTGCTGGCAGCAACATCGGTAACGGTGATATGCTCCTGATGATGGGCTAAAACATCGCCCGAAACATGTAGAGCTGATGAGAAGTAAATAAATCAAAATAGTTGCATCTTGCTGGTTATCAATTGTAATTACTACAATCCAAATCAATAACAGACCTATCTGGATGCGAACCGACGCTAGTAATTCCCTTTCCCCTCCATGCAAATCCTTTAGCAAGTGCATTTATAGGAAAGCCTGCCTGAAGCCATTTAAATTACATTCATAAACAAGTACTTGCCACTCGTACCGCCAACACAGAATAACCCTTGTACTACTCATTATGAGCACAGGGATACAGTCTCATAGCCTGCATGTTTTCAGAATCTATTCAGAACGTCCAATCACGATCCCAATGTGTACAATGCGTAACGATATGAAAGACATGACACAACTTCCCCTCGCCGGTAAAGCCCATTGTTTTCATACAGACCCGGATCGTCACTGTGATAAACCCAATACATGGCGAATTATTACCTGCTTGTTACGATTTTTTTCAGCGGTTAACTTCAGCCCACTGAAAGCTCGTTAACTGCTCTTTCTCACAGAAAAGTAAATTCAGTGCTAACACCGTTGGTATTTTCAGACAATCATTAGAATAAATAAGACCATTAGAAGCAACATGGCAGCATCAGTGTAATGAATAAAATCTAAAATTTTTACCTGCACTGAACACCAAACATTTCATCTTATATAACTATAAAGCCAATTTACAAGGGACCCCCACCGCCCTCCCGATGATGAATACATATGGCGAGACACATTAGGCTACTAAAACGTTTTGTTCATTAGACACACACTCAAGGAGGAAATGAATGTCCTACATATAATAAAAAGGCGAAAGAATGGGTGTCTTGGTCATATTTTGCGTAGGAACTGTTTTCTAAAACACATTACAGAAGGAGAGCCAGAAGGATATAAGAAAGACGATGAAAAAGAATTAAGCAGCTACTGAATTACCTTAAGGAAACGAAAGGACACTGGAAATTGAAAGACGAAGCCCTAGATCGCATGCTCCAGAAAACTGGCTTTGGAAAAGGCAATGTATCTGTCGTATAAGACAGACTACGGAATGAATGAATGAATGGACTAATGTACCTGTAAAAAGGTAAAGTGATCCCGTTACAGGCCCGGTGTGGCCCAGAGAGCAGGAAGAGGTATAGCTCTACTCTTCCATGACCGCGGCACTAGAAGGGGGTGAGTAGTCAGTAGCACGCCTCGGCCGCATTTTACTTCCGGGAAAGACCCGGTACCCATTTTACAGAAGGCTGGGTGGGCCCCAGGGCCGGTCCGGACGGGCGGAAAATCTCGTCCCCACTGGGATTCGATTCCGGACCGTTCGTAGTCAGTCGTTATACCGACTGAGCTACCGGGCCCACCTAATGTACCTGTGCTCTGTTTATTATTTAGTTTATTTAATTTAATTGTTGCTTACTTCAAACCCTTGAAACACACCTGATTTTGTTCATTTTTTTATTAATTTGAAATAGTTCAACTAGTGCAGGTTGTGTTGAATGGAGGAATGCGTGCTCAGTCATAAATTGCAAATGTTGTGGATTCAAGCGTACGCGGCTTCAAACATGGCATTTTTGTGGACGGGGCCTCTGACCAGTGGCATTCCGGCCAGAATTAGTCCAGGAGACTACCACGACACGAAACAGAAATGTAAACCAATCGGCCTAGACGTTCGGTTTGAAACGTTTCAAGGTCAATGGCTCACACATGCCGTATCGCCATGGATCAGCGTGCCCTCGATATGAGGGATGGTAATGAAAAGAGAATTCAAAAGACGATATTACAATGCCTAACACTGCAGCAGCACCACTCAAGTCGTACAATTGTCATTACGAGTCTCTGTGAGGTCTGGTGTTCTCACGGCGATACGTATGAACACTGCTGTGTCCCGGGGCTCAACGTCGGCAGAATCGCAGATGGACACGCTACCAACGTTCCACATGAATTTGCTGCAACAGACTCATCGGAATCATTGGTACCAACAGAAAAACCATCAGCGTGACACCAAATACGACAATGCTGTTTCTGTTTGTCTGCCAAACACAGACCAGCTCGAGATGATCACCTCAACATCTATTGAGATGAAACGTTATCAGCCTAATGGGATGACTTACTAACTGAATGACTCTTTGACTGACTGACTGACTGTATGAATGACTGTTTGACTGATTGTTTGACTGAATGACTGACTGATTAACTAAATAACTAACTAACTAACTAACACCAATGTCCAGAGTCCTTGAGAAGCTGACAGGTTCTCAGCCAGTCAAGAAATTCTCCGCATTATATGGAACCCGAACTTTCATTACCGCATTCAAAAGAGCCTCAACCCGTCCCTCTTCTGAGCCAGATCAATCCAGTTCATGCTCCACATCCCACTTGCCAAAGATCCATTTTAATACTATCCTACCATCTATGTACGGATCTTCCAAGGGGTCCCTTCCGTCAGACTTCCCCACCAAAACTCTGTATGTACCTCTCCCCCATAAATGCTACTTGCTGCGTGCTACATGAGATGATACGCGTCTATATTATCAGTCTACACATCATCACATTCTAGAACAATGGAGCAGTCTAAAAAATTCTCGTTAAATGTCTGCATTATAAGGCATGAAAACCTTCTCTCTTTCGAGTCACCTGTGAAACAAAAATAGGATAAATAAGTGCCAAAATGAAGTTGCATCAGCAATAATAACATTAGAGCGATGTTTCATGTTTTGTTGACCGTGCATCCCTGTATAATCTTGTAAAAAACAACCTTGGTCCACAATTCATTCTTAGTATATTTATTATACATTGTATGCAAGGTGGAATGACAGTTTCATTCCACCCTGCATACCAGACAGTCATCCACACAGAATAACAAGTACCAAGTGTCGCATAAACACAGTTGTTTCTCCTGATGATGGGCACATAGTCGCCCGAAACACGTACAGATCGATAAATATACAAAGAAATAAACATACTAAGAATAAATTGTGCACCAAGTTGGATTTATTTACAAGATCAGAGCGGTACTTGCATCAGTAATGAGTATTACATTCCAGTAATTACTAAGAACAGATGACAACTACAAACTATTCAGTATGGTGGTTACTCTGCCCATGATTCTCGCAATAAGCAGTGATTATTTCCCTAAAGATCTTTTAAGATATTTATCTTTGAATGAGACCCACTTCATTTCCTGTAGGGTAGGAACTGAATTCTTATAAAGAACGTAAATTAATTTCAGCTTTCAGTGTGTTAAAGAAGATGTAACACCAGCTGCAGCCATGTAACATAACTTTTAATAGGTCCCTCCTGAGTTCTTGGAAGAGCGTCTCCTCAATATAAAGAACATCGAAACTAAGTTCGAATTAAGTTGGTTCATTAATTCACTCCCAAGATGTTTTACCAGTTTGTTCCCACAGAAGCAGTAAAACATGCTTAGGCCATTGATCAAATCAGATGCGCAATGCTTTCCCTTCTGATACAGCTTCAAATCTACAGAACTAGAGATTTTTCTTTTGTGTATGATGGGTGTGAATATCGGTCTCTCACATCCAGAGAAAAACACAAGCACAGCGCCTTCAAGGATGTGGTGGTGAGGAAGACGATTGAACGTAAGTAGGTGGAAATCACAGAGATGTAGAGAAAACAGTATAATGAGAAAATTTCTGATCTATATTCCTCACTAAATATTACTAGGGTGATCAAATCGGAGATGATAACCTGGGCCGGACATGTGGCACATATGGGAGAGAATTTATACAGGGGTTTGGTGAGAAAGCTCAAGGAACGAGACCACTTGCAAGACCTAGAAGTAGTTAGAGGAAAATATTAATGGATTTTAAATGTATAGGATGGGATTGGAATGTGTTCATTTAGCTCTGGACAAGGACACAGGCTGGGTTCATGTTAACACGCTAATGAACATATGGATTGCATCAGATCCGAGAATTTCTAGACCATAGGCAGAAGTATTAGCTTCTGAAGAAGGACTCTGCTCCATGAAGTTAGACTGTAAGACGTCACGTCATAAGACCTTAATATTCATGTTCACCCTCCTGACGTCTACCACATTTATAAGACATTTCCGACAGACGCTATTTACACTTTGCAGCTGACAGTGTCGTCTACGGGAACGAACAACAACAGTAACAAAAAACTCAAACAGCTTGCCACTGGCAATGTAATCTACAAGAGAAACACTGCAATACTAAATAACCAGGATGAAGTCACCAATAACACTGACGTCGAGTTTGTTTGGGTGACAGAGATAGACAGACGGTCACTACTGTGTGCGCGCCCACAAAGGCAAACAGGCAAACAATTACTCAACAAATCAACATTTCACTCAGCCCCGAACAGATTACATCTGAGTCTGCCCAGTGAGACGCCAGCACAAACGAGAAATCTGGAGACGTCACACGGCATCATTTCAGATTTCCAGTACATTCACTTGTCAGTCGGTCGTGTGACTGCTGTACCGTTTCCAGGAACTTATTTTAGAACTACATTAACACCTCGCCCAACGTGGTTTTCTCCAGCACGGCTGAAAATGATTCAATATACGGAAAAAATTATTCGCTATATGCTAAATCTCTTAAAAACACGCGGATAAACGCGGAAAGTTTACTCGACGGCCGCGGAGGCTGGAAGCATCAGCAACCCCACCTACATTTCAAACATTTGATATGCAAAGTGATGGGGGTTCCATAGGCATTCGCATTCACGTAACCCTACTGTTACCATACGCAGTCTGCGCCACGCGGTTTTGCCAACATGCCATGAACATTCCGCCCCACCGCCATGTTGAACGAGGGGTCTGGATATTACCAACTACCTCAATGGTACAAACTGCAAGACTTCGCCGACCAACTACCCCCAGCAGGATGTCATGTAAAGCAGAAAGATGGGTGAGGGGGATCCCGGTAGAACCCGCTGTTATGCGGGAGGACCCTACAACTGCATTTTTGGTGCTCTATTTAACGATGCTGTCAGTTGCTGGGGTTATACAGCCTCGGTGATAGATGACTTTATGAGCAGCGAGAGCAAATGGAATGATATTGAAAGGTTCACCCACAATACTCGGAGAAACATCGGTCCCAGCGCCACCTTGTCCAACACAAATCTAACATGAACTGACCTGAGGCCCAACTCGGTCTTTTACGGTGAGAAGGTAGGTACTAACCGCCTCAGCCATGATACGGCCCCACAGTACTACTGAATTACAAAATTCTCCGAACGTCTACAAAGAATATGAACTATTCCATATTTGAGAACTGCGTTTTTCTGGGTTATTACGCAGCGAGTAGTAGTAACTTTTTACCGATGTTGCGGGACAACCTATCGGTCCCATTTTCAGGGGTCAAGAATCCCTGGATTCTTGGATTCTTGACCCTAAGAATCCCTGGATTCAAGTCCTTTATTTGTCCAACAAATGCACACAAACTATTATAGAATTGTTAAACAGTTAAAATCATTTAAAATTATAATAGTTGCCCCAACATGTTTCGGTTTACATAAACCATCATCAGCGAGCTTTCAACCACAATACCGATAACGTCAAATAACGATATGTAACCGAAGTCAACATTGTAACTTTAGCAAAGCACAGGCAGAGAGCTCCCTGATGATGGTTTACGTAAACCGAAACATGTTGGAGCAACTATTATAATTTTAAATGATTTTAACTGTTTAACAACTGCATAATGATTTGTGTGCATTAGTTAGACAAATAAAGGACTTAATACTATCAACATGCACGGTGCAACTATGAAGATAATCCCTGGATTCTTGACCCTTAAGATTGGACCGATAAGTTGTCCCGAAACGTCGGTAAGAAATTAAAAGTATTCGCTGCATAATAACCCAGAAGAGCGCAGTTCTCAGCTACTTCGCGGCGGAAGCCTGAAATTACGAATATGCCATATTTATTCACGTCAATGTTCATGACGACAAGAAATGAGATAGGCGAGCATCAATGTCAGATAAAGGCAATTTCTCCGAAACGTCGTGATAATCAAGACGGCTACAGTAAGTTTCCTTACTGCCATCGACACCAAGATTTTTGACGCAGTTTACTACTTCATCCAAAATTCCCGTTTTGTGATTCACGTAACCGCGATGTAACACATGCCAACCAAAAGTGTGCCCAACTGTGCAGATCTAACCAACCGTAGCTACAAGAACGCTACACCTGCGCCGAAAGCCCTTTGATTTTAAATGTTGAAATTTTAAATCTTCAGTTAGCCATCCACCCTGCTTCATAACCTGACAGTCCCTCGGCTGATAAAAATTTCCCCCATATCTGTCGCCGTATATAGAATAACTAGCCTCTACGTCCTACCCTGAGCCAGTTTAATCCCGTTCAAACCCTCACACACTATCTTTAGGTTGGTGTTTAAGAGTAAATTATATTATCATTCTATCCACGTCTAGGTCTTCCTATTGGTCTCTTGCCTTCATATTTTACAACTAAAGTTCCATGAATTACACATCTCACCCGTGCGTGCTACAGTACAGACCACTTTATCCTCCCTGATTTTTTTACGTTTAGTATGGTTATTTGGCTACAGGCTGCACAAGTCGGGGTTCGAATCCCGACAGTTAAGAGATTTTTCTCCTCTCCGAGAGGTCCAGATTGCCTCTTGACCCCACAACCCTCCTACTCAATGGGTACTGGAATTGTTCCCCTAGCGGGTAAAGCTGCCAGGACCTGGGGTTGGTCCCACACCCCCATAAAGGGCAGAGGTTAACATTGAGTGAGCCATCCATCTACGCCCCCTATATGTTTTTATGGTGTGGCCAGGGACAACTTTACCTTCTTAAATATAGATTATATTCCTAATTAATTTCTTCCATTCTACAATTCCTCCCCTAAAATGTCCAAATATTTCTATTGTTCAGGGACCTACTGCAATACGTTATTTCAGGACAATACTTTGCTCCCACATCAGAATTTCGCACTGCCTAAATGTTTATGCCAATAATGATATGCACTTACAAATAAGAACTTGTGGTAAGAAATGCGCAGCGTATTGCGGTAATACCTTACCTACGTTTCGGGACAACCTATGGGTCCTGAAACGTCGGTAAGGAATTACCACTACACGTTACGTAATAGCCCAGGATAGCGCAGTAATGCACTTCGCGGCGGCACCCTGAAATCTAGTACCCTCTGGCAAATCCTAACGGCGTGCAGTTCAACCCGAGGATAACAAATCTTGAATACAAACAGACGTTTCAATGACGGAACAGAAATACATAATGATGACGTACACGTTCGTTGCTTACGATGCACCACGAATAGACAAGGGTGGCTAACAGACTAACCGACAAAACGGGAGATGGGAACTGACATGCTATGGGAGAAAATGACGGGAAGAAGGCAGCAGAGAACAGCGCATCTGCGGATTTAAATAGTAAAACAGACGGTTCGAAGGAACGGATCTGTACCCAAGTCGAAACTACATTTATTGCACGTTTCATAACTGACGTCGAGAATCTGCGAGGCTAAATGTAGTCAGGACGCTTCGTAAGGATGGGTACAAAGGGACAAAGGAAAACAACTGCATCACCAATAATCGTCTTATATCTGGTGCCTGCATCATGCAACGGCTAAATGTTCCGACGTTTCGACATAACATATTGTCTCAATTTTCAGAGTGACTAAATTAGTTCAAGTGGATGCCCGAAATAAACTTTCATATCCACATGTTTTCTATAAACATCAGCAGATTAAAAGATAAAAACGCGAAATAGTATCATCATCAGCAGCAGCAGCAGCAGTAGTGAACCTGCCACCATGAAAACGATTACTCCGAAAACAGCTGACAGTGAAGGCCCCATTTAAATTCGCCACCTTTCAATATCTGAAACCATAGCCTGACATTTCTGTTTGAACGAAGTCATCCCGTTGTGTATTGAGCCCAATCAGTGAACAACGGTCCCATGAAATAGCACGCTAACACACGTCACATACTTGACCCCAATACAGGTACAATAGTACAACAGATATAAGTCACATTATGTACATGGTACAAATCGCAGCACACATTGTGAGCCAACTGGGATCCCAAATGCGCAGAGCCACATTGTAAAGAACTTCATGGTTCTTAGCTTAGCCTGACGATGAATTTTTAAGTCGAAACATGTCGCTTTAACCTATGCTTTTATTACATAGTTGCGTTGACTGAAAAAAAAAATATATATATATATAATAAAGTGAATATATGACATTTCTGTATTCACTTTGTACTGACATGTAATCAGAAATGAACACATACCTTCATGGGATGTCCAAAAGTCCAAATTTGAAGAAACTGAGATACGGTCATCAAATTTCCTACGTTCTCTGCATATTGAATTTCGTCCAAACAGCTGTCACCAAGCAGAGTTATTACACGACTACAGTGGCACAGACGTGCGGACACGGCTGGCGTAGTACGAGGTAACACATCGATGAGTCTGGGAGCCAGTGCAAATTTCGGCCATCCGTAACCTTTCATGACAGCCAATGATTTATTTCTATTTGATATGACTGTCGCACAGAAATATTATATTCTGACAGAAAATAGGGATCAGCGTTCACCTGCTGCCCATACAGTGCGTAAGTTGACATCCCGCCCCGCCCCGCCCCGCCACATATATCTGTATATGTAATCACTTACCGTATTTGAAGTTCAGGTGACCGTGCATCGTGATAAATTCTTATAATAAAACCAACTAGATGCACCAATTTCTCAAATTTATTTTTGGAATAAAACTCTACATGTTTCGGACAGTTCCTCTGT
>Ga0123352_10006913_pt1 | contig 17462 bp, 16 predicted proteins | sample TergutLab28metaG_FD_89700 | JGI IMG/M metagenome (GOLD analysis project Ga0123352, IMG submission 89700) | Labiotermes labralis P1 segment gut microbial communities from Petit-Saut dam, French Guiana - Lab288 P1 | ecosystem: Host-associated > Arthropoda: Insects > Digestive system > Gut ... | reverse complement strand
GAAAAGAGTGGGGGTGGATAGAGATGCTAAAGAAAAAGAAAGGGTTGGGGGGGGGGGGGGGGGGTTGGTCAAATCAAAAAGAATGAGATGGAGGGGTATGTGGCACATACGGTGGAAAGGAGAGGTGCGTACAGGGTTTTGGTGAGCAGACCTGAGGGAAAGAGACCACTTGGAAGACCTAGGCCTAGACGGAAGGATAATATTAAAATTGATCTTCAAGAGGTGGGATGGGGAGACATGGACTGGATGTATCTGGCTTAGGTTAGGGACAGGTGGCGGGCTATTGTGAATATGGTGATGAACCTTCGTGTTCCATAAAATGCAAGGAATCTCTTGACTAGCTGAGGGCCTGTTAGCTTCTCCAAAAATTACTGTGCTCCATGGAGTTAGTTTTTGTCATCGGGAAACGGAGATTAAAACAGGCTATACATAAGTGTAAGTTACTGTTCTACGTGTTGTTTGCTGTGGGTGTAACGTTTGGCATTGTAACCTAAGGAAATTCTTCAATTTGAGACATTTGATGAAAAGCTGCTTAGAAGAATGTTTGAACCTAAGAGGGAGAAAGCAAGGAGTTTTATGACCTGCACTTTTGGGTGTTATTTGGTTTATGAAATCAAGGAGGATGGCATGAACCGGTAACGATAGAGATGAGCAATGCGTACAAAATTTTACACAGAAAAGTGTAGGAAGAGCCCACTTGGGAAGCGTATGCGTAGGTGGGGGATAATATTAAACAGATTTTTCAAAAGAATGTTTCAGCCTTTTCTGGGAGTTGAGTGGTTAGGAACAGCGGTCATTGCCGGGCTGTTGTGTTGGTTTCCGCCGAAAGCGGACAAGTTTCTGGCTCGATGATCGACCGTTAGCTTCTCAAGAGGCTCTGTTGCAGCTAAGAACTACAGGCATCTCTGTGTTACATAGGTTCGAATTTGTGGGACGCTGCATCACAGAGGAGGAGTGTCGCAATGCTAACGTGCCGCCTGACTATCTCCAGAGAGGTGATCGTGCCGGTTTCCCTAGCAAAGCCTGGATCCCCTTCAACGGAACGTGCAGCCTGGTGTGCCCTCAAGGATATCAAATGTCCATTGACAATGCCGGCAAACAGGGATGTGAAGCTTGTATAGGGCATTGTCGTAAAATTTGTGGCAGCGGCCGTCAAATCCCAATTGAAAATAGTTACGATATCCAAAACCTCAATGGTTGTACGCACGTCAATGGTTCTTTGGTAATCCAGCTAATGGGAAGCAAAGACGTTGAGGAATTAGAAAGTAACTTCGATGCAGTCGAAGAAATTAGCGGCTACTTAAAAATCTCTTACTCTTACCCCCTGGTGACCCTCAGTTTCTTTAAGAGACTCAGAATTATTCACGGAATGCAACTTGAAAGTGGCCAGTTTGCTTTAGTCATAGTGGGGAATGACAATCTTCAAGAACTGTGGAACTGGGTCTCTCGCCCTCGAAATTTTACTATTGGAAAGGGCACCCTGTCTTTGCACTCCAATCCTAAATTATGCATCTCAGAAATAGATAAATTAAGAGATATTGCTGAGCCTCGCAACAGCACCACAGATGAAATTTCGTACGAATCCAATGGCAACGAGGTTACTTGCATCGTAATTAAAATGATTGCATCTTCATTAGTCATCAACTCCACATCCGCAATGATTCAGTGGGATCCCTTCTATGTACCTAAGGGGCGTGGTACATTACTAGGTTACACAGTGCACTATATTGAGACTTCGGTCAACAATGTTACTCTTGAAACTGACAATGATGCATGCGGAGTTGATAACTGGAGAGTAGCCTATGTTGTGCTTTCAACTGTGCAGTCAATAACTCCTGCCAGAATGTCTCACAATATCACCCATCTGAAACCATTTACTCAGTATGCCTACTATGTAAAGTCGTATGCAACAGCATTAGCTACAGAAGAGGGAAGAAGCTCTATTCAATACTTCAGGACATATCCTGACCGGCCTTCCATTCCCAGATCCATCAGAGCCTACTCTAATTCAAGTTCTGAAATAATTCTACATTGGCAACCTCCTCTATTTCCAAATGGAGAAATATCCCACTATATTATTGTTGGCTGGCTTCATTTAGATGATGATAAATTGTTAGATGAAAGAAATTATTGTCTTTTACCTCTGGAACCCCACAAAGAAAGCACAGAACATCAGTTGTTTGGTGAATCTGAATCAAAGGATTCTTGTTGTAGGCCATTATCTCGTGGAACTTGTATATCTAATGATGACCCAGAGTTTAATTTTATCTACACTGAGGAATCTGTTAATGAAGAACAAGATTTCTGTGACCAGGAGACTGCAATTTATAGTGTTCTGTACAGCCCTCGACTATATGGAAATGGAGGGGGGATTTATAATGATATTGATCTTGCGGATGGTCACTGTGTGCAAAGATCAGAGGGAAATACCACAACTGCAGTCCTAAAAGACCTTTATCATTTTTCCAAATACACAATCAAAGTTGTAGCCTGTAGAAAAAACCATTCTGGAGACACTGATCTGTCGTGGGATGATAGACATGATAGACGCTGTAGTCCAGCCAGTCTGATTACTACTCGAACCCGTAAGTTGGAAATTGCTGATCACATAGATTCAAGTTTTGTCAAAGTAACAGTTAATTTGGGGACAGTGCGAGTTTTTTGGCTGGAACCACCAAAACCAAATGGAGTTGTGGTAACATATCACATAGAATATAGAAGGACTGATATACTAAATATAAAACCAGTCATTGTGTGTGTAACTAAACTTCAATTTGAGAAAGCAAAAAACTGGTTTGTTTTGAATGACCTAGCTCCAGGAAAATATGCTTTGCGCATTAAAGCCACATCTCTTGCAGGCGAAAGTAACTACACAAATTTTGTGAATTTTGCAGTGAAACAAGAGTATACTCCTCCGATCCGCCAATCTGAGATTTTTGTTTTGCTCTGTATGGCTGTTACTTTATTGATTCTTTTACTCTGTCTTTCTTATCTGATGTGGAAAAAGTTGAAGGCTAACACATATAGGACTATTGTGACATCATCAAACCCTGAATATGTGAGTCTGGCTGTGTATGAGCCAGATGAGTGGGAAATTGTGAGAGATAAAGTTGAATTGGTGCAGAAAATTAGCAAAGGCTCCTTTGGTGTTGTATATGAAGGAATTCTTTGGCCTGCAAACATTCGTTGTGCTGTTAAAACTGTGGATGAGAAAGCTACCATTCGAGAGCGAATTGAGTTTCTTACAGAGGCTTCAGTAATGAAATCTTTTGCTGGTGGGCACCATGTAGTGCGACTCTTGGGAGTGGTTTCTAGAGGCCAACCTCCTCTTGTGGTGATGGAACTAATGGCTCTTGGAGATTTAAAGACATTTTTAAGAGAATCGAGAAACATAGTTCCATCAACAATTAATCTTCCTCGTATATTTCTGATGGCTGCACAGATTGCTGATGGCATGTCATACCTTGAAGCTAGTAAATTTGTACATAGAGACTTAGCAGCAAGAAACTGTATGCTGACAGAGAATATCACAGTCAAAATCGGGGACTTCGGAATGGCGCGAGATATTTATGAGATGGATTACTATCGAAAAGAAAACAAAGGTTTATTGCCAGTCAGATGGATGGCTCCAGAAAGCCTGGAAGATGGAATATTCACAAGTAAATCAGATGTCTGGAGTTACGGTGTTGTATTATGGGAAATATCAACATTAGCTGCACAACCATATCAAGGACTTGCCAATGAAGAAGTTTTGCAATTTGTCCTAAGAGGTGACTTACTAGAGAAGCCTGACAGTTGTCCACAAGTTCTGTATAATCTTATGCTACTATGTTGGCAAAAGCGACCTGTAAAGAGGCCTAGTTTCTTGAGGCTTGTTGAAATAATTGAGGCTCTCACTGATGTAGGAGATGAGTTTAAGCAATCATCATTCTACCATAGCCAGGTGGGAAATGAGTTGAGAGGACAAGGGTGTCAAGCAAGAACAAGTTCTTCATGTGAAGAGTATTTGTTTGAAGATAAAAACTGTTTTAACTCATGTGAAGCAAATGAAGTAGAATTTCCTTTGCTAAATGAAGAAGTTCGTTTTGTTTTTCCTGAAACAAGTACACCATCATCAGGCTTCACTTTCAATATGGACACACTAACTCGCAGCAGTTGTTCCAGTACTGCCGAACCTCATTTTTTAAATATGTCTGTAGGGTAAAGAATTTAGTTGTACCTAGTTTCATATTTCCTGCATACAAATGACAGCATATAATTATAATATTTACAAATTGGAAGAGGTCATCATACTGCTTTACAGTGATTTTGGCAGCTAATAGATACTATTGTTCCTGAGTGCCTCTTGATTACCACCAGCTCTGGAGTTCTTGAACTGCCACTAAAGGTATGGAGATTGCTGTAGTATATGTATGATACAGAGTGATGAGAAACCAGTACTGCAAACTTAGAAATTTACTTTAAATTCTAATTCACAAAAGGCAATTTTGATAAATACACACTGAAATATAATAATGCACAATATATAGGAGCTCAGTTTGTGTGTTGCAACACATTAATGAGAAAGAAAGGAGTTTAGTTCACACATTCCTACTATTTGTACATTTGAAAGAGGCATATGATAGGGTCAACTGACCAATTTTACAGGGAATTTTAAAGATTTCTCAGACACCTACCTTCTGTTAAGTGAGTCACAGTTGTCACAGTTTTTAGTGTGTGAGGTCACTAAAGTAACAGAAAGGTGAATAATTTTAATGTGTCGTATGGAATCAAAACTATTATAGGTGTAAGGTACGGATGTGGTTGGTCTTAATTATTAATTAATTTGCATTAATATAATAGAAGACTAGTTCAGTTTATTTATTTATTTACTTATTTATTCCTGTGTTGGGGTGACTCTATGACTCTGTGGCTGTGGCCTGTAATGGACACTGTCCACCCCTTGAATGATAGCTGAAAGAACATGAAGCACTGGTGGAATGGTACTGTCAAAGTGAAGTACTCAAAGCAAGACATGTCCCAGTGACATTTTGTTCACCACATATACCACTGCATGAGAGCTTGCACATGTGACAAACTGGTGATTAACCTTCACAGCTAACTCATGGTCTGCTGATATTCATTTGCTTGTCACTTTTGTGTAGGAGGTATGGCTCTGTAGGAGAAACTGTAGTTCAATAGGAAGTTATCCAAAATTTATTATTTTATATTATTATTATTATTTAGTCACAGTAAGTAGTAGTAGTAGTAGTTGTTGTTGTTGTTGCTGTTGCTGCTGCTGCTGTTTAATACAGTTACAATTGCAGGTAATAATATAGAAACGTGACCTGACTAGGTGATCACCATGTACGCCCTAGACCAGCATGCTGCACCGAGCTGAATCATATCCCATTGTTGGATCAGGTACAGAAACTTATTTATCTAAACAATACATTAGCACCACAAGATCTATAGGAATGGAAATCTATGTATAACATTAAAGTCTGTTTTATGGTTTTTGTCTGCAACTAGTTCTGTCATTGAAAACTTATATTTTAAGGGAATTAATTTGTAGTACAGCATTGTGTATTTCTTCTTATCTGCCTTTCTTTGTTAACAGTTTTTTAATGTACTGATCAGAAGCTTTCTATGAGCAGGCTGTTGGGAGAGTAGACTGCATTATAGCCAGCATCAATGCCAAAATCAAGCTTGCACGGCGTACCCTTTCACTCTGTAGATGGTGGCAACAGTTGCCTCAGAAATTTGCACGACGTCATGTCGCAGAAGACAGTAATCTGAAGGTTCGCCAGAGAACTTTGAATCTCATACACAGAAATTGGTTATATTGTCAGTAACCGTGTTTTATCAGTTTATGTTTGGTTAATCATGCTGTTTTTTTTCCCCCTGCCAAGCAAATGTCCGGTATGTTTGGATAGTAAGCGTTGCGCTAATCTTAGTGTGATTGGAGATATGTTATCAGGACGAGTAGTAGAACTGATGAGACCATGTGACTGTAAATATGGCGGCGCATGGTGTTGCTTTTGGTGTGACGTCAAATATGCTTGTGTTTCTGGACTTACAGGAGCTTTAGAACACCACAGCTCGCTGAGACGTGGAAAAGGCGAAACTATTCTCACTGGAGAGTGTCTTATTAAAGTTCGAGAAGATGACATTAAACGATAACACGAAAATTACTTTCGGAATATTGACAGGTGAGGTCATTAATAGTGTTGTGTTCACGAATAAATTTTTCAACATAAATTATCATATCATACCCGATCTACGACATTTTAACATTCAAAGGGTGCTGAAAAAGTTGATGAGGTTTACTACAAGGATGTGAAAACTATATGTCAGTAGTGGGTGTTGTGTAAGCTTTCGTTCTGATGAACCCGCGGGTTTCATAAACCCAAACCCAAGAAATTTCGTTACTGGCGGGGTAATTTCTTTATTTATGTATTTATTTATATTCAACCCGATTCAGAAGAGTTGGAGAACCCATTGGATATAGAACAAGTGTAGATGAGTTAAATGCACATACAAAACACAGACAAGGAAGGATTACAACCATTACAAATTTATGTAAAAAAGTAAGATAAAACTTTGAATGCGTGACGATATAAAAGTAGGAAAACGTGAATAGGAAAATATAACATTTATTGATTAATTTAAAACGGTGAGGGAAATCTGATACATAATTTTGTATTAAACCATAATTCATAATAGCATGAAAAAACGAATAATAAACCATAATCAGTGTTGTTTGAATTACATAACAAACAATACTTAATTAAGATACAAGCTTTTCTGTATGAGTTCTCCAGGACAATGTGCTGTCAATATTTATTACAAGAAATTTAGTATGTAAAATGTTGGGTATTAATTTATTGTCATAACCAATCTTCATATTAATAGTTGGGCTATTCTTGGTAATGAAGTGAATATAGTGTGTTTTCTCAAAATTTAGTAGGAGAAAATTAATTTGTAAGTTTGAAAACTGTAGGAATGTCCTTATTGTAATTAGTGAGGTTGGAATTAGTAAATAATATGTTGGTACCATCAACAAATATTGTCAGTGTAGATATGTTGTTAATAATCAGAGGTAGGTCATTTGTATAAAGAAGAGGTGGGGGGGTCCCAATACAGAACTGCATGGAACACTATGTTCAATCTCGGCCCAGTAAGAAAGGGTACTGTAACTATGATTCTTATTTTACCCTAATATTTTATATCTGTTATGGAGGTAAGATTTATAAAATACATTTTCTCTACCAGTTATTCCATAAAGTTCCAATTTATACAATAATATGTCAAGGTTGCCGCAATCAGAGGCTTTTTCAAGATTACAAAAAGTGCCTTCTGCTATGAATTTGTTATTCAAAGCCATTTTAGATTTTATTAGTAAATGTGTAAGTGGCCTTAGTTGTAATTGATTTTGTCCTGAACCCATGCTGTTCCATGTTTAATATATTGTATTTATTAAAATGTTTCAGAAAGCTAGATTGCATTACTGTTTCAAAAACTTTTGAAAATGAGGTTAAAAGTGATATAGGTTGGTAATTGGATGCATTGTTTTTATTGCATTTTTTGTATAATGGCTTTATTTCTGAAAATTTTAATTGATCATGGAAGATGCCAGTGGAGAGAGTTTTATTACATGTATAATTAAAGGCTCAACTTATAAAAGGAGAGCTTATTTTTAGTAACTTAGTGGTAATATCATCATATCCATATGCATATTTTGACTTAAGAGTTTTAATTATTTTGTCAGTTTCCTTAGGGGATGTGGGATTACATTTTATAATCAGATATTGTGTCATAAAAGTTTGTAACTTTAATTGCATGGAACTATTGTCAATTGTATGACAATTAATATTACTGTATATGTTATTAACATTAATGTTCTCTGCTGTTGAAAGAAAATAGTTATTGAAGTTATCTGCAGTGGTTTGTTGGTTATTGATCATCTTTGTACAGGTACTGCAGGTGGAGTCCAAACGCACTGGTAAAGGCATGGATGATGGGAGCTGTGACGGATTACTGAATGTTTTAAAACTGATGGGAGATAATTTTAAATTTTGTTGTAATATTTCTATTTATTGATCAACTTTCATTATTCTTCACTCTGGTGCATCTGGATTTGGCTTACTTTGTAATGTTTGTAACTGATGAGTGAATAGTATACTTCCAGTGTTTATACCTCGTAGTACAACTAACTTCAGCAGCAATTTTGGCAGTTACCCACTGAGTGACTGGTGCTATATCTGTCACTGTATAATTTATATACAACCCCTGGAAATCATTTGAATAATTGCAATTCACTTGCAGACAATTTATAACATTGCTTTACCAAATATGTTTCATATTTTAGTTAGCGACAGTTGTTACCTAAGAAAGGCAGAAGATAAGAGTGGTGCCAGTCTGGCAGCCTTAATTACCAAAGGAATAATTCCTAATGGAGAAGTTGTTCTTCAGACCTGTGTGCCAGATGAAAAAGATTTCATTAAGGTAATTAGGAATTTAATTTAATACTAGCCAGGTACCTACTATATATTTATTGATCTGGGTACTGTGTTTTGTATGGCCATCCATACGTTCTGGACCCAGTGAAATAATTTAAGTGCTGAATGTACTCTGCAGGGTGACATGAGTCATGTTGAGCCACAAGTGCCTTAAGCCAGTGAGATGTGTAAGCTCTTGGGTAGGAACTGTCTTTCCATTGCAAAGTAGTGTTCTAAATTCTTGTAAGATATATGCTATTCAGATGAGGAGAACATGTCCTTCACACAGGCTGGATGGAATGCATTGATGCTTACAGACATCCATAAAAAGGAAACCATGAGGCAGTAAGTCGGGGGTTTTTATCAGCACAAAAGTGCAAGTAATTGAAATTGACTCAGCTCATATACAAATCACCTCATTCCGGGGCCTAGTCATAGAGAGTTCATATTGATGCATTCTGAACTTAGTTGAGATTGGAAAGTGTAATGTTTCCCATATAATTATTTCCTTATGTTGACTAAAATGAACAACTAAAATAAAAGAAATGTGTATTTTGAGGCATGTATCATTGTATGATGAACTAATTTTGAAAAATGTGACAAAATTTAACTTGTGATGCAAAGCAAGGTGTTGATGGATTGGCATGGACCAAGCAGATAACTTTTTGTAAATGTGGTTTTAAGTATTTTGGGCAGTTTTCAAAATGCAGCCATGTAAGTGTAGGTAGCAGTTATGGGAGGTTGGAGAAAGTTACATATGTAGGAGCTGTATGGTTTTTACTCATCATATGTTAGCTTGATCAGATCAAGAAGGATGAGATGGGCGAGGCATGTTTCACATAGAAATTCATTCAGGGTTTTTGTGGGGAAATCTGAAAGAAATAGACCTCTTGAAAATCTGAGGGATAGACCAAGTTATAGTACTAAAACTAATCTTACAGAAATAGGATGGGAGAGTTTAGAATGGATTTGTCTGGTTCAGGATAGGGAAAAGGGCCACACTGTTGCAAAACTATAACATCTAATCTAATATAATGAAATGAAAGTGTTTGATGTAAAGTGAATTCTGTGTAGTTGGGATGCTGATTTATGCGTGGTGAGTGCAAAAAAATAAGTTGGTTGCTCAATTTCAGAGTATCCTGGAAGAGTGGACTGATAAAGAAAATGTTGATGTGATTCTTACCACAGGAGGAACTGGTTTCTCTTCTCGTGATGTGACACCTGAAGCTACAAAGGAAGTTGTGCATAAAGAAACGTCGGGATTGACAGTGGCAATGTTTAAGAAAAGTCTTGACATAACTCCATTTACAATGTTGTCAAGGTAAGGATATGTGAGTGAAAATATTTGAATTTAAACGGTTATTGTTATGTATATTTTCTAATCAAAGGCATAGGCAGGAGTAAATGTGTTCTTTTGTTTCTGTATGTAATAAAAAAGTTCTTGGAAGAGCTTCCTTTACCTGTTTTACATAAAGTGTTAAGTTTGTATCATGAATCTGACAAAAAATTTATGCATCTGCATGTCTGAAGTAGTACAGTATCTCCTCCATACTAAATTTTAGTGGGAACATACCAAACCCTATATTTTGTTGCTGAATTCTGTATTTCCTGTATGTTGTAAATTGTGTGTCACCTTCCTGTAATATCTGCAATTGGATTCTCATAACCAGTGCTTGATGAGACATGGGGGAAGTCAGAACAAATTACTGGTGCCTGGTGGTCTAGATGATGGACTGTAGAGCCATGGAGTAGTAGTAGTAGGTGGTCTAGACAGGGCCAGAGCTTAACAGTGTTGCGTATATTTTTGTCTTTCTTGGTAATATCATTTTTTGTCAACTGTACAAATTAACCCTTACAGACCCAGCCCAAGTCACTCTGCAACTGAGAGTTATGCTTTTAGATTTAGTGTACAGATATGTAGTTGGTCTGTCCTTGCTGGAAGGCATTTTTCACCAGGGCCCAAACCAAGTTTCAGTTGATTTTTTAAATTACACACACCAACACACACACATATATATATATATTATTTAAGAAGTCTAAATTTTACATTAAATGTTTTAATGTAAATTTTAGACTTATTAAATAATGTATATATGTACATGTGTTGGTGTGTGTAATTGAATAATCTACAGAATGCATGACGAAATTATATATAAAAAAAAAAATTAAATTAAATTAAATTAAATTTAAAAAAACCCAGTTTCAGCTGCTCTGCTTATAACTAATCTTCTTCAATCCTACTGTCATGGAGATGAATGTCAATTTTTCACCTTGTTTCTTGTCATTAAACTTGCCAAAGACATGACCGTATCTTTAAATGAGTGCTGCCGGATGTGGTACGTGAGAAGCATGTCAAACTGGTCTATAATTGTGAATGTACACCTACATATTTTCTGCAGACAGGCTCTGCATAGTTATAACAGAGAAAAAATGTGGCCCACAAATTATTTGATAACTCACATAGCTATTCACAGCTATTTAAAGTGAATAAAATATACCTTAAGTAAGATTTGTGTGATACATGGTCTGTACTCCTTGCAAGTAGAAAAATGAAATAGACTATGTTCTCAGGATTTCTACCATATAATAGATAATTATTTTGTAGCATATCCAAATAAAAAAACAGACCTGTACTGCTGTATATTGCATGATATTTAATTTGCTTGAAAATTAAAATGCAACCTAAGGTCCACTTAGTGTATTGTGTGCGGGAAAACTGTATATTTTAAGTTAAGCGTACAAATTTCCTTATTATTTTTAAGTCTGTTTAATTATCAGGGCAACCTCAGGTATCCGCTTCAGAACCTTGATCATCAATTTGCCTGGCAGTACTAAAGGCTCTCAGGAGTGTCTTGAGAGTGTAGCTGTTTGTTTACCTCATGCTGTTGCTCTTTTGAGAGACAGAATTGCTGAAGTAAAGTCTGCTCACAAAGTTATTCAGTCCAATGTGGAAAATTTGTTTGGTCATAAGGAACAGCATGCTCATCATCATCATCATCATCATCATGGAAAAACAAAGGTAATGAAAAAGGGTATTATTATTCTCAATGAGGGACTGAAATTATATCCATTCTTTATTAAGGAACAAACAATCCCATATTTAGGATGTTAAAAGAATCATTATTTTTTTGTTGGCTGTGCCTATAGGAAAGACACACAGTATCATGTTAATTTGCCTGTTAATGATGTTATGCAGACTGATATATCTACAGTTCGACCACTAATGCCAGAGCATACTTTTGTTGTGTCTAATACTGCCACTGAAAAGTAAGGAAGGATGAATCAGGGACTGAACAAGCGTGGTTCCACTTTATACACTCTATAGAACAGATATGAATTGTTAGAACATTAGATTTATTGTAAGGTGCTTTGCAGGTTGGAATTCATGGATCAGGGTGAGGATGTGAATGTGAGAATTTAAAGGACTGTCACTATAAAGACTAATGATAAAGATTATTATTGGTGGTGCAATGCTAAGCAGTGTTAAGATATTTTCATATATATGCACTTATTTATACATTTGAATGTCATTGTTTATGTGTGAACAGAATAGGTCAATTCATTGTTCCTTCAGCAACCTACATGTATTTGTGGGGGTTCTTTTAAGTGGTAGCCCACATTTCAGTGTACTTCAGTTGGGGCATGCACATTCAGAATAATAATGTTATTCCAGTGTTCTCGTTATATGTTATGCAACATCCTGTCACTAACAAAGTATACTGGTTTAAGGGACTATGACTTTTCTGTTTGGCCAAGACCGTCCATGTGTGAACTGACATTCTCATTTTATTAGAGGAAGTGGAATTATTTGGTGGTTCAGAGTCTCCCTTGTCCTGTCTCAGAGTGTATCTCACTTGTACTACCAATTCTTTCATTACTGTTTTCCTAAAATCTGATATTCAAGTTCTAGACTTCATGTCTATATCCTTCAACATATAAGCTGAATAATTTTTCTATGGTTAAAATTTTATCTGACATTGTTAGAAATTTAAAAAGGAAGGTTACAGGTTCGATTCTCGGTGGTGTCACTGGAATTTTTCATTGACATAATCCTTCTGGCTGCACTATGGCCCTGGGGTTGATTCAGCCTCTAACAGAAATAAGTACCAGGAATATTTCCTGGGGGTAAAGGTGGCCAGTGTGTAGGGCAGACAACTTTACCGCCTTCATGTGCCCATTGTCTTGAAATCTGGGAGCCTGAAACCCTGGAACCCTCAGGGCCTGTCCTGGCCTGTAATGGGATTGCTTTTATATGATTTTTGGTAGCTAGATTTGTTTTGTACCTGTCATGACTGTGTTCAATACCATACATATATTGTTGTTTGTGTTTTTTAATTTTAAGGCTCAGTGTTTGATAGATGATATACAAAAAGTATTTAGTAATTTATTACTGATTTTATCGGTTTTATTCACTTATTTTGATGGCATGATTTGTAGGTTGATGCATCAAAAGTAGCTCGAAGAGCAAGAGAGTCTCCATATCCTCTCATAGATGTTGCCACAGCCCAGAAGACTGTCCTGTGGTATGCTGAAGTATTGGGAACAGAGGTGGTGGACTTTACTGTCACTCTGGGCCGAGTTTTGGCTGAAGATGTGTTTGCTAAAGATCCTCTTCCTCCATTTCCTGCCTCCATTAAGGATGGTTATGCTGTGCTGGCAAGTGATGGAGCAGGAAAACGGCAAGTTCAGGGCACCTGTATTGCAGGAGTTGATGTAAATAAAGTTATAATTCTCCCTGTACTTAATTGTTGTTAAGGTGAAACCCTGAAGTCTGTTGTATCAGTATTCCATTGTACATAGAACTCTTCAATCCAGCAATCATGGGACTGGATAGGTGCTCTTATCCATTGTTCTGGATTATTAGACAGTACTGACCTAAGTTCTTACAGGTAGTATTTCATAACAAGACAGGCAGTGTAATTTTAATGTAGCAATGAGGTGCATTTGTGTAACCATGGTTGCCATGGAAAAGCAGTAAGTATTAAATAGTGTGAGTGTGTGACTGTATTCGTGCCTTAGTTATCCGGCATGCAAATGGCATCTTTTATGTGTCGTATTATACGTCAGCTGTGGCCTGTCTGTCTCCATATTTTTCCACATTATCTCATATAAGCAGCATGATTTTTGGAAGAAAGTTATTGAACCCAAAATTCGAAACTTGATTTTCTCTACAACTTTTGTCCGAAACGTTTCTCAACGTAAGAAGAAATTTGCGAGATTTCATCATCAATGTACATGGGTCTTCGTGTATAGTACTTGCTGTTCTTATCAGATTTTAATGGATCTTGAATTTTCTTGACAGATTTTCAAAAATTGTCAAATATAAAAATTCATGAAAATCCAGTGGGAGCCTAGTTGTTCCATGTGGCTGGACAGACAGACATGATGGCACTAATGGACGCTTTTCACAATTTTGTGAACACACCTAGAAAGAGTGAAGTTTTTCCCCAACAACAGGCCATGAAGGTCCAGATTGGGGTGGGTGGTTAGTGCAGTGTCCTGGCCACTTTTCTACTGGGAAAGGGACTTGGTATCCATTGTATAGGAGGTTTGATGGTCCCTTGCATGAGTATAGAAAATCTCTCCCCCACCAGGGTTTCAACTCTGTACCATCCAGATTGTAGTGAGTTGCTGTACTGAATGTGCTATCCTAGCCATATGGTAATTGTTTGTTATAGCTTATATGGGAAAACTTTCAGTTTGTTTGGCTTTAGAACATGGTTAAGTCTTGTACTTGCTCAAATCAGCAGCTTATTTCTTGTGAGCTGTCTGTGGTCAGTGTAACTGAAAGCGTCACTGTTGAGCAGTGTTGCCACATATATGTATAGTTACAGAGTTGATAGATTAATTGCTTGAAACCAAAGTATAATTTTGCACAGACATTTCATAGTTCACTAGCTCAATGTTGAAAATACACTTTCAGAATTTCTGTTCTCAGAAACTTAGTAAAAGAGGTTTCCATAGTTGTTTTAGTTTGTTTGTGGAGTTACACATAGGATGTTGAACAAACAATATTGCTACATTTCACATATGTTATCGCTTGTAGTTATGTTAATGCATGTGTCTGTGGTGTCATTACTTCTGTGCTTTTTTTTTCTCCCCCTTCCCCCATCTGAACTAACGCCTGTTCTCTATTTAGCCTGGTGATCAAACAGAGCTGCAACCAGGCCAGTGTATGAGGATCAATACAGGTGCACCTGTACCCAGTGGTGCAGACTGTGTTGTGCAGGTAGAGGATACCAAGTTGATCCAGGAAGCAGATGATGGAAAGACTGAAGTGGAGATAGAAATTCTTGTTCCTCCTACAGTAGGCCAAGACATCAGGTATGTGGCAAGATTCAAACTTCTGCTGTGGTGTAGTTTGGGTCTTTGCTCTTATGCATGTTACATTGCATTTGTCCCATCTTCAGGGATCTAGCAGTCTAAGAAAAGCGTGAAAACCTTATTGGGTACATGTGTTCTGACCAAGCTAGCCCAGTTACCAATACATGTGTAGACTCTTATATGTGCTTTATATTATATTCAATAACTACAATGATTGGTGTCTATATTGGAAACTTCCAAGTGTGATCTGCCTTCCATCCATTTTTACTCCCCACACCCTTCCTCAGCTACAATTAGTACAGTAGTAAATCCATTTTAATTCCCATCTTCCGTTTCATTTTGTGTCTTTATCTTGGAGATGATGCCACCATATATGGATCTGAAGGTTGTAGTGACAGTATAACCTTTGAAAGGACATGACTGGCATCTCTGCCTTCCCGGTAGTGTTTTAAAAGGAAATCGCAGCAGAAAGCTTAATGACAGCCTACATAGAGGATGGAAAAAATTGCATTTTCATAGTTTCTATAGGTGGTCTTGACATAAATACACATTTTTACTGGTACATTGTAACCACTTGTTGAGCTGGACCACATGCTTGCTGTTGCACTTGTTCAGGACATCATCAGAAAAGGTTGGTTGATTTTATAATTACAAAGAATTTAAATTTTTCTGTTCACGAAGAACTGAAATATTTATTAGATAAAATTGTTCGGTGTAGAGTTCTTGGTTTCTCTGTATCTGTGGTCTCTGTGTTTTGCAGTCTTTACTAGGTTCCTGTGCAGAAATAGTCTGTGCACACCGTGTTTGTTGCCTGACAACTGTTAGGTCCATAAAGCAGTCACTAGGAGGTACCACAGTAATAAGTAATAAAAAATCGTTTGTCAGGTTTTCTTAAATGAGTAATTTATTTAAGTGGAGATGATGTGAAGAGAAACCTGACAAAAGAAAAACTCGTTGCCACCATAAAAATTTCAGTGCATGATGTACTTGTTTTCATATAGGCCTGTTGGTAGTGACATTGCCCAAGGTCAACTTGTTTTGCCGCGAGGATGTGTTTTGGGTCCATCAGATTTAGGTCTGCTGGCTACTGTAGGAGTGACTTCTGTCCTTGTGTACAGGTAAGGAAATTAGTAACAGATGTGCAAATTGGTAAAGTAAATAATTTTGTAGAGGCCAAAACCTATTAATGTTTAAAGTAAAGATGTGGGATTCATGAAGTATGCTAGGTAGTAATTTGAAGTTACATAATTGTTTTTGCCTACTTGCTGTTGTTGGAAAAGTCAACTTTACATGGATGTATTATATGAAATAAACAGCAGGTTATCAACAGTTTTTACAACTTAAAAGCCACTTAATTTGAAGTATTCTACTATAACATTTTTTGTATCCACAATATAAATAAAATGCATTCACTGTGTCCAATTTGGCTGTGGATTTATTGTACTGATTATGACCGTAAAAGTGACAGGGAAATGGAAGTCTAAACAAAATGATCTTGGGGTAAATGTTCAGCAGATGTTAAGCACTGTCATAAACGTTTTGAATTCAGATGAGGGGCAGTAGAAGTGAAAGGAAAACTGTAGTATGGACAGTGATATCGTATTGAGATTACTAAGCAAGTTGGTGTAGTGGTAACTTGTGTTCAGGAGGTGTTAATTTTAATTCACTGAACACCAGGGACATTGACAGAGATTTTTTATAGTTTTCCTGAGTCAAAAAAAGAGAAATGAAGGGATGGATCTCAAGTTGGCCATAACTGCTTCGGTGAACAGTCTTTCTAATTATGTATTTGCCAATCATTTTATTATTTTATGCTGTATTATCTGAGTTACTGAGAGCATTGTAAAATAATAAATAAATGACTTTATTATGTCAAAATAAAAGACAATCAGATGTGTGGGTGTAAAATATATTTGTTTTATCTTAAATTTTGTGGGGCAGTTACATGGGTGAGACAGTTGTGTATATTATTTAATAATGCATTTATGTAATCAATCAGAGTTTATACTAGATAAAATTAGAACTATTAAAGAAAGAAATTTTGTTTTCAGGAGCAGAATTTTGTTTAATGTCCAGCTATATTTACAGGAGATGTATATGTATTTTACTTTTTTTTTTCTTTTCTTTTCTTTGTAGATTCCCGGTTGTGTCTGTGCTTTCAACGGGGAACGAGATCCAGGAGCCTGGCAGACCTTTAAAAGCAGGTCATATTCATGACAGCAATAAGACAACTTTGCTGTCACTAATAAAGGAACAAGGCTTTTCAGCATTGGACTTAGGAATAGCAAGAGATGAGTAAGTTATTTGAAAATGTTGAGTTTGTTTGTGTTATGTAAGTTTTGTGTGTTGACAGAGAGTGTAAATTCAAACACCACAAAAAATAAAGTGGTCAGTTCCAGCAGGACTGATAGACTGATAGACTGTGTTTTCCGCTGTAGCTCATCGTTTTTCCAAAGTTTCATACCCACCTATCACCACCACCACCACCACTCCAGGCTTGTATAATTACGACACTGAAGAACAAATTTGGAACTTTTTGTTTTGCTCCTATATGAAAATAGGTGAATTTTTATAATTTGGCCACACTGAATCCAAATCTGAAAACGAAAATGCTTTATTACTTAACATTTTCCTGGAACTTCAGTCTGTGTTTTTTTT
>Ga0123352_10006911_pt1 | contig 17463 bp, 16 predicted proteins | sample TergutLab28metaG_FD_89700 | JGI IMG/M metagenome (GOLD analysis project Ga0123352, IMG submission 89700) | Labiotermes labralis P1 segment gut microbial communities from Petit-Saut dam, French Guiana - Lab288 P1 | ecosystem: Host-associated > Arthropoda: Insects > Digestive system > Gut ... | reverse complement strand
TATTCTAATAGGCTAAGTACCCTGTGAAATTTTAGGTTTCTGCAGCAGTACATCGCCGGCATGCATTCTTTTGGGATGTGGCACCACATCACTGGGAGACTGGTGCCATGTCCCAGAACAAAGAACTTGGGGTATGCATCTTCTTCAACAGCAAAAATAAAAACAAATTAACAGCAACAGTTCAATTTTTTTTTAAGATGACACATCTCCACTATGCTAACAATTACATATATATTCAGTATACCATCACACACAATTTTACAATATATGATGGTACACTGAATATGCATGCAACTGATAACACAGCGGAAATGTGTCATCTTAATATTAATGCAACTAGTTAAGTGCGTATCCATCGGTTTAAGAACTTAAAGAAGTATTATAAAGTTGTGTATGACAGTATACTGAATATGTATGTAGTTTAGTTAAAGGTTAAGTTCTATAATCAATGACTCCTTCACATTTGGGTCCAAAGGCAGACAAACGGTTATATAATAAACATCCAATGGGCAGTCCATAATGAACTCACTTGTATGTTGGTAAAATCTCATTAAACCTGCAATAATTGTAGATGACAGGGATTCATCATAACTGTCAAACAAACTGCTAGAATCTTATTTTTGTGGCAGATTTAAAATAGAATGTCTGAGAAGGCAAAATTAGTCTAAAACACTACTCCTAGTGCTGTGGTATTGTGATTTAGCTGGGAACAAACATCTCAAAATAAAAGAAAACACTTATACTAAATAATATACAAATAATGAAAATACAGACCTTTCTTTAATCTAACTAAGTGGTTTAACATTAAAAATCCTTGCTTTCTGCCCACAGTGTGATGATGTGTTTCATGTTAATTGCTACAAATAAAAGAATCCCTAAATAACAATGACTGATTCTTGTAACACAGACATCATGTTATCTGTGAGGTAAGAGCTAAATCCTTCAACATTTAGATCAATTTCATGTTTCAGGGTTGAAAAGAGAATGTTTGTAAACCAGTTCTCTTTTCCTTTATCTACACACTGCAAAAAATCGTCAAAATAAAAATGATTGTATTTATGACTTATGTAACAATGCCGACAACAGCTATGGCTGTATATAACAGACCTGGAGGATGATTACCCGTTTGGAACCAGAATTACATTTCTGGTCTAAACTGCAAAACCCCAGTTTAAACTAGAGTATTTAATTTTTTCATGCAAGTGCTTACCCCCTCCAAAAAAAGGGAGGGGGGGAAAAAGGAAAAACCCCAAACAGGGCTATACAAGAAGTCATAATTGGGCAATGCATATGCTGCATCATTCAGAAATTGAGCCCAGCACCCAGTGATGTGGCATCCACATTGGTTGGAACAAAAAGACTCATTAATTATTCAGAAAGGAAGAGGTTGTGGCTTAATCTGAGGTGGTGTCCCAGCATATGAATGAAGATATGGAGGAAAACAAAACATATCTCTCTGGATGATTGGCATCCAGGCCACAATTTGAAACAGGACCTCCCAAATATGAAACAGGGATGCTATCCACTCAACTGCAACATTTGGTGTGATGACATTATATAATCGATAATCCTTTTTTGGGTATCAAAATATATACTTTTTCCCATGTTGCGGAGGCGTTCCTTAAAAAGAGCATCCTCATCATGACTGCCAGATAATGATTTACTGAGTGGGAATGAGGCTAGAGTCTCTTCTGGTGGGCTTTCCTCTGCTTGATCTGAAACAGAACAGCATACATGATCATGTTCATTACAAACTACGTGCAAATGACTGTCTAATAATACGCTTTGAAGTTCTAACTTTATACACCACCTACAGTCAGTGACGCATACTGCTGTTTCCTGAAATACCTCCCAGCATTGTTTATCTCAACACCAGATGCTGATTACTGGGGGGGGGGGCAGCACACAAGAATGAACACACATCTTGCTCAATTAAATTCCAAACACATTCAATTACAATTTCTTTCATGTAACATTGTGACAAGGCTTCTTTTTGTTTTTGATATGTGCATCAATGCATGGGACTGTCTGAACTCTCTCATTTTTTTGTTTCTGCATGTCCAGCACAGTCTCCTAACCCTTATAATGGATTTAGGGGAAAAAGAATAACTCATTTAATGTTGTATATTTTCCCAATAACACAGCACTTTGAAATGAAATTCCCTCTTTCCAAAATGTCATGAATATTTTTAAGCAGTGATAAGGTAATCAAGATATCAAAACAAAGTACTTTTGACTGCAAAATACAAAACTCTTTACGGATATAGAATTGTTTATTCTACATTTTGTGAAATGGACATCATCATGAATGTATAATTTCCAAGGAATTTAACATCTCTCATTTTTAATAAATGTACTGTACTGCATAAAGACTGTCCTTGCAAAGTTCCCACAATCTGTGCATGAAAATTACTCAAGAATTTTTTCGTTCTCCTCAGATCCTCCAGGCAAATAGCAGGATAAGACCACAGATGCCTAGATCAAAATCCTCTCCAATTCATCAACAGTCATCCTACCACCAACACTACAGAGTCAGAAATAATGAAAGCATCACAAAAAATGTTTAAAACGTTAACAAGTGCAGTATAATGGATAAGTACACCAGCCACTTTGCTAGAGTGGCTTTGTAAATAATAAAGACCAAGGATAAGGGGATGACAAAACTTGGTCTGAATAAGTTAACTTACACTTGAAAATGATACATGCATTGAAATGGACAGCTACATTTCATTGAGTGAATGTGAATTAATGATAGTCATACAACACATTCAAGACAGCAGCACCTTTCTCCAATGTTGAAAGAAAATCTTTGTTCCACCGCAGTTCTGCCATGAATTCTTCATTCTGAAGGAACAGAGCAATCCTCTCATCTTCCAGGTACCGATCCAGCTCAGGGTCTCCAACTTCACACAGAACACCACGCACACGCTGATTTTCTGCATACTTCTCCTGCAACATCTGCTGGCTCAACACCATGGCCTGCAAATACAAGTTACAAAGGACAAACAGTGATCAATCAGCATGTTCTGGGATGTAATGCCATGTTGTCTTGTGGTACATATCTGCAAGTATCTTCACAGTCAATGCCATTCCAATCACAATTTTCACATAAATATTGGCAAACTTATGAATTTGTTCTTCACCTCATTCAACCCACAGATCTCACTGATATATTTATCCCCTGGTACTTAACACTACTCAATATTTCAGTACCATATCATGTCTGCCTATATTTTGGATTCATATACCTATTACACACAAATGATACAACATGAATTTTCCATAACTGGACTAAGCAAAATAATATGAAATACACACACAATTATCCAGGTACAACACATGACAATAATAAAAATGCATTACAGTTACTTATTCCAGAAAAGCACTCTCTTAATACAGAGAAATCTGAAAAAACACTATAAAAAATTTCAAACCAAACTGCCAAACACTGACAACTACAGCAGGGGAGTACACACACAGAATGCCTTAACTGTTCCTTGCAATACATGGGACAATCAGTACAAAATTTCAAAATACTTGTAATGAACACACATTAGATAATGCAAATATGGCTATACAAAGAGCAAGATTTCTGTAGCAGACAGCTATGGATGTGACACGGTAAGCCAAAATAGGAAAATGTCTAAGAATGAGGGTCAGTAGTAAAATAAGTTGACAATGCACACGTTTGGTTCTTCATTCCGAGATAAGCAAACTTTTTAATACCAACCAGACATATTTAATGGACCTAATCCAACTCAGAGGGCGACAGATACTGCCAAATGAACATATATTGTCACAACAATGAAATGTCCATGATAAACAACCCTACTGTCAGTTAATTATATAAACATATTTAACGTTAAAGAATATTTTAACCATAGAGTTTTAAAAAGCAAGACAGCAGTACCACTGTATGTTTTTACCAAGTGTCTTTAAACTACACAAAGTTGTACTGTGTATAATATATGTATGTTCATGACATATAAGCTATAGAATTGAACCCAAAGATAACAATGTCATAATAGTATTTGGTTTTTCAATGAACTGGCATAGTTGTTCTCCCTGATGATGGTGCACAAGTACTGAAATATGTAGAAACTATGCATCAAATGTATGTATGTAACAGATATTGTGCCTTTAGGTGGTATTAAAAACATGTCTGATGTCATACAGAATGCACAGAATAGAAAACTTTTAAGATCTTCACTTTGAGGTTTATGAAGAACAGTTCAGAGTTAAATGTACTGCTTTCCCACTATATTTCCTCTGAGTCCCCATCACAACTAAGAAATCTATCATATTGTGGGATGAGCTTTTCTATTCCCTGTTGACTGAAGTCTGTGTCCTGTGTCATCAGTCAAGTCATAACTGTCCCAACCTGATGACTGCCTTTAAATTAATGGCAACATTTTGCTTCAGTGAAACAGATGACATTTGCTGAGTGACAAATTCTCCTGATCTGACCACAGTCAGTGTGGGTTCTTTAGTTATTAAATTACAAGCCATGTGAACTTATATTCTGAATGATTCTTGTAGTTTAAGATGATACCAACGTCAGGTAACGTATGTTTCTCACTTGTAAATGCAAATCAATTAATTAAACAATAACCAAAACCACATATCTGTGATGTTGTATCTATATTATGGCAGATGGCCTAATAGATAACAACCCAGTAAGCTTAGATTACAACTGATATTTACATATGTATTTCAGTGCTAAAACTGACTAAAACTAATATTCATTAATTAGATAAAAATACACAATTCACATTAATTTAGTAAGATTATGATAAAATTAATAACAACAATCAACCAGAGTAATTTGGCAGACTTCAATTTTTACTACAGAATAACATCTGATATTGTTACTTACCTGCAAAACTAATACCCAACCGAAGCACAAATTATACAATTCAAATTTCAGTTTCATTTTAATTATAGGTCTAATTAAAATAGTTTTAAAATAATTAGTTAATCACACTGATGTACCATTCAATATACTGCCATAAGCAATATTCATATTGGACTTGGTTCAACATTTTCCAAAAACTTAAAAAACACAATATTTGCTATTTATGTTGATGTGGGAGTTTGTGCGAGGCACTTAAAAGGCCCAAACAGAATGACCAATAAATCATCATAGCATGTACTAACTGTTTGTAATTACACCTAGATTACAATATTTACTGTGTACAATGAGTATAATAAACACCTTGTAGTGTTGCATTTCTATCACATAAATATTATATCAATCATAAAACTATAAAACCAATCATGTGCACTGTTGCAGGGACTACCCAACAACCTTTAATACAGCTCCAACATGTGTCATCCCTTCAGGGCCATTACAAGGAATTCAATACAATAAAAGTGGAAATATCAAAGGTTTACATATGACTGTATGAGCATATGGCATACACTAACAGGGAAATTCAGTTAAAAGAATATAATACATGATTAAAATATGATGCTTTCTTATTTCAATAAAATGCTGTTAAATAATTACAGCAACAGCAACAATTATTTTAAAAATATCTACTTACATAAACAAATTACCCCTCTCTATATCAAGAAATGGAAGCTATTTTGTGGGAGAAAATCAATAGCAGTTGTTTAAATTGATCCATGGAAGCTTCTGTGATCATGAGTGAAAATCTGGCTGCACTGAAGAGGAATTTGTAGGTCAAAGTAACTGTGCAGCAAGCACAAAAATGTACATTGTATGGAAATCAACATTGTGTCACATTTTTCTAAATACTGACAGTAGAGCAAAAGCAGATAAGATCTCCATTCATCACCACTCATTTATTTAAGACACATGTAAAAAACAGCACAAGCAATTGCTTGTTACTTAGTGTAATGGAAAAATTGGCTACAACGTGTTAGAGATACATGTAAATAGGCAGGCAGTCCCAACAGTAGTGTTCGTGGTTGGCTCACGATTCATAATTTCACACTTACATTAATGTGAAACTGACAAAATGTGCCCACATCTCAAACACACTAATTTGCAACACCTGAGAAGAGTACACATTAAACAGGAAACCAACCTGCTCCGCTTTACGACGACGTTTCTCTCTCTTTAACCACCGTCGTCGGGCACGTCGTTCTTGCCAACGTGCATTTAAACGGCGCCCTTTTACTTGCAAACGAATAAAAAACTGTTTCCACATATTTTGAATGCTAGCCACAGTATGGAAACCAAGATAACCATTTGCTTTATACACACCTTAACTTCAGTTTGTTAAATATTCACTATCTAACAATTTACACAATTTCAGTCACATAACAAGAACATTTAAGGCAGTGATTCACATATTCAACTGCAAATAATTACTGCATGCAACTAAAGATGGATAAAATAACAAAACAGTGTCAACATCAGCACTAATACACAAAATGTGTGCATACTATAAAACATTCTTTGACAACAGAAAGAAGACTTTGGAAGACACTGCCCCTCATCCTGGTATTGCAGAAGTTCAGTGACATCACACACCCAACACATGACCAACCAAGAAATCTCTCAAGATTAGAGGTAACAACTCTTGTCACTGGCAACTGGAAGCTAGACCTCATAACATCTGATCAGTTTAATTAAAGTCACTTGGCTCTCATGAGTTAAGCAATTCAACCAAGGTCACCAGCCTCTTGAACAGCCATAGGAAAGTCCAAAAGTAATTTCCTCATTATGAGATTTACTGGCAGTGACAAGATACTACTGTGCATGTATGATGATTCATATGGGAAGAACTTACATTTGCCAAACAATTTTATATCACTGGCTCCCTATACATAAAGTGTTTTTTCTTACTTGCTCACAACAGATGATTGGATCTTAGTGGCCTTGATAAATCTGGGTTATTATGTTTACATGATCACAATTTCCAGAAACAATGAACAGAAATACTGGTTCTTAGCCTAGCATATGGTTGATTTCTTTGTCAAAATGGCAATGTACAGTAGCAAACACTTTAAAAAAGGAATAACAAGTAGGAAAAACAAGGTTTACTTACACTATAAAAAGGAGGAATATGTATATGAACATACCTACATGAACTGACATTGAACTAGAGTTCACTGACATAAATTCTCCTAAGCATTTTTAACAGGTCACCCTGAAGGTATCCCTGCTTTGGCATAGTGGTGGAGCTTGTTTGTCATTTGATCCCAAGAGCTATGCTGGCAGTAGCATATACTGCTGAAGGGCCTCCCATGCCAGACAGGTCAAGGGTTATGACCCATACAAAAACAGATACCCTGGCCCTCCAGGCTGGGGGTTGGGTGTGAGGTTAACCCCACCCCATAGAAAAATACTGTTATGAAACCTCAAGGAAATGAAGCTAGATGGATGTCTTGGCAATGACATGAAGCAATACACAAAGGTCTGCAGCTAAGGACATGAAACAAATTAGAATTAAACACTGGCACCTGGAATGTTCATTCATTGTACAGAAGGGGAGTGTTAAAAGATGCTTATAAAGCAGCTCAGTGCTTATAAAACAGATATAGTAGCCCTCCGAGAGATAAGATGGACTGGCAGCAGAATCCTGGAAAAACAAGACTGCACCCTCTTGTATAGTTGCGAAAACAAAGAGCATATATTGGGTACGGGGTTTCTAAAAGAATCAACCTAATTTTAGATTTTAAACCTACTAGAAACAGCCTTTGACATAAGCCCAAGAAATAATATAAAAATAGTTCTTGATGACTTTAATGCCCACGTGGGTAAAGAAGCCATCAATTTTCCCACAACTGGCCAATCCAGTCTTCAAAATCTCACGAACGATAACAGATCCCAGCTAATACAGTCTGCAGTATTGTGGAACATGATCATAGCATCAACATTCTACCCACATAAAGATATCCATAACAGCACATGGAGGTCGCCTGATGGTGTAACATTCACTCTGATAGATCATCTTTTAATTGACAAAAGACATAAATCTAAACTCATACTGAGATGCCAATTTTGATTCCGAATGCTAATTAGTTATCGCCCATGTAGGAGCCCAAATATCAAAGGTTAAGAAGATAACTGGCGCTAGAACCAGTAAATACAATGTGTCTGAAGTGACATCTTTAGTGGCAGAATACAGGCAACTGATAGAACAAAAGCAAAATCATATTACACTCACTGAACAGGACAATGGAGAAAAACTGTGTGAGAGACATTAAAAAAGCGTTAATTCTGTGGCTGAGGAGATACCGGGCATTATGGAACTGGTGAATAAAGGAACGTGGTTTGATGGTGAATGCCAGGCTGCCACAGATGACAAAAACAAAGCACTTAAGAAGATGAACAAGGATATGGTACTAGAAGTGTAATAGAAGAGTACAAGAGAAAGAAAAAAAAGACAATTCATAGAAGAAAGAAAAAAGAATGGATAAACATGGAATTAGAAAATATGGAATTGCTAAGGAAACAACATGAATGAAGAAAATTTTACAAGTAAATTAACATGGCTAGAAAGCAAGTTAAGCCAAGAGTTAATATACATAGGAATGAGGAAGGATCATTAATAAGTAATGAAAAGGAGATACTCAACACATGGGTAAGATACTTTGACAAATTACTAAACAGAAGGAAGGATAATGATTGTAGTACTCTTACTATTGCAAGTAGTAATCAAATATCGAAGGGAAACACACAGAACACAACAGACGCCCCCACTTCCAAGGAAATTGAAACAGCACTGAAGAAATTAAAAAATTATGAAGCTCCTGGGACAGACAATATTCCAGCTGAATTACTAAAGTTTGGTGGTGAGGGACTGAAGCAATGGCTGAAGCATATATTTTCATCAATGTGGATTAAAGAAGAAATTCCAAAAGACAGGCTCAAAGGAATTATATGTCCAATGCACAACAAAGACAACCAGTTGGAATGTGCTAACTACAGATGCATAACTCTGTTAAATGTAACATATAGGGTATTTTCTATTATCTCATACACAAGACTTCTTCCTCATCTAGAAAGCAAACTTGGACATTACCAGGTGGGTTTTCACACATGAAAATCTACAACAAATCAGATTTTTGTATTGTGACAAATTTTGGAACAGATGAAAGAACTTAGAATTTCCATCCACCTACTTTTTATCGACTTTAAAAGTGGGCATGACAGCAGTGATGGGGAGTGAATGTACGAAGCCATGAATGAACTAAACATTCCAGAGAGATTAATCAGGTTGGTCAAATGATAACATCTAACATGCAAAGCCAGATCAAAATTCAATTGGAGCTCTCATACACTTTCATAATATACAAGGGTGTTTGACAGGGAGACACAATGGCATGTCTTCTTTTTAATATAACACTGGAATATGCAATTAGAAAATCAGGCATACAAACAAGAGGCACCATATTCTACAAGTTGGTACAACCTGTGGCCTATGCTGACGACACAGTTATCACTGGCAGGTCCTTAGCATCAATGAAAGAAGCTTCTCAGTTAATTGAAGAGGCAAGTAAGGAAGTGGATTAGTCATCAACATAGGCAAAACCAAATATATGGTAGCAGCAAACCCTGTGCCATTTAAATAGGAAAATACAACTTTGAAAGGGTCAATAGCTCTATCTACCTTGGTACTTGGTGATTGGCAATACTAATGTCTCAGAATAAATCACACACGGCCTATAGCCTCTAAGAGATCATATTTTGGACTAAAAAGTCAGCTTAAGTCACAGCCATTTTCCATGAAGACAAAAATTCTTATATATAAAACACTTGTGAGGCCATTACTTACATCTGCTTCAGAAACCTGAACTGTGTCAAAAAAGATGAAAGACAGTATCTTCAGAAGGAAAATTCTTCATAGAATATATGGTCCAATATCACATCAAAATCTTCAGCTATAACTACTGCACAATACGCAAACTGAAGAGCATAATAATGGACAAAGATCACCTCCTTGTGTGCCCAAAACTGGACCATACTTCTAAAGAATTACCAAAGCTGTATTGGGATGCCAGAAGATTAATGGAATAAATCCATGATCTGCCATTAGACAACAACAACAACATATATGGTCCAATATGCGAGATAGGGCAGCAGCAGAAGAGATACAACAGAGAATTAGAAGAGCTTTACAATGAATCACATACAGTTAACATAATAAAATCCAGCAGACTGCATTGGGTGCGCCACGTTGTGTGAATGGATGAAAACATATTACCTAAAAATATATGGACAAACCCTGAAGTCAACAAGGACGTGACTGACTGAAATCAAGATGGATTGATGGGACAGAGGAAGATGCAAAAAAACTGGGTTGTAAACATTGGTTGGCGGCTGCCCAGGATAGAGGTCGCTGGCAATATACGCTTGAGGAGGCCAAGGCCCACCCAGGGCTGTAGAGCCAATGATGATGATGATTTTTAACAGGCATTAAAAATGTTTCATCTGAACACATAACCCTTTGCACCTGAAAGTCAACTACAATTTACTTGCAGTTTGCAGCTTAAATGCCTGAAGTCATACGTGTGTTGCCAACAGTGGACAAAGTAATGGCAAGCATTTCAAAGCAAACCCTGCATTTAATTCTGGAACCTAAGGGTTAATACAACAGTATTCTGTTCACTCTTTCTGAATTTTTTTAATTACTATTATTTCATCAAAATACATAATCCAAGCTTTAAATGTGCCATGTGTCTAGCATTCAAGAGCAAAAATTCCGCTAAACCACCTTCTCTCAGCTTGCTAAATATGCCACTTTGTGTTAAACCAAATGGTGAACTGCAATAGGTGTTTGCCAGTCAGTTACTAATGCAGTCACAATTACATGGTGTTACATTTCAAGGAAAATGCAATTATGAGAAACATCATGTTGCAACATCACACTCACATTTACCCACATTTTCTGTGAAAATTACACATCAATCAAAATCTGATCAAGGGACTTCTTTGTCTCAAAGGCCAAGGAATCATGAGGCAGGGCCTGGAGACAAAAAAATAATGACACCATGCCACCACATCATCCCTCAAAACACATTTTCCACAAAAATCACATATCTGTCAAAATTAAATTAATGGATTTTTTTTTTTATCTCACAGTTCACCAAGTGCAGTCCACAGGTATGAATTTCCTGCCATTGTACACATTAAGGTTAGAACGCTTTTGTGGAATGTTCTGTTTCATTAGCATATTCATGATTACATTTACGTAATACCAAATAATACCAGCAAGAGAAGTCAACTTTAATACAAAAACATCATGATTGTATGGGTTATTACACTCAGTAGTCTGGTAGGGAATCAGAAGATGGTGGTAGTGTGTTCCTCCATTACATTGGTACCTACATAACAGAGCATACGGTGATACAACGCAGCAGATCATAATATGTATCTTCACTGCCCAGAAAACCTCAAATCTCAACCGCAATAACAATCATGCAGAGAGAGCCACAAAAGCTGTATTCATTACCATTATACAGAATGTGTTAAATGAAATATGTTTGAATTTGAAGCATCTCAAAAAGGCACGCATTTGTTGAACTCCATCCAGCCTTAAAAAGGGATCCAACTACCCACTGCAACCATAATTGGTATTGCAAAGTACTTAAGTTTTGTGTTCTGTTCTGTTGGACATCAATACTGAAGTAATAAGTGGCTGTAACACATCATCAGATGTTAATAACACCCTTCATAGCTTATAAATACTGTAGTGTTCCTTCAGATAATTACATTGCATTTTGTGCGAACTTGTAAACAGTAGAGAAACATGCTGAGAAATGTCCTAGAATGATAAAATTTGATGGGGTGGTGGGGGAGTAAACACATGCCATACTGGCTTTACTGTTTGGTGTTTAAAATATTAAAGCCATGTGGGCTACACCCAAAGCTGTATTTACAGCAACACACACCTGTTTCTTTTGAGAAACTCCCCATGGAGTTGGTGTTAGTCTCAGGAAGTCATCTGGTAATGGGCCCAGCAGTGGAGGTGCCCATCCTCGGACGGTTCTCATGGCTATCTCTGTATTTTGGACTTGCTGCGGAGATCGGTGTGGACTTCTGCAGAATAAACACTCGTTTACACAGATAATACTTCTTGTACTTAGTGTACTGGCCACGTAGGGATTATTGTGTGTGACTCTGGTCAGTCCAGTAGTTTGAGCAACACACTTCTCCATACACACGAAAATGTTACGTGTCAAAATACAGCAACCAGCCCAATGAAAAGGGATATTTAAAATTATCTCTTTCCAAACAACAAATGTTGCCCTGAATTAAAACATGGCTATTAATTCTAAAGTGTCAGAAGATTTAAAACTCTATTCTACAACAGTAAAGTTTACTGCTATCAGAGTAAGTTAGTGTGGTACAGTACCTACCAACCTACCAATACCACAGAACAGGTGTCGAAATAATGGGAATTCTTTCCTCAGCTTTTATATTTTCTTTTGAACTAAAAAACAGTTCATTTCTACTTTCATTTTCCATTACCATCTAAATACCCCACTCGTTGTGTTACTACCCTTAACAAAATGAAATCCACTGGTTAATTCAAAGTATGGAGCAGAATACCTCAAATACTTGACAGATTCCCTGTCTTTTATGGAACCTAGGGTTCATTACCATGATCAAAACAGCCCAGTTCTGCACCTTCACATCCTGAGTTAAATTAACCCATTTTATAATCTCATACCCTGTACCATTAAAATTCATTTAAATATAATCCTCCCATCTCCTCCTACATCTCTTCCATGGCCTCCTTCCTTCAAGGTTTCTCCACTAACACTTCATGCATATTTGTCATCTCCCTGCATGCTAACCCAACAACACGATCGCTCATGACTGTATTATTCTACATATATTCAGTGAACAGAATGAGTTATGACGAGCCTAAATTTTTTTAAATACTGTTTTACAAGCTGCATGTAAACGATAAATCTGTATCTTATTAGAAGTCCTGTGAATCCATATAGCAGACCAGAACAAACACAACAACTCTACAATCACAGTAATATACACACTCTATCCTACCTAGCTGGTGATGTTTCTGTGCTAGCACAGACAGGTGGTATCACAGCCAGTGTTTCTTTTTGTTCAATCTCATTGCGCAATTTCTCATTTTCATTATCTGTAGTCATTGCCAGTAACTGGTCAATAGTTGCATCCACTGCACCCTGATTTGCTCGCAATACAGCCTGTAACAAACACATCTGCTCTCACACCAGTAAAACCCCAGCAGTGCTCTAGAAAATGCCATTGAAAAATGTGCATAACTAAAGTTTGTCATCTTTTTATTTAAGTCAGTGTTTTTCAAAACTTTAAATTTATAAAAACCTTGAAGGATCCCCCAAAAAATATAATGCAAGAACAACCAAAAAATTACAAGGTGCCATGACAAACATCAATGTAGGATGAGGTTACAGCCAACAGAGGAATCATGGTTTGAAACCTGGCTGGGGCAAGAGGGTTTAATCTTCTCTAAAACAGACAGCCCAGCTCTGAGGTCTACCCAGTTCCCTATTCAGTAGTAACCTGCGGCGCCCTCCCTGGGTTTAAAAAGCCCAGGTCATGAATATGATGATGTGTTTCAATCAGTGCCAAGGTTAAGGATGCATGGTGCTGTATCTTTGCATGACTTCACAGCTTGGTGATTAATTAAGGTCTGGTACTTTACCTTGCAAATGTGTTCAAGTACATTTCATTTTTAATAAAGGTGAAAGTAAAGTTGTCCATGTGCTTAATTAAGCACCACACCACCAAAGTGTATGGGAGAGTGGAAGTATAGCTCCATGCATTTTAAACTTCAGCATTACAAGCAGGTGAGGGTTTAGTGTCACATACCTACCACTCTATCACCATGGAACGAGTACCTGACAACCACTGAATAGGAAGCTGTATGGAACTGTAAATTCTAAATCAGAGGAAAGTGTAATCACACAATCAAGAACAGTGTAACCAAAGTCAGTTCGCTGGTCTTATGTGAAGTATGTGACTGTGTTGGTTTTCAAACTGTAATTTCCATAATATCTTCGGGCCACCTGCCCTAAGCCATTACAGTACAGAGAGTTTAATATTTACAGCCCTTGGGCACTGCTTTAACTGAAGAAGTGTAAACTTCTACCTCTCAGTGTTGGCAAACAGTGTTACACAAGCAATAACGAATGTCAGAATAACAACAAATCAGTCAGCAAATGTAGTGTTCCTGCATTACTTGCCTGGGATCAGACACACACACACACACACAAAACTTCCATCACAATTTGAAAAACAAACCTACAGTTACAAACATGTATAATGTGCAATATTTATGGTCAGTGTTCCTTCTGCCAAGATGTGCATATTCAGACAAGAAGTGCAGATAAAAGATTCACTAGATGAAGATGCATGGCTAGCTTTACATCTGTTTGCTTTACTCACACAGAAAGGGCCCACAGACTTCAATGGATGTCTGCATGGGCTACAGAACCGGCCTCAAGTGGTGCAAGGTTAGGGAGAGAAACGAGTCCTACCACAACCAGAAATAAAACCCTGGTCACCGAGCTCAGTGCCCATCACTTTAATAATTTAGTTGTCCATGGTTTTTCCATTCATAATTTTTCCTCTTCAAATGTATTAGGGTGATAAAGTAACGGACCACAAGATGGGTTGGGTATGCAGCATGCATGAGTTAAACTTGAGAAATATATGCAATGAGAAATGTGGGAAATATTACCCTTAACATAGCGACAATTTGAACTCTGACAAAAGAGTAAAAGAAAATATTAAAATGGATCATAGAGAACTATGGTGAGAGGGTCTGACTGTACTCAAATAACTAACGGTACATGCAAGATGGAGCCCAGAATGTAGCCTAGCAGGTCACTGGAAAGGTAGCCTAGCAGAAACTGAGGATGTGCACAGGCATATCAGTCCAGTTGTTATTTTGAAGGCTGCTATATGACAAATATTTGTGGCAGCAAAAACTGTGTATTCAAGTAGTAGTAGTAGTAGTGACAATGAGGAATTACTGGGAGCAGTGCTTCTAAGAGCTTACTGTGACAAGAAGTAACTGTGCAGCAGTATCAAGTGCATTTAATCAATGCTGACAGAAATAATTTCGGAAAATAACACCATCTATATAAAAAGTTAAGAAATTATCTTAGTCGATTTTTCTAATATTAAACAATGAAAACTGAAACTTTGTTGGAATAAACAAATTTTTTTAGATTGTCTATTTTACAGTTTTACTTCAATTACTGGAAGAGCCAGCCCTCTTCTCCATCACACATTCATTTCTGACTCACATTGCAGGACTCCTTGCATAAGTATTCAGGTTGTTGCAAGGCTTCTGTGTGAAACAACACAACATATAAAGACCAGGAACAAGCATCCATGCCTGAAATGGGATTTGAACCCACTATCTCAACAACCAGGTGGCCAAGACCTTCACCTCAGACTGCACAGCCATGGGGACTGGCATACAGATGACTTACATTGCTTATTAAAATGACTTACTGCTTGTGTTCATATTGGATGTGATTTCTGTACACAATTTCAATAAACATATATCTGATCACTGCATGGGTTTCTGTCCATGCATGTCTTCTAAGTAGGTCGCTTACAGCAGTTAAAAAATAAAACACTTCATTCTTCCAGTGACGGCAAACTGGCAAGTGATAGGACTGACTTTGGCTCAGCTTCATCTTGTGCATCCCCATTTAAAATACTTTCTTCCATTCTACCCACCTGGTGACCATTTTGTCTACAAGTGACCATCTATACTCCATCTTGTGTGTACCCTAATGGTCTGGACGACTGGCACATTCTTGTGAATATGGTAATGAATCCATAAGTACCATAAATAGGAAGGAATTTGTCTAGCTGAGCAACTGTTATTCTTTCAAGAATTAAATGCCTCCATGGTGCTACTCATACTCTAAAATTACAAGTGGACACTTGGGAGGAAGAACCAGACAATCCCCACGTCAACTCACGCCAACCCATCACATATTCACTTGGTATATGTAAAAACAGTCTAAATACTTCAATATATCACACAAAGGAAAAAAGTATGTACCAAAGCATATACAGGGTGAGCATAAAGTCCTTCCCTGATTACAAACATTTATTACAAGAAAACTACTGTATGTGGTATACACATATTTTTTTTTAATGTAACTCAAGAAGTTTTTTTACAACACATTAGTACACTTCAACATGTGCTCCTTTTGTTGCATGGAGAACATCTAATCGATAATCAATTTCTCTCCACGTGTTCTCCAACATGTCTTCAGTTATTGTAGCAAAAGCGTCTGTTATTTTTGCCTTCAAATTTGTAATATCTGGAACTGGTGTCGAAAAGACTTTGTCCTTAACATACTCCCATAAAAAGAAGACAAGAGGGGTGATATCTGGTGATCATGGTGACCAGGGTGTCGGGCCATCTCTCCCAATCCACCTGTTTGGAAATGCTGCATCCAAAAACCAAATATTACAATAATCACATGACATAAAATTTGAAGAAACTAACTTAAGTAATGGTAAAAAAATATGTTTGTATTCCACGCAGTTTTCTTGTAATAAATGTTTGTAATCAGGGAAAGACTTTATGCTCACCCTGTAGTATGCAATATATTCTGCAAAGTTAACTGTAACCAACAAACCACTCTCATATTGATTTGTCTTGACACACAACTGCAGTGGTACTGTAAGTGTTGGTCTAATAACCATTCACCCTGAGGCCCAAGTCTACATAAGACAGATATTTACAAAAATGATGTATCACAGATATGACAAAGTCACATCAACTCAAATTAAGCAAGCTCTCTCATCTCTGCCACCCTGGAGTGAGAATGGAAACACAGGAGATGATAGGAAGGAAACCAACCAGGACACAAGGCATCCTTATTCTGTTCCTTTAATATTTATTAAAAAAATCACATATTTCATACTTATTTTATACCACAGTACATTTGGAATGAAATGTTAACAACGACAGAGAGTAGAAAAACATCAAGCCTACTGGTAATTTATCACAATCCCATGTCCTTTCAATCCAGTCAATATAACTACAGCCTGTCTCTATATTAATTGACCATCTTCATCTACATCTGCCACGTGGTCTCTTATATTCAGATTTTTCAGCTGAAATACTGTATGCATTTCTCATCTCTCCTATATGTGCAATATTCTCCATTAACCTCACCCTTCTTGATGCAATCACCTTGATAACAATTGGCAAGTAGTAGTGATGCTAATGAAAATACTGGCCTTCATGGATATAATGCCATGCAGACTGGTATATGGGTACCAATGCTTCTTAGACACCAAGCTTTTCCATAAGATACCTATATACCAAATGACATCCTGTCATACAAAAGAAGACTGGCAACTTCAGAAATTAGCAAGTTCCTCATGGTTCAAGGAAAAATTTATGCCTGGCACCATGTCCCTCAAAATGACAAAAATTCACTTCAAGAGGCCTGTAAAGCAAAGGAGGAGGAGGAAGAGAAGGAAAAATGAAGAGG
>Ga0123352_10006908_pt1 | contig 17466 bp, 13 predicted proteins | sample TergutLab28metaG_FD_89700 | JGI IMG/M metagenome (GOLD analysis project Ga0123352, IMG submission 89700) | Labiotermes labralis P1 segment gut microbial communities from Petit-Saut dam, French Guiana - Lab288 P1 | ecosystem: Host-associated > Arthropoda: Insects > Digestive system > Gut ... | reverse complement strand
TGTGTGTGTGTGTGTGTGTGTGTGTGTGTTTGTGTGAGAGACAGAAATCACATGATTTCCGGATTGTAATGTTTTTCTATGTGATAACCGTATTTACCCTCTACTGCTATGACAAGAAGTTGTAGCAACTTTCTCTGATGAACTTCGCTCCAATTAACAAAGAAAATTTCAAGAAAATTCAGCTGCACACAGTAGTACTACAAGTAATAAGTAACATCTTCACAGACCAACTGCCAATCTGTCACATTTCAAGAAAAGTACATCCTATGCCATCTTCAAAATTTTCAACAGTTTCCTATGCAGACACACAAGTCTCATGAATGAAAAAGCCCAATTTAACCTTTAATCGAGTGGGGTGAATATTTAAATTTTTGTGCATTATGAAAAATATATTATTTGATCAGAAAAAGATAAAATTATGAAATAAACATTTTGTGGAAAATAAATCAAATATCATGCAGCATGTCTTAAAAACGCAGTAAACTAAACTATTGTATAAATATATTAAGTGAATTTTTAGGGGCATATTTCTATGTATTTTCATGTATTCACAGATCTTTAAAAGGTTAAATATCATTAAGAAGACACTTATATTCACACATTCCTTACATTCTGTTGATGGATTACCAACGTTTGCAAATTACTTACTCATACGCTTTATTATCTGATGTATTTAAAGGACTTACTGCAACACTGCCAATATTTTATTAGAAATATTTATCATTATTTATCATTTTTTGTACTAGTTCTATATATTGCACACATATTTGTGCATGCATGTCCATATGCATATATGTATGTATGTATGATGCCAGTCCAGCAACAGTTTCACAGTTTGCAGCACAGGCAGAGCTTTCTCTTAGTTTAGCCTGCCACTGGTCTCAAATTACAATGATGTCAAAAATATCTTCCCCTTTAATGTCAACTTGCATGCTGTGATCTGTAAAGGCAATGGTAAAGTAAAGTTGTCTCTGTGCACACCAAGAAGGCTTATGTGGGATGGAAGTACAGCTCCACTCATTCTTTACCTCAGCTCAAGATGGATGACCTTCAAAAGGAACTGTGCATTTCTGGTTTTCCTGGAGGTCCTCACAAACAGTGTCACATGATTTTGCTTTTGCTTGTCAATCAGCAGATGGCACACAAAGTTTGTGACATTCCATCAAATGTTCAGATCTTGCAAAGGGAACGTCATCCCATTACAGGCCTGGAGAAGCCCTTAGGGCTCCAGGAGGTTGAGGTACCCAGAATTTCTATACAATCATCAACCCTTCAGATCGGCGGCCTTTACCCACCCAAGAGATATCCCTAGTACTCACTTCTGTTAGATGTTCAAATCTTCTGATGGTAGAATAAAAGTTAGATTCTGACATCATCAGCCAAGTCACAGATAGAAGCATGTCTGTTTCAATGAAAAACTTTTGTTTTTGTATGTTCTGCCCACAGAAGAGCATCCTAAATATTCACCATCATTAACTGATGTTTCTCCACTTCCAAACTTGGAAAACCAATGTCATTGTAATGCCTTGTAGTTTCCTGCAGCAGCCTTGCAAGTCTCCAGGAATAAGGTATGCACTTTTCTCTCAAATCTCCCATTTTGTGACAAAATGCAAACTTCAGAGGCCATAACGCATGTCACTTAAAAAGGAATTACAGTAACACAAAATACAACTTTGAAATGAATGTCAGATGACTGCATATTCCACATGACCTCCCTTGCTGAATACAAGATAATGTCACAGTCACTCCTGATATATGGATGTGTAGTTTGGACCTCTCAGAAATATATGAGAAGATCAATTTTAAATGATCCACAACTGTGCATTCAGCTGTAAGATATGATAGCTAAAATAACAAATTCACATAAGTGTACACAAATATATGAGTGGCTGATACATGTGAGGTATACTGTGTTTATAATATACAGGGTTACTATAAAAGAAATAGACACTTTCAATGATACATTAGACTATTATATTGGTATCTGTCATGTAATAAAAGGCTCACACATAGAACATTTGTAACTTCATCATATAAACTTAAAAACATGTACTACAAAACCATGTAAGTAGTATTTAGGCTCATTAATAATTTCGTTTCAGTACAACATTGAAAGTGTCTATTTATTTTATAGTAACCCTGTATTTTCACACACTGGTATGCATTCATTGGTTTTAGCTACCATATTTACATGAAAAGATATTTGACAATTAGTAACAACAGATGAGATTAATGAAACCTAGAGATAACATTTTTAACACTGGAATGCTTGCTGTACTGTGGTAATCATCACTGTCACATAGCAACCTATGATTCCATCCTATCTGCATTGCTCAGTCCAGTGATCAAAAATACTCCCTGCACTTCTGTAATGTTAAAAGAAAAAGTTGACATTCTATGATGACTAACTGAACCTTCCATTAAATTCACTAGTCACCAACATCATCAACATCAATGTCATCATCTTCATTATCATCATCATCCATCATCCACCACAGAGTGATAACTGCATTTACCCCATTCCAGTGCCATTCATAAATTTTCAAATTTTTTATTCAATCTCTATACAAGGCTAAATTTCAAAGATCCCAAGCCAATAAATTTCCATGTTAAATCTCTTTCACTCACGATTTCTTGCAGCCATGTGGAAATACAGTCAACCAAAAAGGAACATAAAACAGGTCTACTTTACACAGTAGGTTACCACATATACATAACAGCGCAGGTATAAGAACTTACCTGTAAAAAAATGAACTGGGAAGAGCTGTCAGAACAGCTAAAGGTAACCCAAAGCCAATGAAGTATGGCCAGTTACTTTCAATAAATGTCAGCCGCCTGTGCAGTTCCCATCCCATGTTGAACCATTTGTACTCAAAGGAGTACAATGAGTAGAGCATACACATATGCACAAGGCACAGCACATCTCCAAGAAATACAATAGGTAGCATACTAACAAGCGTACTCTGTAAACAAAGCATTCCATCAAAATGACATATCTCTTCTATATCACAGCAGACAGCATGCAGCAGCAACTGACACACAATACATATCACGTAGCATATATGCATTTTAATGTTCAAAATATGTAAGCATACTAATCAATGTAAATACGGCTGAACTGGATAATTAAGTAAATTTTAAATGACATGAAATTTGTTAAAATTAAGTTGTACTCTGCATTACTTGCTAATTTTGCATGCAGCATACTTAACAGATGTGATATATTTACTGTTTCACTGAAACATACCAAAAGATTTAAAACTTCCATACATTCCTGCAAGAAAAGCAGCCACTGTAAAAGATCTATGTAAATCAAACACATACATGTTAACTCTCTATGATCAACAGGGCTCAAAAAAACTTACTTCCAAAAAACTTGATTATGGAGTTCATAAAATACTTATAAATACTCCCATCCTGAGTCAAACACTATTTGTTTTTCCAAAAAGTAAACACCATTTCATCAAAGGAAGACAAGATTTTGTCCTGAATATGCTAAATGTTGCCAGTTGTAAGTGCAATTTATTACCTGCACAAGGAATAATGCCTGAATCAAGACACTGAACAGTGTGTCTGCTATCAGTTTGCTGAAACCTGACAGAAGCTGTGGCCTGCCTCTGCTGTATCGATATGCTGAATCAGCAATGTCCTGAATCAAAAACATCAAACAATGAAATTTCTAACCCAGTAGTAATGTGAAGGAGAACCCAATTACAATCTTATGGCCTGCAAAAAGAACCGACTTCAGTTTCCCTTCTTGGACTTGTCTGCCAGAGGTATCTGAGCTGTTAGGTGGTTACATGCAGTTAAAGTGTGCAGATTATTTTGTGTTGCCTGCTATTAAATGACACAAACACTGTTCTTCACAGAACATTAGTATTATACTATGGCACTGTCCAAGTTAGGAAACCAGAGTGTTCTCTATACCAACAGATGTGCATTTCAAATGAGGCATTAAATGTCTTTGAACCCCACTCCTCTCACACACTAGGATGTAGGGGCCTGCACACACAGGTTCCATAAGATTGTGATTAGATTTGATTTGATTAACGAATATGTTGACTCTTCAATATATGACATGAATAAGTCACAAATAACTAGCTCCAAACTAAGTATTATTCACAACTAATAACTACTCTGGAAAATCCTTTTACAGCTTGCCAATATGAAATAGCCACCACACCACGTATAGTTAAAATCCCTAAAATAAGATGCATGTTGAAACAAAAAAAGATGGTAAATACTTCACTTTAATTGAAAAGCTCTTACTGAAAGACAATTTTATGTGAATTACTGATTTGCTGAACAACTTTAATAATATTATCTCCCTTTCAAAACTTATACACGGTACTGATTTATACAGGTACAGCAGTACACAATGGTAATTTCAAAAATTTTGCTGCATACATATGACACCAAAGCATGTATGCTAGAAGACGCACTGTTTGGTCATATGCCACTCAATGAATCCACTGGCAAGTATCAAAACATGCCAACTGCCACAAGACTTATACGAACAAAAGATGTAAAAGTGGCAGAAATTCACCAACAAATGTACACACAACATGGTAACAGCTGTACCAAACAGCATAAAATGTACTGATAGATCCAAAAGGTTTAACAGTGTTAAACCACTGCTGCAGATGACAGGATGTCCAAGGACTTCACCTAGTGATGACATTACAAGAAACAGTGAAGTAATGTTAGACATCAGGTGTTAATGCAAATGCCTATTTAGTTTCTTTCTCTTCAGGCAAACAATTCAGTGCCCATAAAGTTTCATATTCTAACAATTCAGATCACTTAATTTTATAGTGCACATGTCGGCACATTAAAGATCTAGGGCATATTTGCTATTTATTTCATATGTTCAGCATATTTTTGCAGTGTTGCACATAAATGTATTTTTAAATGTACAGACTTATTGCTAGCACAACTATAATCTTTACTAAAAACTAAATAACTTAATTTCTTGGTGAATAAGAAACCATGGTTATTTCCTTAAAAAATGGCTCAAAACATTGCAATACCCATCATATACCACATTTAGAAGCATATAATTTGTATCTGCTCCTGCCTAAATGATTGTGCATCTTAAAAACTAGGAAATAAGGTAACTAAACAATCTGAAACACTCAGAACTGCCTAATTGTTTGTGCCATTATTATTATTTTTCCTCATGTAATAGACTTTGTGAAGCGCTACTTCAAAATTACGTTCGTAACATACGAACACACTGATGGATATAATGCACTGGGTCATTCAAGCAACAGAACAATGTCTTGTGTATGCTGCTGATGTATCATTCATTGTACTGCATATGTTTCAACAATGCCATGTCAATACCATACAATGAATTCTCAGTTAAGAATAGTGTGTGGAGAAATGAAAGTGCATATTTCTCAGTGTTGCAGTTACTTCATTAACATGCCAAAAATCAGGTCAAGTAGACATGGTCTGCTAAAGCATGAATGGACGTATAGCTCATACAATTAAGTAATGTTTCATCAACTGTCCTGGAAAACCAACTGTATAAGGAAAAGTAGCAAATAAAACAACAATCAGATATAAGTGTCCATGTAACAGTGAGGAAGTGTCAGAGAATTCAACATAAACATTACTGTTGCAGAAAGTGTAAACTTCTCTAAAAGCAATGTCTTTTTTTCAGGTGCCTTTGTAGAACCACCAAATGCTCATCCAACTGTCTTTGGAAGTGATTGTAAGGAAAATACTTCTGGATGATAATAAAACCCCCTTTGACAGATCTATGACAACATGTCATAATTTTAAGCATGGTGAATGCCTCCAGTCATTACACAGCTAAGAAGTTATTGGAGAGGTAAGTAAAGAAAAACTATCAACATCATACCAAATGGCTCATCTTGTGAATGAAATTCTGACTGAACTAAGATAAAGTTTTATATTTTCCTCTGAGACTCTGCTGCCTATAGGAAGAAAGTATATACTGCTGTCAAGATATTTCATCAATATCTCTCTCATAACACTTGTGTAGAAAACAGGCTTAGCACAGCAAGCACAGAGGAGGCACTTGTAAGATGTATCCATAAATTTTGATCTCAGGTCATTCCATGTGACCTGCTGTTAAGAAAGTGGGGCAGTGAACCAGAATTTTCTGCAAGTACTTTGGCTGTTCCCTGTCAGTATTATTCCACCCATTCTCCACACTCACATGGAATTCATCCCCCAGCAATGCAATATACACTTAGCCCGTAATGGCCTTGTTAAATACTGCACACCCCCCTCTCACTCCCTGCCATCCTCTCTCTCCTGATAGGCAACATGGATTGATGCTGCTCTGTTTTCTTCTGATGATTGTAATGACATTTATTGATTAGTCTAAAAAACAGTGATGCTGTGTCAATCCACAAAGCTAAGAGGCATTTGAAGTAAAAGTATACACAGCCATGTAACAGTGCTTAGGGCACAGTTAATAATAAAGTTAGAAATTTTGGGTATCTTGCTACATAAATATTGGATAGCAATGAAAAACCAGAAGCTAGAGTGAAGACTGTTATTGCAGAATATGTGTGCCGTGTGCATCCAAACTGTAATATGGTCTGAAAAAAAATCCAAGATATTGGGATGGCTGATGGTGCAAAAAATACTTATGTAGACCGATATTAGTGATTTAGAGTGTAGTCATCTTGTAATACTGTCCTGTTACATCTGTGGATCCTGAAAGGTCCTTCTCCACACACAAATTTATGCTGACACATATCAACCACAAACTTTCACAAGAAAGTATGACAGAAAAAATAGTGTGATGCATTGCAAGCACGTTACAGCAAGGAAGAAATAAAGATGAGAATGTCAGCACAGATCATCATTACCCTAGTGCATTATGTATGTTTACCTATCATTTAATGGCACATTTTTTTGCATTCTAACAGCATAACACTCTTATCTGTGAAGCATCACTAGAAGAATATTTTGTTACCTTTTTGTGCATACAAACCCTATGCTCATTACAACACAGCAGGAAAACAGATGTCAATGATCCCGTCTTTCACAGCCTCAAAGAAAATGTCCGTAGCATGCTGATATTACATCACGGATTTCTGTGTTCTCTTGACAACAGTGTCCTAAGGGCTAACTTTTCCCACTAAATGGCAACAGCATATACAACTTCTTCAAATTGTCTTCTCAAGTGAAGAGTATGATACTGAACATTTAATTATACACTTATTACCTGGAACCAGAGGCTATTCACAATTTTGCTAAGCAGGAACAATGGAAGCACCCAAAAGGCACCAAATGTCCAAGACAGGAAAAGCTGCATCCATGACCACAGAGACTTTCCTGTACTTGAAGAATGACCAAACAATATTGTCAGCAGGTACTTTAGCAGTGGAAGGACACCATACTCAAAGACCAAGAGGCTGCACCCGAATACTCCACCATTTAGTGCACAACATTGTAAGGTCCTCTTCAGAACTTTAGGTTCTCTACAAAGGAGAATAAAATATACCCAACAAAATCCTCAAATTTTAAAAACCTTTCTTAACACATTTGCAATGCAAATTACTACAAAATGACCTACTACATACTCTTCTCGCACAGAAGCTTTTGATGTCTCTCGATGCAAATCTCTTCGACTAGGAGTACTGATATTCCTGTTTGGAGATGTATGTACTGCCTTCTCCTTAATATTCTTGTCCAGATAAAATATTGCCATAGTTCCCTTCAAACTATCTCCAAAACCACGAGCAGCAGCCCAAAAAATTGCCTGAAAAAAACCCGTCTTGTAAAATACCAGCACACAGACCTACTACGACAACCTCACGAACGAAAGACAATAATATATTCTCAACAACTCCACTCAATTTTTATGAATGAGATAAAATACTGTTTTGCACCTAAACAAATGAAATGTTGGCAAAACATAACGCTTAATATTTCTATCATTAAAGGCCAGGTCTGCAAGAATGGTTAAAAAGTGCTGCAGTCCTGTTATTCTCAATACAACAGAAAAAAAAAACAACAATCTGCCGTGGTATCCTTCACATTCAAGAACTAAAATTCGAATCAATATTTAAAATAAAATAAAGATCTCAATTTAAAAAAATCGCTTTCAGAGCTGTTCATAATACTGAGAATAACACAATTAGAAATGGGTACCGGGTAACTCTGCAACATTAACAACACTGATTCATTCCATTTAAAAAAGCGAAATTCATTGCACATTTAACGAGTATGCCTCACGCTGATACTGTTACGTGCTTCAAACACAACACAAATGTCAAATTTGATGACTAACAGATACTACAATCACTTCAAGTTATGTAACTCACTGTTAAATTATCCATTTACTGTCACTACTCTTAGAATACCATTTGTCACACATATCTATGCACATAACCTCTGACCCATAGATCGTCTGACTCATGGTGCACATATTGGTTTTCTCGATATAAGGCCTATCGATTTGCCTGATTCGATATTACAAAGTCAGGGTACTTGTAAACATTTTCAATGTCGTCATAATTTATTCTTCAAATTTAATTGGCTAATAATAAAGACGTAATTAATTATAATTAATTGGAAGTATCATTATTGATTAATAGTCACGTTACACGACAACTATCACATGGCATGTGTACGGTTACATGTATCGATAGTCAGCACAGGTATTTGGAAAAAATGATAGATCAGCTGGTTGTATGTGTAATAGTGAGCAGACTGTCAAATTTGAAGTGTAGTAGTTCATTGTGATGGTTATATATGGAGTTTATATTGTATCGAAGTCCGGTGGACTAATTTTTAATCATGATCATAATATTCCGAAGATTGAGATGGAGAAAACCTTTAGCTTTCCACTAGATATAAAATTGCAGTATGAAAACAAAAAAATTGTTGTTGCTTTTGGACAAAGAGATGGAATAATGGGTATAGTTAAATTATGCTTTGATAAAACTAAATGCCTCCCGTATAACTGAACGAAGCAGACTTCTTTTATTTATACAGTAAAACACAAATTCCAATACTTTTCAGAAGTTCATTTTAGGTTATCTTACAAGGAAATACTTGGGTACGGGATGGGTGTTGTATCTGTTGCATACAGTAAAAGACACGTTTTTGTATTAAAAAAATACACAGTACGCACCTCTACCACATTTTCTACTACTATACTACTATGCTATGCATAATGTAATGCAGTGTAACATAGAAAGTTAAAAGTGTTGTGTTATATTGTATAAACTCTGCCCTCACTGCTGGGTTTTCAGTATTCATTTTCAAAACCTGCCCTTTCTCACTCCATTAGTCTGCAGACTTTTCTGAACAAGTCTTGAATGCAAACGTGCCTTCTGTATTACAGGAGAGCTACTGCTATGAGGATTTAACTCAGAAACATGCATAGAGCGTTCCTTTAGAGTGTAAACCCAGGGAATTTTATGTTCACTTTTTTAAAAGGTGAACATTTATTGAACATTCAATTATAAAAGGCATTTCCATACACCAAACAAACTAAAGAAACTAGAACTTATAGAAACTTTCTTTCAAATTAACAGCTAAACTCTCCTTAAAAATAGAAACTAAAAAATTAGATATAAAATATCACATTTTCTATACATTTCTACAACATTCAATATTACATACTGCATAACAGAATATTCCACACTTTAAATCTAGAAGAGTTCATCATGTGATTAAATTGAAATGCAAAGCCAATTTTGTAGACATTAGGGTGTGCTGAGGGCACCTCTGGCATATGCTGTTTGCATGCCTGTGAACTCCCACATGATGAATGAAACATGCACCACTTAACGAAAGAGAAAAAAGTTATGGAATTTAGGGAAGTAAATGTATGTAAATTGTTTAAATCAAGTGCAGCTTTTTATAGTCAAGAGCCATAGTTACCTCCTTTCATAATGAAATAACCATCATCTAATGTGAAAATAGTACATTCTTATACACTATCCCATAATCTAATATTGGTGTAGCACAGTCTTCAAAACGTTGTCAGTTACTCAATACTTGTGGCCATAAAAAATACTAACAGAACTCAAATTCACATAAGAGTTAAAGACTGAAAAAAAAAGTCACACAAAAGTTTTGTGTTACATCAGTCTGCAGATCATACTGCTTATTTTACCATCAAGATAGCTGATTATCATCGAAAAGTTATTAGTGTCATTCATTTTATTTTATATAAATGCTGTTTCATGTGCAGAGTTAGTTGTTGAATGTGAAAAGCATCATGAAGGGTTGCTAGGAAAGTATTGGGAGTATTGTGTGAAGGGTTGCAGAAGTTGTTGAACCATCTGGGCAGAATAGCTATAGAGTCTTAGACCTTGTTGCTTTTTCTCATAGTGTTATTGATCTGAGTGATAAGTCATTAGTCATTCATTCATTCATTCATCCATCCATCCATTGTCTTATTTCCTGTGTCATAATGTCATCTGTTCAATATGCATTACAGTGAATGTTGACATCCATTCATGAAAAGTGGTTCTGTGCAAGAACTAGCGCAAATTTCAGGATGTTACAGTCCCACACAGAATAACTGTTCTAACTCCAAACTAATTCCATGTAGCGTAGTCCTTGAGAAGATAACAGGTCCTCACCTAGTCAAGAAATTCCCCTAACTTTTTGGAACCCAAAGGTTCATTACTACATTCACAAGCTCCTACCACCTGTCCCAATCCTGTGTCACAGCAATCCCACTTCTTGAAGTTCTGTTTTAATATTATCCTCCCATCTACACCTAAAATAACTGTTCACAGAATATGAAATAAATTAAGACAGGATTGTTACTGGATAGTAGAGAAAAACTAATAAAAAATGCTAAGCGTTCACAGAAATGAAACTGGATGGGATTAGTGCTAGGCTTGAATCTCCTGCAAAATACACTCGATATCTTGTACACAGGACCAGGGTGTTAAAATAGTGAGCACTAAATGCCAGTATGCTTATGTGGAGGAGGAGGAAGAAGCAGAGAAAGTTCAAAATGTAAATTTAAATTTTTATGGGGTGACAGGCATGTACATAGAGCAATGGAGAGCATGTCCACCTTCTGTTATAATCTGGTTTGTAATGTGTTTTGGGTGTGGCTTGTCAGAACTGCTATCAATATAGCAGGAAATAAAGCAGCATGGTGTGAGTGTATGTAGCTGAATTTGGTGGTTTCTGTATCCAGCAATTCTGCTTGGCAGTTTGCCTATTTGTGTAACACTCTACAGAATTTTTCCCCATACATGGAACAGAAGTTACTGTAGCTGTCTTAAAAATACTATACCAGCCTACACTTGGAAGGGATTGAGAAAAGGCACAGAATTACACATTTAGGTCAGGTGGATTCTTACTTTAAGTCAAATCCTTTACTTGCCACATAAACTAGATATACATTACTGCAATGCTGAAATGCTTTGTACAATGATTAAATCACAACACTCTGAATTATTGATTTTTAACATTGTCTGTCAAATATTTCATGCATATTTTGAGTATCCAAAAAAGAATAAGTGTAGTGCAAGATTTGTTATTGCGACTTGCAGTATAAGAATATGTTAGTCTGTTACACAGGGTTCAGCAAAAACATTTGTTTTAATGGAATCACATTTCACACAATGACAAGATTTGTTGTTTTTAACATGTATTCTGTTTCTGCACTGTTGGACTCTTCTTATAATATTCTAGGTTTTTAAGTGCATCCATTGAATGCATTGGTGCACGTAAATCATGAGGCTGTGCATCATTTCCAAAAGTATTTCTTCTGAAATATGGAAGATTTTTTCTCAGATTCTCACTTGTAGCTTCTCATAAGTCAGCCTTTACCTTGTGTGTATCCCTCAAGGAAAAAGGGTAAGGAGTAGCACACTCTGAATCCACAGATTGCAGTGTCCTGGAATATTCTATACCCTTGACATGAAAACTGTTTCAGGCATGTGAGTGTAGGGATGTAATATGACTGGAGTAGCTTGCTCACCTTCATGTTCAAGGAAAGAGTCCGGTGATGCACTACATGATACCAGTCACCAAACAAGAACTTTCAAGTTTTATGGGAGATGTTTATGGAGTTCCTACAGTTTTTCACTGGCCCAGTATCAAAATTTACTCTTATTAACAGCACTATGCCAGTTAAAATAAACATTATCACTCATTAAAATGCTGTATGGCATGTTTGGCTTACCAGCTGTAAGTTCCAGAAACTGACGATAAAAGTGCTCATGCACTTGCCTGTCACAGTTACTGTGCATGATTTGCCGTATACTACTTTCAGACATGCGTAAATTTTAAGAATGCATTTATGCAGACTGCCATAGACTGAGGTTGACAGATGCCAGCACTAGTTGGCCATGTAACCTTCTACAAAAAAGAGAGGCTTCTTCACACTACTGTCAGACCCATTGAAAAGTATCATTTGAAAAATGAGCTTTCTGTTGGTTTAGCTTTCACTGAGATTCTTGCAATTCTGTGATGGACCCTGTTTGAGTGAAAAGTTCTATAGCACACATCCTCCATCAATTTCCAATACTCCCTGGTGCACTGATCCTCAAAATCACTGCTACAGATCCATCATACATACTCTATCATACTCTTGCAGAGATAAACCTTGTAAGATGCATCACCGTATAATGCGTTCCATTGTTTCAGTTGGCCATGTTCTAACCGCAATAAATGGTACTCCAGTGACAGGACGACAACTGGATGATGGAAGGGATGTATTTGATGTTCTGGAAAATGAGGAATTATTTCCTCTGAATTTAAAATTTGAACGTCCTAAGATGACAACAAATGAGAAGATATTTCTAGCTAGCATGTTCTATCCCCTTTTTGCAATTGCCAGTCAATTAAGCCCAGAGCCAAGAAGTTCCGGTATCGAGGTGCTAGAAGCAGACACTTTCAAACTGCACTGCTTCCAGACACTCACAGGTATAACATTACATGTAACAGAGGCTACTTCCACCATCAGCCTGTACACAATTATATTTATTTTTCTTCAGTACCATGGTACTTAGTAAGTTTTTCACTAGCTTTATATATTAGCAACTCCTTTGATATTCAAAGATGTTCATAGTTTTGTGGCATCTGACTGATTATGAAGTTGTGTGTCCACAGCATGCTTGTACTTTCATGTTACTTGTCTGTCTTGAGGTATAATATCACTTGTAAAAATTATGGCTTCAGACTGGTTGTCTAGTTCAACATTTTGCAAGAGGCGTGCAAAATTTCAAAAGCTGCAAGTGATTTTCTAGGCCTATTTTGATACCATTCCCTCATTCTGTACACCCATTGACATCTACTGGAATTGGACTTTTATGGAATTTTAAAATGAAATGTGTACAAAATTTGAGCCCAAAATGGCTTTTGAAGGGATTATATTTTGCTTTATGCGTGTTTTTAGGAGTACATGCTAAAATATGTGGTGTTTGGAGCAACAATATCCTTCTAACTCGTGTAACACAAGAACAGTTTAGCACCTCTGCACCACTTGTTTGATTTGTAGCCAGACACATGCTAGTGGATGTGAGTGTTACAGTATGTTAATAAGGCTGAAACACCAAAGTACAAAAGTTAAAAGGAAGTAAAGGTGGCCCTGCCTGTACCATTGTAGAGGTGAGCTGTGACCATCACACCTTGGCTGCTTTACTTTCAGGAAGGAACCACCGTACCCATTGAATAGGAGGCTGCATGAGTCCCACTGCCACTCTGGATGTGTTGGAGAAGAAAAAAAAATGGTTGCTATTTTGGGATTCAAACTCCTGATAGTCCAGCCCATAGCATAGTCACTCTACTGACAATGCCATGGTATTCCCAAAAATATGCTGTAGTTATATTGTACCCTCGCACACATATAGGGATCCAAAATAACAGTGCATATTCCAATTGACTGAATATATATATATATATATATATATCTCATACAGGGGTTTGTGTCAAGGCAAATGCAAAATGTAAACAAATGCACTTTTTAAGTGTAAAAGTGGCAATTCTTAGTTTTTCATGTTTGAAAATGTATTTCTGTTCTCATATCTGAAGACAAATAATGTTTACTTCCCTTTTAAAACAAAACTCTGTTTTAGAACCTTGCATCTAGTTTGTTTTCATTTGTTCCAGGAGTAAAGTTTATGGTTGTGTCTGAGCCAAACCAAGCAGGAATGGAGCTACTGTTAAAAAGAATTTATGAACTTTATGCAGATTATGCTTTAAAGAATCCATTTTATTCACTGGAAATGCCAATACGTTGTGAACTGTTTGATATAAATCTTCAGGGTTTACTCGAACAAGTTGAAAAAACAGGTATTAGTAATGTGTAAATAGTGGTATTTCTACTTAACAGTACTTATAAACACTGTATAGAATTGTGTCTGTATTAAAAAGTGTTTATAGTAGACAGTTTTATTACTTGCAGTGCATCAGCATGGTACTGTATGGTTCATAAAATCCATGTTATATATAATCAGTTTCAGCATAATTTCAAGATGGTTAATGTGCACACAGGCTACTGTCATATGGTATCTGCTCATATGAAAGGCCCACTTTGCAGTTATGACCTATCCATTAAGTGATGGTTGGTTAATTTGGAAGATGCATGTACACTAAATATATTATTATATTATACCCCTGAAACATGGCTAAAGAACATGTTATGTAGTTTGGCAGTACAAAGCCAGCTTTTGTAGCAAATGTACAGCTGCTCCAAACTAATTTCTACAAGATAAATTACAGTACTTTGTGAATATAGGTTATTTTTTTATTTTGCCCAATGGATGCTGATTTTTATACATAGAAACAAGACTATGTAAGATGACAATGAAGTGAATAATTACTTACTTTTCATTACACAAACTGTGGGCGTGGTAATATTTCCTAATTTCTTTTCCTGTTTGTCAAAGTACCATAGTTCCTCTTATCATTTGGATGGTCGTTTATAAATTACACTGTAATTATGTTGGACATCCACTATGTGAAGCAGTGCCTATGGTGTATTTAATTTATGTTCAGTATTCAGGTATATGATTCTGCTGCCATTTTCATGTGCCTGGTTGTCATACTTGCAGGTATTTTATACTCTTCTTATTGTTTATGTTATTTGCAGCTGTCAAGATTGGACATAAATGCCTATTACATATTTTACTTCAAATTTCTTTGTGCTTTATATACTCATTTTCCTTGTAACATGTCCTGTATAGACCTAGGCTAAACTTTAAATTCTTCTGCTATCACAGGTTATGCCTTTATACCCTTTCACTTCATAACTAACTCTGAAAACAATAAATTCCTGCAACATGTTTAGAACTATTGATTGGCAGTTGTTCCAATATGGAAACTCATGTGCGTAACTTGGGGGGGTGCAAGGGCTGCAAATGCCCCTCCAATAGTTCTTCTACCTTACAAGAATTTTTGGGAGAGGGGGGCTACTGAATTGAAGAGGGATGAATAAAAAAAAAAAAATATTTTCTGACTGATTATTTAGGTGGTGTAAAGACAAAAAAAATGCATTTTATGGAATGCAGAATAAAAAGGCATTTGAGTCACCCTTCACAAAAGAAGAGGGGAATTGTAATTTCTCCCCCCCCCCCTTCACCCAGTGTTATTAGCCAAGTTATGCCTATGATGGAAGCCACATTAGAATATCACGTTACTGATGACAGCATCCCGTCTGGGCCCTTAGTTGAGTTTTAAATTGTAAACTAAGACTGCATGCATCTTACACTGTGCAGCCACTGAGACAGGTGCTTACTGCTTATATCTGTATACATGTAACCTTCAGGCCCACATCACAGGCAAATCTTAAGGTCAGTGACAACAATAATTTTACACAGTATTGTACAGTTCACTGGACTTAAGCAGATTCTTTGGAATGAATTAATCAGCTAGAAATGGACATGATATTTTGGATTCAGAGCACATGAGACTTTGTGTCACAAGTTTATTAGAAGCAGGGGGTAAGGGTGGGAACTGGCTTCATATGGCAGGTTGTTGTGAATATTATAATGATCTTCTGGGTAGACATGTCAGAAAAGGTATGAAACTTCTTTGACTAGTTGGGTGACTAGCAGCTTCTCATAAAGAACTTTATGCCATCAAGTATTATATGTGAAAGCCATGTTGATGTATAGTTGTTTGTGCTCACAGATGTCATGGATCTTGACACTGAAAGAATGCAGTAGGCCTATATAGCATGGTGGACAGTTTTGAATGACATTAACTAACTGCTTAAATGTAACAGATAAGGAGAGAACATAAAAAGAATGAGAAGGGAGGTGAATGAGGTGTGAAAGGGATAATGGAAGGAAAGAGAGGTGGTTGAGGGATGAAGATATGAAAGAAATATTCCACAAGAGAGTCAAGACCAGAGGCCTGAGACTGTTTCATCCTTTAACATAGTCAATTCAGGAAAATTCTGATGCAGCCAATGAAGTGTGTCGTGAGTATTTACTGCACAACCTCCCAGAATGGCTGTAATAATATTACGCCCAAAAGCGCAGCATTTCATACTAAAACTGAGTTTGTAGTTGGCCAGTGTGTGAATGTCGTATCTTGGAGACTCGTCTGCATGGCGCCATTTGGACTGTCGCTCTGAAACTAAAAATACTAAATTTTCCTTATTTATGAAGTAATGCCCTTCAAAGTATGCTCCTAGTTGGATACACATATTCCAGGGTGTCTTCCACTGCTGGAAACACCAGTCGGACTCTCTCTGGGGACCTCTTAAAGTTGCTGTGTCGCATGAAGTTTGATCGTTTTTCTCATTTCCAAATCGGCTACCTTTCAAGGTTTTCTTAATGCGGGAGAAATGTTTTTACCTAGGTTTGTCTGTTCGTGCGCATTCGATCACGTAAAAGGCTGCAGAGAAGCAGTGTTCTTTCTGCTCCGCTGTCAGCAGCCTTGGGGCGAACTTCGCTGACACGCGCCTCATTCCCAAACCTGTAGTTAAAATTACCTTGCGTGAGCCAAAAGAGAGTCTTTGTTCCTCAGCTGCTGCGCTAATGGTTAGTCTTCAATCCGCTCCCACCAAATCATGCAATTTTACTGTCACTTCATCATCTGTACTCGATGAAGAACGTCCAGACTGCTCGTCACTTTCTGCCACAGATCTGCCATGTTCGCCTATCTTTAACGCGGCGGAACCACCAAAAAAATGCGTACGACACGCTGCCTCCTCTCGAAAGGCAGTTTAACCATCTCATAATTTTCATTTCACAATTTTAAATTGAGCCATCCCCGTTGTGTATATATAAACAATATGTGTGGGGTCAGTCTATAACACAACAATATTTAAAGGTGTTTAATAATGATAAAAGTAAACTACATGTTTCGGCCTAAGTGGCCATCATCAGGTTTACGTTCGAAAGTATAGTGGTATATCTTTACAGGGTTGGAGTGGAAAACGCGAGAAAACTAAAGCTGCCCCCAGGATAGCGCACATTACAGATCACCCCCCCCCTCCCCCCAATAGCATATACAAACATCACAGATGCTGAGATCTCACCATCGTGA
>Ga0123352_10006904_pt1 | contig 17469 bp, 6 predicted proteins | sample TergutLab28metaG_FD_89700 | JGI IMG/M metagenome (GOLD analysis project Ga0123352, IMG submission 89700) | Labiotermes labralis P1 segment gut microbial communities from Petit-Saut dam, French Guiana - Lab288 P1 | ecosystem: Host-associated > Arthropoda: Insects > Digestive system > Gut ... | reverse complement strand
TTAAAATTTAGTAGATTTAGGGACGGGGTTACGTGCTAGATGTCCGAGGAATCGGGATTTTATTTCCTGTGGTTAAAAGATTTCTTTTTCACCCCCCCTCCCCCCCCCCCCCACGTTCAACAAGAACTCAGTCGCCATTTTTATTTCTTATTTACATTCTACAACCTTTGATGAATATTTTTTTAACACCAGACACCAAATATTTTACCTCAGTGGAATCTCTGTGTGTCATTAACACTCAATTCCTCGCCAGTAGAGCATCCATAAGCGACCAACATTTGCTAATGACAGCCACAGTAAAACTCGTTTCCAAATTTTACAACGGATGTGCCACTTAATATTAGCGGGGTCGTTCATAATTATGTGTGTGCCCAAAGCGTAAAACTGACCACTCATGCGTATCTGGTGTCAAGACTAAATACATGTGGAGCCATACCTCCATTTAGGCGTTCATTGCGTGCACAGGGAAATGTAACATTTACTTACTATATGGAGCAGAGTCCTTCTTGAAAAGCTAACAGTTTATCACCTAGTCAAGAAATACCCCGCATTTTATGGAACCCGAAGATTTATTACCGCTTTCAAAAGTGCCCGCCACTTGTCCCTGTCCTGAGCCAGCTCGATCCAGTCCATACTCCTACATCCCACTTCCTGAAGATCCATCCTAATATTATCCTCCCATCTACGCCTGGGTTTCCCAAATGGTCTCTTTCCCTAAGGTTTCCCCACGAAAACCGTGTACACGCCTCTCCCCTCCTCCATACGCGCTACATGTCCCGCCCATAATAATTCTTATCGATTTTATCACCCGAAGATTATTGGGTGAGTACAGATCGTTAAGCTCTTCATTATGTAGTTTTCTCCATTCGTTTGTTACCTCGTCCCTCTTAGACCCAAATATTTTCCTCAACACCCTATTCTCAAACAATTTCAACCTAAATCACTCCCTCAATATGAGCGACCAAGTTTCACACCCATACAAAACAATAGGAAAAAGTATAGTCTTGTATATCTAAATCTTTAAATTTGTTGGTAGTAAACTGGAAGACAAAAACTGGAAGACAAACGATTCTGCACCGAATGATGGCAAGCATTTCCTGAGTTCGATCTGCTCTTAATTTCTTCCCAAACAGAACAAATAACATTTACCTATCAAATAATTTTGACATTGAAAGACAAGAGTGACGGTCTAAGTTTTGACTAAATCGCCCATGTTGAGAGATCTGATTTAGTCTCAGAGTAAGGACATTGGCTCCTGTCCAGTCCTAACGGACTTCAATAAATATATTCGTCTAATGCCTGTGGATACGTTCCAAAATATTCTGGCGGAAGATTAAGAACTTTGTGTTCCGAGTAAAAACTGTGACTTCCAGGGTTAATGACTTGGCTGATGCATAACAGGGTTAGAACGAATATTGAATTGGGACGTATTCAAAGCGGAAAACAATTTTTCGAAATAAAGCGCGAAAATTCTCATGCTCATTTATAAACTGATGATTCGTCCAAAAATGGACAAAATCAAAATGCAGAAGTTCATATATTTTAATTTTACTTGTCGTTTTGTACAGGTGTGAATCTTGGTCGCTCACATTGACGGAAGAACGTAGGCTGAGAATGTTGGAGAAAAGGGTGCTGAGGAGAATATTGGGGTCTAAGAGGGAAGATGCAACAGGGGAGTGGAGAACACTAAATAATGAGTAGCTCAATGATCTGTATTCCTCACCAAATATTACTCGAGTGATCAAATCGCGAAGAATGAAATGAGCGGGGCATGTAACACGTATGCGTAAGAGGAGAGGCGTATACAGGATTTTGGTGGGGAAACCTGGGGGAAAGAGACCACTTGGGAGACCCAGGCGTAGATGGGAGGATAATATTAAGATGGATCTTCAGGAAGTGGGATGTAGGGGTACGGACTGGATCCAGCTTCCTCAGGTTAGGGACAGCTGGCGGGCACTTGTGTCTGCGGCAATGAACCTTCTGTTTCCACAAAATGCGGAGAATCTCTTGACTAGCTGAGAACCGGTTAGCTTTTCAAGAAGGACTGTGCTACGTGAAGTAAGACTCTCATGTAGTATGACGTAATTATGGTGGTCTGTGAACACCACCCAATCACAATAAAGTGGACAGGTCAGTGCAATGGTCTCTATCAGTACGTCGTGTACTTCAGTATTACTTTCACTTTATGAATAGGAAAGAAAGTTTACGGCATGCCGACTGTTTAGGGTGCTTACGTCGTTCCACTGGGAGAATAAAGGGTCGACTCAGTCTCTAAAATAAACGAGTAGAGTCCAGTTGAAATGTGATGGCACACGGTGACGCGCGGGAGGGGAAGTGAAGGGGAAACAGGCGAATGGATTGGGTAGCCAGTACTCTTCACACTACCTCGGAACATGGTGTATCCAGCATTACTACCGCTGATGCGCACACCTCGGCTGCCAGTAGTCGACTGAACTGACGGCCTCGCCGATTTAGATGGACTCGTCCGTTTCACCCGAAAGGCGAAATCTGGTTTATGCACGTGTGCCATCACATTTCAATTGTCCTCTGCCAGAGGTGTCTCCTGGGTGGAGGGGTAAGGTGGCCGGTGCGTAGGGCTGACAACCTTACCACCTACATGCGGCGACTGTGCATAAATTCTGGAAATCTCAGTTCATGAAGCCTTAGAGGCCTGTCCAGGCCTGAAATGGGATATCTTTACCTTCGCAATGTACAGGTTTCCGCGGATATAAATATACAAAGCCAGTGTTTAACAACCTCTGATGTTGTTACATAAAAATTTATTAAGTACGAAAAATGTCATAACGACACACTGCGTAATCTAGCCAAGGCTGTGTAAATACTGCGTCTTAGTGTTCAAGGTAATGTTATGGCACAACGTAATTATAAGCGGTATATACACATACCATAAAATAAAATAAAAAATCCTCCTTCAATAACTTCTGTGATTAAAGGAGATGACGAGCTGAAATGCTTTCCGGTGGCACCCTGTACTCCTGTTTATGTTGATCCATGCCTCTAAGTTGCTGTAATTGATATTCTGTGAGAGAAGCTAACAGCCAGGCGTACTTGTTTCATTGCAGTGTTGCCATCGCACACATTTACGGAGGCATGGCGTGGATGGCGCGTCACTTGCGTAGAAGACACACAAACAAAGTAAACAGAGGAAGAAATTAAATAGATACAATACATGAAATAATGGAGGAAGATAAAGATGGAAAGGGAACAAAATGAGGGAAAGAGAGTGCCAGAGTAAGGAAGGATTAAAACAAATGAAAAGAACAGAAAGATGTAAAAATTCAGGTTTCTAGATAAGTGATAGTAATTATTAAAACGAATGAAAAGACCAGAAAGATGTGAAAATTCAGGTTTCTGGATAAGTGATGATGATGATTAAAACGAATGAAAAGACCAGGAAGATGTGAAAATTCAGGTTCCTATATAAGTGATAATAATGATTAAAACGAATGAAAAGACCAGGAAGATGTGAAAATTCAGGTTTCTAGATAAGTGATAATAATGATTAAAACGAATGAAAAGACCACGCGGTGGCGCAGTTGGTTGAGGCACTGCGCTACAAGCCGGAAGTTCGCGGGTTCGATTCCCGATAATGTCATCGGTATTTTTCATTGACATAATCCTTCCGGCCGCACTATTGCCCTGGGGTTCACCCAGCCTCTAACAGAAATGAGTACCAAGAATATTTCCTGGGGGGTAAAGGGGGCCGGTGCGTAGGGCTGACAACCTGTAACCTTCATGTGCCAATTGTCTTGAAGTCTGGGAGCCTCAGCCAGGCCTGTCCAGGCCTGTAATGGGATTGCTTTAACTTTACCTTCACCTTTACCCTTTACCTTTACCTTTAACGTGTCAGTAACTTCTGCGCTTCATACTTCTTCCTCGATTTTGTACTGCCCTATTCAGAAGGTTTCTAAAACATGTGGCGCTGTTGTTTAGCTGGAATCATCCACGACAAAGGTGCTACATTTCAACAAGCGTCTCAGTGCTCTGCTCCCGATTGTCCTTCCCCTCCCATTTCTGTCCCTTTCATCACTCAACCTAATCGCATTATCACACCCAAGTCATGAACAACCATCCAACCTGAGATGTGAGCAGTGAAGTTCTCTCGGTGCTGGCTTGCACGTGTCACACTACATCTCTAGTCCTCAGCCCACATTAGCAGTAATTTGCACAGCTCATCCAAGTCAGTAACTCGGCGTATCACTTTCTATAAAATTACAAACAAACCATATCTTGTTTAATTTAATTAACACGCCTACAAATGCACATATATTCATTTAATAATCTAAAATTTACATTAAAACACTTAAAACGCTCCTACATGTTTCGATCACACGATCGTCCTCAGGGAGCATACATTGTTCCTTGCTTGCTTGCGTGAGAGTCACACACTATATGACACACAACGCACACCCATAGCCAGGCTCATTCTAAACAGTATACGACTCACACACAATACACAAGACATGCTGCCACAGCACCAACTCAACCTAACGAAGTAAATCACTGAGTGTTTTTAAACTATAACTTTAGCAAGGAACAAAGTATGTTCCCTGAGGATGATCGTATGATCGAAATATTGTAGGGGCGTTTTAAGTGTTTTAATGTGAATTTTAGATCCTGAAATGAATATATGTACATTTGTTTGTGTATTAATTACAGAATGCACGGTGCAACGATAAAGAAAACCATAACTTGGTTTCCATCACTCGTCACAATCGCGAAGTAATTTTTCCAATTTTCCTGCTCAGACTTTACGGTGACTAGGCTCAGAGCTGGAATTCCGAGGAATTGCTTTTCGATTCCCAGCAGGGACGCGACACTTTGTTTCCTCCACAGCCACAATGCGGCCCCAAAGGATAACACAGCATCATCTGGCGTGTGTATCGAGGGTCCTTTTACCTGAATACAAAAAACCAGGGCGAAGGGCTCATAAACCGCCTCCTTCTAGTTCAAAGTTGAAAATGCCTGAGCCTGAACCTCCAGTGCCTCACAAACCTTCACGGTGGGGTGTATGATTAAACGCAAGAAAAACCGTTCTGTTTACAAACTATATATATATATATATAAAATACGCTTCGTCTTGAGAAACTAACAGTCTCTCAGCTGGTCAGTAAACTGAAGGCACAGTCGTGTTCATAATGGCACACCACAGATCGTATTCTGAGCAAGACATCCATTCCAAATCCTATTTTCCTCCACGAACTATTTAACCTTTAGACCCCTAACGTCAACTATAGTTGACGTACCGCACCGCTAACCTCCAAAGTTGCATTTTACATATTATTCAACAAATATAGGTACCGAATATTTTAAACATGGTGTATACTCTCCGGGTTTTTTTTTTCTTCAAAATGCAGTTTGTTTCATAATTCTAACCTATTTGGTTCCTGCATTATTCACATTTTATATACAGGATGTGCTAAAATTAAAAAATAATTCCGGCGCCAATAGGTTAAATATACATATTTTGCTCTAAAGCTTATAAACACTGTAGTCTCTCATACATCTTTACATGAACGCTAAAAAAAGCACACTGCATATATCCTAGGGTTTATGCCCCTTCATACCTGAAGATGAAACCACCACATTCTGGAATTTATCTCTTACACCACAGTACGGTGCCAAAACACACATCACCACAACTGGAATCATATCACGGTGAACAATTCAAATTCTACATTTTAATATTATTATTCAGCTACTCCAAGGTCTCTCTTCCTTTTGGTCCTTCTGACTAAAATGCATTCATGTATCATTATCCCCCATTCTCTTTCTCCCTATTTGAAATGCAGCTCTGATTATACGTGTTTGTACTTAAAACTTAATACTGATAACTCTATTGCATAACCGAACCGAAAATTCAGTTTTATTCAATGGGTAAAGAACAGCAAATTCAACTATATTTAGACAGCCCGTCAGTCAAAAGCAAATAACAAAGTAATACAACTTATTTGTAAAGAAATTTTGAAAATAATTTCGTGCGATATTCAACCTGACATTCATAACCAGACTTTCTAACGCAAAACTGGGTGATTGCAGGATTATGAGGTCGAAAAAGAGGCGTTGGTCTAGGTTCAGACTGTTCAGACTGTTCAGACTGTACAGAACAGTGCTGCCATCTCGGAATTTCCGATATCCTACAGCTAGTTTCTTAAAGATCTCTTACATAGCCTAAAAGTATGCGAGAGAGATGTAACATTACACTGCGTTATACCTGCTGGGTTGTAAACAGCGAAGTACAGAAAATGACATCAGAATCCTTTCTGCGAGTTTGTGTCTACAGAACTACTTTTTCCTTCAAATACCACTACAATTTTGGACATTGGATCTCGCCGCTCCTCTGCAAAAAAAGACAACGTCACAACTTCAGGGGTACCCAATGTCTCTTCCGTCGACAGGTACAAGAAATGAAACATCCCCATCATTTTGACATATAAAGACAAAGCTACCTAGGAGGGACGAGGTAACGGGGGAATGGAGGATACTGCATAACGAGGAGCTAAATGATTTGTACTCCTCACCCAAAATTGTGCGGGTGATAAAATGGAGAAGAACGAGATGGGCTGGGCATGTGGCGCGTATGGGTGACGAGAGGGGGGCGTATAGGGTCTCGGTGGGGAAACCGGAGGGAAAGAAACTACTGGGGAGACCTAGGCGTAGATGGGTGGATAATATTAGGATTGATCTTCAGGAGGTGGGATGTGGGTATATGGACTAGATTGGGATGGCCCAGGATAGAGACAGGTGGCGGACGCTTGTGAGTGCGGTAATGAACATTCGGGTTCCGTGAAATGCGGGGAATTTCTTGACTAGCTGCAAACCAGTTAGCTGCTCAAGAAGGATTCTGTACCATGGAGTAAGTAAGTAAAGACAAAGCTAACATGAATAGAAGACAGCAGTCTGTATCTTACTGACATTCAGCACATGATGTTTTTGACTGCCCCGAGTGTTGCTAAGGTCGTATAGCGTCGGTAGTGGGTGAATGATTATGCAGCATTGGTTGTATGGTACTGACAGGGTAGATCAGAAGTACTGGGAGAAAAAAATCTGTCCTGCGGCCACTTTACGTTCATTTTTCTATTATTAATGTGCCTCGGCTGACAAGGTCCAAAAAAGTTATCGTAAGTACACAGATATTCTTGTTAAAGAAACGCTGCGGCAGGAAGAAGTATGAAGACTTTGATAGGAGACAGAAATAAAGCAAGAAAATTGGAACCACTAAGACGCATTGTCCTACAGCTTTATATATATAAGGACAGAGGTTAAAGTTGAAGCCTGACAAAATAAAAGAAAGCAACACACCTCAATCTAAAAACGTAACATTGCAGACCTAATTACTATTCACAAAGGATTACTCTTACCTACTGTGTTCAACGCCCGTTCCCCTGCTGGGATCGTGGGTTCGAATCCCACCGGGGTTATGGACGTTTGTCTGTTCCGAGTTTTGTGTGTGTATTGTCAGGTAGAGGTCTCTGTGACGAACTGGACCCTCGTCCAGGGAAACCCTACCGACTGTGGTGCGTCGTTGTGTTTGACTACGAAACCTCATGAATGAGGGGCCTGAATAAAGCAGGCTGAACGGTTGGGCGACGCCTGCAGCAAATAGACAACGTAGCAGTTTAGGACAGAATAAAATACGTAGTTAGTCTCCAAAGACTGGGTGGTATCGTGATTAAGAGTCGGAATGGGGAGGGGGGGACATATTGTGTGGGAAGAGTAATAAGGAAACACGAACCACGTCATTTGCATTGCAGCAGCACCCAGCTATGCATCTTAGCAACGCCACTGGCTAACAGTTCTTCTAGAAGTTCGCCTTCATATTTCAGTACCTGAACACATATTTGGATATTTTCGTTGTTACACCGTGCATGTTGTTGGGTTACTCAATTATTATTCCAACTACTGCACATATATAAAATTCATAAAATTCACACATTAAAACATTAAAAACGCTTCGACATATTTCGGTCCTAGGACCGTCATCAGGGAGTTATATCGTCGTTTCGAAAGCCACACTATAAAAAGTCACATTAATTTCGCTGTACCAGTTGGGTATTGTGGCAGCATGCCGTGTTGAGTAATGTTATGTTGCGAAGAGTGCCCTGCTACAGATGTGTACTTCCACCATAGCAGGGCACTCTTCGCAACATAACATTACATAACACAGCATGCTGCCACAATATCCAACTGGTACAGCGAAATTAATGTGACTGTTTATAGTGTGGCTTTCGAAACGACGATATGGCTCCCTGAAGATGGTCCTAGGACCGAAACATGTCGAAGCGTTTTAATATTTTAATGTATAAATTTTATATATGTGCAGTAGTTGGTATAATAATTGAGTAACATATTTGGATGTACATAAAAAAAATACAAAAGATCGCTCCAGTATATGTTGTTGGGGTTCATCGGGGTTTATCGGTTAAAATTATTACTGACGTGAAAAAAAAATCCCACGAAGTTTCGAAAAACTACAAACGAGCTCAGCGCTGTCTATCGCACAAAGCTGTCACTGCCATATATACAAGTTTTAATTGGATGCTAAGCGATAAAAATTAGAGCAAATCACGATCACAATGGCTGTGGTTTTGTGTTGATGCCTTATTGCCAAGCACTACAATTTTCATACACACCAAATTAAAATGGAAGACGAGTTGACCATATCTCCTTTAACGACGCTCTTGATGGGGGCAGTAAAATTCATAATGGTTCACTTTATGGAATATTATTAACATCAGCAACAATCAAGGAAAACAGTTCAGACGGCATATATATAAAAGTAAAGCAGTCACGTTACAGGCCTGGAGTGACCCAGGTGGTTGCAGAAAGTTAAGGTTCCCAGATTACATGACAACGGCATAGGATGGTGGTAAGGTTGTCAGCCTTACGCACCGGCCGCCTTTACCTCCCAGAAAATGCTAATGGTACTCATTTCTGTTACAGGCTGAGTCGACCCCAGGGAAGGATTATGTCAATGAAAAATTCCAATGACACCTTCTGGAATCGAACCAGCTACCTTTCGACTTGTACCACAGCACCTTAACCACTGTGCCACCGCGGGCCCCAATATATATATATATATATTCATGTATATTTATTCGATATTTAGCTGAAAATTATTCCGAACTTTGAAAGAAAAGAGCACTTGGTAGATCTAAATTTAGATCAAATGAATCGTAAACAGGACTGAAAGCTCTGAACTGGACTCAAACGTGTTACAATTAACAGCAGGGCGTTGCGAAGACGTGAATAAAACTTTGGGCTACGTAGAAGTCTAGGAATATGTTCAGTATCTAGGTGAATGGTCCATAGAGTCAACTTATTAAACTTTTCTTTTTGACTTGCACGAGAGGGCCATCTATAGGTGTGATAATACCAGAGGTTGTGTATACAATTTTGACCTCCTGATGATGAGCACATGTGCTCGAAACATGTAGAGGCATGAAATAAAAACTTATTTAAAACAAATTTTGTGCATAAATTTGGTTAAATACTGAGATAAATTAACTAACCTTTATTTCGAATTCTCAGTTCCACCTGAGGTACACAAGGCCAAAATTTTATTCGAACTGCAACGATTTATGCATATTCTCCATATCAAATCCTGATTAACATCTATTGGTCAAACGGGCCGACCATGTCCCGTTCAATGTAAATTTATGGACGAAAGAAAAAGCGCTGTCCCACACAGGTCCAGAAACGGACATTTAAATTGAAAGTAACTTCTGCCGTCAGTAGCTACACTGGGATTTAAAATGTTTAAATTGTTTGGGCCTTGAACGTGCGCTTAGATATAATGCATTAACCTTTTGACGCCTAATGTCAACTAAAGTGGTCGTACCGCTTCGCTAACCTCTAAAGTTGCATTTTTTATATTTATTCGACAAATATAGATACCGAATATTTTAAACAAGGTGTATAGTCTCAGTTTTTTTTCCTCTTCAAAATGCAGTTTGCTTCATAATTCTAACTTGTTTGGTTTCTGTATTATTCACATTTTATATACAGGATGTACCAAAATTGAAAAAAAATAATTCCGGCTCCAAAAGGTTAAGCAACCATTGCATTAGGTGTATCGACTGCACGTCACATTTCGCAGACGTAAGAGAGGAGTGACACTGATTTATGTTTATTTATTACTTTATTTTGGAACTATCGTCTCCCATTAGCACAGAACAACCCCAATCCTCTCTTCTGATTCGCCAAATTTCCTCTAACTTTCGCACACAACGGATAAATTCCTTCCCCCCCCCCCCCAACTCCCACAACGATTTCATCCATCAAAACGAGATTGCATCACCCTGAATGTGGAAGGCATTACGTTCAACCGAAACGCCGGAAAGAATTTGGTCAGCGAAGCAATTCTGAATGTGTCGACCACGAAATAAGAATTTGCATGATGATTTTAAATCTGCATTATTATCATCGATCCATTCACACTTGTATTACACATCTGTCTTTATAGCTATACAACACGAGAATGTGACATGAATAAACGGTATTTTACGTGAAGAACAGTACACATTTTTGATCACCCATCTCTCAGTTCTTCTTAGAATGAGAAATGTTTCACACTAAAGTTGTACAGAAAATCAAAACACACGTTATGTGTTCAACATCATTCTTTTTTTCCCCCCGAAAATCGTGCCTTTTATGGAACAAGGTAGAAAAATTTTATAGAAGGGGCACTCAACGTATGGAAATATGGGGCAAGCGTGTTGCATGCTATAAACCTAAGGCCACAAGCACTCAATCAGAATATGTAATACTTATTGTTTTCCCACAGCAAAAATGGTGGAACCAATGTGCACAAATGTGCACAAATGTTACGTTTATACGTACACCGCCTTTCGTGTTCCCAAGCACTTCTGTCTACCCTGTCAAGTATCATAATATATATCAATATTGATAGATAATATGATTGCTACACCAAAGGGGGTTTTCATACAAAGTCTGACAACTAACATTTCACTGTTGATCTTTATTAATTGCATATACCATCTTAGGCACGGGCAATGGGTCCATTAAAGACTGCAGTTCCACAGACACTTAGTCTAAACAACTATAAGGTGATTATGATGGTAATAATGATAATAATAATAATAATAATAATAATAATAATAAAACTACAGAAAACAGCCATATTGGGCACTGCACACACACTTCGGAGAGTACTAAAATAAAAATACAATAGACTCAACACTGAAACTAAAGATATAAGCACCATGAAGAGTAACAACAGAATAGCTGCAACACTGTATTCCCTAGGGACATAGTTTGTCTCAGGAATATAAGTATAAATACCCTGCATAAACGAGATAATAATAATAATAATAATAGTAATAATAATGGCGTGGGATAAAGTATAGAGTATGTCTACTACGCTCTGACCTGGAGAAACAGAATTGATGTTCCATTCCCAGCAGGGGTAAGAGATATTTTTCTCTCCTTTTCAATGGATAAACAGAGTTTTCCTTCGGGGCAAATCAGTCGGGGCTTGAGGCTGATAATTCACCCTTATCTAATGGCTAGGTTAAAAGTAAGCAGAGCCTTAGACTACCTCCCTCATACATGTACGGCGTGCACAGTGTTAATATAACTTTACGGCATGATAATACAGCGGAATAAACCTGTGGAATCTCTACGCCGATAATGGTATGACAGAAATTCCTACTTCAGTTTTCAAAGAATATTTCGCATTATTAATTCGTAATTAAACTTTTGCGCTAGCATTAGAGAGCTGCACGTTCGCTGCATGTGGCAATGCGAAACAGTGTACCATATTCCTGCACTCTAATACTTATTACTCTGATTATCCTTCCCGATATCTACCTCTGTGACGCTCGGGGCTACATCACTGGTGTTGGACTTATTCCCTAGCGCAACTCAGCTAATTGAATTCCGGTCATCCAGTGTCTGTTCAACGGACGACACCAGACACAAGGCCTGATTCCTGCAGGCTGGCTCATGAGGCAAGTGACAGTGGAGTGTCGCGATGAGAACTATGATTTTGTGCCAGAGACCGACTGGCACATAAATTCTGAGTAAATAAAGGACAGAAAGCGCAGGAGCAGAAATTAAAAGGGGCCATGACATGAATAAGCTGGTCGAGGAGGCCTGAATTCGATCCCACTACAGTGGGATTTGTGGTGGACAAAGTGGAATTAGGGGCAAGGTTTTCTCAGAGTATTTCAGTTTTCCCCTTTCAGTACCATTCTACCACTCCTCTGTACCCATTCACCTGTTCATTTAGTCATACATCTTAACAACCATAATAACTGACAGCATAGCTCTATAGCATGATTACAGAAGGAATTCATAAAGTTTAAATTTCCTCTAGGAGACACTTCCCGATGCACACAGTTTCCAAGTTACGTAATTTTTAAAATAATATAGAAGGAAGACACATTCTTTAGAAGAGCGCCCAATTTCTTCGTACGGGAAAGAAAGCGTAATGAGAAGAAGATGGAGGGTGAATATTGTTGGGCGATAACATAGACGGCCGGGGATTGGGGGAGGGAATCAAATCGATCAGGTTACAGTACTGTTGTCTGGATTACAACTGGTCTCTCTTTATATACACGTATGTATTTGACTACATGCACGATCAACTGCAAATACAAATTCATCTTCAACGGATCCTTCTGAAGGCAACTACTGCTTACGCCATGAATAGTCAGTATGCAGATTCTTATTCTTGAATATCGTTGCTGTTACTATTTTTTGAAAGACTTTACTTGGATATAGACTCAAAGATTGGCACCATCAACATGCCTAATGTTTTTGACCTATAACCAGTATACAATGCACAATGTTCAGGTACCTCACATCACACTAGTACATCCACAACAAATTTCACAACAGCACCTCAAACTATGCACTAGTTACTGATCTCAAACCGATGAACAATAATGCAATTTTCTCGCGGTATCATTTTGCTATTCTGCATCACGCCACTTTCACTTCTAAAAAGTTGCGTAATTTTGAAAGATCTATTTCCACGAATTACTTCATAAATCTAAATTAAGTGACAGTTTTGTTGCCCCCCCACCCCAGTCTCTTGTAAAATGGTTACCGGGTCTCTTTCCAGGAGGTAAAGCGGGCCGAGGAATGGCCTTGAACACCCACCCCTTGCCAGCGCCTAGGTTAAAGAAGCAGAGCTATATCTCTACTCCCCCTCTAGGTCTTCAAGGCCTGTTCTACATTGAACTTTACTTTCTTATACTAAAACCAAATAGAAGCATTAAATTTTCAAATTTATTTTTGGAATAAAACTACATGTTTCGGACAGTTCCTCTGTCTATCACCAAATATTTTTCACTGTACACGTAGCATTGGTATATATCATACAGGACGGAACTCAGTTCCGTCCTGATCCTGCTCGCAAGCTGTCAGCACACCTGTATAACATATACAAATGCTGTGTTTACAGTGAAAAACTTTTGATGATGGACAGAGGAACTGTCCGAAACATGTAGAGTTTTGTTCCAAAAATAATTTTGAGAAATTAGTGCATGTAGTTGGTTTTATTATAAAAATTTATCACGATGCACGGTCACCTGAACGTCAAATTGAACTATATTTTTACCTTTACCTTATTATTATTATTATTATTATTATTATTTAGCAGGTTGTTCGACGTTTCTACATCTTCCTGCGTCCATTTGACAATTATCTTATCTTTTTCTTCCATTTGTCTCTGTCATTCCAGTCTTCTTCCATTAATCCCTTTTCTCCCCAACAGTCCTCTAATCCCTTCCGCCCAGGTAGCTCTAAGTCTTCCTCGTTTTCATCTTCCTGGTGGGCTCCATTTCATAACGTTTTTTGCTAGTCTCCCCTCTTCCATTCTCTGAACATGTCCATACCATTTTAGTTGTTTAGTCTTAATATCGTCTAAAAGAGACCTTGTTACATTAATTTTTTGTTTAATAATTGTGTTCCTAATTTTGTCGTTTCTGGAAATTCGAGCCGGTCGTCGCCAAAAGTCCATTTCTGTGGAATTCAGTTTTGATACCCCTTTTTGCTCTTAAACACCCTGTTTCTGCTCTTTACCTTTTCACCTTCCGTTATTATTTCCACTTCAGAAATTTACGTCTTGGTCGTTTTGGTATTAATAAGTACAGGAAATTGATGGTCAGTGTAAACTTTAATGGACTATGTGCTCATGCCGTATTTTAATTGGTCAGACGGTCCATGCTTTTTGAAAGGCACAGTCTACAGTAATCTCAGCAACCCCAAATACCTCTTCGGACACAAAAGGACAGGATAAAGCATAGGAGGGAAACCTCACTACTGTAACAACCACAACACTTTTCAGGCAAGCCTGCGTATTATCACACAACCGATTTCTAACATTCAACACTTTCAATTACCTCACTGTTGCTCTACCTCGAAATGTGAGCCTGCAACTTTCGATTTATCTCGTACTAGTTCGCCACTGTCCGCTGCAAAGCTTTCCTACTGGGATTCCCCCCCACGCGCTCATCGTGCCACCTACATTTGAACACAAAGCCAAGCTCTAGCCATTACATTAATACATTCAGTCTCCAACAGCGGCGGTACGTCACTTCTGCATTTCCCAGATCTCCAACCTACCGAATACGCAAATTCGACAGATTCTTGAATCCATTTTATGTCATTCCACTGCATTCGCTGACGTGTCTAAATTTCAGAAATGGGTTTATATACGTAGAACGTTGAAATCGATAAACACACATTTAATTTACATTCAAACAAAGGCACTGCCTCATGGCAGTACATAGAATTGGGGAATTTTGTTTGTCGTAGTTCGGACACATCAATGGTCTTTCAAGTCTCAGAGATGATCACTCGTCCAGAAGATTCGTACCAAGTTGAAGAATAAAAACCAAATTCATATCACTTGTTATTTTATTTCATTTCTTATGTGCTCAACATATTTAGGACATTAATATATCCATCATCAGGAGCTTGCGACTATTCTGTTGAATTACCACACTGGTCGTATTGTTCTTGGTTCGATGTGTGTTGGAGTTTCGGTGTAGTTGGGATGGAGTGGTAACCGTGTTGCAAGAACAATACGACCAATGTGGTAATTCAACAGGATAGTCGCAAGCTACTGATGATGGATATATTAATGTCCGAAACGTGTTGAGCACAAAGAAAGTGAAATAAAATAGCAAGTGACATCAAGTTGGTCTTTTTTTCTTCAACTATCACAATGATGCACGGTACAATAAACATAAGATTCTTACCAAGTTTGGTGTGTCTAAGTGTGATCGTGAAACCTCGATAATGAGGAAGTCTTGGCTCACTACGGGATGTTACACCATGGTGGTTGGAGAAAATATCTTAATTAAAAAGCACATTGCTGTGCGGTGTTTCTGCTCCTGACTTTCCGCTATTTACTGACTTCACCTCCTCTCTATACAATTTCCATTTTCTGCACCGCAAATTATTGGATTTTTCGCGCTTTTCACAACTTTCTCTACGAAATGGCATCCGTACCTTATTCGCAGGACTGGACAACATTCATTACACCAGACGCTCAAAAACGTCGTCTTTAATCCGGTCAATAGTATAAACAACCAACAAGATGCAACAATAACAATTTATTAGTAATTTTAATCAGCTCAAGATGTTTCGGGCGATAATTTCGCCCATCCTGCCTGCAGGTAGCATCGCCGGTGCTTTATACCACAAACTGTAAACACAGTCTAGTGCTCCTGAAGATGGGCGAAATTATCGCCCGAAACATCTTGAGCTGATTAAAATTAATAATATATTGTTAATGTTGCATCCAGTTGGTTGTTTATACTATAGTATCAGTGATGAACGGTCACACAAACATTAAATTCAAGCCACTCGCTGTACTTCTTTCCCTACTTTAGGCCCCTGTCATATATTCCACCGCACAAATTTCTTCGTCCCCTATAAATCTGCATTTAACTTACGGTGTGACAGGTATGACTAATGAAACACTGGTGCTGGCATGCGAAATTTGGTATGGATGATGGATTGGGAAAGATTTGCAAGTGAATGGTTGTGACCTCTTTAAATAACGGAAAGCATAAATCAGTGAAAATCGCGTTCGAATGGTGAGAACTCTTTGCGGGAAAAATGGAGCTCAAATCTCGCTCCGGAAACTTGGATTAGATATATGTACTATTTATTTATTCCTTCGATGCATCCGCACAGAATGTACCTGCATATGAAACATAACCTTTTCCTTCCTTATTATTGCTACCTAAATCACGTGCCTACCATGGAGAGGAATAATAGAGCAAACCAAAACTCACAAAGTGTTGTAGAGCTGAGAAAGAAGAAGAAATCACGTGCCTCGTCTTCTTCCGGGTTTAGCACTGTATCGAATTTCTGGTGGAGGCTAACAAAACATTTTAAAAACATATGAACTACTATCGATTACTACTCCACGGCCGATTAATTGCTATGGGGTCACTATCGATTATTATCGATTAAATTCAATTAATATCAATTATTATCATCACGCGAAAGTCCACAACCTCTTTTCTCCGTCCTTAAGAGCAAATCGGACGTTAATTTCACCGTCTGCGGTGCTGCCACCTGGTTGTACTATCTTTTATTCGACGTTGAAATTTTAACTTCCGTAACCCGATAAGCGTGTCACTTAGGTAAGAACATGAAAGCATACACAGGAGTTGCAATCCGAACTTTTGGAGACATGTTTGTTTACAGTTTACTTTACGTTCGGAAATCACCCTAAAATGCAATCCGAAAGTTTGAACTCCTATCTCTAATTCCTGATTAGTTATGCCTGTACAGACATCTAATTTTATTTATGTTAAGAATCACTAATCCAACGCTGTTTTGTAGTTTGCAATTCCTAGCATTCTTCAAAAAACTAAAATTAAAGTTTACTAGCACAGCCAAGCGCAATAAATCTGAGTTGAATAATTTGTTTTCGCACCGCGTCCTAGTTTTAGAGCGCTACAATCGAGTGTCGGTCTACCCCAGCATCGCACAAATTCCGAGTTTAATTTTGCGCGTTTCTGTCACAATTCTATTGAATTACCCCATATTCTAGCAACACAGCTAATGTACGTTCTGAGAAGGCTTATCCATCTACTAGCAAGGGCGCTATTAATTTGGATTTACCTGGAGGAATGGGTGTTCCAACATATCCCAAAAGGGCGCTGTCGTTTGGGCTTACCACGACAGATGGGGTTTACTCCAATTAGTATGGCAATATATGTGCGTGGCACTTACCGCCAAACACAACTATTTTATTGGTTAATTATTGTAAGGTTTACAACAACATGTTTCGGCCCTATTCCTGGGCCATCATCAGGTTGTATCACGACCTAGAGTAGCATGTAGTATAGCCTACTCTAGGTCGTGATACAACCTGATGATGGCCCAGGAATAGGGCCGAAACATGTTGTTGTAAACCTTACAATAATTAACCAATAAAATAGTTGTGTTTGACGG
>Ga0123352_10006903_pt1 | contig 17470 bp, 11 predicted proteins | sample TergutLab28metaG_FD_89700 | JGI IMG/M metagenome (GOLD analysis project Ga0123352, IMG submission 89700) | Labiotermes labralis P1 segment gut microbial communities from Petit-Saut dam, French Guiana - Lab288 P1 | ecosystem: Host-associated > Arthropoda: Insects > Digestive system > Gut ... | reverse complement strand
TACAGTCATGTCTGACCTTGTGCTGTACAGGCACTGTCTTGCCTTGTGCTGTATAGTCATGCCTGACCTTGTGTTGTACAGGCACTGTCTGTCCTTGTGCTGTACAGTCATGCCTGACCTTGTGTTGTACAGGCACTGTCTGACCATGTGCTGTACATTCATGTCTAACCTTGTGCTGTACAGGCACTGTCTGACCTTGTGCTGTACAGGCACTGTCTTGCCTTGTGCTGTACAGTCACTGTCATACCTTGTGCTGTACAAGGCACTGTCTGTCCTTGTGCTGTACAGTCATGACTGATCTTGTGTTGTACAGGCATTGTCTGTGCTTGTGCTGTAGAGTCATGTCTGAACTTGTGTTGTACAGGCACTTCTGACCTTGTGCTGTACAGTCACTGTCTGTCCTTGTGCTGTACAGTTATATCTGACCTTGTGTTGTACAGGCACTGTCTTGCCTTGTGCTGTACAAGGCACCGTCTGTACTTGTGCCGTACAGTCATGACTGACCTTGTGTTGTACAGGCATTGTCTGTCCTTGTGCTGTAGAATCATGTCTGAACTTGTGTTGTACAGGCACTTCTGACCTGGTGCTGTACAGTCACTGTCTGTCCTTGTGTTGTACAGGCACTGTCTGGCCTTGTGCTGTACAGGCACCGTCTGCCCTTGTGCTGTACAGTCATGTCTGACCTTGTGCTGTACAGGCACTGTCTGGCCTGGTGCTGTACAGACACTGTCTGGCCTTATGCTATACAGGCAGTATGACCTTGTGCTGTACAGGCACTGTCTGGCCTTGTGCTGTACAGGCATATCTGACCTTGTGCTGTACAGGCACTGTCTGGCCTTGTGTTGTACAGGCATATCTGACCTTGTGCTGTACAGGCACTGTCTGGCCTTGTGCTGCAAGAGCACTGTCTGGCCTGGTGCTGTGCAGACACTGTCTGGCCTTATGCTGCACAGACAGTATGACTTTGTGCTGTACAGGCACTGTCTTGCCTTGTGCTGTACGGGCACTGTCTGCCCTAGTGATGTACAGTCATGTCTGACCGTGTGCTGTACAGGCACTATCTGGCATTGTGCTGTACAGGCACTGTCTGGCCTTGTGCTGTACGGGCAATGTCTGCCCTAGTGATATACAGTCATGTCTGACCGTGTGCTGTACATTCACTGTCTGGTCTGGTGCTGTAGAGACACTGTCTGGCCTTATGCTGCACAGGCAGTGTGACCTTGTGCTGTACAGGCACTGTCTTGCCTTGTGCTGTACGGGCACTGTCTGCCCTAGTGATGTACAGGCACTGTCTGGCCTTATGCTGTACAGGCGTTTCTGACCTTGTGCTGTAGAGTCACTGTTTGGCCTTGTGTTTTACAGGCATATCTGACCTTGTGCTGTACAGGCTCTGTCTGGCCTTGTGCTGTACAGGCACTGGCCTTGAAGAGACGAATATTACCCGAATTGTATGTAAACATCCAGCTCGTGCCGCGCAGTAAAAACCTACCCTTTGATGCTGTATAGGGAAATAATCGCTATTTGTTCTCAGATCCACACAAAACACAAACTCTGTGTGGGCAGAACGTAAAGTTTGTGAGTGTTAAACGGACGGTACGTACAGTAACCACTGGGCTTTAAACGGTAAAGTCTTTTGTGTTGGACTGTCCATCGTCATCCGCCACGCCTCAGATATTAGCCCTTCTCTAGAGCTACACGCTTGCTTGGCTTCCATTTTTTGATCACCCGAAGAAGGAAATACAAAGTGATATCCGGGACGTTGTGATGTGTGTGTAGAAGAAAGCGAGGACAGTGGACCAAGTCGCACGGAGTATTTGCTAACTGCGGTATTTGGGCTACACTGCGGCACTCTAGCTGACTGTGGTACAGTGCAGTTGCGCTCCTGGTCTCCCTCTCTGTGTCCAATAGAAGAATCAATTCAGAAGCTAGTTGTCTTATGGGCAGTGGTGCCGTGCAGTCTGGTAGCTCGTACCCAACCTGTGTCTCAATATAGAAGAATGGATGTATGAATAGTGTTTGGTTTTCTACCCTGAAGTTGGGGGCAGCAGATTTTTCCAAAACGCCGGTAATGAGCCGGACGACGTAACATCAACAAGACAGATGCCATGCTGTTGTGTGTTGTGCGTTGTGCGTCTCTTCATATGCCTTGTTTTGAAGTGTTCCATTTGCTGTCTTGGCCATTCGAAGGCTCAGGCAAAGCGCTTCTCTATCCAGTGCTTGCATTGCTTGCATAGTTTTTCTGTAGTTTCCCAAGCTTCCGCCTTTCGTCCTTCTGGTACGAGCAGCACGTAGATGAAGATGGGTGTGGATCCTTGGCGGAATGACATTGACAGGCGAAAACCGCAACACCCTTAGAAATACCTGTTCCAGTGCCACAGTGTCCACCACAAATCCTGGAATCGAACTCGGGTCTGCGTGGCGAAAGGTCGGCTACTAACCGTCTGAGCCATGGTATTCCCAATACAACTAAGGCTGTTATGGTATATGTATATATATATATATATATAAAGTTCCAGTCCGTACCGCACAGTAAACACACTCCGTCTAGGTTATACAAACCAGCCAGTTAATGCTGTATAGTAAAATAATCGCTGTTTGTTCTCAGATCCACACAAAACACACAAATACACTGTGTGGGCAGAACGTAGACCTGCTGGATGTTAAACTGGCGGTACGTACAGTAACCACGTCGCTTTCAGTGCTACGAATTGTGCCTCATGAAGGCAGTCAGTACAGCATGACACGTTAATGGATGCCGTGTTGTATTGCTTGCTGTTCGGCGCTACTTTCTGACTGTCCCCCAGTCTGAGACTCGTGGCGACGATTGCGCACGGCGCCACGTTTAATTCCGATGTTACTCGGTTTTTCCATGGCAGTCTCGCTTCCTCCATTGCTGGTCACAGTGCGACTTCAGGCTGCTGTCCGCAGTTCAGAATCTGTAAAGGTAACGTTGTCTCTGTGCACGTCGTACAGGCACATGGGCAAAGTAGGAGTATCGCTCCACTTATTCCTAACCTCGATACTAGATGGAGGCGAATGGTCAGCCACACGCCGCGGCCGTTTTACCCCCAGAGTGGTCTGAACGTTCTGAATAGAGACGGACAGACAGACAGACAGATATTCTGCCTGTATCGAGAATATTCCAAATCCTGAAGATGGATATACTGAAACAGATCCTGATGAAATGTGATGGGCTGTTGTGAACATGGTCATGAACCTTCGGGTTACATGTAGTGCGGATAATTGTCTGACTACCTGACCACGTGAAGTTACTGCCTTGCAGCAGCGGACATTACCTCAGGCAACAGCACAGCTAGAGGCATACTGCAGTGTTATGCAGACAATGTCAGTTAGGTACAGATCGGATCCCACGTTAGTATGTCAATGAGTGTACTGCACTCCTGCGGAGGTTCTGATATACATGACTAGGAAATTCTGGAGATTTCCTGAATATTGCACATGTTGGTGCTGTGATAGCGTGCTGCCTGTCATTACATTACTGTGCTTCCTGTTCTTACACTTAATACAGTGAACTGCCGGAAGATGGCTCAGTACAGCCGAAACATGTAGCTCTGTGTGTGTGTGTGTTTAGTGTAGGAGGTTGCAGTTTAATGCCAAATTAACACAATAAGCATCCACAGCGAGCCGACTGTAGACGATCCAAAGTTTGGTTGAAGTCTGACTTCTTCTTAAGCATTCTGTGTCTTAGACTTGGTCAGATCGCGTGGAGCGTCGCAGACGTTTGGAAGATGTGAGGCTTGGTGTTTGGAGTGGCAGTTCGTGTAGAACGGTTGGATAAGGACACAGCAGAACACTGTAAGATAGATCTTCAGGCAGTAAGCATTTATTGTTTAAAGGGGGGGATAGCTCATTTGGTATAGTGACTAGGCTGAGCGACAGAGTATCCGGCGGTCTTTTGCCGGCCCCTCCCTCCAGAACATCCGGACCAGCTCGGGGGCCCGCCATTACAGTATTCAGTGACTACCGGGGGTAATGTGGCCGGAGCGTGAAGTTGGCCGCGTGTCTCCGTGTATTGGCGAGGTTAAGGATGAAAGGGGCTGTACGTCTGCCCCCACAATATGTCTGTCTGTCTGTCGTGTGCAGAGACAACTTTAATGCTTTTACCGTCTAGAAGTTAGTAAAAGATGGTTCTTTGGAGGAGAATGAAAAGTTAGGTTAAGACGAACATTAAGCGATAAATTGCTGCACGTAGAAGTGCTCAGCTGGTTAGAGGTGGAAGAAACTGTACCTTCTGAGTGACTGCGAAGTGTATGGCATGCAGGACAGCCATAATGAGTCCTGATAAAACTTCTGGCAGTGTTAGTTAACGGACGGTTCATGTTAGATCGATATATGTCGACTTAGAGCTGGTCTGTATGTGCACAGCAAATGGCGGCTCTCCGAATAGCCCTGGATCCTTATGTCCACAGATGGATTTTTTCTGTAATTTTGGATGGAAATATATGACGTCATCACTTTGACAACTATCGGTTGTCCACACGCGCGGCTGAGTAGCGGTGGGAAGTGACAAACTGCAGTTGTAGGGTCAAATAAGGACCTGGATCTGTGTAACAAGATAGCAACGGGATGCTTGCAGCAGTAATCGTTATGTTTTAACTGCCGAGTTTACGTCCACGTTCAGACGTTCGACAAATGTGTGTGTTGTGTTATCGGACTTTTTTTTATATAAACCCAGTCTTTTACTTATCAATAATGAAAAGTTTCGGTAATCTTCGCGTGTGTTCGAAAAGTTGGCTGCTTGTGCAGTATCCAAATCTTAAAATGTGGGCGTCACATAATAACACTGTGTTGAAATCGCAGTGTACCTTTTATTGTGTCCCTCAGTACTTCAGCTGTCACGTGCTATTCAGGCGGACGCGGGCTTTTTGTGCGAAGCAGCTGTGCCTTCTGGGCCACTCTAGATGCATGCTGGAGGCGCGTCGGTCCTCAGTTACTGTACGATATTAACCGGCACTTGGATTTGTCGACAAAGTTTGGTGCAGATTTCTAGTACAAATTTTCATGAAATTTCGTATAGAAAACTACACGAAATTTCATTAAATTTCATGTATGTAGACGGACAGACGCACAGATGGATGGAGGGATTTTAGAGGTGCCCCAGGCGCCCCCAAAACGACGTATCGACGAACTTACGGAACTGGAGCGGTCTATGGGAGGCCTTCTGCTACCGTCACGTTGTGCAAAGTGCGGTATATGGCGGAACTGCTTAGGACACGGGCATGGACTGAAAGGGAAAGCTATTTGTGCTGCAGGTGGAACAGTCGTAAAAAGTGAATGTTCCGCGAGCCAGAAGATAAACATGAGCGTATTAAGGCTGTATTGCAAAGTGCAGTGAGCCGGGCATGCCGTCAGAACGTTCCAACTAAGCTCCATCTCCTTGAGAAAGTAAATTACTAGTACTTATGACAGTGACGGCTGAACTGTCTGATACTGTCAGTGAAGGATGTTTTTGATGTGACTTTACCGTCAGTGAAGAATGAGTTGGATGCGATAACACTGTCACGATGGGGGCAAACGGTTGGACTTAAATTCAAACCGTCACCTTTCAGCACTTTAAACGTTAAACGTTCTGCAGTATGAACTGTCACTCACACTGCAGCATGAACTGTCACTCACACTGCAGCATGAACTGTCACTCACACTGCAGCATGAACTGTCATTCACACTGCAGTATGAACTGTCACTCACACTGCAGCATGAACTGTCACTCACACTGCAGTATGAACTGTCACTCACACTGCAGCATGAACTGTCACTCACACTGCAGTATAAAGAATCTCCTTTCTTTTACTGCAGTACAAACCGCCACCATTACTGCAGTATAAAACGCCACCATTACTGCAGTACAAACCGCCACCATTACTACAGTACAAACCGCCACCATTACTGCAGAATTAGTACCACGTACATGTCCCTTGGCACGCCATCTGTCACAGGATGCCCCGGTGGATGCACGCTGTCTATGCGATAAAGCAGTCGTGCTCAGGGACACGATAAAAGGACCTACTGCCATGTGCCACTGATGTGCATCTGTTGGCCTGCTGTAAACAGATTGCTTCATTCTGCTGAACACAATTCGTAGGTTTAATTGATAGGAGAATTTTAATACTAGCTCGAGTAATATGAGCCATATTAAGCCAGTCCGCGCCCATTCATCCAGTTCCTGTAAGACTGTTTGGTATTATTCTGCCATCCGTGCCCAGGTCTTCCTGGTGTTCTCCTTCTGTCGGGTTGCTCCACCAAACTCTGTCTGCATTTGCGTTCTCTCCCATACGTGCCACGTGCCCCACCCATCCCATCACCCTATGTTCAGTGAGCAGTACAGATCATGAAGCTGCTTTTTACGCAGTTTTCTCCAGTCTCCTGTTACTGCCTGTCTGTTTTTCAGCATCCAGTCTGGAACAACCTCTGCCGATGTTCCAACCGTCCTGTGTTAAATATTAAACCACAAACAGGCCTGCGAAAGCTGCGTTTTCACCTAGACGCCTCAGGGTACTGGAGCACCCCCCTGGCCAGACACGGCTGCATTTGGCCGGTTCAGAGTGACCTACTGAAATTGCCATTTGTTTTGAAAGCAAAACGGAGGGAGCCGCGAGAGCTCAGTCGTTATAGTGACAGGGCTACGGGACGCAATTTCCAGCAGGGTCAAGGGACCTCTCTCCGAAATGTCCAGACCGGCTCTGGGGTCCTCTGGTATTGCGGTGTCTTCCCCGGGGCGTGAACCTCCATCCAGTGTCGAGGTTAAGAATGAGTGGAATTGTGTTCAAACATGGTGTGCGCAGGAGCGGTCGGTCCCTGTCACCACTGCTTGGCGGAGGGTACCTGCAGTCGCGGACGGCCGACAGGGGGTGGCTGTGTGACTTGGACTTCGGCGAGGGAATAACAACTTACCTCAGAAATCAACAAGTTCCAAAAACGACACAATTTCATGACTGGCTGATCGAGTCATAGCCTGTGAAGAGGTCTGTTTGGTGCAGCCAGTCTCAGGCGTTTAACCAGCGGTTATGCTGCTGCTGTCAGTCCAGTCGGCAGTTGTTCGGCGTTCTGATAGCTGCTAGCGCTTTGCGAGCGGCCGGACACTTGCACGGTGTTGTATTGCGTGACTGATAGAAGACAAGAACCAACAGTATCCGGTTATTAACCCTTTAAAGACTAAAATTAACCTGAACTGCCTCTAAATACCCAGTCCGTACCGCGCAGTAAACACACTTCGTCTCGGTTATAAAAACCAGCCAGTTAATGGTGTATAGGGAAGTAATCGCTGTTTGTTCTCAGATCCACACAAAACACATAAATATACTGCGTGGGCAGAACGTAGAATTGCTGAATGTTAAACGTATGGTACATATAGTGACCACTGGGCTTCAGAGGGCAAAACAAGAAATTCGCGTGCTGTGTTTTGACCACAGACCAACTGGATCATTAAAGCGAAGAGTAACCAGCTAACCAGAAAGCGGGATTTTTTAATTTTTAGGTGGTGGCTGCTGCTGGCACCAGACCGGCCAGATCCCCTCTTTGCTCTGACATTTTGTGACACTGTCTCTAGAACTGAAGTGGGTTCGTGTTTGTTGCTGAAACAAATTCTATTCGTGTGGCTAATAAACCGAAGGAAACGTAGAAGAAAGCGGCCGTGGCCTGATAATTGGCTGGAGGGACCGCGGACAGTCGCGGTAAATACCAAATATAAGGTGATTTTTTCCTGCTTGACCAATAAGGACAGGCCCAACCCTCTGCTCGGTGCTGCGTGTTGCGGAGGTTTACCATTCAATGACGATCGCAGTGACAGTAGCCTTTACACAGCCTCATACAAACTCACCAGAACGTCGCGCGGTCAAGCAGGACAGATCACTTTTATATTGCATATCTGGACGGGATTAAGATTTGAGGGCGCGAGTCCAAAGTGTACCGCTGTGCTAAGCCATTCGATGTGCTTGCTGTTGTCATCTTTTGACGTTGATACAGTGGCGGTTTGCCGTCGCTGCTGTCAAGATCGTGTCCTGTCACTTTACACTGACACCTGTTTGGTTAGAAGCCTGCACTGAAATTGACGCACCGCTGCAAGTAACCAGGTAGAGCACAACTCGCACGCAGCACACACAACTGCCACCGTCCGCACACAGCCACCTGTGCCTCTGCCCGTCCTGCCTAGGCTACAGGGTGTGAGCACAACTGTAGCTGTGTGCAGCCGACACCCTCCGGGACGCTTTGTACGGTACACCTGGCTGCTTTTGTTTGATCGTGATACCCATGTATGATGAAGGGTACGATTCATGAAGCTTCTCGTTCTGCAGTTTCTCCATCCGGGTGCCACTTCCTGCGTCTTACCTCATGTTCTTCCCCAGTCTCCTGCTCTGTAATTCCCTCAGCCTGTGTTCTTACTGAAGACAACAGACTTTCCTTTGTACAACACTCCTACTGTTCCAGTTCATGTATTTTAACTCTTTAAAACCCACACAGTGTAGTTATGTATTTTGTGTGGGTGTGAGAACAAACAGCAATTATTTCCCTATACAGCATTAACTGACTGGTTTTTGTAACCGAGACGAAGTACGCGAGATGTGGAGTGCGATCACACTGACAGGCACACATTTGACAAGTGTAACCCAGTAGGAACGTTTGCCAGTAAACCAGTCTTGGAAACACTGCATTTCATTTCCTTGCAGTGTGCAGCTGTTGGTGCACCTGTCCAGTACGCGGCTGGAGACACTGAACATTAAAGGTGTCCTGGTTAACAAGATCTGCAGGTCGCAGTTTGTTCGCTGCTGTTCTGGTTGGTAAAACAATTGTCTATGACCATCGGAATCAGCAGAATCAGCTAGTACAGCGCTGATGAAGTCACTATCAGCAAAACCTACTGAATTAACTGCCCTTATTAATAAAGTCGCTGAAATCGATAGTCATCATAGCAGCGTATTACTACGGTAACGTAATGGTGTGAATAGAGCTTGTGAACGTCCCTGCAAGCCGTGCAGTTCGCGTTGAGACAGAGATAGAATATAAACTGGCCAGACAAGGTCGCGCTGAGGTGACTGCAGGAGCAGCTTTATATCTGGATGACGTAACGGCGTAATTGCTTTTATTTCACTGTGGAACTGCAGCAGCGTGAATCGCCGCTAGACGTACAGCACTGAAACAAGGCAACGGAACGGACATTACGTACAGTTGTACACACAAGCGTAAGAAGTGATTGATTTGACCTTCTAGAACCGCTTGGAGACTGAATTTAACCAGAACTGCCTCTAAACACCCAGTCCGTACCGCACAGTAAACACACTCCGTCTCAGTTATAAAAACCAGCCAGTTAATGTTGTATAGTGAAATAATCGCTGTTTGTTCTCAGATCCACACAAAACACACAAACACACTGTGTGGGCAGAACGTAGAATTGCTGGATGCTAAACTGGCGGTACATATAGTGACCACTGGCGGTACATATAGTGACCACTATGTGGTACATATAGTGACCACTGTGCGGTACCTATAGTGACCACTGGCGGTACATATAGTGACCACTGGCGGTACGTAAAGTGATCACTGGGCTGCAGACAGCTCGTTAGATACCAAACGTACTTGTCCGTTCGACATGTGAGAGACCGTCTGAACTCGGCACAAAATTGTGGCTGACAGTAATTATACGTGCTGTAATTATGTAGCCTGGTCCCCAGTGTCTAGCGAGCCGAGGACGTTAGTCTCCCCCATCTGATCGACAGACTGCTGGCGGTTTAGTGGGGGCAGGGGGACGAGATGATTCCCTCTCACTCCTTCAGTCTAGACGGTCTCGCAGACATCGCGGCCGTGTTTGTTTATCTGAAGGCGGAGTGCAGCTTGGCGTCTGCATCTGCGTCGTCACACGTGGGTGATAGTGTTATCTGAACAAACAGGCTGGGGCTACAGGACACGTTGTAATTAAACTCACAAAGTGCCTTTCGAAATTAAGCACTAAGTCTTTGATAGTGTATTAACACGATCATTCTGTAAACACGTCTGATACCGTAACAGTGCTGGGTGCTGCTGTGACATATTAATTATGACTTGCGAGGGACGTAATTTGCTCAGTTGTCATTCGTCCATTGGTAGTTAACCGCCAACATGAATCCAATCCACTTCCCCTCAGCTGCGTTGAGAAATGGCTCCACCCAAGCAGTGCCAACATAACTATAATTCGCTACATTCAAGTGGCCAGAGAGTGGTACACTAGCGAGCGATGAACCGCCTGCGGATGGTAGCTAGGCTACCTACCTAACACAATGTCAGTCCTGAAACTCATAAATTGGCGTGCAGGCTGTGTTTGCAGGTAATGTGCAATGAGTAGCCGGGGTCTGTAATGATTAAAATTTTGCGACACTGGGCGATGGCATTTGTACTTCTCACTAAATATTATTCCGGTGGTAAAATAAAGTAGAATGAGATGGGTGGGGCATGTGGCACGTATGGGGCGTAAGACAAATGCATACAGGGTGTCGGTGTGCAGACGTGAAGGAGAGAGCCCACGTGAAAGGCCCAGGATAATGTTAAGACTGATTTTAAAGAAATGGGATTTTGTGATTTGAACTGGATTAAGTTAGCTGATGACAGGAGAAGGTGGCGGGCTGTTTTGAACGTGCTAATTAATTTTTCGCTTCCATAAAATGAGGGGAACTTATTTAGTAGCTAAGAACGTGAGGCACTGTGCTGCGTCAAGTTGTATAGGGAGTGGCTGCTTTATGATGCGAGCATTTCTTTCGGCGCTGTTCGATTGTCTGGATTGTTAAAACCACCCGCGTAATTATCACACGGAAAACACTGTTCAGTGCTGTTGCGGGAAATGAGCTTGAGATTCTGGACATTCGCTGCGGTCACTGGCTGTCTGATCATTCTGCAGTCTGTCTTACGACAGGTCCATAGCCTCTGCCAAAGCGAGTTCTCCACAGAGTGCGGTATAGTGCTGCTTCTTCCAATATCCATGGTGCTCTCTTTTCCTGAAGGTCATCCAATAGCTGCTTACATCTTCTTCCTCATCTGTCCTTCCCTCTATCCTTTCCTTCCATAACTTGTTTTAGAAGGCAGTTCCCACACAAGATGTGACCAATCCAGTGATCCTTCCTTATTTTTATTGTATGCAGAATGTACCGCTGCTCCTTGACTGACTGTAACTCTTCCACATTTCTCACACGATCGGTTCAACTGATCTTCTCCATCATTCTCCAGCACCACATTTCAGAACTTACCAGGTCTATCTGATGCACTTTCTGCAGTGTCCAGTTCCAGCACCACACAAAGCTATGCTCCAAATGTAGCACTTTACATGTTTCTTCCTTAAATTGCAGTCCAGTTTGCTGGTGAAAAGAGCCTTCTTGTTGAATGCTGCTTTTTCCATGGCAATCCCGGACTTAATTTCACGTGTGTATCTTGCATCGTCTGTTAAAATGCTACCCGAACAGCTGAAATATTCCACATTCTCCGGCAGTTTTTCATCCGTCACAATCTGTACTGCGGACGGTTGGTTGCCTTCAGGTTCTCATTACCTTGGTTTTTTTCTACATTCATTTCCATTCTATAGCGTGTTCCAATTTCAGTTACTCTGTCAGCAGCACTGCTTCTTCGTTCCTCAGTGGCACAAGATCGTCTGCATGTTTCACAGTGCCAATTACTTGTTCTCCTATTCTGAAGTCTCCAGAGTCTTCAAATTCGTTGTAAGGTATTCACTGTACAAGTTAAACATAATCGGCGACAAAAACAGTATTCTTGTCAAACTCATCTTCCACTATTCACCCTTTTTGTCTGTCCTTGGTCCAGTTTTAGTTTAACTCTCTAATCCATGTACAGTTTGCTGATCAATCTTCTTTCGCGGCGCCGATATCGGTTCCCTTTAGGATCGGCATTGATTCCGTCCACTTTACACGGTCAGATGCCTTCTGCCGTTCTGTGAAGCATACCCATAGTTCTTCATCTGTGTCCAAAGTTCGTCCTGGTGTTATTCTCAGCATCCGTGTTGCGCCTGCAGTTCTTTTTCCTTTTCTTAATCCAAACCGATCTCCAAGCACGTCCTCGAGTTTCCTTTCAGTTATTCTTCTAAGTATCCTCGCTGCTATCTCTGCTGATTGTGGAATGGTCGCTGTAGCTGTTGGCTTCTTCTGTAAGACATTCATTGAAAGTTCAGTGACATCGCGGGGCCATTCTCCAGTGTACTGTACGTTGCTGATCATCTGTGTCACCTTTAACACCAGTTGCAGTACATGTCACCTTTGACACCAGCTGCAGTACATCGTCATCTCCTGTAGCCTTCTGATCCCTCATCACGTTGATAGCTTTTTCCACTTCACATCGCAAAATATAATGGTCTTTCTTGTCTGCTTCTACTTCCTCGTCAGGTTAAAGTATTCTGGTCGATTAGTTCGATCGTACAGATCGATAATACATTTCTCCCCAAATTATCAGTACTGAGCTATCCTTGTATTCCGTTTAGTCTTCAGTGCCACTGTTCTGAACTCCAGGGGTTTCCTTCGAACCTAATTCCTTCGTCTTCATGTGCATGCAATCATGACATCCCGAACTGTACTTTGGAACGCGACGCTCTTTAGTCTGTATTAGTGATTTTACTGTTGTGTGTAGTTGTGAAGATGTTCAAGTTGGTTTTGTTGGCCAGAAGTGTGTGGATGGAATTTTGTTTGTATTATTGTAGATTTCGAAGGATTGTACAAAAATCAGTTCACACATCTGCATTCTACGACAGTAATTCCTATATCCAGTATATATTCAAGATAATAAACACGAATCTACCCTACACAATCATAGTAAAGTAGTGTAGTGCACCGTTATTGATATAACCTGTAACCGACTCGACACATCTGCAGTGCCTCCCACACAGCATTGATTGCTGTAACATTACCTTACTCATTGTCACATTTTATGTACAAATGCGGTCTCATTTCTTTTTACAGTACGTCGTTTTGCTAATGTGCTCGCACGTATTGTGTACACTCGTGTTAACTGAAGATGGCCAAGTTGGCTGAAACATGTAAAACAGGGAATCTGAAAAAATAAAAATTTTTGTTGTAACTGACGATACATTTCTGTACAATTTACCGCTGCATTACGCAATTCATGTGGGCCCGGTAGCTCAGTCGCTATAGCGACTGAGCTACCGGGCTGAACGGTCCGGGATCGAATCCCGGTGGGGACGAGATTTTCCGCCCGTCCGGACCGGCCCTGGGGCCCAACCAGCCTCCTGTAAAATGGGTACCGGGTCTTTCCCGGGAGGAAAGTGCGGTCGGGGCGTGGTACTGACCACTCACCCCCTTCTAGTGCCGCGGTCATGGAAGAGTACAGCTGTGCCTCTACCCACCCTCAGGGCCACACCGGGCCTGTAACGGGATCACTTTAATTTTTTTATTACGTCATTCCTATTACAGCGTTATTTAGTTCTGTACTTACTGTCTACGCAGTACAGTGCGATGCGGTACGAACTGTACATCTTGAGTTCTAATTCAAATGCTGAATATTTCAGCTGTTTATCGTCAACATTCACAGTGATTACTTCACGTACCACCAGTTTAACACTCAACAACTCCACGTTCTGCCCACGCAGTGTATTTATGTGTTTTGTGTGGATCTGAGAACAAACACCGATTATTTCCCTATACAGCATTAACTAATTGGTTTTCATAACTGAGAGGAAGTGTTTACTGCGCGGTACGGACTGGACCTTAACTGTAATTCATGTTACTTTAGTCTTCACAAAACGCCCGTTCCCAGCAGTACCAAATTCCGTCGTGCTGCTGCCCCCAACACAAACTCTGCCCACATGCTCACCTTCATCCCAACAGTCCGCTGCTCGTCGTGTTACCTTCTGCACTTGCCAACCGTTTACCCTACTTGCAGACTACCTTTACCAGAGGGACGAGCGATCGCTGTCTGGAAACGTACAGATCAGTGAATTTTCTGTTTCCTCAATCATGATTATGGTGATGATGATAATGACGATGATAATAATAATAATAATAATAACTGTTCTCAGATCCACACACAGACACACTGTGTGGGCGAACGTAGAATTTGTGAATGCTAAACTGGCGGTACATATAGTGACCACTGTGCGGTACGTATAGTGACCACTGGGCTGTAGGGGGTTCGTGTCGGTTTGTAAAGAACAGGGTCCATTGATGGCTCCAGCAGACAGTCGCCGGTCTCACATCGCGGAGGTCTGAGTTCATTCCCAGGACAGTCCATGGGCGGTTTGTGGTAGACGGAGTGGCAGTCGGACGTATTGTCCTCCGAGTACTTGGGGTTTGTCCTGTCAGTGCTCCGTACTGATATTCCGTTTATCTCACCGACGCCATGCAACCTTGGCAATTGACATCGTCGTCAAATAACGTAGATAATAACCGCTTCTGATAAAGTATTCGCGGCGGACGGAATTTTCCTTCGGGATCCGCAGGCTGAGTCACTGGCCAGCGGTGCAGCCAGGGGCAAATGTATTAAAAGTGGCGTCGGTTGTCTGTGTGACAACGCGCGTCTCTTTCTTCCGTGACCAAACGCACATCACACGTAAGACGCAATAAAACTGCGTGTAACCAGATTTGTAAGTGCGTAACAGGGAAGTGGGCTCTGTGATGTGGACAGGAAACGATTAAATGATAGTATTTAGCGTTTCGATTAGAATTCATTGTGGGAGGATAATATCGTACTTTTGCATATACTGACAGCGTTACTGAAATGCGTGGCACGGCTGATTGAAATGAACTGGCACAGCGTATTCTATAAAAGTTAGTCCGTGGAATGATAAGAGTGGTGAAGCAGTGAGTGAGTGAACAGTGCAAGTAGTGCAGGTATGTGCAAGTGCCTTTGTGTGTGTGAACACCATCACTTAATTATTACTTACTTACTTACTTACTTCCTTAACTTATTCCATGGAGCAGAGACCTTGAGAAGCTGACCGGTTCGCAGCTAGTCAAGAAATTCCCCGCTTTTATGGAACCCGAAGGTTCATTACCGCATTCACAAGTGCCCGCCATCTGTCCCTATCCTAAGTCAGATCAATCCAGTCCATGCCCTCACCCCACTTCCTGAATATCTTTCTTAATATTATGCTCCCATCTACGCCTAGGTCTTCCGAATTGTATCTTTCCTTCAGGTTTCCTCACCAAAACCCTGTAGACACCTCTTCTCTCCCCCATACATGCTACGTGCGCCGCCTATCTCATTCTTGTACATTTGTTCACCCGAACAATATTGGGTGAGGAGTACAGATCATTAAGTTCCTCATTATGTATTTTTCTCCGCTCCCCTGTTACCTCGTCCCTTTAGGCCAGATATTCTCCTTAGCACACTATTCTCGAACATCCTCAGCCTACGTTCCTCCCTCAATGCGAGCGACCATGTTTCACACACATACAAAAGGAACACAACCACTAAAAACAATTATTACTTGTGACGACAAAATATTTTGAAAGTGGGTTCTGTTTCCTTCTTTCGGTATTGTCTGTAGCAGTCGTGTGGATAGTACCACTGAAACAGAGGGAATGACTTCCTTCTGTATTGAAAAAGAGGGACAATCTGCATTTCTTTCCCACACCCCACCCGACAGTATTGCTTTGTGCTCTATACATTTTGTATAGCTCATTTGCTGCAAGGCTAAGTCTGCGGTGAGTCTGCAAGTACAGCGGCCATAGTAACAGCTAACCTGCTTGTCGCCTGTGTAACAGGCGAGAGAGAGAGAGACAGTACAGTGTAGCGGAAAGTACGACTGGTGTAGCGGGAAATGGCACAGCGCTGAAAGATTTCATTTTTTTCAGGCGGTCTTCTGGACCAGTGCGCCGTCTGGTCGGGTGATTGCTTCCAGACGTTTCGAAGGCAAGTCCCGCCGTCGTCTTCAGGGTTGTTTGTCCGTCAGGTGACTCATAAGACTGGAGACGAAGGCAGTGTCCGTTTCTCCGAAACATTGAGAAGAAATTACCCAACCGCACGGCGCAAAGACCCAGAAGACCCGATTTCTCAACCATCCGGCGGTGCGAACCTCAAATCACAGTTTTCGAGTTGTTAAGAATGTATTTCTTTCTGGTTACTTTGTGTGTTTCATTTATCGGGTTTTGCTGATGAAGGATTGATTTTGTGTGAACGAAAGAAACAGTGAAAATTTGCGTAATGTTTGGAGGCAGAACAGACTGCTGTTGTGCCGGCCATTCTCAACGCGTCCCTCAGACGTCAAAGAATGTAATTTTTCAACATCCACAATTGATTATTAATATGTTAACATTGTTTCAGTCTTGTTAAACATAATTTTACAAACTTAAAAAAAACTGTATTCCCAAGGCTACCCACGTCAGTTATGTGTTTGTATATACCATTAGGTAAGGTTTTGACATCTGGAACCACGCAGCTGTGCATATTTCCGTTTTATTCTTTCAGACAGCCGGATGGTGGCTGCACTGTGTAGCCAAAACATGTAGCTGTGGTGTGCAGGACAGTGTTTGGACTGGAATTGCTGTATTGTACTGAGGACGCAGCGGGAAGCAATTGCTTAGTAATTCTGCAGTGTGGTTGTTGAAGATGTTTTGTCAGTCAATAGAAGGGGGGAATTTAATTTTTTAATGACCACAGTGTATATATTACATAAGAATTTTAGATATGTCTGTTATGCTGATATGGCTGTGTGTGGTCACATTTACACTGCTGATCTCGCTGTTTCCTCACCAGAACTTCGTAATCCTTTCTCCCCCCCAACGCGCCGTATGCCATACTCGTTCAGCTTTGCTTATAATATTAATATCCGTGACCAACCGCACGGCATGTTTACTGTGATACACACCGTGGGACAGCCCAGTGTTGCAAACGGATCCTGCATCTGTTGTCAGTAGACACGGCGGGTCATGTGACGACATTTCCGTGTCTGCAACACGTTGAACTGTGACGTCATTACAAGCAGCAGGTATAATCGACTTGTGCAATGTGCGCACTGTTTGCCAGCCCCTGACCTGCTGCAGTCCTGCCGAACGGCGCTCTAACCGTGTCCAACGATATCTGACAGAAATGCATCGTGCGCAACTTCGAGACGGACCAGAAAGTTGTGTGGAGCATGGAGACCATGTAGAGGTCTATGCTGTGCATGAACAGCACTGACTGTTCTACGACAATTTCTTTTGTCTATTTACTCTGGAATGATATGGGATGTGGGGTGGGTAATGTGGCTAACAGTAAGAGATTTTTAATTCACAGCAAGACTTAGAATAATGGTTTGTGCAGGGCTTACGAATTCATGTAGAGGGGTCTGTTTAAACAGCTACATAACTTTTCTCTACCCTGTTAATACGCGTACATGTTCTTAATATTCGCAGTCACTGTAAAGAACCTGGAAAATGTTCAAACAAATTCAGCTGTAGACTGCATTAACACAAGGTATAAGCACCATCTGTACCGACCGGCTGCTAGCCATTCATGTCTGCAGAAATGACATCATAATTTGTGGCAGTTC
>Ga0123352_10006902_pt1 | contig 17470 bp, 12 predicted proteins | sample TergutLab28metaG_FD_89700 | JGI IMG/M metagenome (GOLD analysis project Ga0123352, IMG submission 89700) | Labiotermes labralis P1 segment gut microbial communities from Petit-Saut dam, French Guiana - Lab288 P1 | ecosystem: Host-associated > Arthropoda: Insects > Digestive system > Gut ... | reverse complement strand
TACAAAGAAGTGGTGATTATGTGGAAAAATAAAGAAAGGTCTGTAGATTAAGGTGGTGTATTTGGTTTGTCAATAATAAAGCATGTTACTTTACAAAAAATTGTTGCTCATGACTTTCGGTACGACCCTCGTAAAATCTTCTCAGATGACCAGCTGCATCATTTCAGAATTCAGCTCCATTGTTTCAAAGACCTGCTCCATTCTCAAGATCGGGGAATGATGGGAATACACAGGCAAATAACAAATATATTTTCTATCCCTCACTCATTCTTGAACAATCTTTGTGTTTCCATATGTCATCACAGGCATTCTCAATAATATAATTATAAATACTATTACACATCTTTTACACATTTTTGTGTATTGTATATCACCACATCTTTCATAGATATTTTCACCATGCGGATCTGGTAGCTGGACATCTCTTTCTGTCCCCATCTTAACAGACTGCCACCTCCTGAGTTCTTTCCCATGTACTTTTTGCCTTCTGTGTGACATATTGCCTAATTTCTTGTTCTCATCTTTATTTTGTTTTCCTTGTAAGACATTTTGTTCTTAATCTGATGTTCAAATAATTCTTCAGCTGTTGTCTGTGTTCATACTTAAAATGTGTCAGTTCATTCCCATTCTGTTATGTATTCATTTATCTTTCACAGTACTTATCTTTTAGGTCTTTCTATTTTTTTTTAATTTCTTATGCTGTTTTATTTTTCTTTCCATACTTCTTACACACTGATATCATGCTGTAATAATTAGCTCCATAATGTAGTTATTCTCCTAATATTTCCACATTATGGTACTTAGAATCTTAAAATTATAGACAAAATTTGATAATTTTTTAAATTTTTCATAGCTTTTTCCATTTGATTAAATTTATAAATAACCAGTACATCTCCACACTCTTCATTTAATGTATAATTAACATACTATTTTTCTCATATGTTCAGAATAGTCAGTATTTATAGGTCAAGAATTGTTGCTTGCTAACCCTTTGATTTAGAGGCATCCAGGTATTTTCAGTAGTGCACCATGTGATCAGAAATCAATATGTGTGTGTGTGGACCACTTGAATTTTTTAATTACAGTAGTAATGATTATAATGGTTAGGGTTTAAATATTTGGATTCTTTTAGCAGTAATTTAGGCCTTAATTCATTGACACCTAGCAGCAGTCAGTTACACAATGATAACAGTGGGCTGGTGGTGCAACCCCCCCCCCCCACCCACCCCACACACACACATACACATGCTAAAATCTAAGTGGGCCTTACTTGACCTGCAGACTACATGTTGGGTTCCCCAGTTTTAAATGTTGACCAGAAAGCTTTGTTCATATGCTAACCTATGACAAAACATAATTTAATGTGGGCTGTGAAAAGGTTTCCTTGCATACTGTTTACAAAGTAAGGAAGACTGTCACGCAGCAGCATGTGCAGAATGGCTTTGAATCTTTATTTTACAGCAAATCAAGAACATTTAATCGACAATGTATGGAAGAACAAAGTAACAAGACAGGCAGAGTGCTGTTAGAAGTGCAGCAGCAAGCACTGGTACATGGCAACAAGGTGCAACTTGAGGAAATGAAGCAGCGTCTCAGTGCATCACAAACTTGGACCCAGAAAGATACTGATAAAGCTCAGGAAATGTCCATTGGGGATGTCCAGAACACATCACATGCTTCAGATACTTCAGAGCCACATGTTATTGTGGTTCTGGATACAGAAACTCGGGAATTTTTGGAAATGAGAAAATGGGCTCAACCAACCCTGGAATTTCTAGGACAGATTCCTCATAGTTTAGAAAGGGATAGTAAAGATACAACAGCAGAATCAAAGCTCAGTATGATAACATCACCCAATGCATTAGCAGAGAAAGGCACAGATATACAAAACTTGGTATAATTTGTCCCTTCACATAAGCTGTCCAGAATGACATTCTGTTATACCATTGTACTATATGTGGAGAGACCATAGTTTGAAACAGTGACACAGAATGGTCATGGTATATGAGGTGTGAGCCAAAATTTTCCAGACTTGCCCCATGGAGAACCAACCAGTTGTAATGTAGCTCTCCACCGCTCATTACCACTGAGTCATTTCATTGTGAACTAGTGTCATGAGTGTCACTGTAACAGAATGTTGCATTTCTGTGCAGTTGACATTTGAGTGTGTAATGAGTGCGTTCTGTGGTCATTGTAGTGCGGTGTAGTCATAACCTTCAACAAACAGAGAATTTGCATCATGTATTTTTTAACCTTGATGAAATATATTCTGAGACTTATGAAATGCTTAGAAAAGCCTTTGTCATGAAAACTTTAGTACAACACAATCCATTGGATTGTATTCATGGATCATAAGTGACCAAATGTCAGTGGAGGTTATTGAATGTTCAGGTTGTTTGGTGTAAAGTTGGATCGAGAAATACGTGGAAAGTGTCTATGACTGCCTCCATGAGGATTGTTAGCATGCAGTTAACAATGCTTTTAACATTCTAGGCCTATTATGCAGTACATGCTGATGCATTTGAACCAAAGATTTAAACATAGAGGCAGATTGCAACAGACTTTGTGCCCTGTCTGCTGAATGAGGACCTGTAGCAAAACTGACTTTCTACATGCAGGGACTTGCAAGATCAGGTCAGATAGAAGAGGAACTTCCTTTCTAAGGTCTTCCTGTCCCAAAAAATGAAAGTGCACTTAAAAAGATGAAGATTCAATGATACTGCAGAGATTCAAACTGAATTGTGGGCTGTGCTGGACAGCACCATGAAACAGAAATTCCCAGACATATTTCCAGCAGCTCTGGTCCTGGTTTATGAACTTTGAAGGCAACAATCCTGACCTGAAAATAGGGTAAGCCTAAAAGTGTTGTATTGCCATTACAGAAAGTTTTGGCTCACATCTTTTCTGTAGGTCACTTAATTGTGATCATTAAGTAAAGTCACAAAAAATCTGATTACAAACCCCATCCACAAAATTAATAGTAGTGACACCAGAAGTGTGTACTAATTTTGTACCTGATTGCTTGCTCACTGATGTAAAAAAATCTTCAGATATGTTTAGAAGTAGATGTTTTGTGATTCAGAACTGTGGACTTCTTTATGTGCTCTGATATTAGAAAGTTTATACAATAAAAATATTTTTTGTCTTCATTTACTCTTGGTATAAATATAATCAGTTATATTGCTGACACCACTTGCAATTTTGCATTAAAATCTTGATTGATGTATTTTTACCTTTAACATGTTAAAAAATGTATATATGTATGTATTTATGTATGTACAGAGTGAAGTGAAATTGCACACAAGGTCACTATAAATGTGGTTCCTTGTTTTAAAAAAGTCAAATACATTGTATGTCATGAGTTTTTTAGGTACATGTCAATGTCAGATATGCAGATTATCAAATGATCAAACAATGGGCACATTCTAGTTACAGTAAGATATGTTGTGTTCAACCACTGCTGTATGTTATCCGCATCAGGTGCTGAATCTTCATGGTGCTGAAACCACACCCTTTGCTTCACAGCTAGTGACACATTCCAAGCAACTCTCATAGCATAGTTTCCAGAAAATTACACTTTCATTGAACAGTCAATGTGTCAGCAGATAAGGGCTCATGACAATGTCTCTGATGATACCACCACAAACATTCCTGTTGAAGCAGACTTGATATCCACATTTGTGGGTAGCATGAGGATCATTCCACTTCCAGAGATACCTCTTGTATTTGAAGGTACCCCCACGTGTAAAACATACCTTGTATGCCCACAGTTTGTTGTGTAAAAGGAGCTTATGTAGGGTATGTTGAGGTTATGTCCATTTACACTATTGCATCTGTAGAGGATGATTTTCTGGAAACAGATGTATGCTCCACCAGTGGATGAAAGTGATCATCATGAGCACATTGTGGATCATTTTGTTTGGGATAGTCCCAATTCTCATATATGGTATGAGATTCTACATAACTCTTCTTCCACAGCTGCAACTATGGCATCTTCATTGGTTGGTGTCCATAGTCCATTGATGATCTGTGTAGACAAATACCATATGTGTTACACTTTATGTCTCATGGAGATGCTGTTGTAATCATCAAAACATATTGGTATCTGGTTGTCATTGACCAGAATAGCATATTGCATATACTCCAGTACCAGCTCAACTACTACACACACCGAGGGTGTTATATTGTCTGTTGGGTATGTATGCAATACTCCAGTTGCAACTGACCCATTCTCTGCATATTGTCTTGAATATGTCTAACAATGTGCTTTACCATCTGAGAAGTGTATTACTTCATTTGATGGTGACATGCACCTCAAAAACTAAGCATCTCAGGATATGTATAGCATAACGTTTTCCAGTTATTTTGACAGGGTATCAGTATGGAGAGCTTGTGCCCGAATTTCTTGTCATCCTGTATACTGTAAAGTATGTAAATATAATCACTTAGTTATTTTTAGATCAATTATGCCCATGTTATAATTTATTATAAATTATTAAAATAATTTGTAATATGTATAAAGGAGTCATTTCCAACCTAAAGGAATAGCAGCCATTTCATTAGCAGAAGGTGTTAAAAGTGTCACCTCCCTTATACTAATGTACAGTGTATATTCTTTTTCGTACTTTATGTAAAATAGCCATGTAAAAACACAGGGAATCAAATTTATTATTTTCTAAAAAAAAAAAGCAGTACTTACATCCTGAATAAAAATAACAAGCATTGTTTCTTGCAAATTAAGATTTTTATTGTTTCTGCATTGTACATGAACCCAAGAGAATCGTTTTTGTAATGTGTAACATAGCCCTCAGAAAAAAAAAAGGATAAGAACAAATTCGTAACCGTACACTTTGGTCCGTTGTGAGGAGTATGGAGGTAGTGTGTGAGAATAAGAGTTTTACAGTGGCCGGCATCCTGTGTCCGAGTGAAGTTGGGACACTCGGACCGCGAAGGTCAGTAAAGTGAGATAAGCAAGGTAATTATGCTAACCATGTGACAGAAATGTATAATAATAGTGTGCCAAGTTCATACATGTGATCCTTGTGAGGATCAAAGAAGGAGTGTGGGAGTGAAAGATTATGGTAGCTGGCACCCTATGTCAAAGAGAACTGGGGACATTGGGGTGGTGAAGATCCGAAAAGGGAGAAAAACAAGTCGAGTGTGCCTGCCTTTGGGGTAGAGAGATGGAGGCAAGGGCAGGCACTTGGAACCTGGCGGTATTAGGGACTAGATGGCATGTTGGAGTTGTTTGCTAAATATATTTACTACTGAATATTAAACTATTGAAGTGTTGTCACTTTTGTTGAGAGTGTTCAACCCAACAATATAAGTTAATGTACAATCATTACTGACCTGTACCACCCTATACCTACCACGTATATTCCCTGAGATAAGACATGTTCACCGCTGGACAGACTAGCTGAGTGAACAGTTAAAAAGTGTCAATTGAAAAAGAAACCCTATATTAATAAACTCAAGTATTTTTGCTCATGGCTTGTGATGGAATGGTTAACTCAGAAAGTTTATGAAGACTGTGATTTTGAAGGAGGTGTTGGTGTGTATTTTGGCATACAGGTACAAATATTATATTGGAGCCTGTTGTCTGTCTCAACATAGTAGTAGTGGATGCAGCAGATTCCTCCAATACATTGGTATCTGTCTGCCAGACTACATGGTGTCTCATGCCAATAATCACCACGAAGGGAACTGCATATGAAGAAACTCCCGATGCTGTTAATGAGCCCTCTCTGTAAGCAGCCACATTGAAGTCAACAATGAAAATGAAATTGTAATATTAAATTTGATATTAAGGCAGCAGACTAGCAGGCTTTTAGGATTTTGAAGTCAGTTTTTTTTATTCTATTAATTTTTCCATAAATCCCAACGAAATACATTTCATATGGATGTGGAAATAGTCACAATGTAATAAGTACAAGATCAGCACACATAAATACAAGCATTGTCAAATAAATAAGCACATACAGATTTTTAAAACAACATCAACGATCATTAGTTACAATTTATGTATCACAACAAACTCAACAATGCAAACAGTATTCAGTACAATATAATTACAATGAGTCGTATTAGTTTCTTCCAATTTTTGTAAGTGGTAAAATTTATTAAAACCATGTATGTATATTGATCATGTATATAAGTCCAGTTAAGAAATTCTTCCATTGTATAAAAGGAACCATGTAAAAGAAATGTTTTTAGAGATTTTTTAAAATAATTTATCTCACCAGACAGTTCCCTGATTTTTAAAGGCAAACAGTTATATACCTTGATACCTACATAATAGACCCCTTTCTGGGATTTGGTTAGCCTTAGAGGTTGGATTTGTACCGAGTGTTAATTGAATCAATATCTGAATTTATGGTAAAATCATCTATATTTTTTGCTACATACACTGCAAGGGATAATATATATTGGGATTGAAGAGGAAGTATTTTCAGCTCTTTAAATAAGCTGTGACATGAGGTCCTACTTTGAGAATTTGTAATAATTCTAATAGCCCCCTTTTGTAGTTTAAATACTTCATTACTGGCCGTTGAGTTACCCCAAAAAATTATACCATATGTAATAATTGAATGGATGTATGAAAAGTAAATCATTTTCAAGTTACGCAGTGTTAAAATTGGGTTCAAAGTTCTAAGTATATAGCAAGCCGATTTCAATTTAGCACATATTTTGTCAATGTGAAGTTGCTTGGATAGTGTCTTATCTAAAATAAGACTGAGGAAGCTTGTGCTTTGTGAGTTTTCAATATGATTATGCTCATGGCCAATGTAAGTCGAAATCCCCAATTTGTTTTTTGTAGAAAATTGGATGAATTTAGTTTTATTGAAATTCAATTTTAATAAATTCAATTGAAACCATTTATTTATTTTCACAATTATTTCATTGAATAAAATTGAATCATGACGCATACAAATAATGTTTGTATCATCTGCGAATAGTGTAGAAGACGAAATTTGTTGAAGTGTTCTAAAACCAACTAAATGCACTTATGATATATACAGTATTAGAGTATAATATTGGTTTTATAAATGAAAAGTTTAATTCAAGTGTATGGAACATATAATTTCAGTTAAAGTGATTGATGGTGGGAGCATACTTATATCAGCATTATTGGGGATTTAATATCAGAGAACAGTATTGCAAAGGTATTGCATAACTCAGTCACCAGCTTGTCAACATAGAAACCTGGATTCATTCCCATTTACCTCCATGTGGCACTTTTAGTGTAAAAATTGCACATTTTCTCTGAGAATTTTGGTTGTCCCATACCAGTGGTCACTGCTGTATATTTGCCGTGACATTTGGATCTGGTTCAGTATGCCATAGTACAAGTACAAAGGAATTATGTCTCACACTAGTTAGCATTGCACTAACAACAGAAATTGCACCATTTTTTTTGTGCGCAGTCATCTGATAATCCTCAACTTAGCAGTTGGTTGTGTTGTACTGATCAGACTCATGCATTGTACCTCATGCTATTTAAGGTTCTCACAGTGGTGAATTTGAAGATTGTGGTCTTCCTGGGATGTGATCATGTGTCCTTAAGTAGGTAGGAATCAGTGTTTCAGAGGAACCCATCTACCAGATTTCTCATATGTGCATTACAATCCACAAGACCTTAAAGATGTGTTCTATCATTTTTTTCTGCCCTTGATTTTATCATTCTGCCTATTATTGCCGCACTTGTCATTATCAGTTGTACCGCATAACCCCAGTCACTGACAACACAGAGCTAATAACCTTCCTAATAAAAAATTGTTATCATGTTAGCCAGTTTCACCTACTGTATAACATTCAGCATGTGGTGAAATACAGAAATACTGATTCTAGGCATATCTATTGTTTGAATTTGTTTTCCCAAAATGAACTTGCCTACATTAATGGTTCCCACACTGTGCAAGAGTTTTCAGGGGACCTATTTATGCCTTTTCTAATGCTGTATTTTAATTTCACAGAATTCTTGAATAAGTAATATATCTTCAAGAGAAAGAGGGCGTCAGTTAAGTAACAGGATCGAGCTTTCCCGTGTTTCTGACAGGAACTAATACTAGCGCGTATACTATATAAACACACATAAAACATTTCATGTGGGTGGATATTGTTATGTGACAGGTAGAAAGGCCGCATTCATTTGTCGGCAGAGTACCTCGTGAGATTCATAAGGGAAAGTTTTTGTGCGTAAGTGGTAGCAGTGACGAACTGTGGCAACTAACGACAGCTGAATGTGCTTATCCCCCTTTTCCTAAAGAAACCCAACTTCTATGTCGTGGTTCGGGCTTGGTAAATGTTGCATTTTCTGACGAGTGTTTCATACCATTACTTTCAACTGTCGAGTAGTGAAAGCATGCGTGGATTCTTACATTGGTGAGTAGAAGAAATTTCCATTAAATCAATTATAACGTAGTTTCAAACATCGGATAATAATGTCATTTTAACAAATACGACTACAACATTCCATCAAGTGTTGCCGCGTTTACTACACATAGTCTTTATTTTGTATCGTGACGATCGACTGGTGTGTAGAAATACTTCTGATTCAATCAAAAAATGATATCTTGTCTATTGTGTGAAGCGTGCTTAGGATACTGTGGCAGACCGTGAAGTTCGCAGGATCCAGTACCCCCATTCACGTTTCTCCAACTTGGCTATGTTGATGGGCAACAGGGGACGCTGGTGAAAAGTATAAGGCAATAGATCCCAAGTCCCAAATTTGATGAATGTACAAAGGCTTGCTTAAACAGTCTTATTTACCTGTGATAAATGTTTTATTGTTTTTGTTTTGCTGACCGCGCATCTCAATATAATCTTAGTAATTAACCAACTTGGTGCACAAATTCATGTTTTATAATAAGTTTATTGTATGCCTGTACATGTTTCGAGCACTGTTGTGCTCATCATCAGGAGGTCAAATTGTATTATACAGCATCTGGTATCCACACTCTGTAGGTGACCGTCCCGCGCACAGTTACACCGGACGCCCACCTACAGAATGTGACGATACCAGATGCTGTATAATACAATTTTGACCTCCTGATGATGAGCACATAGTGCTCGAAACTTGTAGAGGCATATAATAAACTTATTACAAAACAATAATTTGTGCATTAAGTTGGTTAATTACTAAGATTAACTTTTTATTAATTGTGCTGGGTAATTTTTAGATAGGTTGGTCTAGTTTCTCACGGGTTTGTTACAAATTTTGGTTCTTGCTATATGAATAGTTATGTTGAGTTCAGTATCAAGGTGTATTAAAGAGTGAACGTTTTGCACAGACATGCGCATAAAGATGGATAAATAAAAATAAAAGGTTACGTAAGAACGGTTTTAGAATATGGTGATCATTATAGCCGTGTCTGAATCCTGGTTTTATTGACAGTTAACCTTCATCTAATTGCATCACAACCCCTAGCCCTTCACGGTATTTCGGTTTTATTAACAGTTATTGGTCCAAATATAAATGAATCTAACTAATAAAGTAAGCCACCGGCGGAGGTGTTGGTCTACGACCAGTCATTTGAACGCTCACGTCTACTTAGTGCCAAGAGAAATGAGTTTTATGGTCAAAGAAAAGTTTTGGAACTATGCTATAAAGTTAACTGTGCAATCGTATCAGCCAACACAAAAGGGTTGATTATGTTTGTTTATGGACATCCTGCTATAACAGCTTATTTTCTAGCAACCAATTTTGCTTTCGCCGCGTTATAACAGTTGTGTTCACTATCTTATAAGCAGATCTATGCAGAGTGTTTGGAACGATTACGTTCCTTCTAACGGTGCATTTTAGTAACTGTTGGAACCCAAGAGTCCTGTATACTTTCCCCAGAACCATCTTCCTTTCGGAGGTGTTTGTTTGCAACATTGGCCCCATTTGACGGACACGAAGCTTCCTCAGTGTCTGCTGCTCACATACTGTGTGTGTAGTATATCGTTAAAGTAATGTATTTCTTAAGATTTAGAAGAGTTTCTTCAATAGAAGATGTCCGCACGAACCAGTTTAATAAATACGTGTTTTGTGCTCTGATCTGAAACCTAAGCACTGACCTGTATTATGCGTACCCGAAGTTCTGAAAAAGTAGGCTACATTAAAGGTCCCAACACTGCACATTTTGTGGATTTTAGGTAACTTAACGGACGATTCAATTTGGTCCACGTGAACACCATTAGCGTTTAAAATTTTTAGTGTTCATCTCCTTGATGATTATAAAGTGTATTTGTTAATTTAAAATGTATTACCACCAACATGTAAATAATATATATAATACATATATAATATATATTAGAATGTTTAAAATTCATTGGGATATTATGATTCGAAGTTCTGTAAAATCTGTGTAGGCCGTCAAGGACTTCACTGATATATTCAACATCTTTATTTCTTTGGCATGATATCACTTTATTAACGAAATGTGTGTGATGAACTGGAGATAGGCTTCATCTAGACCAGCGATGAGCCAAATGCGATCCTTTCGCATTCGTATTGCGGCCTGAGATCTAATTGCAGAGCAACGAAACAACAATGTATAAAATTCGTCCTATCATTGGCAATACAGCATACGTTTCGCCCCTATAATCATTGTAGTGCTGTCTTCGCGTTGCAACTTCTCAATATTTCTAGATATTTACATTTTTGTGACTAATAAGCAAAGCCAATTTGCTTATTGTAGTTCCTTTTTCTTGAACAGTAATGAGCAGTGAATAGACAAGCGCAAGATAAAGGAAAATTAACGCAAATAGAAGTATTTATGTGTGCTCAGTTCGTTTTACAAATGATTTATTAGAAAAGAGACCCAAATTCCGGCTAATTAGGTTAGAGTATTTTTAAATTTTGTACGATTAATTCAGAATTTTTTAGAGATTAATTTAAGATAGGTTTTACCGCCTCAGTAGTGAGAATATTGACGGCAGGGTATTATTATTATTATTATTATTATTATTATTATTAGCATCACATAAGTAAAAATATGTGTATTATTTCTCATGTGGACTGCAAACCTTCTTTTTCCTCTTGACATGGTCATCGTGCCCACAGGGTTATTCACTACTGGTTTAGACCGTTAATCAGTCACGCTGCTGTCACCTAGGCCACTGTGGGGATGAGCCACTGGTGACCCAGGCACACACGCGCAAATGGCTTGGCAGGGCACGCCTGAATCTGATGACTCTCTCCTCATCAAATACAGTTTGTATTCATTTCGAGCACTGCTGTGGATTGAGTAAGAGACTGAGTTAGTCCAGCGGTCCAGCCACAAGCAATTGTCTCAGTCGCTGGTGGGCAAAGCCACTGCTCAGCCACCGCGAGTGTCGTCTCTCACCTGAATTGTTCCGTAATGTCCAGTGGTCTGACAGTCGCCGGCAAATGCTCGTCCGTGTGAAAGCAGTATTCGTAAGTTGCGGAACAGAATTACCTATCCATACACCAGTTTAATTTCTTTTGAACCATCGACATACACATTCCGTAGTACAAGTAGTCCCACATGTATTGTTACAAGATATTGTCTTACGGAGTAATGGATCACGGACATAAAGCCTTGCGCCTGTGCTTAATTAAGCACAACGTCACGAAACCATGTGAGGAGTGAAGATATCGCTGCACGAGTTCTTAATCTCGGCACTAAGTGGAAGTAAGTGGTCAGCTTCAGGCCCCGGTCGTTTTACTCCTTGGGAAAAGCTGCCGTGACTTATTGCACAGGAAGCTTGGTTGGGCCCCAGAGCCGGTCTGGACCTTTTCGAAAAAAGAACAATATTTTACTCCTGACGGGATTTTAACTTCGAATCTCTGTCGCTCGGTCTGTAGTCATCCCTACTCTCGACTTTGTACCTAATGCTTTTTTAAACCTTGGCGTACACTAACGGGCTATCAAATATGTTTTGTTTAAATTAAAGAGACACATGAGGGTGTACGGAAGAGGGAAGGGAGAGACCTCATATTTATTTAAGAAATAATTTGTACTTTTATTTACTTCCATCATGGAGCAAATTCCTACTCGAGAACCTGACCGGTTCTCAGCTATTCGAGAAATTTGCCGCATTTTATGAAACCCGAATATTCGTTACCGCGTTTACAAGTACCTGCCACCTGTCCCTATCATGAGCCAGGCCAATTCCATCCATGCCCCCACCCCACTTCCCAAATGTCCATCTTAATATTATTCACCTATCTACGCCTGGGTTTTCGAAGTGGTCACTTTCTCTCAGGTTCCCCGCCAAAACCCTGTATGCACCCCTCCTCTCCTCCATACGTGCTACATGTAATATGTAATTAACTTTAAAGTTAGTTTCAGGGCTTAGCAGCCCATTAATCAATAGTACGCTGTAAATTTAGAATCCTTCTAGCAGCTTCTGTGAAGAAACGAATACAATGTTTTCTTCATTTTTTCCGTAGGTTTAATGAAGTATGCTGTAAGCAAAGTTAGTTATCGGATGTAATGAAATAATCCTTACAGTAATTTATGGGAATCAAATTTTATACATAGTTCACAGCTGAACTTAACAATGAACGAACTCGTCCTAAATTTCCTAACATGATTGGCGCAGAAGTCCCAGGGTTTCACACGGTGGGTATCAATAAGAAAGGCTCCTCGGTAGGTTCCCTCTGCGAAATGTTGTTCCATAGACCCTCTGACTGTCTGAAGCCTCAGGAAATAGTACATTTTTGTGTCTAGGGCCGCAGTCTCCGTACGTAAGTCGTAACTTGTTTGTGAGGTGGTTCTGGGTGGAAGACAGTCTCCCCGTTCCGACGATAGTCCTCGTATTGCATCTTGAACACGCAATCGAATCCCAGCCTGGCGACTGCAAGAGCTGAGAAGTGGCTGGTACAGTCAATCCGTATTAGAGGGTAGCCGTGTTGTTTGGCCAGCTCCCTGCAAGGCAAGAAAAAAAAAAGAGCAAGGGATGAAGAAAGAGCGAAAAATCTAGAACCACAGGCAAGAAAAACAAAGAAAGGAAAAAGGACATACAACTAAAGGTAGGTGTAAAGAAAAACAGAATGGGGTTTAGAAGCAATGAAAGAAAGCAAGAAAGAGGCTACCTAAAGGAGTCAATATAAAAGGAAGCTACAGGTAACAAAAAGGACAGGCGAAACGGAGCCCAAGAATACAATAAAAATCAAATAAGACATAAAGGAACGAAATAAAACCAAAGGACGGGAGGCATGAAGAAAAAAAGGAAGGCCTAATCAAAGGCTAGACGAACAAAGACATAGAGAGAAAAACGAAGAGAGAGAAAGAAAAATCTAAATGAAAGATATAAGAAAAGAAAAGGCGAAGAACAAGACAGAGAAATCTAAAGGGAAAGAAAAATAACAAGGTTAAAAGGGCGAGGGGGGGGGGGACAAAGATAAAAAAAAAAGCAGTTCAGACTTTATTTATACTGACGTTGACTTTTCGATGAGTGCTTTGGCGATGCCACGGCCTCGCATTGCGGAGTCCACGGACACTATTCGCACCTCGACGAGCTTGTCGACGTCGGGGAACTTGCCGAACACATCCGAGCCGCGTTCCACTGCAGCTAGAAGCTGCAGGATCTTGCGGAATCGTGGGTGTGGACACGCATCCGCCTTTCTCTCCATCTCCTCCAGGTGGCCTGGCTCATGCGACCCGTTCAGTACAACCCCGACTATCGTTCCGCATGCAGACACGGCCATCAGTGACAGACCTGCGGTAATGAAGATTATATGCTGTCATGACTCTTTTAACACACTGCTTACTATTGCCGAAATGCTAGCATTACCCTCTCAATTTACCTTGATTTCCTTCCTCAAAAGTGTAAAAGGTAGGCTTAAGGGATCACCATGTTGTCTGTGCGTGCTTGTGCCCCCATAGTAGCTTCTGAGTCATATAACCGATTCTCAAAAACAATACCCACTGGAGGCAACCAAAAGCCTTCCTTACATGACGGACGCACGAATTGATGGTTCAATAGTGTCACTTTATGGTCTTGAAGTGATCTTTTAATTCATTGTGGGAAAATATACAAATCTTCTTAAGATAATATTCTTATGGAATGTAAAATAACAAGAAGGCGGTCGTGTAAAATAATTAGTCTTCGGTTTGGTGCCGATAACGCACCACTGGAAGGAATCTGTACGAAGCTAGTTCATAAATGTACACGCACTTAGACACCAGACCTATGAAATGTCGTATGGAAGTCGACAGTTACATACACGGCCATAATAGGAGACGTTGGGGCGGAAGTACGTTGTCTAATTATTATTTGTTTCTCTTTGTTACTTTATAATTAATCGATTTGTTTTTTAACATTCTTTTATTTTGTTTTTTGTTTTGTTTCGTGTGTTTGTTTTATATTGTTTATTATGTGTTCTTGTATAGTTATGTATATTATTTCTCCTTTGTATTTAACTGTCTCTTTCCTACTTTTGTACAAGTTTAACGACCACTGCCACCACATGGAAACCCAACTGCATTAAATAAATATCGTATCATATGCGCAAAATCTGATGTCTACAGGATTCGTACCGAGTACTTTAACAGCTTTAGGTTCTCCTCATTTACGTTACAGGATATCCGTGAAGGAATATTGATATTTCACTTTTAAATAGGACTATTTTAGGATTCAATATTTACTCGTTGCTCTCTGCATAGGCTGCATTAACAACGGATTTTTCTTGTCCTCTGTTAATAACGAAAATAATCTTTACAAATTTACAGTACCGTGATGTATAAGACACGCCGGTCCACATTCGATACACTCCCAGACCCTTTACATCCACAGCTTATCTACTGCGCTCTCCTTTTGTCACATATGTTATTTTGCAGTCCTTTAAAGGCATGTTGGTTACTTAAACTCCACATCTACTCTCGTTCTTGGTCGAACAACCACTCTAAATTTGTCTGTTTTATAAGTGTTCGGGTTTTCACGGCAGTTATTCGTCAAATAATGATCTTCTCTCGGATTTATGTACCGTACAGTGGTTACAGGTTCCGACGTTTCGGAGAAACATACTGCTTCTATCTACAGGTTTACTGAATTGATTTAGGCGGATGACGAAGAGATGCGGGGGAATAACACTGCTCGTTATATCGAACAATTTGAAAGTGCTTGGCCAATCACAGATACGGACAGTGTGAAGAGAGGATCGTTTGGCACTGAGTCAATGTAAGTTTTCCCATTCAGTAATTTAATTACTATTACTGTTACTTGCAATTAAACAATCCGTCGCTTAAAACAGGTTTCACTGCAGTCAGACTCCTCTTACGTCAAAAGTACAACAATGAATCCAGTTGCAGGATGAAGCTTTGCCTACAGTAGCGATAGTAAAGAGAGGAGTTGCGGCACAGGGAGTCGTACGGCGCAGTTGTCGGCCCCCAGTTTGTGTGATTTACAGTTTGGTTTCCTGTCTTTACGGATGGAAAGATGGCTTATGAGATGAGCATATTGTCGGTGTGCCACACCCCTCTCTACTTCTGAGCCAACGGAGACCGATTTGAACCACGTATTGTACTAAAGTTACGACATTAATGGACATTCAAACGTTTTAATTTTTAACAGTCAGCAGTACAAACATCACAAACGCACGATGTTTTGAGGTGGGCGCGACTCTTAGTTTTTGGCAATAACATAATATATGAGAGTAGATATTAAAAAAATATTTAACTTTTTCAGTGATTTTTCTTTAGTAGGATGTCAAATAAGACATTACGGTCGCGTGAAAGTTTTATTTTTTAACTTGTGGTTTCATGGCAACACCTAATGAACCATCTGAAGTTCTAATCACGGTGTTGCTGAAGACTGGAGTCTTTAAGGATGTTACACCATAGCGGCTGCTAAATGTTTACCGACGTTTTGAAGTATTGCAGTGCCTCCATCTTCAGGGTCCAGCAGTCTTAGGAACTGCTTGAGCCTGAAGATAGAGATTATTATCCTTCTGAATGCCTGTAGCTGATACAGCGTAACGTCACAAAAGGCTTTTATCTTAAACTAATGAACCACTTGGGGGTGAGCATGTGGATTTTGGTGCAGAGTGGGTAAACAGGACGCACAGGGGTTTGATAGGCAGAGATTTAACTTGAGGAAGCTAAATGAGCCAGAGGTTAGGGAACAGTGTCAGATTGAGATTACAAACAGGTTTGCAGGTTTGGAGAACTTGAACGATGACGACGACGTAAATAGGACTTGGGAGAACATTAAAGAGAATACCCAAACCTCAGCGAAAGATAGTCTGGGTCTGCACGAATTGAAGCAGAATAAACCGTGGTTTGATTAAGAATGTTTAGGTTTTTTGGATCAAAGGAAGCAGGCTAAAATGCAGTGGATACACGATCCAAGCCAAAGCAATGTAGATAGTCTGAACAATGTAAGACGTGAAGTTAGCAGACATTTCAGGAAAAAAAGAAGGCATATATGAGAGCTAAAATTGAGGAACTTGAAGCTAACAGTAAGATCCAAAATATTAGGGACTTGTATAAGGGCATCAATGACTCTGAGAAGGGGTACCAGCCTAGATGTAATATAGTAAAGGATGAGAAATGTGACTTGGTTGCAGACTCTCACAGTATTGTGGCTAGGTGGAGGAAATATTTCTCCCAGCTGTTCAACGTGCATGGGGTTAAGGATGCTGGGCAGGCAGAAATACACATAGCAGAACCACTAGTACCTGAGTCAAGTGCCTCTGAGGTTGAGCTGGCTATCGACAAGCTAAAAAGTCACAAATCGCCAGGTACTGATCAAATACCGGCAGAACTGATTAAAGCAGGGGGTAGAACAATTTGCTTTGGAATTCATAAACTTATTACTACTATTTGGAAGAAGTAGAAACTGCCTGAAGAGTGGAAGGAGTCGATCATAGTACCTGTTCATAAGAAGGGGGATAAAACAGATTGTAGTAATTATAGGGGCATATCACTTTTGCCAAACACTTACAAAATTTTACCCAACATCCTGCTGTCAAGGTTAATTCCATATGCGAAGGAAATTATCGGGGATCATCACTGTGGCTTTCGACGTAACAGGTCGACTATTGATCATATTTTCTGCATTCGCCAAATACTTGAGAAAAAAATGGGAATACAATGAGGAAGTTCATCAGATCTTTATAGACTTCAGGAAAGTTTATGATTCAGTTAGGAGGGAGGTCTTATATAAGATTCTCATTTAGTTTGGTATCCCTAGGAAACTTGTAAGGTTAGTAAAGATGAGTTTGACTAAAACATATAGCAGAGTCCGGGTAGGCAAGAATGTGTCTGGCAAGTTCCCTCTTAGGAAAGGTCTGAAACAAGGAGACGTTCTAACACCAATGCTTTTTAAATTTGCTTTAGAGTACGCCATTAGGAGGGTTCAGGTAAACAAGGATGGCTTAAACTAAATGGTGCACATCAGCTTCTGGCTTATGCCGATGATGTTAATATACTGGGAGGAAGCATACATACTCTAAAGGAAAATGCAGAAGCTCTAGTAGCTGCTACTAGGGAGACTGGACTGGAAGTAAGTGCTG
>Ga0123352_10006896_pt1 | contig 17477 bp, 6 predicted proteins | sample TergutLab28metaG_FD_89700 | JGI IMG/M metagenome (GOLD analysis project Ga0123352, IMG submission 89700) | Labiotermes labralis P1 segment gut microbial communities from Petit-Saut dam, French Guiana - Lab288 P1 | ecosystem: Host-associated > Arthropoda: Insects > Digestive system > Gut ... | reverse complement strand
TTTGAATTCATTTTGTATTTAGGTACTTTGTTTTGGGTATGGTGTAAGTGTTTGAGAAGTGTCCAACTTGCCAAATGTCATAACGGACCTCATTGTTACGTCATATGTGTATTTCCTTTTTTTCATAGTATTAAGTAACATCAGTCCTTGGAAGTGCGAAGTCTTACTGTAACCTCATCTCTTAATTTTCACACCATATTTTGCGAACATAAATGCAGTGTGCCTTCTCATTCCGCTACGTGCTGAACATTAACAATCGTCGTTATGTCAAGCTACTGTTTGATTCTCACAGCACTATTAATTGTGTAAGCGCTTTCGCGAAATTACAAAACGAATATAAGTTTGTTTACGTCTGCCTGTCCGTCAGTCCCTTCGTTCGTCTATCTTACCACATGGAACTTGGGAACTGTGGACGGATTTTGACGAAAATATATTTTGATCTTTATGTATTTACCGTTCATTGGGTATAATTTACATTTTAGACCATCAATTACACTATATATTAACAGTAAAATTTATTTCGTAAATTAATTTACGAAATATACATTCCTGATAATATATTAAGGATTTATTTATCTAAACGTGTTTTTAAATATTTTTGGAATATCTGTCAGTAAAATTAAATTTCATTACAATCTGAGCAAATAACGAGCACTTTACGTGAATATTTATATATTTTATGATTATATTTTCAAGGTTGTTTTGAAATTTGAATTTTTCCATTCAAGTTATAGAGAAGACCAAGACACATATTTCATATTTATTAACGTCTTTCTGAAAATTTTGCGTTTGATGAGATAATTAGAATAATATGGCAGAGAGACGGAGGCAGGCCAGCAATATCAATATGATATGGTGCTTGAGCATTAAATGCTCGATAGTTATGGCTGCAGACACACAGATTTGAATGCGTACTTTTTAATACTTTTTAAACAAAACTTTTAGTCGAACGTTTCTCACTGTTACGTTGTAATATTTTTGCTCTCTTTTTGTATTTTAATATTTCTGCTCTCTTTTTTCCATTTGGCATTTTGATTGTGTATGCTGGATGCAATTGCTTAATATTACGTCACTCTAACAGGTGCCTAACGTTTGTAATTAAGTGCTGCATTGAATAATATTGTGAAATGCATCAGTAAACTGGTTAGTTGTATGATGTACTGTGAACTGCACTATAACTTCTTGTTTCATTCAAGAAATTGTCGAAAGGTTTGTTGTTATATGCTGGAATTGAAAGCAGACTATTATGCATTCTGGCATATAAACTCAAAGTAATATATATATATATATATATATATCGTCTATAAAAATATATTGAATTGGTGTTTTTCTATGAAAATGTTTTTCTGGGTCCCTCTCTTTCATACCATATATATTTCTTGATTTAAATAAGCACATCTTATTCATTTTTGGAATTCACGATTTTAGAAATTTTGGGGGGAAGAAAAATTGATTAGGCCTTTCTCAGCTGATATTACTGTACCCGAAATTGAGGTACATAGTATTTCCTCTTTGCTTTAGGCGTGTAATCACTGCCGGAACTGACGGAAAATCTTCGAGAATTATGTACTGGAACTGGTGCATGTCAGATTGTTTCAGTGCTACAATAAATTGAATAGCATAGTTGATTACTGTGCAGTACCGGTATACCGCCACGCATTCTCTGCGATGGCACTAAATGAAGATGTGCATTTACATTCAATATCCGTCCGTTAAATCACCGCAGAAAGACCCAGGTACATACTGAATTGGAGGCATGGAACGACAAACAGAAAAGACGGATTGGGAAAGAGTAATTTCTTTTGCACAATTATAGGAACCGATCCACGTTCATCCAGAATGCACGATAGTCAACGTATACTTAGACATTCGTCGAATTAAAAAATAATTCCCATATACTTATATTTTGGTCTTCACTCCAAGACTCAAAGTGAGGGAAAGGAAACATGTGCGTGACATTTAAGTTAATTACATATTATTCATAGTTCTGGTACAACAAGTTACATACAAGGAATATATTCATTAGTCCAAGATGTCTAAAATCTTGGTAGGTTGCGTTCCATTTCCTACACCAGTATTTCTGTGCGGAAGTGCCTTCTTCTCTTGACGATTCTGCCTAGTTGCAGTGATCTGTCGGAAATGCCTCCAGCTGTGTCACATTTATGCCGTTCTCTTGCAAAATCTTTGAAACTTCATTCAATGTATTTTTGTCTGGTTGTTTGCTTCGAAATGCCACATAAATCAAAGCTGCAATCAAATTAAACGGCGGTTGTAAGATTTAAAATTCGTTGCTATGGAATTGTCTAAACTGTGAATAATACAATTTCTTACTTTTCTACTGTTTATACGTCTCCCCCCCCCCAAGTAAATATTCCTTTCCTTTCCTATCGACAATCAATAGAAATATAAACTGTAGCTATAAATAGCGTTCGGTATCTTTACAAACTGGCTGACATTGGCCTTAGCGAAACGCCCGCGATTGGATGTGAAAGGGACACAATTGAACAAGGGACACTCTTGAACAAATTAAATATGTTAACTTCAGTAAAAGAGAATGTAACTACTTTTCAATTTCGAGAGTGTTAACCCTGATCAGCAGTTGACATCCACATTCCCTCCATTGTAGGGCTTAGTCCGGTTAATTTGAAGTGACATATACTGGTTTGTTGACGAAGTAAATTTTTTAATTTTAACTTCTAAGCTAATCGTGTCTACATTATGTTGGTAGAGGTAAGTTTGATTGTGTCTTATTAAATACAAAAGTGTCCTCTATCTTATGCTATCGGTATATCTTCTGTAGTTATATCATCTTTATTTTAACAAAGTTTATGTTCCATGTTTGCACGTGTTGTAGATTTGAACTTTGCTCTAAAAGGCACATTTGAACAATGTTTATGTGTGACCCTTTATGTATCCATGATATTTGTTTTGGGAAAAATCTGATGGGTACTTTTAATTTAGGACAAAGGAATGGTTCGTAAATATTTAAATAAGAGAAGAAATCTTGATGTGCCCGATGTTGTTATACAAAAAAGCCGTCAAAACGTTACAGGAAATGAGGCCGTACGTAAGATTTGCAGCTTCCAAATAAGGAATGACCCATAGAGTACTGCATTACAGAATTTAAAAAATCACCATTTTTGACGAGTTCAATGGGCTCATTGTGTCTACTGCATGTTACACAAGTTGAAATTTTTTCAGTGTAAACCAGGAGTTGTTTGTAGACAAGGTAATTAAAAGTTACAAACTGAATGACTGGAATGACATATAAACAATTCCGTCATCTGGCTTGCGGTTGTGGCGGAAGACTTCAGAGTAAATTTCCCAGTAGCTGTCTTGATAACAATATTGCAGGAAGTGTCCGGTTTGTGGGCTTTGTGAAAAGACACAAGAACAAAGCTTCGCCAGCGCGAAAATACAAGTCTGTCGAGCACCACAACGTTAAAACAAACGTAAGAGAATTCTTCGACAATTATGAGTGTGCATTTATATCTTGGAATTTTATTGCTGGCAGATTTTATAACAATGACGAAACTGGAGTGTCTAGAGAGTACAGTCTGCCAACATTGTTGCCAGAGTTTAGCTAAATACGAATTATTTCTACATTTTTTGTGAAGTTCTAAAATAAAATTTATTAAATCTGTGCAATCGAAGCAGAGTTATTCGATGTGGATAGCCGAATGGACTGACAGCCATCACGAAACTAATACTCGATTTTCGGAAATGTGCGAAGTGCCTGATATAGTTCACGTTGTTATTTATATAAAATATTCTCAAGGCACGGACTTACGTTGTGTGGAATTGACGTGGCAGTGCTTGGCAATGCAGTAACGGTCGTAGTCAATTGCCATGAATGAGGTTCTCCCAGTCCACAATGCTGCAAATGTGACATAAGTGAATGTTATTTTATAGAGAAGTTGGCTCGAATTTAAACATCCGAATTATATTTGTGAGCCTGGAAATTATTGCAAATAATTGACCAACAATTTACCAAATTCAGCATTACCAAACTTTGAACAGTATTACAGTATGAGTTTTTGGTTGATTGGCTAATAAGTAAATGTTTGAGTAAAGATAAATTCGTACTGTTAAGATAACTGGAAAATGTGAAGGAGTTTGTTGAATGTGTCCAGACATACACCTGAAAACTTTGAACGCAAAAGTTTGAACAACCACTTATCTATTAACTTGTTTGGTGTATTATGTCAGTGAGGAGAGAAAACAATATACATTAGCACACAGTAAAATGTTACTCAAACTGGGATTCCAAAATGTTGTCTTTTTAAGTAAGTATTGAAATGAACAAGAATAAATAATGACTAAGAGCAGATATTGTATAACATATTGTGCCACATCAAAGATATTCACAAAATACACTCCTATTTCTGCTCTTCTCGCGTCAGTTTTCTTGTACCACAAATCTGCCCGTAGATATAAGTTACACGCTTAAGTAATTCAACGCTCCTTCAACCCCTCCCCTGCCGTTATACACGTACTGTCCATATCCCAATTCGTAATTTGTTAAACCCCACGATATACAGTAAATAGCGCTGTTAAGCCAAGCATAGTCACCACCCAAGTCACAAAAGCGACCACCAGTTCATATGTCGTCAAGGCAGTAGCCTCCTCAATATCCGGATTGCGTTAAACATTTCATAAAAAGAAAAGTGTGTGAAATATTGAATGTTTTTTTTTTAATTTTCTGATAACTATTTCCACCGCCCAATGAAAATATCAAAATATCTCATTGTCCCCTCAACATCTAGATCATATTTAAAATGAAATGTGAAATTTTATCGTTATATTTTCCAGTTGACATCATGACACTCTTTGTCAAACAATTTAGCATGGACTTACACAATGTTTCGATAACTTGGTCAAACCCAGTAGCGTTCCAGTTTGTTGCATTGCCATATAATGTAAGTTGTGTGCTGTTGAACACAAAAAATTCAGAATTAGACAAAAATTATTAAGTGTAAAAATGCTAAAAGCCCTGTTTTAAGATTTCACTCCTTGTGTTTGACAGTCTTGAAAAGACGAGAATTAATGATAGTGTTAAAATGAACATAAAAGGACATTTTTCCACTTCCCAATACGTGTGACAGACTCGTATACATGTAGAGTGTTATCTGTTGGTCTAAATGTAATATTGATTGAATGTTTCGATCAATTTTAATTTCCAATTTTTGGTGATTTATCAATATAAATAAAGCAATTGCTTGAAAATTATATACGGATAAAGATATAAATTTCGACCCTTTGGGTGTCACGTTTTCAGATTTTTTTGTTTTTGAATCTTGAAAGACGGCTACATTAGAAATCAAAAACACAAAATACAAATATTTTAGTTCATGGTATCCCTAAGGATTTGTGACAAAGTGTGAAATACCTATTGAATTTGATAAGACGCTTAGCAAGAATTAATGATTTACGCTTAGGCGCCTATGAAGCATGAACGCAGTTCAAGCAGTATAATGTCAGACAGGTTTTTGTACATACAAATTTTTTTTTAGACTGCATATGTTCATCTCGAATTTATGTTAACAAAGTGGGAAATTTTTTTTTCACGTTAGAAGACCTACAACTATATTTTAAGATCTAGCCTGTGATCTTTAAATGTTTATATATCGCACATTTGAATTCAAGAATTTTCTACATCATAAAGTTTATAAATTTCGTACAGAAACATTAGAAGTCATGTTTCCCTATGTTTATATTTCAGGTTTTAGAGTGGAATTCCGTTCGTTGGATCTCAGTTTTTGTGCCTGCTTCGGAGAACTATTAAAGCCATCTGCATGATGAAATAATAGAGTAGTTTAGCTTTGAATTTAGATGTTCAAGTAAGAAAGGGCAATTATTTTATTATATAATTTTATTACAAAATATATCTTTTCTACCAAACTCTGTTACAGTCGGTAAAGTGGAAGCCGCAAAGTCTGTGACTTCTCCCTATCAATAGAAAGCAGGGCCAAATACAAGCGGAAGGGATTTGGGTAAATAATTTTACTAATTATAGTCAAACCCCGATAAAACGCCAAATCAATTTCCTCAACACAACTGTGTGAACAGCAATTCCGTCTTACACAATATGTCTATTTATCACCTGAAAATTGCAGTGAACAAACAGTTGATATTGTGAACCCACCTGATAAGAAATATGTTTATGGTTATTAAGCTTGTTTTTCCTTGAGGAATTCCAATGGTGACAACAAAGCAATTCATTTTGTTCTCAAAATCGTTGGTGGAGTGCCAGAACACGTACCAAGGTCGAGGACCTGTAAACTGTGAAAATACGAAATTTGTGACACTCGTCTTGTGAGTAGAATTTCTTATGTGGAACGGCTTGTAAACTTATTAAATTTTATTATTATCGTTGAATACTTTCAAATGTCTGAATCCGTGTTTCCCGAAAATGCAATTGTGCGGAGGCAATTTATTCAGCTGTTCACGCGAGCAGCTGGTAATGGAGTGTCGGCTCAAAACTCAATCAGGGCCATTAAAAGGATAGGAAATGTGCTTATAAACTTAAAGCTGGGGTTCTTTCGTCTTCCTGTTGTTGTTAGAAAGCAAATTGTGTTAAAAATTCTGATTGCATTTTTGTAGAATTTCTTATTCCGGAATTCAAATTCCGTGCTCCGTATTATATCTCCTCCTGTGACTTGTCTTCATGTGCCGTACCTTTCACATTACTTCGAATACGGCACCGTTTCAGAAAAGAATAAAACAGAGAATGTGCTTCTCGATTTTTGAAACATTATTTACTTTAAGAAGAAATTATAGAATATTATGATAAATGCATTATATCTTTTACAAAATACTTGAAATTTCTGTGAGAATTGAAAGGGACTTAATATTCCTCTAAAGAATTTTGATAAATTTTCAAATAATAAATTTCTTGACTTTTCGGCTAGTGGAAAGAGTGATATTGAAATGAGAAAGACAGAAGTGACGGACAAATTCTCCAAATTCGTTATTTTGGTAAATCGCATAATATTGTGATAAGATTTCGTACGTCTTTTCATAGACTTTTTATTAAAATACTAAAGATTATTTTTAATTAGAAAACGAGAGATTTTTAAAATCATTAAAAAATTATTATTCATAAATCATTCGGTTACACCAGCGTACTAGTTTCATATGTTTATAGAAGATTGTTAATGGAAACACAAATGAAATATAAACAAAAGCAACAGCTTTAAAATCTGATTGATTTAGGAATCATGTCAGTACCATAATACATACCTGATTCCAATCAAAATTGTTTACTATGGATGTTCCAACGTCGCAGCCGTTGCAGACCGAAGTTAACATGGTGATTAGACCCAAAACGTTAATCAGCAGCATGTTGGTTTTAATTCCTGTAATTAATGGGAAAGAGTGATATAAGAGTTCCCTTTACACCTTCTCTCCCTTCGCACAGTGAACATAGTGAAGCACAGTTATGATACATCTTTTGTTTCCACACATGTTTATTGATTAAAGACATGCATAAGACTGGCCTTCGTTTTCAAGCCGGTCTTCGCTTTTTCATGTGCCAAATTTCCTGTTCAAATTTTTGGGTGGAAAAAGTTTCAAGAAATTGCATAGACGCTATTTGATGCTGGATTAAGAATAAATTCCCATAAAATTCCTACTTCCTTTCCCCTTTGCTATCCTAACATTCGTATCTACTCAGTTATATGCAGCTCACATTTGAAGTGAGTAAGTGGATTTATTATATATACACTGTATTCGTCAGAACAGTGTGCTTTCTGTAACTTGTAGTAATTTGTGTGTCAGAAAGGAGGTGGTAGTTACGTAATAAGAAGTGTTATTTAAAAATGACACAATGAAATTCAGAGTGATTGACATTCAGCGTGAAATTTGAATTCGGTGCTTTCCGAAATCAAAGCATTCGCGTCAGCCAATGGACCTCATGTGTACCTGTGTTGACCTGACAGACAGATATGATATATTGTCTCCACTGTCTGTAAGAAGGCCAGAAATTTCGCAGGACTTCGGTACATGTTTAGAACATTTTTAATGGCGTACCGAATTTTGAAATTCGTTTAATAACTCCCGTCCCTCTTTCTGTGTGTACCTCCGCACTAAACAAATTATAGAGAAATATTTGGTGAATTTTCTAATTTATCTCTAGAAAGTTCATGTTTCATTAACATCTAACAAAGTATCGGGACAACGGACTGTAGCGTTACTATGCCTGTGTGTTCTTCCGTCCCTCTATGTGTCAGCATGAAAAAATTATTCTGAAACTGGATGTGTTTGAATGAAATATTTTGAAATTGTTTTCGAAGATCTGTCACGAAAATTCAACAGTAATTATTATCTGACAATAAAAACAGATAATTTACATTTAAACATATGTACATTCATATAAAATATCACTCAATTATATCTAAACTAAGAACATTTATATACACTATTACAGTTCTGTTCAAAACACGTATCCGTTATTCAGTAACGTTTTCTGCATGTGGTATATGCCATAGAAAATGCGGAAGCGTATGTATCGCCTGGCAGTAAAGAGACTACATTATACAAGTAATGCGTCACATGGTTTTACCCTGCTGGCTATTTCAGTCTACAGACACACACCGATAAAACGTACTCTTTAATCCCGAGTGTGTCTGGGTCTAACTATGTGCGATGTATGAACCGCAACAAACAGTTTCCATAGTTATCTGTTTGGCTGCAGCTCTGCAGAAAGAAATTAATATAAAGTTTACTTACAGACAATCTAATTGCAGTCGCCGTCTTCTTCCAGCTCCTCGACAGTACGTTAATTTCAGTCGTGTGGGCCCCTTTGTATGGCACATTTCAGAATAAACTGTTCGTGTCGAAGACAGACAACAGACAATTATTCACACAAAAAACTGACATGTGCGGTAGTTCTTGTTTGGTTCGTCGTATCTATAAGAAAGTTGGGACTTAATAATACGAACAAATTTTAAACGTCATAAGCGCGTCTGGCTGAACAAGGTCCCTGTGAACGCATTACTACTAACCTTGGAATCTGTTATTTAGCTTCGCACTCGTAACAATGTGTTTCTGGCAGGACGTGACAATTTTTTTGTATAGACTCTATGTCCATTCGTTGACATGTTTAAAATATAATGATAAATTTGGATTTATATTTTTTTCCGTAGGAGTATGGAAATCGCTTGATTTCCGCGATTACTCTTTTTCAGCCCCTCCAGTCGTCTATACATACAAATTCTAATACAAATATCTGTTGGTTTGATCCTGCTGTTTCCATTTTGAAAATTTTTATTGCAGTAGTTAAAGTTTGTTACAGAATGTGAATTTGATTATACAGATAACGAGGTGATTCCTTCTATTGAATGGCGTCATGTATCATGAGTTCGTAAACATCTATCAGTGAAATGTTACCTAAATACTCGAAAGCACCAATTCTGAATAGGTGATTCGCCCACGACTGCTGGTATTTCCACCACTGTGTACAGATACACGACCTAAATGAAAAAAACCCGAAAATCTTCAGTGATAAACAAAACGTGTATACAAACATATGAAACATTTCTTTCTTAATAAGAAGAATTGTTCAACTCACTCAGATCATCAGTTTTTTTGCGTGTCTTTCTCGCAGGATATCTAAGTGTTCTAAGTGACGGAACAGTAATTTTATAAATAATTTGCCACTATTTATATATTTTATATTTCATCACAATTGTTGAAATTTATCTATGCGTTGTATGTATGGATGCTCCTTTAAAAAACTGAATGCTCTACTGTCCTCGATATGACGTACACAAATTTTAATTTCTGGGACTAGCAAAATAGCCTTTAACCAGAAGTTGTGCGTCCATTCCCAAAACCTGGACCAAGATGCGAAAGAAAATAGAGGAAGATGTTGAGGTATTGCATTTTAACCAATTCTCCAATAATGGATCGCAGTGCACAAGAAGCACTTGGATGGACAGCTATAAAGAAGAGATACTGCAAATTAGTTAAACACTATAGTTATAAAATATAGAAGGAAAATTCTACAAAAACAAATTTCTTCTTATAGTGAATTTCCAATGAGAAAATTGACGATTTATTACAAACTTCTGGGGCAAGTGAAGATCAAGAAGTACCTGCAGATGACTCTGTGTTGATTTAGTTTCTACTTAGAAAACCAAGTTGCTCTACGCTGCGAAATTTGAAGGAAGGATATTTTAAAATATAAGGTGAAGGTAATGCGGAGACATGATGAGACATGGCAGTTTTTTTCTGATAAATGTAACAAAATTGAAATTGAAAGAGAAGGCACTGAGGCGAAACTTCTACGACCGATTTTTTTGGGTTCTACTGCAGTTGTTTCAGCAATGAAATATTGTGGTATTAATTTCTTGAGAAAAGAATTATGTAGAGAGAAAAAGAGTGTGCCTTTCTGGACTTTAATTTACGTTCACATATATTCAGTAATTTTATTATTGTTCAAAAGTGCCCCATTGAATTTCAAATATACCCCAAGCATGAGACAGAATTTTACGATGCGAATCGTCAGAGATGAATATAAAAAATTACTTAAATATATCTCTTAATTCTTTTATTTAAGCAAATCCCGTGTATGCTAAATATTATGCCCTTTCCTCATCATGCCACTTGTATTAAACAAAATGTGCTTCAGAGGCTTTAGAAAATGTTTTCTAAATTTCTTTCAAAAGCGCCCCCTTACTGATGTGAATTGCAATAAATTTTACATATTCTGAATTTGTGTTTCTAGCTTTTTCTAACCAGCATGCAAAGCGTTTGCACCGTGTTATATTTTCATTTGTTCAGTAACCGACTCCACCAAATTTTCCAAATTAACTCATAAATAAAACAATTGTCACAAAGAATTATTTAATTACAAATTATCTTTCATGATTTTGTCGACAAATGTTTCGGAAAAGTTTTTTAAGAAAATTTCGTCGCAAATATTTCATGTATATACGACAGTCTTTACATAAAGTACCTATTATACTTGCCAGAATATAGCAAAATATGAAGTTCCTCTACATTTTCTAAACACCTAAAATATAATTCCTTTAATTCCGTGCAGTGGAAGCCGAGTTGGTTGATGTGGTCGGACGAATGGATTGACAGCCATCACGAAACTACTATTCGATTTTCGGTAATGTGCGAAATGCCTGATATAGTTCAATTTGTTATTTATATAAAGCATTCACAAGGCACGGACTTACGTTTTGTGGAATTGAAGGAGCAGAGCTTGACAATGCAGTAACGGTCGTAGTCAATTGCTATGACGAAGAACCGCCCACTCCACATTGCTGCAAACGTGACGTAAATAACTCTTGTTGTATAGAGAAGTTCGCTAGTATTTAAACTTCCGAATTACGTTTAGTGCTCTGGGGTATTTTGGAAAGTATTTCTCTGCGACGGCACTAGAGGGAGATGTGCAATTAACTTAAATTACCGAATTATTGTCGCAGCAGAACGGACCAGCGGTAAGAAAGTTCCCTTGCACAATTATGTGAACCGAACCACGTCCGTCCAGACCGTAGGCTAGTCACCGTATACATTAATATTGGTCGATTTCGGACAAAATTCCTACATATAATTTTAGTAATGATGCAATGCTCAAAGTGAGAAGAAGAGAAGTTATTTTTTATATTTAATGCAACTACACATAATTTTTAGTTTTGTCAAAACAGGTTGCATTTAAGAATTATATTCAGTTGTCCAGAAATTTTAAAATCACAGGACCTTGCATTCCATTTCCTACGTCAGTGTCTCTACTCGGATCGTCCTCCTTCAGTTGAAGATTCCGCCTACTGGCAATTCTCTGCCCTGAATTCCACCAACTGGCTGACATTTATGTTGTTCTTTTGCAACTCCTTCAGCACGACTTTCACTGTCGTTTTCTTACGGCGCTGCTTTCGATACCCCACATAAACATTTGCTGAAACAGATTTTCTGCCTTCGTAATATTTAAAATTCTTAATATTAAATTACAAAAATCTTTCACAAAATAAATTTCTTATTTTCCTACCCTCTCCGTACCTGCCCCACTTTTTCCCGTTTCAGTACATTTCCCTATGTACGCTTCCTCACTTAATCCCAATCATAAAATTGTACACTTTGGCAAGACACAGCTTTCGGTAGCAGTAAGAAGTGGTTGACATAGGCCTGAGTGGAATGAACAGGAAAATACCAGAAAGCTAAATTTTTTATGATGATCTTACTGCCTTTTGTACTGTAGATTGTTTCTGTTAATGAATCTGTTCGATGGACACAAATTGTTTTAAATGTGTGCGTTCGTACATTGAGTGTGGAGATTTAATGGTTAATGGAGAACAACCGTACGATTTGTCACTCAAACACAAAACAAGGCAGACAAAGTACGCATAAGTGTAACATTGTCGTGTGGATAAGTAACAATTGTTGACGTAGAAATGCAACAAATGTTTCATGATCTGCGTAGGTTTATCTAGCCTTATGTATCTGCCATGCAAAGCGCAAGTGCTTTATTGTACAATCATGATTTTAGTGTCTCTCTGTACCATATTTTGCCACACCATCTCATAACCGATACAATTTTCATTAAAGCAATATCTAAATATAATTTACCTTCCTTGATATTTAACCCGTATTCTTTCGGAAAGATTTTTTTAAGAAGAATTTGTCGCAAAGCTCTATTATATATATTTTTGGCTACATGCTAATTATCGATTGCCTTTTCCAGAAATCAGCAAAACACGAATAATCATAACGTTTTTCTGAAGTTCTGAAATATTATATTTTAATCCGTCCAGTGGGAGCCGAGTTATTCGACGTGAATGGACGGATGGACGAAGAGCTATTACAAATCTAATACTTGTTTTTCGGTGATGTCCGAAGTGCCTGATAAGGTTCAATATATCTTACATGTAAAATATTTAAAAGGCCTGGACTTACGTTTATTGTACTGGGGCAAGCAGAGTTTCGAAATGATGTAACGTCGTAGTCAGTTGCTATTACGTAGTGCCGACCAATCCAGATATCTGCAAATGTGACATAAGTGAATGCTATTGTGTACAGAATTTCGTTAGGATTAAAATATTTGAAATATTTTACGTGAGGCATGGAGAGATTGCAAATTACTGACCGACATTTTACCCCGTTCAGAAGTACCATACTGTGATGAATATTAGAGTGTTAAAATGTTGGTTGTATGTCCAATATATAAATAATTGAGGAAAGACGGCTGTATGTTGTTTGTGAAATGGGAAAACTGAAAGTTTTTGACTATATATCGAGATATTCATCTGAAAATTTGGGCTCAAAATATGCGCAAACCCTTAACTATAAATTTGTTTGTTTGATTACATCAGTGTGGAGAGAAAACTGGGCACAATTAACACATAGTAAAACATTTATCAAAAGGGAAGAGCAAAATGTTGCATTTTTAGGGATGCTTTCGAATTAACAAAGAGTAAACAATGGCTATGGACTATGGAATCTCTTCAGCTGTCTCGTACCACAAATGAGCCCACTGAATTACACTATTCTCAAAAGCTTTTTAACCTTCCTTCAACCTCTCTCCTGCCTGTTATACACATTTTACATATCACATTTCTTAATTTGTTGCAAACAATGATATAGAGTAATGATCTCTGTGGAACTAACAACGTCTCCAGCACGTCACAGGAATCAACTCCTGTTCTGTTGACCAGACAGTATCATCATCATCATTTTGATTGAATTAAGCTCATCACAAAAAAGCATGCGTGTGTAATGTTGAATGTTTTTGAGAAACTGTATTCAGTCTTGTTTACCTGGACTAATGAAAATATCAATATGTCTTATTAACACAAAAAATCTAGTATTTGTATGACTTGTGATCGTTTACTCTCACATTTACCTGGTGACATAGTGATGCTGTTTGTGATTAGTTACCCTGTACTTACACGGTGGTTGGAAATGTACATCCCTGTATCAAGTACGCACCCAGTTTCATGCATTGCCATTGATCGTGATGTGACGTTGTGCGCTGTAGAACACAAATGGTTCAGAATAAGACACAAATTGTTATATGCAAAAACTGTAGACAGCCCAGTTGTTTGGACCGTCTTTTAAACCTGAGAATTAATGGAAATGTTATAATGGATGTAGAAGAAAAATTTTTCCCTCGTCAATATGTCCGACAGGCACGTGTAAATATAGAGTGGCAGCTGTTGTTGTAAAACTAATAACGTTTCAAGGTTTCACCAAATTTCGATATGCTTTTTAAATTTTAATCTGTGTACATTTAGTCATTGCAGAATTATTATGTGCTGACTGGCAGATGAATGTCGCCCTTTGTAGAGTCATGCTTTCAGGTTTTAATTTTAGAATGAGAAACGCCGATATGGGTATTAAAAAACAAAACCCTAATATTTTATGTGATGGCCACCCTAGTGTCCTGTTGCACAGTATGAAAACCGTAGTGAATTTCATGAGACGCTTGACAAGCATTAAAGTTTTGTATGTGGCTTACTTGAAACATGAACACTGTTCACCGCAGTACAGAGATAGACATGTATTTGTATCTATAAATTCATATAGGCAACACGCAGTCTTCTAGAATTCGAATTTTATACCGCGAAATTTCTTTCACAATGGAATTTCTATTTTTGTGTTTTAAATATTATCCTTTGATCTGTTAAAGCTTATATATCGCATATTTGTATTAAATATTTGTCTACATTATAAATCGTATAAATTTCCTACAGGGATTTTTGAGATATATTTTTGTACATTAATTTTAGGTATACTAGTTTTTTTTTCGTTTGATGGATCTCAATGTTGGTGGCGTTTTTGGAGGTCTATTAAAGCTATTTGTGTAATGATATACTGCGGTATTTTTGCTTTATATTTGGAGGTACAGGCCTACGTATGAAAGCGTATTTATTTTTATATAATTTCTCCATTTATATTTCAGGTATTCTGGTGGATGTCTAATTGTTGGATCTCCAATTTGAAGCCATATTTGTTGTGCTTTTAACGACATCTATGTAAAGATATGCTATGGTAGTTTACCTTCGAAATTGGAGGTGTAGGTAATATAGGGTACTTATAAGATTTTGTAATTTCATTTCAAATATTTTTGTCTTTTCTATCATTAGATGTTACATTCGGTAAATGGGAAGTCGAAACGAAAATTTTGTGACTATTACATATAATTGACTGCAGGTCTGAATTTAATAGCGGGCGAAAATTGGAAAGAATAATGAAATTAGAATTTATCTGTCCTCAGTGTTACGTTATGCGTAAATTTATATATGTTTGCCTTTATCTTTTTTATTTGGGCGTGGTAGATCGGTACGCTTAATATTACGTCATTTTTCCAAGTGCTGAAAGTTTATAATTATGTGATGTGTTGAAGAATATTGTAACCTACATGTATAAAATTGTTCACATTTATGAATTAATTTGAACCGTACATTTAAACTTCAGCTTTATTAAGTATTCGACGTAAGAATTGTATTAGATTTTGTATTTCAAATCAGGTTATTCTGAACTGAGACATGCTAACCTCATATGTCTGTTATCTGGAATTTAAAATGCATTTTTATTTTTCTCTTTAAAATTTTCTTAAATAAGCTAATATTTATTTTCGTATTTCCTAATTTGTTTCTTTTTCAAACCCACCCCCACAACTTTATTATTCTTTATTCTATTCCTAAATATTTATTTCTGTATCATCACCCTACAATGTAAAGACATAAGCAACACTTCACTCTCACTACAAACACCAACCCTTTCTACTGTATTATATACTGCAATTCTGCTATTATTTTTGCAGCAAGTCTGTGCATTTTCTTTATTTCCGTATTTCACATGACTAAAGACGGTAGAGTCAAATGACTTTTAGTCATTATGATAAAAATTATAGTTGATCCATTTTATCTCAGAAATCATTAGTGGATGATACCTGCCGAGTTAGGCCAAATTGTGTAGGTGTTAGTCTCTGAATATGTAGACATGTGTACACTCGATTACTTTCTTCTCTCTGCACAGATGTAGTGAGAGAATTCTAAGTGGTCACTTCGAAACAGCTGGCTGTGCGGTGTGAGGTGTAGATCTGCAGCGGTTTCGTTCTTGGTTTCGCGGGTTCGTTCTCCAATATGTGAAATGATTTTCGTCCTTTATGTGTATGTTGTTTGTAGAATAGGAACCGAGCTGGTCACTCGTTTTTTGGAGTTGTACTGAGTGTATCTGTGTCTAACTGTGTGTGGGATCTAGAAACCTCAACAAACAGTCACCACATCACACATTTTGGCTGCACCATCACAGAAAGAATGTAACACCAATTTTAATTACAGACACTCCAATTGCAGTCGGTATCTTTTTCCATCTCCTCGACAGTGCGGTTATTTCATTCGTGTGGAACATTTTATAGGGCACATTTCGGAATAAGCTTTGTGTGTCGAAGGTAATCACATCTTCAGAGGAACAGCTGGCAGGTGTAATAGTATTTTGTTTCCACGTAACTAAATGGATAATTTTTAAAGAAAGCGGAACGTCATTTTGACATAATGAGCCACATTTTCTCTAGTAGAACATTGTGATAAACCAAATCATATGAAAGATAAATAAACTTACTCAGAAAACAGAATGCACATCTGTTTCTAAATGCCCAGCGTTTCTGCCAAAACTTGATATACTATCTTTCTTTGCTTTTTGTGTTCAGTTAATGATACAGACATTAAACAAATCGAACGAAGTGTTGTTTTGGAAGAAATGTGAGTCAGCATCAGACATGCTACAATCTGCTGTTTACCTTCACTGTTGCAGGCATTTCACATATCAAGTAGACATCTGCATTCATTGTATGCACATCGTGCTGTTCAGCGAAAGATGTGTTCTTTAACTTGTTAAATTTGAAGTTTATTTAAGGAAATTGTAGAGACTTTGAGCCCTCAGTGTCGCACATAACAAAGAATGACACTAGATGGAAAAAGTGGGCCTCGCACCCCTATTGTGTTACCCGCTCTTTTGGACCGCTGAGCCCCAAAAAACTGACCCTTGTGGGGAAACGTTAACATACAGAGTAACAAAATCAAGTGTGTCAACATGTAACTATATAATGTAACCTAAACGACAGGATCAGAGTAAAGTCATAAACAGAATTTAAAAAAGAAGTGGACAAAATCCAACAGGTAACCGAGCAACAATTCTTGAATTCATAAAATTACTATAATAAACTATCCTTTAAAAAAACGATATCTCTCTTACATTTGTAAATCAACATTTCGTAAAACTTCTAAATAACCGAAGGAGACACTCTCCCCTTCTCCCCACTCTCACTTTCACACCGTTACTTACCCACCATTACGGTCGCTGGGCAGGCGGCCGTAATACAAAGACGGACACAGAAATAAATTCAAAATGCTGCCCACAGTAAACCACAGCTAACGATATTATATATCCGACCGCACAGATTTTCGTGTATTTGTAACAGCTGTTTTGATAACATTCTGCAAGCATTAATATCTGGCAAGTATAGC
>Ga0123352_10006895_pt1 | contig 17479 bp, 12 predicted proteins | sample TergutLab28metaG_FD_89700 | JGI IMG/M metagenome (GOLD analysis project Ga0123352, IMG submission 89700) | Labiotermes labralis P1 segment gut microbial communities from Petit-Saut dam, French Guiana - Lab288 P1 | ecosystem: Host-associated > Arthropoda: Insects > Digestive system > Gut ... | reverse complement strand
TCACACATGATACAGCCCTATTCAGCAGTCACACATGATACAGCCCTATTCAGCAGTCACACATGATACAGCCCTATTCAGCAGTCACACATGATACAGCCCTATTCCGCAGTCACACATGCTACAGCCCTATTCAGCAGTCACACATGATACAGCCCTATTCAGCAGTCACACATGATACAGCCCTATTCCAGGCAGGAAGTGGCTCAACACACTATTGACATATATCAGCAAAAGTTTGCATCAGCTGTAGTAGCATCATCTAGCAGTGAGTCCAGGAACTACTTGATCATACCTTGTAAATAAATCCAATGAGTATGTACTGTACAATACACTACCCATCCTCTGTTAAAGAGGAAAATGTTTAGCTTCTATAGCATTCTCAGAAAAACAAGCTCTATTGAACTGTCAATATCAATTCTGTAGGAACAGAATGACATGCTCAACATTATCTTCAATTTCAGAACCCTTCATACTGAGACAGTCATATGGTGTCAGATTACATCCATACTACTATGTATTCTGTGTTTGAGCCAAAGAAAATTTTCTTTTGTCACAAGAATTTAGAAATACACTTGTAACACGGTGAAGATGAAAATAATTGCAGGAAGAACAGAAGCTGAATACAGTGAAGGAATACTGTCAGGTGCAACTAGATTTAGGCGGTACAGAGTGGGGAAGTATTAATTCATCATTTTTAAGAACACACTAGTTGACAGCAGTTTATTAAATTTTACTGAAAGTAATATGAATTGAAAGCTGATCCCAGAGGACATGCAGTCTACAGCATGTGTCTGTGGCTGCTTGCTTGCTAGTACTGCGTGTTCAAATCCCACTTGGGGCATGGGTGCCTGTCTCTTGTGAGCGTTGTCTGTCATCAGGTAGAGGTCTGTGTAAAGGGCTGATCACTCATCCAGGGAATCCTACCGAGTGTGGTATGTGACTGCAATTGTGAAGCCTTGAGGAGGCACTGGTCCACTTACAAACAAAATGAACTGAAAGACAAATGTTTATCACTATTGAGGAATATTACAACAAAGTTATTTCTTTGAAACAACACCCATTACACATTGTCCATCAAAAATGATATGGTGATGCCTTGTTTCATAAAATTTTAGATGGTGTGGGGGTATTTATTTCCTCAGAAATTCTCTGTTTGCAATTGTGCAAGCCTGGCACATATGTTTGAAACACTGCTTTTCAAATGGCCCCATAAAAAGAAATCAAATGCTGCAGACCATGCGAATGAGCCTGTCAAGAAATGTTGCTGTACTGGGAAATTATGTGATGTGCCAACAAATTCCTTCAAGTGTTTGACTGCCAGCAGTGGGTGCTGTTGCTCCACCATGCTGGAAATAAGTGGTGGCAAGGTCTACGTTACGATGGCGTAACCCTTGAAACCAGCATTCACTCACCACATGGTCACACCAGCTGTGTCAAAGGAACTGCACTATCAGTTTCATCTTCAAACAATATGGAAATGGTGCCAAATGCCAATATCTATATGCCAAAATGTTACTCGCTAACTTTGATGTGATTTCAAATGTAACACATAACAATTACTTCACTCTAGTACCACATGCTTCATCTATTCACAGAACCAGACACTCTGGAATGTATTTCATCTGATATTCTCAAGTAATGAATAACAATGGGTTGTCCAATCACTAAGGTAACAAATTACTCATGTAACACACTACTTGAAGTAAAAACAGTTTGACAGTGGGTAATTTGTTCATTACATAGCATGCAACTGACGGTACGCATGCTGATTGCATGGAGCTATGACTGAGAGTGGCTCATACTCTTTCCATGTTCTGTTGTATCTGTACAGTACTGACATGGCCTCCAAACTTTTTATTTGTTGCTGAAGCTGTGGTTCAAAATGTCTCTACCCAGTTCTTGATGGAGTTGTGATCAGGAATTTTCACAAATCTCCCAATGTTGAAATGTCACCTGAACACTCACTCAGCTGCTACTGTAGAGTTATTTTTTAAAGTCTTTGCAACAAATGCACTGTGGACAGCTGACCAGTGATCCATTTTTTTTTAGTAAATGCCATCCCTGTTGGAATACTACAGCATACTTAGTTTCCGACTCCCTCCAAGGCCACCTACATAAATCAAAATGATTAATGAATGCCACCTTGCCTTGTACTGCTAGGGCTTTAAGAGTGTAAATATATAATGATCTTCTTTTTTAAAAAAAAAAAAACCAACTTAAATTAACTGGTATAAATATATGGTACGAAAACATTCTGATTTGGCTTTATTACAGTGGTTTAAAATGCCAGCTACAAAACATGTTGAATTCAGTTCCCTGCAAGTCTGGCTGAGGAGAAAGACACCAATTTGCTCAAATGTTTATGATGTGAAATGACTCATGTGTAGAAAAAAATGTCTTCACATTCTATATGTGGAGATTAACACATGGAAATCCACAAAAAATGTTAACAATTCCATCTTAGAATGAAACTCTTTACTAATTCCAAGACATTTAAATGATATACTCCCTTTACAGATGGCTGAACACACCACGAAGAAACTGATGCTGTTGCTTCCCTTTTGTACACTTGTGATTACAGATGAAACATTACTCCAAAACATGCAGTGGAAGTTGATATACTGTCTGACATTTGTCACTCTTAGTAAGTGGTGGCTTACCTCCAAGCACAGCCATTATTAGCAATACACTAATGGTTTTTAACAGTTAATGGCAAAGAGATGAACAGAAAAGAAACTATATATAACCAAGGAATCATAAAAGCAGCTATATACAACATCTGGTGACACTTGAAAAAAGACTATGTATTCAAACTACAGTCTGACAGAATGTCAAGGAATATCAAATTGCATTACTTTCCACCCTACGGTATTCTGAACAAAGCACCAGTAAATATTAAAAGTTGGATATGGGAGAAAATATGTAAATAAAAGTAAAAAAAATAAAGAGCTTCAACAAAATTCATTTCTAAGTTCTTGACAATGCTGTCTTTCCATGGATTCTCCCTGGAGAACCCTTGGTCAGATATAATTTACTGCTTGACTTGCATGCATAATATCCAGTAAATTTTTTAGTGAATTACTTTACTATCTCAAAACTGAAACAAAAGTAAAAGACGAGGTTTCTGGAAGAACCACATCTCATTATACGTGCAACAGTGAAATCAAAAACTGTTCTGAAAGGTCGGCATAACAGGTGCTTCAACAAACAGAAGAAGAGCTGAAGAAGGTTATGGGAGGGTAAACTCCATGCAATATGAGTCTTTTTACTTGTCACTGTGTGATAACCAATAACAGTATTAGTGGACTGTAACAACACATTATGCAGACTTAAATACCACTGTTGTCATTGCTCGCTATTCAAGCATAACTCATGTAACACGAAGTGGAAACTGGTCTCCTATCACATCACCTACTCACTCCAACCTCTTGCCACATATATTGTACTGAAATCACACCACATTCCTGCCTTAAATCATCCCACCCAGATACAAGAGCAAATAAACATCTCTTTCAGTCACCACAGAGCATAAAGACTAATACCTATATATCCCCCCCTCCCCCAATGAGTTACATTTGAAAGGTACACCCCTTGGAATTCAGCTTGCTGTACAGAGAATCAAAGCTTGTGCATCTTGTGCTTCCACCCGTTGTCTTAACTGTTGCAACTTGCACCAGATCATCATGTCCAGGATGTACTTCCTCCTCCACTGCCATCTCCAGTCCTGTGGTGGGCAAATGCTGACCTTGACCAAGAAAACCATACCTCCTGGATGCAGATTCAGCTCAGTGGAGGCCCATTTGCCTCTCTGCTGCAGACTGTTAAGATAGTCTGTGGACTATCTTTTCCAAAAAAGTTGTTGGATCCGCTGCAAGTGCTTCCACCCATTGAGACAACTAACAGACAGATCGGACACGTTAGACTCAGGTGCACCTATCAGGAATTGCCCTAGGCTACAAAAGGTGAGGTCATATGGATCACCAAACAAAGCTGTTACAGGGTGAGAATAAGACATGCCTCTACTTGAGTCAGGAGAGTGCTTAGTTTTTTGAAAGTAAATGCTGTGAACCCTACCAAATCTCTTTAAGTGAAACTGCGTACAGTGCCCACCATACTCCCAAAGTTCCCCCAAATTTGGTTAGAGTGGGGGAATAATACACCATGTAAATGCTTCTGAATTTGCAGATTCTGAAAGTTTTGATTGATGTGCTTCTTGATGCAAAAATTTCCCTGAATTCTGGAGATTTATGATGAACTCCACCAAATGTTGTTCCACTGTCAGAATGGAAATGCTGTCTTTAAGTTCAGTACCTTCAAATGGCCCATTTACTTCTCATTGGGATAAGGAGAGTTGTGGAAAAAACGCTGCATGTAAGCAACCACGCTGATGAGCTTAGTAAGTGATGAAGATCTCTCCACCTATTCAGTTGTGGGTGCATATGTAGTTGCTACTGATGACCTCATACTGCAATCTTTAGACATGTCCTCGATTATTCCCACCTCTCTTACAGAAGACCACGAAGTGGCTAACTTTAGATGCCACTGTGGTCCTTCCCACCACAGACACAGATTCACCAACTCCTCCTTTGTTACACTTCGCTAAATGAGATAAGCAGGACTGTCCAAAGTGGGCACATGTTTCCATTTGTTCATGCTGGTAGTCTCCTGAATACATGCCAGTCTACTGGTCATGAATGTATTCCACGTCATAGCAGGTGAAGAAATTCATGACAAGACTGTAATAGCTGTTCAACTCTAAAATCAACAATGGTAAAATCTAGGCAATTAGTTCTGCCAACAGCACCACTCTACATAGTTCCAACCTGGGTAAAGTTACCTTTTTCACTGGTGCAACCCTACAACGTAAACGCAATACATGACTTTTGACCTCCCCTCAATGATCAACTGACCACACATAAACACATGGTCCATATGCCATTTCTAAAGCATCTGCAAAACCCATGAACATGTACGGTGATTTACCAATACCAAACAATAAGTTCCAAACTCTTAAATATTATCATGTTGTTGTAGAGTTGTTTCCATTTTTCCAGCAATTCAGTTGGCAGTGTATTGTCCCAACTCAATTTGTGAAGCCGCAATTCCTGCAAAAATATCTTGTATGGAATTACTGATGGACTAAGTAGGTCAAAAGGATAAAAAATAGATGCTACAACTGCAGCAACCTTTCATTTACTGACATCTTGCATCAAAGCTAGTGACTTCTGGCTATTTGCAATAGCAAATTTATCCAGTGTGGGATGCCAACAGAAACCCAATGTCTTAACCTTATCCTCACCATCCAACTGTCATGGGAGAACAATTTCCCATGCCACAGTTAAGTAGGTACTGCATCTAAAATCCTAGAATGGTTGAAACACCCATTTCTCAATGGAAACCCAGCACTAGCAAGTAGTGTAATCAAATCAGCCTGCAGCTTTAATGCTTCAGTATCATCATTAGACCTGCTGAGCACATCATCCATGTAGAAATCCTGTGAAAGGACCATGGTTGCCTGTGGATATTTCTCCCTTTTCTTCTCCGTGAGTTTCTTCAGACATGCAATGGCCAGGTAATGTGCCAATGAAGTTCCATATGTTACCACCTGGAATTCACAGGCCTGGATCAGGGTATCTGATGAAACTCTCCACAGTATTTTTTGCAGTCCTGTGTCCTTGGGATACATCCTGACTTGCTGATGTATCTTCTCATTATCTGTCACGAAGAAAATCTGGTGAGTGTGGAATCTTAATCTCTTGCTGCCAAATGACCTATAAAGGCCCATACAGTAAGCCCTTTAAACTGCAGAATGACCTATAGAGGGTTCGCAAACAGCGTGTCTAGGTTTGGAGGAATTTTGTTCACTCCTATCCAAAATTTTGCTAAGCTCCAGGACCCTTGAAGGTCAGGGTTTCTTTGTGGAGCCAGAATGGACCCCCTCCACCTCCTAAACCCCTCCAAAAATCCTGATTTATATGTCAACACATAGCAACTGCGTATTTGTCACAGCTGATTAATATGGTTCCAGATACAGCCCACTTTGTTTATCACTGGCACAGGTCCACTGTGGGTTGAAAAATCAACACAGGCCTTATGAAATGAACACTAATTGTTGACCTTCTAAATAAACCGAACTTGGTGCACAAATTATTCTTAGAATATTTATTCTTAGTATATAAATACATTAAGAATAAATTGTGCACAAAGTTGGCTTTATTTAGAAGATTATACAGGGATGCATGGTCAACAGAAGAAAAACTAATTGTTCACCATTCAGTGGCATACTGTACCTATATAGTTCAGACAAAACTAATGCTCATAAATCACAGATATCTACAAAAATCGATGTTGACAGTTACAGAAGGGCCCACTGACATGCTTCTTGTAGTGCTTCAGTACTCAGTAGGGGTTGTTGGGCACTAACATCCAACACACAGCTGTCAATCTACTAAAAATGTCTTGAGCACCCCCAAATAGCTGGAATTTACAGTAGTCACATCGTACCTTTAGATCTGCTTTGTTGTCACTATAGAAGAAGCTCGTATCTTCATGGCATTAGATTTCTGCATGCCCAGTGGTAGATTGGGGTCTAAATAAAGCAGACCACTGCAGACATTCAGAAATGGCCAGGAAAAAATCAAACTCCAAGCGGAAGCCATCAGTGAAATTCCGGTTGCTGACAATGACTTGGATTCAGGTGCTCAGGCTAGCAATGTTGAAGATGAATTTGAGGAAGAAGAAGAGAAACGACAACAGCAGCAGCAGCGAGCCTCATCAAAAGATGAAGCACAGACTGCAACAAGTGGCAAATTACCAACCTGGGGACTGCGTCAAGGAAGGAACACAAATATCCATCCTCTTGTCAGTCCAGAAAAAGGTGTAAAAAGAAGTGAGGCTCCACACATCAACAAAGACAGCTCGCCACTGTCTGTGTTGATGTTGTTTTTTGCAGAAATTTTCCATCTGCTGGTGGAACAGACCAATGTATACTACCAGCAACACTTAGACGGACAAGCCAGACCTAGCTGCCAACTACCTGACATTACGTTGCCAGACAGTATGACTTTCGTTGCCTTAGCTCTGCAGATGGGACACGAATTGAAAGACACACTACATGACTACTGGTCGAGACTCAGACAGCTACACACTCCGTTTTATGGTGAGACCATGACAAAAGACAGATTTTTATGCATACTGCATTTTCTGCATCTTGCAGACAATTTACAGAGACCTGATGAAGGTGAAGAATATGACCAACTATGGAAACTAAGGACTGTGTTTGACACATTGAATGAGGAGGCTCATGCTAAATTCTATAACCTTTCCGAGTATTTGCCAGTGGGTGAGGTAATCGTAAAATTCAAGGGCAGAGTTGTCTTCAGGCAGTACATTCCAAAGAAAAGAAAACGTTTCAGCATCAAATTTACAAACTCTGTGATGAATCAGGGTATACATATGGCTTGCGAGTGCACTTGGGTGGAGACTCACACTCCGCCACTGACATGACTGCAACACACGAAATTGTTAGACATTTGACTTGCAGAGTTGAAAGTTTAGGACACAAAATATTTATGGACAACTTCTTTTCATCCCAAAGACTTTTTGGTGACTTGGACAAATGTAAAATAAATTAATGGAGGACAGTATGGCCCAACAGAAAAGACATGCCCTGTGACTTTGGACCAAAACAACTGAAACTGAAAAGGAGTGATGTAAGGGTGAGAACGAGGGGAGATTTGACTGCATTAGTTTGGAAGGACAGATGAGAAGTTTACATGCTGAATGAAAAACATGGACCCACCACCAGCAGATGGAAATTTTTGTGATGACAGCAACCACACTGTGAAACCTCACATCGTGGAACGGTACAACCGGCACATGGGTTATGTCAACAATTCCAATCATATGACCAACAGTTATTCAATGAGTTGATGTACCTTCAAGTGGACCATGAAATTGTCTTTCCACCTTCTGGATCTAACAGTTGGATACTGTCATCTTCATGTGGAGTAAAAACGCCCACCATAATTTCAGGCTCCTTCTGGTGAGGAATTTGATTCAATGAGCTGGAAAAAGCCAAGATTGCCCCACCCCCAGAATGGTTGGAAGACCAAGTGCAGCCGCAACAAACACTGCGCGACTTGAGAGTCATCATAACCAACCCTGGCCAGTGAAATCTTCCACCCAACTCTGCTGCCTTCTGAGTTCGTCTCACGGCCAGAAAAATGGCACGTTGTCTAAGAGCGTCAGATGTGACATGGGCCTGTGCATGGTGCCTTGTTTTGCAGAATATCACACTAAAGCTAATTTGTAAATAACCTTAAACATCTTCCATCAAGTTGTAAATCACCCCCATTGTGAATGCTGTGTCTTGATATAACAGTGATCCAAGGCACCACAGACCTTTTGCAGCAACCAGAATTATGTGAGTAATGAACTAATTACAACACATTTTATATAATGCATGCAATTCACAGGCCTAAATTTATTATAAAAATAGGTGAATATTTTTTCCTGAATTAACCAATTCATGAACAGAGGGCAAAATTTTATTAAATTAAATTTGACAGGAAAGCTTAAGAGATATGCCTTTTTTTTTCCTAAGTGTAAGCATTAAAAATTAAAATTCCCATTAAAAATCTTGGTAGGCTGCTGTTGTGTGGAGGGATTGAATTTGGCATTCAAGGGTTAACAATACTGAGAACACATCTTGTTGCACAGCAGGTCCAATCAACAATGTATCATTTACTGCCTATTCATGCTTTTTGCACTCACATTAAACACTACCCCGAGTTTTGTTGTGTTGCTACCACGTTTGAATACCGGGTGATGAGGCAGGTAAAAGTTTCCTCGCTGTCATCTCCGTTATCCCCAGATACCAGCTGCATATGCTCAAATTCTTCATATGCTTCATGTAATATGTGTAATTCTTCTGCATGTCTGGTTGGTACTAAAGCTGCCTCTCCAACTGCTGAAATCCATACAATGCTTAATCATATGATCTGCCAAGTCCTTCATGACGTGACTTCCATGGTAACTTCCTGACAAATCTCCCAGTCATCTCATGTAATGGTTGCTAGGAAATGACTCTCACAGTCCAGCTCCTGTAGTGTTTTGGCCCAGAAGAAAGTGAAGCTCTTCAATCCTCCAGATACATTGTACCTGTGCATCTAAACTGTTTTCTTCCAATGTTAAACATGATGTCATTGCTTCTCTGAATGGCAGCCCTGGATGCTGTATGTGTCTCCACAAAATCATGCCCAATTCAGTTTCTTGGAGTGTGGGGACTCTCCCACTGTCAAAGTATCTATCTGGATGAAGCAGATGAAAGAACAGTTCTGTTCCTATTAACATATGCACATCTTCTGGATGATCAAACCCTGGATCTGCATAGAACTGATTAGAATGCAACTACCATAAATCACATTCAAAGTACTGTGCTGGTACATTTCCTGTAATCTTGAGTAAGATAAATCACATTACTTCTGCCTGAAACTTGCTATACCTAGAGCAAAGCTGTATGTTGACACTACTTCTAGCATCTCAAGCCACACTGTTGATTCCCTTTAATGGAGATAAATTCCTTCTTCTCTGCATTCCGAGTATATTTACCATGGCCTCTGTTATGAAATTAATCTGGGATGCACTGTCTAGTAAAGATCTCCATTTGTGTAACTGACCCCCAACACCTTGTACTTTTATAATGGTCGTCAACACCACCACCTGAGTATCATGATGTTTTAAGGAGCAATGTGATACCTGTATAGGTGCGATATCTGACAGACATGGATTTGTCTGTCACTCACTATGTTGTGTGGATGCATTTGAATTATATTCTTGATGCATCAGGGTATGATGCTTCATTCTATATTTGTGACAATGTCCCATTTTTATGTGTTGTAGCTGTATGACCCTGCTGGAGAAAATTATAGCATAATGTGTGTTTCTGAACCCAAGATCTCCCCTGCTGAACATCTACCTTGTACATTCAAACAAATTATGTGACTCAGAACACAGCACAAACTTGTACTGGTCATGGCCACAAAACTGTTAGAATCCTGTGGTGGCCTTTACTGTCGTTTCCCACACTGTGCCTCGTCAACATCTGCAACATTGGTGGAAGGTTTTAATGTTTATAAAACCTGACATTTCTGCTCCATAAATGTAATTAATTCCTAAGTGATGAGAACCCCTTGTCTGTCTGTTGCATTGGCCACTCACAACACGCTTGACCCTCCAGATATTTGACAACTAGTTGTGATAATATCCTCTGAAGGTTGTTCAGAGTTTAATGCCTTCAGTGCATTTAAATTGCTGCAAAATGTGTTTACAAATTGCCTCATCTCTCCAACATCCTCTTTAATGATTGACTGTATGCCTAGGAAGTGTCTGATGTAAGTAGCCACACTAAGCTACTTGTTTTCATATCTGCCCACCAGCAGGTTCCAAGCTATGAGTAAGTCTTAGTCATGATAGGAAGTTCCTCGTCCAAACAAAGTGCTTGACCCTTCAGTGCCAACAGCAAATAATCAAATTTTTCAGTGGACTATACATCTGTGCAACTAACATAACATTGAAAATATTTGTAAAGGTTGCTCAATTTTCATATTTTCCACCAAATGAAGACACAGATATTGATGGCACTTTCAAAGTAACCCCTGTGACTGGCTGATTAGTATCGGTTCACAATGTACTGTCCAAACAAGATGATGCTTCATAATTTAATTGGTACTGACATGGACCCTGCTTCCAGTGATGCCAATAACCTTTCCATGTCTGACTTCATTTTTGTAACAAGTCCCTTGAAACTCTTCCCAATCAGCCTTATAATCAAAGGTCTTACCATTCACCTCCAATGAAGACCGAAATTCCCCAGATTTATTGCAGATTTAGCTACAGATTCATAACACACCTTTATCTCATTTATGTCTTCTGACCTACCAAACTGAGACACAAAATGTCGGATTCTTGTCAAAGACCCCTTGACACTTCTCACCTCTTTATAACAGCCTGAATCTCCCTTGGATCCACACTGATGGGAATATGAATATAAAGGAAAGTGTATTTGGATAATTGTCTGATCTGCCTTGTCAAGTCTGACCCAATCTGGAGTGCCCTTGTGCTCTGCCCATGGAAAAAGTGATGTAACACTCCAGTAGAATCCTGTCTATGTGCACAACAGATTGTGTGGCACCCACCACTGATGCCCTTGACCTCCACTACAGCTCACTCCAACCGATGCCAACACAGTAATCCATCGTGCCATTAAGAGGTCAATAGAGCATGGTGCTTTGTTTTCCCCAGAATAAGTTATAATCCTTTGCGATTATCTCCACTGAAGATGTTGCATGTGCACGCATTGTATAGAGTGCCCTTAAGATAACCAGGCCATGCACCATGCACACAAAATCGTGACACAGATATGGACTTAATATCCACAAAATCGATCACTGCTTTCATATTTAGCTTGAAATCTGGCCCAGAGTGCACAGAAAGTGTGTGTGATAACCACTAATAGTATTAGTGGACTGTAAAAATGTGTAATTCAGATATTAAGAATGACCACTGTCACCGCTCACTACTCAAGTGTAAACTTTGTGACACAAAGAGCAGCTAGCCTCTTAATCACACCACCTATTCACTCCAACCTCTTGCCACAAATGTTGTATCAAGATCACACCACATTCCTGCCTTACATCATCCCTTCCAGATGCATGAGTACACAAACAACTCTTTTAGACACCTCATAGCATAAGAAGTAATACTCAAAAGTCATCTTGCCTCAAACAAACAGACTTCTCAGAACTTTCTGATCATACCTCAGTCACTGAAGAATGCAACCACTACTTGTCTTTGGCTCCTTGGATGTTTGGGGCAGAGTCACCTCTTGCACTGGTGGCAAATCCCCCTCTACCTTTGCTGCTGCTTTCTGGAATAAAGCAAATAATAAAGAGAATTCCAGTGCACTGGAACTCACATCTGGTTTCATTATTTTCAGGTTGACTTTTATCCATTCACTTAATTTTAAACATTTTCTTCATGAACTCATGATTTTTGCTATCATCTATTTAAAAACAAAGACACAGTGTTCAAATAAAAAAATATACACTGAAGACTGACATTACATTAATATGAAAACTTATCTGTATGATTTTAGATTTTCACAGCAGTGTTGCTGAAGATTCAAGTCTTCTGGGATGTGACATTACGTTGTTGGGTGAGAAGTTACCAGTGTTCTGAATGATCACAATGCCTTCATGGCCACGTCAAGCAGTCAAAGAAGAATTCTTTGACTGTTTTCTACTACTCGACCCTCAAGAATAAGTGCCACAATCCTCTGTAACATAAGAAACTACTTGACCAACAACACAGTGTCACATCCCAGAACACTTGCACTACTTATTGTAATAAAGGCTAGGATAGTAAACTTCAGTTGATATAATGACAATAAACACTACATGTCAGGTACCAGTAACTGTAGGAATCAAAATGCCTAAATGTTTAAATAAAAAAATACTCACTCATGTAAACATGTATCTATAAATCTATCTAAATTATATCCACGTTAAGTTTTGGACTTAACTGTACTAGGACTTGATTGGTAATACCACAACTAGAAGGTGTTTTACAGCACCTGAAAGCTTGAGGTAGAGGAAGTCAGAACCACCTAAATCTCACACAGAGATGATAAATGCTAGGTAGCTGGGTTATAATGTATGCATAGTACTACATACAAGTAATGACCATTACTGGTTGGTAAAAACAGCAATTACTGAAAGTTCATAAAATTTCAGTTCTTCAGTTCCATAACTACATTTGATTCTAATGAGGTATATATTTCTTAAAACTGTAGCACATACTGAATTTACTGGGTCCCCAGCACAGGTCTCTGGGGTATGAAATGCAGCATAGGTCTCTGGAGACCAAAGTGGGCTTGGACTTGGCATAGGGACTTCATCTGGGCTGACAAGTCCATATGTTGCCTTCAGTTCTAGCTCAGGAGGGTCATCTGGAACCTTGTGGTGATATCTGCAATACACATAGAAGGGCTGCAAACCTTATATTGCACAACCACACTCAAAAGGGCACCAAAGTCAAAAGATACTCACATGAATCCATTCTCCCGTTCACATTTCTCTAACATCACACGTATCTTAGGTGCCAATTTCTTGAAAAAGCTGTGATTCTCTGGATGGATTTTACGAGCTGGTCCCTTTGTTTTGGCATACTCCTTGCACAGTTCTATTGCCCTGCGGTAGCCTGGACATACAACAGGGGAGCTTGAGCAACATAATCTTAAAGCTTGACTTAAACTAAATTACAGTGCGATGTGTGACAGACACTGTACAGTGCACCATGAAGAAGTAAGGCGGAGGACATTCAGTAAAAGCAGACACTACAGGCCTAAATATAAAACTCTGAGAACACCATCTTCATGAAGTATAATTTTCAACTCTCCTTCACACATTCACATGCATGTTCTGTAACACAGCGGTAAATGCAGCCTGCTGCACTACGAACAGTATTGTTTACAAGGGTCTTTAACAATAACAAAGAAAATGAGAAGAAACAAGACAAGGGATCGATAACATAAGGAGCACAGTAAATAATAAATTGTAAATGGATTTAGCAACATATTTAAGTGGTTTGGTGATGTGAAGTAACTGAAGAAAAATTGCCCAAAATGGCATTAGGCTTAAAACTGAAGATAAAGAGAGAGACCTGTGTGAAGGCTGACATAAAAGTGGAGTGGCACAAAAAAAAAAAAGAGGACAAACATGGAGAGGAGGGACTAAGCAGGGGGGAATGGCAAAAAGAGGACAAACACAGAACAGACTAGACATGGTGGGGTAGTAAAAAGAGGACGGACATGGAATGGAGAAAGCAGACACGAACAGAACACAATGGAGGACAAATGAAGCTGAAAACTTTTACTGTATGCTGAAGCTCACAAGACACAAAATAAATATGGATATTTGTGACACGTTAACCTCACACAGGAATTAATAAACCCCACTTTACATTACACATAATTTACAACAGATTTTGTGGAGAATATAATGCCATGTCACTCACAGGCCTGGCTTTCTTGTAGTGCACGGATTGCCTCACCACAGCGATCCAGGCCTAGCAAGTTCTCTCCACAGAAGCAGTATGCCTGAAACATTAGTTCTAATCAACTGGCGATAACTGTTCCACCTTATACACAATGGACCATTTGCATTTATTGGTGAGAATTCCAAACTTTGTGTACCTCTGTTGATATAGGTGAATTATGGTATTCCAACACTCAACAGAACAACTGAACAATGATGAGCAACATTACTTATCCTTCACTACAAATATTACTAGGGTGGCTAAACCAAGGAGACTAAAGGGGGTGAGGATACTTAACATGCAGAGATGAGATGAAAAATCCATAAAGAACTGTACATGAAAATTTTGAAGGGAAGAGACCATTTGGGATATCTAGGCATAGGTGAGACAGTAATATTAAAACGGGTATTAAGTCAAAATAGTCAGTGGTTGTGGAATAGATTCATCTGGCTCAGGATAGCAGTAAGTGGTGGATTGCTTAAATATGATAATGAACCTTCAAGTCCATAAAGGGCAAGTAATTCTGATTGGCTACATGACTATTAGCATCTCAAGGACTCTGTTCCAAGAAATCAAGTAGGGATACAAACACAGTCAAACAACCAAATGTTTGGCATAACAAAATTTTGACTCTACAAGGACTAACAATCAAGTCAGTGACAAGTATATTCATCTGTGGTTTGATACATCTATTACAGCATTGCAATGCATCTGCATGGCTGCCAATGGATGACCATGGCCCTGTGCAGGGCAGCTGTAAGCAAAGTCATGGCACTATTCATGATGGCATTAACAATTCTGTACAGTTAATGTGTAAAATCTGCATAAATGATGTCAGCAATTGAGTGAACACAGGGATATGAAGTTGCTTCTGCTCTGTATTTTAAAAATATTACCCTATGCCTAACACACAACAGCAGTATATGTGAGTACAGTCCTTTCTGAATAGTAACAGCAGAGGCTGGTAGATGTTATGTGCAGGCACAGAATTTGTCCCTTTCTTGTGTTAACAGTCATCACTTGCACACAGTGCATATTCAGCAGTAAAAGTCACAACCTAGTGCCACTAGTAGTATAAACATCAGCGTTCTGAAGTATTAGACCTTCTAACATTTAATACCACTAGTACAACTAGTAAACATGTTAATTAATAATGTTACCATATAAGCACTTAGAATACAGTAGTTCATCATCATCATCAACCAACAGAAAGAAAACAGAAGAAAGCCATATTACCCAACAGAAATTTCAGTATTAAAAAGCAACAACTGTGATTTCCTAATGAACATAATCATATGTTGTGATGTGGTGTCCAACTGCCTTCATTTGCATTTTGTTGGTGTAGGCACATACATTTGGTATTTATACTGCTGTTAACATTACACTAATTTTAATCACTCATGTGCTGTAGATCTGATCAAATGCATGCAGAAAAACATGCAAACAACCAGCCTACAGGAACAAGAGTGACTACAATTCTTGAAGAATTAGCAGCAATACCAAAAATGCACACACCAAGGGCACTGACAATGGCATAAAAATGCCAAAATATGTAAGCTTACACCAAAAAAACATGAATAAAGGATTTTGGACACCACCACAACACAAATTAACAAGCCACACAGTAAGAACAACACGAAACATGAACATAATCATGCCACATATATGAATACATTTCATGTTTATGTCTACTATGAAAAGTATGCTAATTTTCCAGAAGGAAGTTCATATTTCCAACCTCTGACGAATTGCATACTACCTGTGAGCAATGGAACAATGCCACAAAAATCTCAGAAATATATTTTATGACAATTCCACACTTCTTTCAGTGGAAGTTCAGTTGAGTAATTTAGTCTGTACTGTTTCAAGCAAAATGGAACAAAACATACATATGCCTGATACACAGCTGCCTTCAGAAGTAGATATTTGGTCCACTGAGAAACCACTTCTCCAAGAGGGTCCAAAACCTTTGCTGCATCACTAAACAGTCTGGAGGTCTCATTGGCCAGTGCAGAGATGAGGCTTGGGTTGTGCTTTAACTCCATAGCCCTTGCCATCGTCACTGTGTGGACAAATGAAAAGCACTTTGATTTACTTCTGACAAAATTAAGTATAAGGAAAGCAGATGCAACAGTAAGGAAAGTGTATCAACTGATATACATTTCATTTACAAGTACTCCAACTCTGTTACATTTACTAAGGTTTTATTAACATTGTCTATTAGGATTTGTCCTGTAATTCTGGTGAGACAGTTAATGTGTTTTTGCCTGTCAAATTGCCATTAACTAGCATAAACCGGACACTGACATATTCCACCCAATCACCAACTTCAACGATCGACTTGTACTCCTCTTCTCCACAACTCATTTAGAGCTACATGAAGCCTCTAACTGTTGTATCATAACTTAGCATTCTTGCATATCATATCTCATCTCACATATACCTGTACATGCCATATGCCCTGCTCAGCTCATCCTACTAATACTTGGTAAAGCTCCTTATTACGTAACTTTCTTCAGCATCCTGCTCACTTCTTTATCTCTCTCTTACGCCCATATATTCTCCTCAGCACTCTGTTTTAAGCACATTCAATTTATTTTATGCTTATATGATGAAACAAAAAACACACATTTATAAATATGTTCAATAACATATTATTCTTCAACAACATGCTGTGGTCAGTCCTGTGCAGTCACAAGCAATCCCTTCTACTGTACACAGTTTCACTCATCTAACAGGGTGTGAATCAACTACTTACATCTAATATACAACATAAACACACCTTATTTTACTGCATTTTAGTGACAATATCAGCTGATATTTTATGCCTATAAAGGAGGGCTACAGAAAAATCAAGCACAACACTAAGTGGTTTTATCATACATTTGTGTACAATTATCTGCATACTGAATGTATGCTTGTCATAACATAGATGGACACAGGAGTGACCGAAACATGGCGAAGAATAATAACATGTGACTGCACATATTTATAAAGTGCATTTGTTGCTTTATCATACAAGTATAAAATATTCTTTAATGCACAGACATGGAACACATGAAAAACATTCAATTTATGATCGTCCATTAATGTGAGGGAACAAGCTTCACACACTCACATACAAAAAACCAGGAAAAATTATGTTTTTGTCAGAAAATCTGAAGGGTACAGTCACTCAAAAGGTCTAAACATACATATGAGCATCACAATGAAATGGATCATAAAGAAATAGGGTGACAGTATGCAATAAATTGCGGGCGGGGGGGGGGGGGGGGGGAAAAAAAAAATTTTTTTGTGGAAACAGCCGAAATCCGGTTTCAAAAAAGGGGTGTGTTTTTTTTTATTAGATAGACAAATATTAGTTTTTTATGGCCTTTGC
>Ga0123352_10006893_pt1 | contig 17482 bp, 8 predicted proteins | sample TergutLab28metaG_FD_89700 | JGI IMG/M metagenome (GOLD analysis project Ga0123352, IMG submission 89700) | Labiotermes labralis P1 segment gut microbial communities from Petit-Saut dam, French Guiana - Lab288 P1 | ecosystem: Host-associated > Arthropoda: Insects > Digestive system > Gut ... | reverse complement strand
TCTACTGTTATATCTCCATCCTATTGTATCTAAAGACGTCTGTAATAACTCTACTGTTATATCTCCATCCTATTGTATCTAAAGACGTCTGTAATAACTCTACTGTTATATCTCCATCCTATTCTAAATCGCACAAAATAAACTCCTGTATTATTCCATACTTCAAGTAGTATCAAGTTCAAAATTGCCTAAGCGGTAACCCACACGTGGACAATAATTACAATATTTTCCTTGTAACTTGAATTTGTCTGTCTTGAGCTTATTGACGACTGCGTCTTTTCGCAGGAAAAATTGAAGTGAAATGCGGCACAGGGATTTGAAACGTGTTGATGTCACGTCCAAAAGTATAGGGAAGTGAAGTTAAGCGAAGATATTTGGTGGAAAGTGCGTTATCATGGATTTATAGTTATGTAATTTGTATGTGGGTTACTGGAATTATGTATTGTTTTAGTCTCATTGGCTCTTTGCCGCGTGATTTATGTGTTTTGATTTTTCTTGTTTTGTAATTAATTGTTTTGCGTTTTTTAATTATTCGTTTTGTTTGTTTTATTGTTTTTTATGTTTTGCTCTCTGTTTCGTGCTTCTTTTTTTGTATTGTTTCGTGTTGTGATTCTCCCCTTGCATACAGTTGTTTATTTTCTATTAGCGTACAATTTTACCGACCACTACCACCAGGTGGAAAACCAATTGCAGTTAATATCATAACATAGCGTATAAAAAATCTTAATTTTTACGAAATTACGTAATAAGTGTTGCATTAGTGTGACACGTAGCTCAGACATAGTGTCCTGAAGTTTAATTTCCCCCATTATACCATGCATTAAACAGAATTTCGAGCAGCCCCATTCGACTGTCTCATAGCCGATTGTAGAAATAATATATACACTTAAATGGCATGGCAACACAGTGCCACAAAAACAACAAGCACGACATAGCATTGTAACGGATACAAAAAAAGTTCAATAACTATCACTGAAGTTCCAATTGCGGAGTCCGACCTATATAACACAAAAATGATTTTACCTTCTCACGCACTAAACAGCTTGAAAACAGAATATGTGCCAAGCAAGGAAAGTAAGAAATGTTAGAAGCTCTTAGTGGCGTGTTTGGAACTTTGTGTATACAATAACAATTATGTTACACTGTAAAATTTTGAAATATTTCACTTAATTAAGCAGCTTTTAAGATGGCGAAGTTTTGCCGAAGCTTGTAGTCAGTGTAAAAAGACGTTTTCAATAAAAGTGACTGAGCGGATACAGGCCTTCTGCTGTTGGTAAATTTTAATAAAATCCCGTATTGTTAATAACCGAGCGTTGCCGTGGATCATAAATTAGTATATCTGCATTAATCACACGAATATTTTCAACCATATACGTAAATTCTGCACAAAACACACAGAACTGATTAATAATTATCTAAAAAAAATCAGTTAAAATTAAATAAAGATCTAGCACTGAATAAGACGGACACAGCTGAAGGCTGTGCATTTACTCCTACTGTCAAAAACTGAAACACATCTGCTACAGGCACAAGAGTACTAATAGACTCAACTACACTTTTCATTTTCATAATTTCCTTTGTTAATTTGGAAAATTTCGTTCCGCCCTCGCATCTCTATACACCCAACTTTTAAACACGCAATCCGCCAAAAAAACATCAGCAAACACGGGCAACAGCAGCCCTAAGGGGGTCTTTACAAAACTATTAGCGTCTACTTACCGTTGGACAGCAACTAGCTGCGTTACACTGGAAGCAGGACAGGTCTCATCGCGACGGCAGACGACGCGCTACTGTCAGCATCGCAACGCGTCTCCCCGTGTGACGTAATAGACCCAACCACCACTGCCATCAGTACGGCGGCGCGGAAGTATTTGAGATGACACAGTAACGTGAATGAGAAAGGATATGCTACCGTCTCTTTCTTGGTTCATTTCACAACGTTACTCAAGCTAACTCCACACAGTATATTCCTGCTTGACAAGCTGACAGTCACTTGGCTGGTCAAAAATGTTCCCATTTCGTACTATGTCTAAAGGTCCATTACAGTATTCACAAGAACCCTCCACTACCTACCATGAGCCAGTTAAGTCTCGAACGATAACGCCGTATTTCTTTAAGAGTCTTCATTAATGTTATCCTCCCTAATACACGTTAATAACCAAAGTTTCCCCTTCCTCTCATAATTCCCGACCACATTTTCGTAAGCTGTCAAAAGTGGAATGACTGTAATTATCGCACAATGAAACAACTGTGAAATAAAGAGGGTGCGAATGAGAGGAACAGCAAAGTGGTCTGAGACCTGCGTTCTTCTGAGTTATTGCGCAGCGAGTAGTGGTAAATTCTTGCCGACGTTTCGTAACAACCTGTCTGTCCCATCTTCAAGGATAAAGAATCCAAAGTAAAGTGATATTTTATAAGATTATCCCAGAAGTTGCCTGAGACGAACGAGGAACTTGACCTTGCAACAGAAGTGTAAAATTCTTCTTATATTAACCAAAAAATACACGATATTTGATGTAAACACTCTTCACCTCCTTATTACACTCTTACATGTTGCGTTAGTTAGTAACTTTGGTATACAAACAGACTCCCTGATTATGATGATGATGATGATGATAATAATAATAATAATAATAATAATAATAATACCGCTGCTACTGCATCGCAGCTGCTGCTGCTGCTGCTGCTGCTGACGCATCGCAACACGTAAGAGTGTAATAAGGAGAAGAAAAGTATCCATAAATATCCAACAAGATGCAACTATACACAGTTTATTTTTTCTGTAAACTTCTTTACATGTTTCGAGTGGTTTCTCCACCCATCATCAGGATCAAAAAAACTGTATTTACAGAATCTGGTACTGGTTAACCGTTGTTGCTACCTGTCGCTATCGTGGAGGTGTTCAGACTCTCGTTGACCAGTACCAGATTCTGTAAATACAGTTGTTTTTGTTCCTGATGATGGGTGGAGAAACCACCCGAAACATGTAAAGCAATTTACAGAAAAAATAAACTGTGTATAGTTGCATCTTGTTGGATATTTATTGAAACAGAATTACGATGCACGGTCCCATGAACATAAAAAAAGAGAAGAAAAGTGTTAACATCAAATATTGTGCAATTATTGGTTAATAAAATAAGAATCTATAAAGATGAAAGGTACACACAATCTCAAGAAGTATAAAATTTTGTAGCAATTAAAAGCTTCGCTGGAATTGGATAGCAATACTCTGCATCGATTGCTCTGTGTCTGTATCTGGGTCAGGAACGTGTTCCCACTGTACGTAACCACATTAGCATATAGGTCAACGCTCTTTATGTGAAGAAGTAAATGAGACACAAACATTAATGTAACGCCACGGGGCAGGAAGATTCCAGATAACCTGGCAGCCCTGCTACCATTCGACAATTCCCTGCCTTTCGTACTCCCATGTTCAAAACAACTCATCGCTGGTCTTTTTCCTCGACACCGCTGACCCCATATATAGCTAACTTCAATACTTATTCCTTTATGACATTCTCCTTCTTCATTAGCACTATGATATTATGAGTTTGGCTGTGGTTTTCCCCATGAACGATGTCCATTCTGTTCTGTCAAAAGCCCTGGTCCTCCAACCTTTTAAACCCACATTATTCGGGTCGCGTTCAACATTATCCATCCACCTTAGTCTAGGTCACCTCGTTTTACTCTCCCCTCCTGGTTTGCCTTCCAGTAACTTTTGTACCCTACATGTAACCTCATTTCCTACAATAATCCCAAGCCATTCCGGTCTACATACTTCAATTATTGTTAAAATATCTGGAGATATAAATTTATTACAATGTTTTTGATTCTGTATTATTCTCCAATAACCATTTTCATATGTTGATCCGCAAAATTTATTTACGTATATTTTAATAGCTCAGTCGGTATAGCGACTGACTACGGGCTGGACGATCCGGGATCGAATCCCGGTGGGGACGAGATTTTCCTCCAGTCCAGTCCGGCTCTGGGGCCCACCCAGCCTAGTGTAAAATGGGTACCGGGTCTTTCCCGGGGGTTAAGTGCGGTCGGGGTGTGCTGCTGACCCACCCTCTGGGCCACACCGGGCCTGTAACGGGATCAATTTACCTTTTTATATTTTAACATTGCCGATGCCGGTGGAGGCGCGGTCTAAGGCGTAGGTCTGCGGCCATTCCATTACTGGGATTGTGGATTCGAATCCCGCAGAGGGCAAGGACGTCTGTCTCTTGTGAATGTTTTGTGTTGTCAGGTAGAGGTCTTTGCGACGGGCCGGTACCCATTCCAGAGGAGTCTTACCGAGAGGGTGTCTGTATCAAAACCTCAACAATGACACGGTCTGGGTGCAAGTAGGGCTGCTGAGCCACAATAAATAATATTTTAATATCTTCTTCCCACCTGTGACTAAATGTCCCCAGTTTATTGACTTCAGTTTTCGGGATCAAAATTTTGCACTGGTGTTTCAGATGCTACATAGGAGGGGGAGACATTACGTACGTAATGCCAGCGTGAGGTTTTGTTCTTTTTACATACTTTGTATGCACATTCTTAACATTCGGAGACAGAAACAGATCTGAGATAGGAGGCCATATCAGTTCCTAAACAGTTTCTGACCTTTCAAAGACACTACTGTTTCAGAAACGTCTGTAACTACCAATCTTGTTTACCAGAATACAAGACCTAATATCTCGAAAGACCAGAATCTTCGGCAGTAACCTAAAATCTCACCTTTACAAGGCTTTTCGATTTGCTTCCTCAGAGAGACAAAATAAAATTCGTAGTCAAGTCTTCCACGGCTTTCAGAGAAAGAAGATTTTTCTAGTTACTGTTGAAAACTTTCTTCTCATAAAATGTGGCATAAAGTTGTTAAACAAAAATGACATAATTTGAAGACGTCTAAGTTTCCTTAATACGTTGAGGAAGAATGATTCAAATCAGGAACGCTGATGACTGAATTGTGAGTATGTTTATTACCTTTCCGAATGACAGCCACTTAAATTTCAGTGATTATTGCATGCACCATAAGACTTAATATTAAATGAGCATTTTTCCAATGAGGTAGGTACTGGATCTATAAATTACTTGGGTTTACGTACATGGAGCTAAGCTCTGTTTCAGAAGTTAACAGTTTCCCATCTACTCAAAAAATTCTCCACATTTTATGGAACCAGAACCACAACCCACAACTTTTTCCTACCCTGAACCAGATCAATCCGATCCACACCCACTCATTCTTTTGTTTTGGAGACATTTTAATATTATCATCCCATTCCGCCTATTCTTCCAAATAAATTCTATTCTTCAAGTGTCTTCGCCAAACCTTGCATTTTCCTTGCCTCTCCACAGGTGCAAAAAAACCAGCCCATCTCATTCCTTTTGATTTGATCACCCGCAAGATATTTGGCAAGAAATGCAGATCACGCAACTTCTCTCGTGTAACTACTCTCACTTGGTATTACCTCCTTCCTCTTAAATACAAATATCTTCCTCAGCACCCTCTTCCCGAACACCCTAAGCCTATGTTGTTCCCTGAATGTGACAGTTAATCACACCCCTATGAAACAAACTGGCAACATGTTACTTCTGTTTATCCTAATCTGGCTGCTTAACACAATAAAGGGAGAGAAAAACGCACTGAACCGAAATTTAATAACCATTTCCCGAATTTTATATGCTCTTGTATTATCCGCGTTTGTAATTTTGGTTTGTTAGTGTCTTTCACAAATGCGTAAAACTGGCCAAATATTTGAAGAGCTTACTAGCTACCTCTGCCTTCAAATTCTGTGTTGCCTTCCGTTGGTTTGACACGAGCACATCCTTACGCTTTCAGCTGTATCTTATTAACGAAATCAATGTTACTGCTGGCAATTGAACTTGCATGGATGTGGACTTGGGCAGCACATGAGTCATAGCACCCGAAATATGCGATAAGAAATTAGACTTTGTGAGATTTATTGGAAAACCTTCCTTCCAAAGTAAAAAATTTCATTCATGGTACCTCTTTTTCTTTCTTTCGGCGCAACAGCCCCCAGTAGGTCAGGGCCTCTTCATTCACGAGGTTTCTAGATCGCGCACAGCGACGAATCACATTCGGTACGACTCCTCTGGACGAGTGATTAGCTCCTCGCAGAGACTTCTACCTGACAACACACAACACCCACAACAGACAAACATCCATGCTCCCGGTGGTATTCAAACCCACAATCTTAGCAGGCGAGCGGCCGCAGACCTATGCCTTAGACCGCGCGGCCACTGGGACCGGCTTCTGGTATCTCAACGTAATGAAATTTCTTCGTAAACTGAAGGAGAGTCGACCCACTTTAATTAAATTAATGCATGATTATCTGATCTCTAACTTCTGGCACGTCATTCAGATCATAACCTGCAGATAAACACAGAGAGCAGGAGCCAAACGTCGTTTCTATTTTTAGCATCTGTAATTTTCCCCTTCTATCCAGTGTTAGTACCTGCGTTAAATGTTTTTGTGGAAAGTAAGGGCACGCCATAAAGGCATATTAGGGGCGTGGATTTACGTCCCCAGCCATCCTTAACCTGAGTTCTAAATGGAAGTCAGTGGTCAGAATCACGACCTGGCCGCTTTAACAACAGAGAGATACCTCACGGTATCCTCCGATTAGGAGAAATGGTGGACAAAAGAAACAGTCTGAAAAATTTGCGGAAGAGAAAAAATCCCTTATCTCTGTCACGAATCAAACCACTATTCCTCTGTTACCGATTTGAGTTTGTGTATTCCCAGGAGTTATTGTGTATGCACGGAAATAACAGGAAACTTGCACACCCTGAAATTCACATTTGTTGGTAGTTTTTTCTAACACCAGTTTTGTATCTGCCTTTCCTGGTAGCGTTTTTAGGCGCGATGGCAAATTTGTAAAAAAAAGCGACTATTAGCTTCGTCACGTCTGTCCGTCGGTCCGTCCGTCTGTCTTCATGGAACATCTCGGCTCCCACTGGAATGATTTTCATGAAATATTATGTTTAAGAATTTTTCGAAAACCGGTCGAGAAAATTCAACTTTCATTAAAATCGGGCAAGAACAGCGGGCACTTTACATGAAGAACAATTTGCATTTTTGGTCATATCTCGCTCATTTTTTCTTCCAATGAGAAATATTTCAGACAAAAACTGTAGAGAAATTAAAACACACATTTCGTTTTCACTAATTAGACGTCTGCAGAAAATCTCGCCCCCTACCGGGATTCGATCTCCCGACCATCCAGCCCGTAGCAAGTCGCTATACCGACTGAGCTATCCAGACCCACGATTAAGAAAGGACAAAAGTAAATGATATTTTCAGTATAATTTACTTTCAAAAACACGTGATAACGTACAGTGTCTGTGTTTAGTTAGAAAAGCATGCATCTGAGATCTTCGTGTTCATTAAACACGGCTGCAGTTCCCCCAAACTTCCGACTGTCAATTATACCTTCTTCTCATCAAATGAAGTTTTCCCCATCGCAATATTATTTAAAAATATATCACAAGCTGTCGGCGAGCGATAGCTGCACTTAAGCACATTATTTTAACACGTGATCCACATTAATATTAATTCACCTACCACTGACGCTTTGTAATCTAAATACCAAGAGGGTTGCTGAAAAAGATACAAATAACTACCAGAGAAAGGCCTGATATTTCCACCTGTTTTCCTGGGAAAGAAGTTACGTATATATAACAGTGCTTGCCACCAGATAAAATTTTTCATAAACATGAATATATATATGGAACATTGGTAAACTTAGAACTGATTGAATAGAAATAAACTACTTAGAAAAACATCTGTCCCAGTGCCATATTGCATTTCAGAAACCCCCTTATAATTTGCTCTGGGAATGAAAGCCGAGCCCTTGCCGTGAGAGGTCAAGACTAAAGAAAATATGAATCTGTTTTCAAACTGAGGTTAAGCCCGTATTCCCCTGGAAATGTTAATCTTATTACCTCTTTACTACGCCACGCTAATGTAGCCATGTGGTAACAGTGAAACAAACTGCCTGCTTGATTAACATTTCTCGACATAATGGTGCGCATACTTCATGCGGGGTAGTAATATGGGTAAAAACACACACGTGCGCGTGCACTTGTTATCTGTTGCGTGTCCACGCGTTATTAAATGTCTTTCTAATAAAGTTAATATGCTTTCAATTAATTACTTGCAATGGGACTGTAATTCGATAAGAGAGCCAAAACACAAGATTATTTTTAAAGCATAGACTGCCTTTCTTAAGGATCAACATGCAATTTCCCGTCATCAGTGTGGCCCTTTATGTAACCCAGTCACACTTGGGTTGGTTTCAGCAATGTCCTTCGTCTTTTTTAAAGAGGGCATCACGAAGTGCTCTAACGAAATAAATAACAAATTGACTAATACACGTCAGCACAACAAATATTTATGGAGTGTATAGGATACATGTTTCGACCTGTTAACAGGACATCATCAGGCCTCTACTAGAATAAGTCTCAGGTGTCGTTTAGATATTGGGATCCCAATATCTAAACAGCACCTGAGACTTATTCTGCCAGAGGCCTGATAATGTCCTGTTAACAGGTCGAAACATGTAGCCTATACACTCCATAAATATTTGTTGTGCTGACGTGTATTAGTCAATTTGTTATTTATTGATGTTTTTCGTTCTTATGCTCTAATATTTTTATATACCTGAACATCTTGCGGAACAAATTCGTTGCGTCACACCTGGCGTTCACTTACCTGTATTAGCGAATATTTGTCTTTGAGGTGCTTTCACATAGTCCTGAAAAGAGCCTATTACCTTCGTCGTGTTTGTCCTGCAGTCCATGTGTATTAACGAGATTCCCACTGGACAGATTTCCTTGAAATTTGGTACTGGAGCGTTCATGAAAATATGTCGACAAAATCCAAGTTTGGTTAAAATTGGCAAAACCGTCTGGCACTTAATTTGGATACCTAAGTATGTTTAACTCTTGCCGGTGACATTAAATTGCCTAAACGGCGCTCTTGTCGAACGAAATGGTATGGGGCTGTTAGGGAAGACGAAGAGGTATAAACCTTACGCGAACGTGCCATAATGTTGAGTTATATGGACAACGCCCCTCTTGTTGAATACTAGGCCATTTCTACTTGTAATTGGTTACCAAGGGCACGCCTTAACCTCTCAGGAGACTCTAATCTTGGAAACTGGTTTTGTTTTCATTTACAGTTTTTAATTAATGTTACGTTTTAACTAAAATCAAGACCACATTGGGACCCACTCTGTAACTAATTAAAAAATTAACTCGTACCAAGTGTGATTAATTACAGCATGCGATAAAGCTGAGCACAAATTTAAACTGTGTCAACATGGGTTTGAAAATACCAGTGCAAAAAAAAAATTCTCCATCGTGTTATCAATGTTGCGAAGACCAATTCTTGTTGTATGACTTGATAAGTTTTCCTTTTAAAGCTTTGCAATTTGCGTATTGTGATAATTTTACGATCAGATGGACTTTAAATACTCGTACTTGCATATATACAAAAACTGTAAAGCTAATATTATCTTTTCCTTTGTAAGCTGGGTTTCACAAAGAAGTCACGTGTAGACCGCACTCGGTAGTGTTACTCTTTCCTTCTGGTTACGCAGGGACTCACTCTACATACCGGTATAACTTTCTGTACTTCGCTATATTTTGATTAAATTTGACTTCAAACATTTCATTTGTACCCGATTAATTATTATGTCTCTCGGTTCAAAAATGTATACCAGTTTTATTCTGATGCCATACCAAAAGTTAGATGTGTAATGTAGTCGCCATTATCCGGAATGGCATTCACATTAGAATACTTTCAACATAAGAAGCAACTAAACCCTGAAAACCTGAATTATTTTCTAGACCACAAGCACAGAAAACATATGGGCTTTAAATAATCACCCTGACTGTTTAATAGAAATACAACGCTTTCGCCACAAAATTTCATCAATATGCGAAATGATGCTCATCTCTAGCACGCACAGATAGTAGCGCCGTAACTTTGTCTCCACAACCGTACAGCAGAAAATAGATACAAAAACGCTGTATAAGTCTATTACCAAAAAGCTGATAAGGTACGGAGGGATGCACAATTGTTACATCGCGTATTTATCAATAATTCGCCAAAGACGCTAACGAGACAACAAGCAAAATAAAATTTGAGGTCCTTATAAAGTAAACGACTAACAGGAACTAAAGTAAAATTTCCCGTAAAGCTCTTCACTTCATAACTGCACCGAACACGCCCTCTTTTGACAATAATCACTCAAATGGTAAAAACTTTTCAAATTTTACACCACCATATTCGCAAAATCTCGTTACTGGGTTCCATAGACCTTTTAAAACAAATTAATATAAACACGGGCCAGCACATCAAAACTGCAAAGACAAGTGAGTCAGTCGTGTGGTTAATTTGAGCGGAAGTTGAGTTGTTGGCAACAATGTAACAGATACAGAAACGTCTGTTGTAGAGAATGACTATTATTGGCCAGGAAACTGCTCAGTTAAAGATCTAAATCTGCGGAATTCATTGAGCTTTGTCTTACAGAAATGATTGTTGATCTTTAGTAGTGTTGTAGTGCGTGACTTCAAACTTAAATTTCACAATAAACGAAGATATAGGGGCTAGAATGAGTTCTGACAGAGTAGGGAAGCAACGCAGCTTTGGTAAGTAAAAGAAATTTAAGTGTATATACTCTCTTATTTGTGATACAGCATTGTTCTACTTTTGTGTAAAATAAGTAATAACTCCTCCGTGACGACTGTGTTATCAAGAATGAAACGTAGAACTTGGGATGATCCAGTAGTATGATGTTGGAATGAAGTTTCTTAAAAATCCGCTGTTGGTCGAGGATTGTTTGGTTTGTTTGAAGGGTCGATATAATGTGATGAGGCTATCTTTCCTTTTATGTTGATGAATTCAGACTAAAATATACAGTTTGCAATTATTTGGCAACAGAGAGCTTAATTATAAGTGCCTCAAACTAATAAGGTATTTTCTGGCACGTGTGATACGAATATGTTTCTTTCGCCTATTTTAAAAACATTAAAAAGATTCACGTATTTCCTAAAAAACGAGGAATGGCAAAACGGAAATATCTGGTAGACCTAGAAAGTGTGACAAGAATATTAAATGTGACATGACATAAAGAAAGCCTTCCTACAAAAACGAAAACATGACCTGGTTTGCAACGAAGTAGGCAAAGAAGAAAACAATAAAATGCACGCAGTAATGAAACAAAAAAACAAAAATGGAGAGAAAAGCCTTGAAGCATAAACAGTTACATGCAAATTTAAAACTAAAAGCATAAGTACATGAACCAAGATTATGGAATTGAAAAGTTTGACCAAACTGTTATTAAACAAAATTTAAATGGGAAAACCGAGTATAAACACAAAATAAAGATCAGAGGAAGAGACATTATACGCGTAAGTGCTCAGTTTTACAGGATAATTTAGATAGGAATAAAACTTTATACAAAGAATAAACAGTATAAGGTAAAGGATCGAATTTAGTAAATAAGCATAATTGAACGTGTGATGGTGAAAACTCAATATCAGCAGTCACATCCACAGGAAAGTTCTCGATACTCAACAAATGCACTTGATTTAATGTTGCTTTGATTTGGTTTGTAGAGGCATGACCCTGATAGTAAAAATCATTGTGGTCCCAATATAAATTACCTAGCATAATTCGAATATCTATACTGTTCGAAGACCTATGGCACGTGACCTCAAACTGGCAAGCCAAAACATTTTATGGCACGCGGAATTCCTTGTTGACCCAAATTCATTGTGTCCTTCCAAAACTTACATACATATATATATATATATATATACGCTTACACACACGTATAGATCTTCAGACGTGGAGATTGTTATTATTATTGTTGTTATTATTGTTATTATTATTGTTATTATTACCAAATCACTTTGCAAATAAATAGTTTTGTTACAAACCGTGAGGGGTGCTAGAGTTTGACAGGAGATATCTCAGCGGGCCTTTAGATAGAAGGCAGCTGAAGGGTAACGGGATTTCAAAAAAGTTTTACAACCCCAGCATCACGGCAGTATTTTTTTTTTGTGTGTGAAAATGGAACACTGTAATTCAAATGGGGAAAATAAGAAATATTTACAACATAATGGCGTGTAAATATCTTGGAATTTCTAAGAATATAAGGAAGCATAATATCTATATAGAAGAATAGACTGCGCGGAAATAAACTACATTGAACTTCTTTTAATAAAACCAAGGAGAAACACTAATTTCTCTAATTTATTTTTGGAATAGGACTCTACATGTTTCGGACAGTATCTCTGTCCATCATCAAGAGTATAACACTGTACACACAGCAATAGGTACATGTTATACAGGTTATGCTGACTGCTTGCTAGCAGGCAGTCACCATAACCTGTATGACATATATCTCTTGCTGTGTGTACAGTGCTATACTGTCCGAAACATGTAGAGTCCTATTCCAAAAATAAATTAGAGAAATTAGTGTTTCTCCTTGGTTTTATTGTACGAATATATCACGACGCACGGTCCTCAGAATGTCAAATGCATTGAACTTGTAAAGAAAATCCAAACTCGGCCCAATTTGCCTCCTTTCTTCGTGCGCTGCTTCTCAGATTTTGCGTTCACGTCCCTGTGGAATATTCGAAGCCACTGAGGTCTTCGTGAAACTGCTAAAATTTTATTCTCTTATGTCTAATATTTTTTGTCGTATTGTTTTCAGTTCGTGACAAGCTTAAGAGTTGCATTTGTCCTCTTCTTTATCCCATTATTTACTCACAACAAAGTGAATATAAAATAATCAAGGCTGTGGCTGGATTCTTTTACGGTACTTTACTGGGAATTGGTAAGTGAAATAATGTAAAACTTTTTTCTACACAGAAATAAACATTTATTTAGTCTGAAGCACTGAAGGAATAGGAAACTGAAATGTGAAATGATGCAGTATATTAGCAACACCCATGGTAATTTATGGAGTTTTTATAGTGATAGTTAAGTAACCATATAAAACTAAATTAGTCTAAATAGAATTTAAAAATCCAGTGTGTCTCCATTTCAAAGGAATTTTGGATTCTGTTTAGCAAAATAATCGTAGTTCAGTCTGGGAAAAGCATAAAACCTTTTCTCTTCTCTGCGGGCAAAGTGCATAATTCTACGTATTATAGTAAGTGAGGTTGTACATGCAGTAACCAAGGTGCTTAAAATGTTCGTATATTAATATCACACAATTCTTTGTCTCTAGAATAGATGAAGTTAATTATATATAAGAAAGACACTTCATTGTGAATAACACTTAAATAATACCCTATATTTTGCTTCTATTTTAAATCTAATTGTTAATTTGCTAGTCACCGCAAGGAAACGTTTCTCTTCCTTCAATCTGGTCTTTCTGAGTTATGAATAAAATTCTGGCGAATATGATATGCATTGCGTCCTTAGTAAGAAATGAGGAATGGGATTCATCACAAATTGAACCTGCAGCTACCAGGCCCCAGCCCTTCTGCCAACACTTCATGGTAACTTCTCTCAGCACAGTATTGGGCCATTTAACGTTTACAGCTACTTCAGCCACTCTGAGCAAACATTACCCACGTGTTGCTGCAATATAAAGACACACCACCATAAAAGTGCTTCCTTGTGTGCTGAGTACAGGAAGTGTCCCTGCCCCTTGTGCTAAAAGCGTGGTGTCATGACAAAATTATGAATTAACTTTGTATTTTCAAAACATAAACTTTTATGAAGTGTTTTTTTTATTTTTATCGTTGCTCGTGCATTCTGTAGACCATTTAATTACACACGCCAACATATTCATGTATATATACAGGGTTATTCATAAGTCCGTGAAACATGTTAGAAAACTGGCTGAAGCCACAGTTGCATGAAGACGGTAATGATTACATCTTTCAACAAGACGGCTCTCCAGCTCACTACACAGACGTGCGAGGGTATCTCAATCGAAACTTGCCACAAAGGTGGATAGGACGCACAGGAAAAGAAGATGGCGCGTTAATGCGGTGGCCACCCCGGTCTCCGGATTTAACCCAGTGCGACTTTTTCTTCTGGGGGTGCTGTGCACAGCACACGACGCACAACCATAACCAGGCTCATTCTAAACAGCGTACTACTCACACACAAAAACACGACATGCTGCCACAGCACCAAAGTTAACATAACGAAGTCATTCACTGAATGTTTTAAATTATAACTTTAGCTAGGAACAATATATGCTCGCTGAGGATGATCGTGTGATCGAAACATGTAGGAGCGTTTTAAATGTTTTTATGAAGAATATTTATTTCAAGGAGTAACAACTGTTCTTACTTTTTTATAAGCTTGTTGAGAACACGTCACTTTAATTCGCGTCACTTAGAGACGTTAAAGGTGATAGCACATTCCTGAGTATTAACAACATTCCCCTTTGTTACAGCTCTCTACGAACTGATTCTTGTAGACATTCAGTTGCCATCACAGGCTTCCCTTTTTGTCGGAGGAACCATTTGTCTCCTCCTAGGAATGGGAAACGCCATATCGACCGAAGTGAGTAGAACTGAATGTGTATATCGTATCTATGCTTAAGGTGATCCTATTCCTTGGTTAAAAGACACTGCAGCCTACACTCACACGTCCTGCTACTTTAAGGCCCATTTTAAGAAGATTCGTGAGGAAGTACCGCTAAGCGACTTCAGCGTCTCGAAAAGAAAGACAAGGATGGTGGTGTGACATAACAAGTTCAGTGAGTTTTACAAAGGCGTTAGGTAGAATGACATTAAAGTGCCTCTCCGCGTGGCGTCTGCTGTATTTATCGTACAAATTGCTACAGGGAACTGAAGAAAAACAATCAACTAGATGCTACTTATTATTTTATTGTACTTCTTACAGGCTCAACATGTTTCGGGCATTACTATGCCCATCATCAGGAGCTCGCGACTATGTCGTTGATTATCATATTGGTCGTTTCGTTCTTGGTTTGCTGTAGGTTGGAGGTTAGGTGCGGTTAGGCTATAGCCTGCAGCCCGGACACTACTCCGGCCTAATCGCATCTAACCTCTAACCTACAGCAAACCAAGAACGAAACGACCAATGTGGTAATCAACATTATAGTCGCGAGCTCCTGATGATGGGCTTAGTAGTGCCCGAAAAATGTTGAACCTATAAGAAGTACAATAAAATAATAAGTAACATATAGTTGGTTGTTATTCTTCAGTTATCACAATGATGCACAGTCCAACAAACATCAAATTGCTACAGGGAATTTGTTTATGGAATAATAGGCCATGAAGTCTGGATAGATGCTTTTCCTCTTCATTGTCGCTATCTATAACCCCGATAAAGCTTTTGGCTTACTATACGGTTTAAAACTCCTGTTTCTAAATGTTATCGGTTGTCTATCCTTCGATTTAAATAGAAAAGACCCTTCGGCATTCTGTTTTCAAATTTTTTTTTCAAATTATCCATCTATTTATTGTGACATTTGTATCACTGTATTACAGACTGTTATTTCTACAGTGTGTTCATAACGCTTACGACCCCTCGAATCCTCCGATTTTGCTGATGAAAAACATTTTTGCTTTCTTTATTCTGGTGCTGATTTTGTAGGTCAGGTGTTTATCGCTGCTGACTTTGCCTGCATTCTGCGGGCGAGTCGGTCGCGGGGTGTTGAAGACGATCGTCATCGCTTACGTCTTGGCGGGTCCAATCCACAATATCGGCAACAATGGACAGGAAGTCGTCCGAACTTTCGCGTGCTCCACGACCCTGACTTACAACCTGACGAAGGGTCGTTTCGACTTGATTTTCCGACCGCTAGCTGAAGCTGTTCTCAACATGAAGGTATGACGTAAATATTAGCCTTGCATTAGATGAGAATGTTACATTTAAATTATATACAAAGTGAGAAAGTGCAGGATGTGTTAAGCCCAAGAAAACTGAACATGTGTAGAAGGTCTCCTGAACTAGGGGGGGGGGGGTCTACTTTTGAAAGAAAAATCTTAGTAAAATCTATGGCCCAATGCAAAGAAAAGGTGAATGGGGAATAAGATGCAATCAAAAACTACTAAATTTACCGTTCACCGAATTGTACTGGAAAGATTCAAACAGCAAGTTTTGGATGGGCGGTGAACATACAAAGACTGAGGTAAGACTGAAATACCCAGGAGAGTCACGGAAGGAAGAAAGAGAGTGGGGGAACCTAAACTTTTGCGGATGGGTGGTGTGGCGGAACATTTGAGGAAGTGGGGGAACAAAAACGCCAGGGATAGACAGTCACTGATGAGGGTTCTATGGGAAGCCGGAACTCTTTGTGAACTATAGTGCTCCTGATGATGATGTCTGAAGGTTTAAACAAGATTGTTGTTTAGTACTCTGTGGGACACAGAAGGATACATAGCAAAAACACTGATGGGTACTAACGCTGCAACACGTGCAGGCTGACAGACATCCGCTACTGAGCAAATAGAAATCGTCATTTGTCTAAAGCTCCTATTAAGTGACTAGGAAACCTAGAGCCACAGAATAAAATATGAGACCAAACAACTACATCCAGAAGTAATTTCTAAGTAAGTGTTAGACCGCCATCAGGCGAAGAAATACTGCTATGGTAACAAAATACATACATACATACATACACACACACACGCACACACAAACGCATACATACATTCCATAGATCCCTGAGGCTGTCACCAGACAATAGGATGTGGAACATGTCAAAAACATACAAAAGCATACAAGACTATTACAGTGTAAGAATTTACAGTCATGTAAGTCAGTCATACATATCATCTGTACATGCAAAAAATTCCTCCACAGAGTAAAAGGAGTGTGCATATAAAAAATGTTTAGGGCTACATTAAACTGTGACTTTTCATTCCTAAGGCTTGCAATACTTTGTGGTAGGTTGTTAAAATTCTGATCCCAGAGTAGGATGCGCCTTTTTGAAAACAAGACAGGTTAGCAATAGGTATCACACAAATCGACACTACGCTCAGGCGACTGATTGAGGTGTATAGCCTCCAACTCTGTAGGTTTTAATTTTATCCTTCCATCTACTTCTCGGTTTCCCGAGTAGTCTCCCAGTTCATACCTTCATCACAAAGTTTCATACGAATATCTGTTGAAAAGCTAGGAGCATATAAATGTTTAACGTGTGATAATCCGATGTGGACCTTAAAAAACTAAACTAAACTCCGTGGCCTTAGTCCGCATGCGAACTATACCGACAGAGCGGCTGCCGCCGGTCGGCGAAGTTAGTGCCAACTTTTGCGGATAGATGGGTGTCACGTGGTCAGCGCAACGGGTCCCCACAGCCGTTTATCTCTGTTTCCTAGACCTGGAGCCGCTACTTTTTTTATTCAAGTAGCTCCTCAATTGACCTCACGAGGCTGAGTGGACCCCGTTCCAGACCCACTACTACTCAGAAAATCTGGTAGCACCGGGGATCGAACCCGGGACCTCTGTATCTGTAGC
>Ga0123352_10006891_pt1 | contig 17486 bp, 7 predicted proteins | sample TergutLab28metaG_FD_89700 | JGI IMG/M metagenome (GOLD analysis project Ga0123352, IMG submission 89700) | Labiotermes labralis P1 segment gut microbial communities from Petit-Saut dam, French Guiana - Lab288 P1 | ecosystem: Host-associated > Arthropoda: Insects > Digestive system > Gut ... | reverse complement strand
TAAATGGATCTCTTGACTGGCTTTCGTCTTTCAAGTTGTCTTACATTATGATCAGGTTATTTTGATTCAATTCTCTATGTAAATGTTACAATTCTATTATCACTATGAATAATTTATATTTGTAGCAATACTTTTTATTGCTGGGAGTATTGTAATTTTTATCTTGCATTGTTTAGTCTATGACGTTTTCCATATCTTGTATATAAGATCAACGGAAATAAATACATTGATTGATTGATTGATTGACCATTGGTAGCGACGGAGCAGGCGAGACCAGCGCAAACAGCGAAGTACGAAAGTTATCAACAGATGGCAGAATGCGATCGACCGAGGTGGGGATAATAAGGTGTTCTCCTGGCATATGATTCATTACGCATTGGGTTGCGCTCAGTGCTGGTGTTCGCGTATGTTAAGGGATTGGCCAGAGCGACTGTTGCCAATGGCTACCTGTACGTACACTCGAAATACCTCTCCAGTTATATGGCAGCAAACACGATAACCCAGCTCTCCCTTCCTGAAATATGCTTCTGGACATCCCTGCATGATCTGTCGAACTTCCAACCTGGACTACGTCTATGATACAAGGAAGCATGCGTAATACGAGTACAAGCCAAATCTCCATACCATTGCATTGAGGCATCACCGACGCCGTGCGGTTACTATATACAGATCACAAGAAAAGAAGACATTCCCCACTTATCAACAGTGAAAAGGGGGACATCTCAGTGACAAAGAAGGTTATATGAAATAAATGTTTCCCTCAAAGTTTGTTAATAATTCTTCAGATTTCATGGTGTGAAATTCGAAGGGAGACGTTCTTTAAGTATGTTACGCTGAGTTCAAGTCGTTCCGAATTTCCGCGTCGTAAAATGGGGTGAACAACGGAGACTGGGATTGGATCGTTACGGTCCGAACTGGTTAATTTCCAATGCGCACACATCTTGCGTCATGTATCGCAGCAGTGGGGACACACCTATCATGTGCCGATCCCATCCTCGTTACGTCATGTGGCGGAACTGCCTTGATTCGTCGCCTACTTGTGGTATTCCCCTGCAAGTGTGTGTGTGTTGCAGTATTCGCGCGCTACGCAGTATATTTTAGACGCGGCGAGGTGCGAGAGGTGGAAAGGGAGCTTGGAACAGGTATTTCTAACTTCGTAGTTACTTTTCGTTATTCCTTTACTTACAATGCTATATGGATAAGCCGACAGACGTGCCTTTTATATTATAATACAGTAGACATGAATAATTTTCCATCTCTTATCCAATATAAGGTACGGTTGTTGGTAAGCGTAACAATATGGGGAACCAGTCATTGCTCAAGTTAAAAATGTTAGAGGTAAGGGTAAAGTTGTCCCAGTCCATGCCACGAAGGCATACAGGGGAGCAGAGGTATGATGAACTGATTATGTTTTAATCATACTGGGTGGTGCAAACGAACGTGCAGGTGGTATAAACGCAGGAATCCATGCTGGGACTTCCCTGCTAGCCATGAAAATCATGAAGATGGATCAAAATGTAATTAGAAGGTGAATTAAATCTTTAATTTGAAGGGCAAACAGCAAAGTTGTCAGAAAAAGCCTCTTCCTACCACTCAGCCCCTCTCTGAAGCTGCTGGTTCGTTGCCTTATTCATAAGAACCCATCTTGAAGATACCATCTATCCAATCTGTCTTCATTTGCATCTCCGAGTTAATTCATGTCACATATCCTGATAACAATTCTGCTTGTGTTTCACATTGGTTCTTTTTGGGTGTTCTACATTCCAGTCTGTTTCATGATTTGACAGCACAAATAATAATTGGTGAAGAGCACATTGTGGGACTCCTCATTAAGGAAGTTGGTTCATGTGCTTTTTATATTGTAATAAAACCAGAAAATTAGTACTTCTGTCAGTACAGTATGTTTCAGTTTCCCAAAACTTAATGTGTGAATGGCTTGTTGCATGTTCAAGATAAAAATTCAGATTAAAATCTGTGTCCTTCAGAATCATGCTAATATACGGGAAGTTTTATGGGAGTTAAATAACAGCACTCCACAACATTAGTGATACTTCAAATATCCAAAATAATTATGAGTGGCAGATTCAAGGGCATTACCAGTTTGTAGAATTAAAATTGTTCCATGTTATGTCCAGCACCCACGCAATTTCTGCTGGATACAGCAGCTCAGTATTCAGTTTTCAGGCATTATGGAAATCTATCAGTCCGGTTTTTTAAACAGCTGTTGCTCTCTTCCGGAAACCAAATGCCATTCCTCTCTGTTTCTCCATTGATCTGGTACTAGCACTGCTGCCCGGCAGTTTGATATTAATTTATCAAGGGCTAGTGGAAGAAAACCTTGACCAAAGATCACCTGGTCCTCCAGGTTGGGTGTTGATGCAGTGGGCCAGCTCCTTGCTTATCAACTAAAAAACAAGAAATGCTAAAAAAAAAAGACCAAACATTTTGGAAATGATTTTAAAATTTAAAAGGAGTAAATATTCAAGATGTGGAATCAGTGGTGAATCCTGTTCCAGACATGAGGTGTAGCAGAAGGGTACAAAATGCTTTGTTTTACCACTTCATGGTTTTCACAGTGGTGGTGCTGAAGATTTAGGTCTTGTGGGATGTTGTGTCATTGGTCCAATGGCCCTGATGAAGGCACTGCAGTGTTTGGAAACATTGGGAACTACTTGCCTGACACAGTCACATCCCACAAGTCGTTATTCATTATGTTATTTCATATATGAAACTTTCACCACAGTTGGTACAATAGTAATTGATTGTAATGCAGTTCAGCGTAGCACCATAACTGAAGAATAAAACCCAACTAGCCGCAACCTGAAAATACGCTTTCAGGAACACAAGAGATATATTAGGAGCAAGAACCCCAATCGGTGTTTGCCCAACATATTCTGCAAAATCAATATGAATACGGCCAGATGAGCAGTATAATGACCCTGCTAAAACCTCTCAGTAGCCCAAGAAGGCAAGCTAATACCGGAACAATACCCAGGCGAACTAACCCCTAGTCCCCACATACTACATGAAAAGACCAGTCATGCTTTAGCCTTAAGCCCGGACACTATTCCAGCCTAACCGCACCTAACCTCCAACCTACAGCAAACCAAGGTATGCACAATTTCATATTCACAATACCATTTAACACTAACAATACATCGAATTACCAATCCACTAACGAAACACACCACACACAAGGGAACACTACGATCACCACACATAAAGGATATCAACTATTAATATTAATATTAACACATTACCAGCTACAACCAAGCGACAAAGAACTTCACACTGAACATACACCACCAAGAACCATAATTTTACATTAACGCCAACCCCACCTTCTTTACAGAATGAAACGACGAATGTGGTAATCAACATTATAGTCAGGAGCTCCTGATGATGGGCATAGTTCCTGAAACATGTTGAGCCTATAAGAAGTACAATAAAGTAATAAGTGGCATCTAGTTGGTTTTCGTTCTTAAGATATCACAGTGATGCACAGTCCAACAAACATCAAAGTAGCTCCCATACTCTAAAGATTAGTTTCGAAGTCTGGACTTAAATTGTTGTTTGATATGTTAACAGTTACTTATGATCACTGCAAGTGAGTTCACTACCATCAGTTCAGTCATAAAATTTTTCACTTTTAAAAGTGTTTAATTTTGGTACTGGCATGCAAAGAAACAATATATCCATTATACTTTTCTTAGGGCAATATGGGAGGGCTTTTCAGTGGTCCAGAAGAAGCAAAGCAGCAAACCCATACACCATCATCTACTCAATCAACTTCATTCAGGCAATCATCATATGCCAAACCTTGGTATGAGGATCCTACATCTGCCCAGTACCGACAGTATGAAGCTTTACAGAAAAAACGGCTACTCGAGGAACAGAGGGAAATTCAAGAAAGGAAGAGAGAGGAACAGCGTTGTCTTATACCTACCAGTAGGAGGCCTCTCCGTACAGTTGTACTGCAGCACCCCTTAGCTGCACACTGGGACCCTATGCCTAGTAATTGTGCATTCATCAGGGCAGATGTTCAGGAGTATACACAAGAGTACAACAAAGTTCAGCATCTGTTCAAGGCAACAACTCAAAAACAATTTAAGGTTGTTAAAATTGAACGTGTACAAAATCCATATTTATTAGGCTGTTACCAGCTGAAAAAGAATGAGATGGAATGCCTGCCTGGTAATTGTGTGACAGAGAGCAGAGTTTTTCATGGAACACAACAAAGTCATGTGCAGAATATATGTGAGAATAACTTTAACTGGAGGCTTCACGGTGAGAGCACAGGGAACAGGTATGGGAAAGGGGTGTCCTTCTCACCCATTTCATGTTATGCCAGCCATTATTCTGACAAGTATGCTTCAGTGAAGGTAATGTTCCTTGTTAGAGTTTTGATTTCAAAGTCCACTACAGGTAATGGTAACATGACAATCCCACCACTTATAAGAAATGTATACAATCACAAAAGTATTGAGAGATATGATACTGCCCAAAAAGAAGATGGGCAAGTAATTGTAAAATTTTGTGACAATGAGTATTATCCAGAATATTTAATACATTATACAGGTACACCAATTAAAAAAAATGCAAGAAATTATGCATATGATGATTACTAAACATGTCCTTATTGGCATAACCTTCCTATGCCACTTGATTGCAATGGTTACTAAATCAAGACAATAACCCTTTTGTTTTGGAATGTTTATTTGGTTCGATATCTCATTCTCTTTCTGTATGTGTACTAGAGAAAATGACAGCAATGTATTTTGTGTTCATGAAACGTGGTTGTCCAGTTATAATGATACTGGGAAAATAAGGGATTCCAGGCACTTGCACAAGCCTGCTTTCAAACTGCATAAATTTCTGATCACTTCCATGATCATTAATTTCTTATATAAGGAATGTAAACTTGCAAGTCTTTAAAAGTTATAAATGTAATTCTGCTCAAAGTATCAAAGATGTTGGACTTGTAAATAAACACTCATAATGATTCATCCTAATCAAGTCAGCATTCCTATTTGTTGTACGCAATTTTAAATGCACTGGATTATTATAGTAGATTTTCTTTGAACTGGCAGCCATGGGACTTGATATGATGGATTATGAAATATTTTGGATTAGTATAATGCTGCAGTACCTTGTATAGTAATTAAAATGAGTTGAGCTGCTACTCATTTTTATATGATGATTTAAATAACACTCCTGAATATTTTTGGACAGTACTGTGAAGTAAACTAAAAATAAATATACCACACATAGTTGTTAAATATATGAGGTTTCATAGATATTGATGAATATAATTCCTTGAGGGATTCAAGGTGCAAAGCACTTCAGATTGTTCAGGGCCAACTTGTATTGATGTAATGAAAAATTGTATCTGGAAGCTTAATATGCATACCTTCTATAGTAATTATATTATATGACAAATATGCTGATGTGGGAAGGCAAAGTGGACATTCGAAGTATAGCGCACACTGAACAAATTTCAACACATTATGGATACGACACAATTCTAACTTCAATCGTGCATAGCAAATGTGCATTAATTTATACATAAAAAATTGTTCAGCAGTTGTGGCACAGTATTTTCTAATTCCTAATATAGAATTGCACTTCTCATGCAGTCTGTAAATTTGTTAATTTTTTACAATTTACAATAAGGGCAGTAAAACTGATTTTAGTAATTATTGAGGCCCGTCAGGTAACAAACAAGTATACCTTCAAAATGTCAATCAACATTTTTCTGAAAGCTTGACTACATGTATAGACAAAACTATTGGGAATCATCAGTATGCATTTTGATGTAACAGACTAACTAGTGATTATTTATTCTACATATGTCAAATACACAGAGAAGATATGGATTTATGGTGCAGTGGTGTATCAGCTATTCATACCCTTCAAGAAGGCCTATGTGTCGGTTATGTGGAAGGTTCTGTGTAATATTCTGTTTTGAGTTATAGTGCCCATGAAACTAATTAACTTCAGTAACGTGCATTCAAACAAGTCACGATAAACATTCAAGACATTTAAGGTTTTCACAGTAGTTTTGAATGTGTGGCCATCATCTTAGGGGTTAGGCAGTCTTCAACTCATTGACCTCTTAAGGTGAAGGTCACATGTTCCTCCAAAATGTCTGTTCATGTGATAACAATGTCACATCCCAGAAGACATGAATTTTCTCTCAGTTAAACATTTTTGCTACATTTCCTGTTCACAATGGTCTGAAATGAGGAGATCTATCAGTGCTGTACAACTTTTCTTTAGAATATACCATTTGGAGGGCCCATGTAAACCAGGAGGGACTGAAATTGAGTAGAACACATAAGCTTATGGTTTATGGAGATTATGTTAATTTACTGGGATGAAACGTACATAATGTAAAGAAAAGGGAAGGCGCTTTAACCCTTTACCTGCTAATGTGGAGAATATGGTGAGCTCCGAATAATGCTAGCAAAAGGCAGATGGGATTTAACTCGGGATTTAAGGGGTTAATTTCCTAGAAGTAAATCATGGGAAAACTAAGTATGTTTTCATGTTATATGAGCAGAAAAAAGATAAAGTTGCCCCTGTCCACATCGTAAAGGAATATGGGAATAAAGGTATAAATCTACTCATTCATAACCTTAGTGGTAGATGGAGGTGAATGGTCAACATCATGCCCCAGCCAAAACCCAAGTATCCACTGAGTGGGGGGATTGGTGGTCCCCAGAACTGGTCTGGACCCTTTGGATAAGAGAAAAATCTTATGCCTTTTCTGTGATTTGAACCCTGGACCGTCAGCTGCTTCTCAGTACTGACTATACTGTCAGCAAAATGTAGAACAAAATCATGCATAAAAGTAGAGGATAAATCCTTTGAAAATGTGACATTTTTCAGACATTTGGGAATTACATGAAAAAATCAAAATTTTATGCACAATGAAATTGACAGCACACGAAATTCAGGGAATGCCACTATTGTTTCATACAGTATTGCAGGTGTTTGCTCTGTGAGAATGTAAAGATTAAAGTACAGAGAACTATAATTTTGTCTGTTGTTCTTCATGGGGTAGATTGAAGTCGGTGAACACTTGATATCATTCGGCGCAGAATCTTTTGTCTTGCAGTTTGCTATCCAAAAATGTGAAGATTAAGATGTACAGAACTACAATTTTGCCTGTTTTTTGTATGGATGTGAAACTTGGTTGCTCACATTGAGGAAGGAACATAGGCTGAGGGTATTTGTTAATAGGGTGTTGAGGAAAATATTTGCACCTAAGAGAGACAAGGCAACAGGAGAATGGAGAAAACTACATAATGAGGAGCTTAATGATCTGTACTCCTTACCCAGTATTTTTCAGGTTATCAAATCGAGAAGAGTGAGATGGGTGGGGAAACCTGAGGGAAAGAGACAACTTTGAAGATCCAGGCATGGATGGGGGGATAATATTAAGATGGATCTTCAGGAAGTGGAATGTGAGGGCATGGACTGGGTCAAGCTGGTTCACAACAGGGACAGGTGGTGGACACTTGTGAAAGCAGTCATAAACTTTCAGGTTACATAAAATGCTGGGAGTCTCTTGACTAGCTGAAAACCGGTTAGCTTCTCAAGAAGGTCTCTGCTTCATGGAGTCAGTAAGAGAGTTCCACATGGGTGTGAAACTCAGTTTGTAACATCAAGCAAAGAACTTCGGCTGAGGCTGTTCAAACACAGGGTGCTGAGGATGAAATGTGAGCCAAAGTGGGAGCAAGTAATGGGGGAATGGAGGAAATTGCAAAATGAGGAGCTGCATGATTTATATTCCTCACCAAATATTATTTGGGTGATAACAAGACATTTGTTGGGCTTGGGGAATGTATGGGGGAGAACAGGATTTTAGTGAGCAGACCTCAAGGAAAGAGACCATTGGGAAGATCTACACACAGAAGGGATAACTATGAAAATTGATGTTAAAGCAATAGGCTAAGACATGGACTGGATTCATTTTGCTGAGGATAGGGACAAGTGGCAGTCTCATGTGATCACAGTATTGAGGTTTGGGTTCCACAAAATTTTGGGAATTTCCTGACCAACTGAGGTCCTACTCATGGACTCTGTTGTACGGAGTTGGTGGTTGAAAATTTGTAGTCAAGCCACCGAAACTACCGTATATTCTCGAATCTAATCAGCACCCTTTTTACGGTTTCAGAGGGCTAAAAAATCAGACGTGGATTAGATTCACGGTCATGAGCTGGATTTTGGAAAAATGGTAGAGCTGCTGTATGTGCCGTAAGAACAATACAACAATTTATTTTATTTATAGTAATCGGCTGCGTTGCGTTTGTACCGCTGGCAGTTAAATGGCCACTTCACACACGGTGTGTTAGTCGGATAACGGTTAAAGCATTGGTAACATCCAATATTATTCAATCAGTCTGCCCTGTAGGCAAGGTGTGATAGAAGGAAAGGTACGGATTAGAAACATGAACTAACATTTTTTTCGTTTAAGATAGCAGCAAAAACTAGTGTGGATTAGATTCAAGAATATACGGTATTTTCCAGCTACATGTATGAGTTTTAGAAACCATATCTGATATACTATTTCTACCAAATGAAATAAAAAATTGACATGAACATTTCCCAAATTTCAAATCCTGGTCAGTCACCCCCGACCGCCTCCTGTATTTCCTAGGGATAGCTGTAGTGGTATTTACAGAACAATGAAAGCCACCATATTTAACTTCAGATATCAGATTTTTTTTGTATTTAATTTGCAGTTAACGAGAAGCCAGAATGTTTTGTCACACCATGTGCATATTATAATTAAAGCAAACCATTTTTTTGTATTGTATTGTAGTTGATGTTTAATGTAATTGCTTTGTTTAATGAGAATTTATGTACACATTATGCGAATATGTAGGCCTATATACATAAACTTGATTTATTTATCTTATTCAAAAATTACTATCATATGTATTTTTACTGTCAAGACTCATTTTGTATCATTATCTAATGACAAGTTCTATATCCACTCTAATGGATCTCTGGAATACTAAATAAATAAATAAAAATAAACAAACATAGGTGTAGTGACCTTCTTAAATCCACAAGAGCATATCATTGCTACTCACACCTCTTTTGAGCTTGAAGGTCGAAACATACTTTGCACTGACATGAGTGAAGAGGCACCTTTGTCACAACAGACAGACTGGAAAAGGGGTTGATAAGTCAGAAAGTTGTGACATCGACGTATCCCATTCCATGCTGTTGGTTGCAGGGACCTAGAACTACTGTCAGAAGTGACATAACCCAGTATGAACCAGCAAGAAAAACCTTTAACTAAGACAGACTTGGATGGCCACTTGCTGACTTGGTTGATCTGTCTCAGGATTTCATTGCCACAAGACTGGCAATTGTTCACTCATGTAGGTGAATTAGTGTACTATAAATGAATTTAATGTCCTCTTTTTCATCAAATCTGTTCTTTTTGCAGTGTAATTAAATGAACTTATAAACAGGTTTGGTACGTACTGTAGTTACACTTGATCTTCCACTGCCAATTTCTCTGTTTTCAGCTCTCTGAATAGGAACTAGAGTAAAATATTGCAGTGTCATTTATAAACCAGTACCTTGAGACAAAACAATTAAGTAGTACAAAACTTTCCTTTGAAGCATTTTTGTCAGTTAAAAGATATGACTTTTGCAGGATAATCACACCTCCATATTGAAACTGCAGATGCCAAAAGAGAAATTAACTTCGATTGCAAGTTATATAAAATGTATCGACAACCAAAAAATACATTGTAATTTTATGATGTATTTTTATTTACAATATCTTCACAAACATGTTCAGGGTGATGTATCAAAGACATCACCCTAAAGATGGCCGGATTACTGGCTGAAACTTGTTGGTTATTGGTACACTTCATATAGCTCATTAATGCATGGAATACGGAACAGATTAAAAAAAAAAAACCGAGTGATGGTTGTTTGACAAAAATGAAGAATGGCTTTATGAATGTTACAGGCTTGTATAAACAGGGAATGGAGATATATTATTAATCACTGCTATGGGCATCTTTCAGTTCATGAATTCTGATAAAATTGATTACTGAGAATGATTACCAACATGAACACACTACAAATGAAATCTGGAAGCACTAGATAGTACCTTCTACTGTGCCAGTCATGAACAATTCACAGTTGCCTGTTGCCCAACATACACTGGTGATATATCTGCCATAATCTACATAGCTTAGGAGCAAACTTCCAGGGACTAGTCTTCCTTTTTTACCACTTTTTTTTTTCTTCAGATCTCAAGCAAAGCCAAGTTTTGTGTGTAGTGCAACATGGCCCATTGTAAAACACTCAGATGTGGATGTTTTAATAGTTAATGCTGTAGGTTGATTGGTGATTAACAATGAACATTAATGTGCACCAGCAATCCAAGTGTTTGTTCTGTGCACATCTGAAAACATTGGGATCGGGCTTGGGGTTGTCTCTGTACCTGTATTTTATACCACACTTCTTCTGTATAAGAACTACTCGGTTTTTGGATACTCTCCATTATCCTTTTTTGTAAATACAAAAAACCATTGCAGTGTTTCAGAAACTGGTTCCATATCTGTCATCAGGTAAAGAGGTGAGAAGGAACCTCCTTAGTTTGCCCCATGAGACAGAGCTATTCTCAATTTCTGAGGAGGTTATCTACCCGAGGACAAAAATGGATCTTGTTTTCAATACACTGTGTTAAAACTTTTCTATTTTGAAATGCTGGACAGTGGACATAGTTGAAGAACTGGGTGGCATTATATGCAGCAACATGAAGAAAGCAAAAGCATGTTCAAAAAGAAATTAATGGCAGATTAAATTTAGGGAATGTGAGCTACCATCGTTTTCAGAATCTTGTCCACCTGCCTACTGTAACAACATAAAGATTAACACACAGAAAATTATAAAGTGTTGGCTCTTGTATGGGTGTGAAACTTGCTCTCTCGTGTGGCAGAAAGAGGCGACTGAAGGTGTTCTGGACCTGACCTGACAGGGGGAGGAGTAAGAGGCTGGAGAAAACTGCATAATGAGAAGCTCCATGTGGCATGCACGGGACAAACGAGAAACACAATGTGTTTTAATGGGAGAACCTCTCCAGCAAAGAGACCATATGGTAGACCTTCACATATGCAGTGGGGCATTTTTAAATTGGGTCTTAATGAAACAGGATAGGAGTGGACGGGATTCATCTGGCTTGGAATAGAGGCCAGTAGCAGGTGTTTTGAATACTGTAATGTACCTTCTGGTTCCATACATTGCAGTAAATTATTTCATTAGGTGAGGAAATACTAGCATATGTTCCAGGAAATTGGTTACAATTATTCTGGATGCTTATAATGGGGCTGCACTTCAGGAATTCCTGTCATCTCAAATTATGACATGCAGACTACAGAGGTTCTGGACTAAGAACCATTTGTTACATGGCTTATGTACAGATGGTAATGATACCAGTTGTGAATGATATATTAGGAAGAATCTATAATGTTGTATAGTAACATGATGTAACCATTACAAACATGGGTAAGGAAGGATGTAAAAGGAAGCAGTTGTACCAACTGGAAGGTAATATCCCAGCACAGGTCTGTAGAAACCGAGAATAATAACAAAAAACTTTTTTTTTTTTGGAGGGGTGTGTGTGTGTGTGTGTTTTGTGTTGTGTTGAATGTCTGGCAGTGTTCTTAACAAGTAGTTGTGGAACACCCTCAACTGTGTTCTTTCATGATAAACATCTGGGTTGAAAGCAAAATAATGATCCACACATGTAAAAAAAGTAAATGGTATATTTAAAAGTAGTCTCACAAAATGAACAGCTTGAATACAGACAGACTGAAAATTAAACAAACACTGAAGACAGTGCTACAGGGTGTCCCTGAGCATGGCAGCTGTCAATAGAATATCCTGGCAGATGTGGGTTTTCTATTGGTTATAAAGTTGCCATACTGAGGGACATAGTACATATGGTACAATCTCTGGTTAACAGCATGTATGGCACAGTCTGTGGTTAACATCACATGCACTCTAGTGCTAGAAACATTTAAACAATTTGAGAATGTATATTTAATGAAAGCTCAAGTAAATGCAGAGGAATAATGGATTCATTTATTTAAAATGCAGATAATAATTGCATAAATCACATTTTCACTTCAGTTATATAAATTTAAAAGTTCCCAGCATTATCCTTAGATACCAAACATATCCCTGATACATCTGTCAGTGATGGAGTAGAATCAGTGTGGTTATCATTCAGCTGTCTGCCAATCGAGTATGAACATGTTTCATATATCTACATTGGCTAATGCTTGGGTAGAAATCACACTAATCACAATAAAATAAGGTGAAAGTATTGCTTATGTGCAGGGTCCTCACAATGTCATGAGAAGATGAATTTAAGAGAGCTTGGTAAAACTCGGGACAATCCGATCTCTTCTTCCAGCCCTCTGTAGGTGTGATTGGCAAAAATACCTAAACATAATAGACAAAAAAACTTCACTCTGTGTTCCTTAGGCATCCATTTAAACCAGTTCAGTCACCCTGAAGATGGAGGCATTACGTCCCTACAAAATGTCTGAACATACACCCATTATACAGTGCCAAAAAAACAAAACAAAAAAAAAACCATCATCTGATTAATAACTCTTGTGAAAGTTGTATTCTTTCTTTTGGGTGATTTCCTGGCATCGGAATTTTATATGCCAACATTTCGGTACATGAAATCAGACACCGGGGAATCACCCAAACGAAAGAATACAACATTCAGAACACCGAAAAAATTTTAAATCAAGAACTCCTGTGAAAGCCATGCTGGTAATTTTTTAAAATTATGTACATGACAGTGAGCCACGAGTCAAAACAATTGGAAGTGTGTGAAATCTGCAATCTACTTGATTCTTTTAAGAGTAGAGTTCTGATTACTTAATCACCACATCGTGAATATGTATGGACTAGAGGCAAAGCACTATTAACCTTTGTAATAGATGCAGGGGAGTGGTAAGCTCTTCACGTTCCAGCCACTTTACCCAGCCACGCTTTTGATATCACTATAGACCCAAGAGCTGGACTGAGGATTGGGGGCAAAGAGATTAATCCCTGTTCCTGTTGGGAGGTAAACACATTTATCCGGCACATAGGCAGTCAGTTTATTGACCAGGTTATCCTGGCTCATAATTGATACTTCCACCTACAATAAAACAAAACACACTACAATATTCTGTCACAATTCAAGTGGTAAAAAGAGCAATGAATAATTTTAAATTCAAATTTCCAAATTACAAGTCTACAATATTAGTACAGACATCAAACTTGTATCCTTCATCCACACTGGCCTGAAGACAAATGACCTTAACAAAAGCAAAACACTGCCCACTGCAGGTGGAATGCAATATTTCAGTTTACAAGTAAACATAAGAAACTTTTCTCTGATTACATGTAATTATCAGTACTTCTAAACACGATGACATGCTACAAATTTCAAATCCTCACTTGTTAAATAAACCATACAACTGAAATATATGAGGAAACTTGTTGTCTGTAGAGATCAATGTTCATGTTCACTATAACATAAATGCTAAAAAAAAAAGTAACTGCACCAGCACAAATCACACTTTAAGAACTGGCATAACATATCACTTATTGGAAATTAAGTAGTGATAAATAGATGTTTGTTTTGGTTTATTACATGAGGTGAGTTTCTTGGACTGAGAAATGGGAGGTGTTTCATTTCTCTCTATTTTCCATGCATCCATCAGTTCCTTTTTTAATTCATGTGGCAATGCACAGAAAACATCTGCATCTACATTACGTGGGCAGTGGAACTCGGCATCATTTGACATATCATGTACTATATCAGAACTACACCTACTCATCTGTGAATTAACAGGACATTTTCTTGTTACTGCACTCCTGGTGGACTCCACCACAGGTATTCTTTGTGTACCAAACTTCTGTTTATTATGAGATTCTGACCCTCTGTCCACCCAAAGAGCATCGTCTACACAATCGCCTGAAGTACCTTCACACATTAATCTGACAGGTACATCTTCAATTGAAAAATGCACATTACTTCTTGAACAAACAAAGTCTCTCCGAGTTTTCTTTGGAGATGGTTCTGGTTCAGATTCTAAATCTGATTTTTCCATGCTCCTGTAGGGGGACTGATTTGTGGATGAATATTCCATATTGTCTGCCTCTGATGAAACACTTTTGAAATTCAGTACTGACTGCACAGAGATGTCATTGATCAGGAAAGAAGAAATTGAACTCTTTCCAGTCTTGCGTTCTTGGAATTTTGTAAATGCTAAACCTAGGAGCGTAAGGTGAAATGGTTTAGATATATCAACCATTTTATGAAACAGCTGCATAATCATTGTCATAAGCTTTTCAATTGTTTTTGGTGAAACTGGTTCATTTTTGTTGCAACAGGCACCACTACTGAAAAGGGATGCAGGTATATTGCACTGCCTACTTGTTCTATGACTGAGTTTCTGAGTACTATCATACTTGCGTACTGTCACTCTGATCGAGCCAGGAATCCTACCATCTTCAAACAATAATTGCAAAAGTCGTTGTAAGAGAGTGAATAATTTATTTTTCACTTCACTTTCTACACAAATTTTCCTAAATCCATCCTCCAGTCCAATGGACTGGGGTTTACCTGTTTGTTTCACAGGTGAGTCATCAATACCATAACTAAGTTTCTTTATGTAGATGGCCAAATCATTGCCAAGAGCTTTCTGCAAAGGTGCAAGGTTGCAGTTCTGAAGCTCTTTGACACTGTTAATACCAAGAAGTTGCAAAGTTTCATGTGTGCGGTGACCAATGCTAGGGATACCCCTAACATTCTGAAGACCTGACACCAAAGCCAAAGAGCTGCAAGGAAAGACAGTAGTCTGCTGGTTTGGTTTGTGGATTGTGCACACCAATTTTGCAAGTAGTTTGTTATAAGCGATCCCAGCACAACTTGTTATGCCCAGTACATCAAAAATTTCACTTCTCATTTCACCAGCAATACAGGAACCTACACACAATCTGTTTTTACAACCACACTCACATTTCTCATTCAGATCACCATATACATAACCATCTACACTCTCTTCACCTTTACTGTCCTTCAACCTTTCAGCAACCAAATCTGTAACATCCACAAAGTTTTCATCCAGTCCAAGTTTCTCTACCTTAGGGCTGAATCTGTGCAACAGACTTGTAATTTTGGTAGAAACTTGTCTATAATCATGTAAATCTTCCCCTCGCACCAGTACCAACTGTGGACACAATTGCAGACCTTCACTAACAAGCATACACTTCTGAATTCCATATTCTCGCGCTAAGTAATTACTCGTAACTATAATGTTTTTCTGTTGAATTCCTAATGGACAATGCTTCAAAGCTGGATTTTTAATCATCTCAACTTGAGCATAGAAGCAATCAATGTCTATGTGAATTATCGTCCTCTGGTGACTATTCATGGCACAGAAATCCAACGAATGTGCTAGATCGTCCATTGTTCGTAGTTCTGTTGAATAAAAGTAGGGGATTAGTGCAACTGTTGATATTGTAATACAACAATGAACACACCACGCGATACTAACCTTTCAATTGAAGTTACGACATACTCTATTCAATACAGTACAGACACGCAGACATCTCAGAATATTTCCCCACAACTGTGACGTACACAAACTATAATAGCCTGAACTAACTAACCACAGTCACATGGCATTTAAACACGCTCCAACTCAAATAACTTATTTCAAACCGTACAACGCACTCAGAACTCTGCAATTCAACTCGCTGAAATCGTCACTTCCGATTGTGGGTATGCAACATAACAAATAAAGACGGTATCAACAAACTAATTTTTAACACAAACGACAAGCACAATAAGCATACGTTATAGATAGAGTAGTAACATTTATAACAACTGGATTCCTATCGAAATTTCGATGAATTTGTAACACAAATTAATTTCAGATGAACTGCTGCTTCAATGCGCAACGATTGGCAATATGTATTGTTTGTTACACAGTGGTCGTTTGTTGTTTGTAACGTGGGTAAGGATAGTGTTAGTTGTACAGATGGTTTTACGTACATATATTTAATTCAGAGGTACGCTGTTGTTTTGTATTGTAATTCTTAATTTCCCGACATGAATTATAGTTTTCGGTGTAACAGTATTTCACGTTAATGTAAACAATTTTTTCACTCGGAATATTTATTTCGTCTGTCGAAGCATAATTTGCATCAACATTCAGAGGTCAGGCTTTGATATTACGTATTTATGAACGCAGTTGATAGTTTTTAATTATCAAATGATAGAATATAACGTATAGTTTAGTCTATTCAAGATACAAAAGTAATACATCAGTACAGCCAGTTAACATGAACGATTCATGAAGTCAGTTCGGTTTCCCAGTGGATGGTGACTTATGTTAAGCAGGAGGGTTAATCAGAAACTAATTTGTACAACGTAGTGTCTGTCTTTGTCAACGGCCTTCTTCCATCTCTGAAAAAGAGCTTGTATTCTCTCCCAGTGAAAGTTGCACTTCTTCTTTAGCCACTGGTATATGGCATTCTGCAGTGCCCTACCATCTGCATAATGGTGACCTTGCAGGTTGTCTTTAAAAGAACAGAATAGGTGAAAATCTGATGGTGCTTGTTGTCAGGACCATTGGGTGGCTATGTCAACACTGTCGGTTTGTCATTTCAGATTTTGTGATGGCCTCAGTGGTGTACACATCTGCACATGGTGAACTCTGACCATTATATTGGAATGCTAAGAAGTTCAAATAATTGTCTTTGGTGAGTTTGTGCCACAAGAAAAGTGTATGATGTGTTGCTCATCCATGACAATGCTGGGCTACATACAAATACACACACCACTGAGGCGATCACAAAATTTGGATGGGCAGTGTTGCTTCATGTGCCTCACAATCCTAACCTTGCACCTTCATATTTTCACCTGTTTGGTACTTTGAAAGATAGCCAGTGAGGACACTGTTATACGGATGACAAGGCACTGCAGAACATCATGTGAAAGAAGGAGAGCAACTTTTGTTGGGCAGGAATATGTGCCCTTATTCAATAATGGAACGTGACTGTTGACAGTGATGAAGACTATATTGAAAAATAGCTGGGCTTTCACCAGTGTGTAGTGAAAATGTATTAAATTTTTGCATGTATGACTTGTAAATAGCATGAAATAAAATTGCTGAGATTATTCAGATTGGGTGCCTCCTGAATAGAAGTCTAGATTGTTACGCTATGCCAATCTGGTCAGAAATGGAAGTTGGCTGTCTGATATATTTATGATTGATATCAAATATGGTCATACAGCATGTCTAATATGCATTTAACCTCACAGAAACCTCTTTGACAGTTTTCAAGCTTACATTTTTTTCTTGACACAATCTTTTGTGATACAATAGAACAGTGAAAATAGCCTTGCATATGTTTGTAGACATGCATTT
>Ga0123352_10006888_pt1 | contig 17489 bp, 18 predicted proteins | sample TergutLab28metaG_FD_89700 | JGI IMG/M metagenome (GOLD analysis project Ga0123352, IMG submission 89700) | Labiotermes labralis P1 segment gut microbial communities from Petit-Saut dam, French Guiana - Lab288 P1 | ecosystem: Host-associated > Arthropoda: Insects > Digestive system > Gut ... | reverse complement strand
GGGTGTTAAGAAAGTTTGTTGTTTTTTATAAATTTTTTTTTTTGGCATCGGATAAGTGTGTGAGAAACCCCCCCCCCCCCCCCCCCCCTGTAAACTACTGGCATTGCTTATTACTGCTGTTTATTACTTTGCTTATTCTTACCTTCAGTTACAAATAATGTTCCAAATGATGTCTCTGCTTGCAGGCAAGCTTCACATCTTGTCAACACATTTGATAATAGTCAGTGAAGCACTGACCATTTAAATGCAGCTGTGGTTCACTACTGAAAAGTAACACTTCTGGTTGAGCAGTTCCATCATGCATGGATCACAGCAACCAACTGCAGAAATAAATGCAAGCATGACAGTCAGGATTAGTGAGTCTTTCTGAAGAACAGTTAACTTACATGGTTACAATTTCTGGTGTCTCATTGCTGTGTGAACAGATCCAAGAGATACCCCAGATTTTTGTCTTTTAACCCTTGACTGATGAATGGGATAAAACTGTTACATTAATTGTACATCCATTTCATCTGAAAGGGAAAACATTGTCCTGCAGTGGACATTTAAATTAAACAGATCTCTGGCCACAGCATAAAACTGGCCTTTGAAAGGTCATATATGAATAGTTAATCTAAAATTCTATTCAGGAAGAAATGAAGAGCAGATTGAAGTTGGGGAATGCTTGCTATCATTTGGTGCAGAATCTTTTGTCTTCTGGTTAAAGATTAAGATATACAGAACTATAATTTTGCCTGGTGTTTTGTATGGGTGTGAAATTTGGTTGCTCACACTGAGGGAGGAACGTAGGCTTAGGGTGTTTGAGAATAGGATGTTGAGGAGAATATTTGGGCCTAAGAGGGAAAAGGTAACAAGGGAGTGGAGAAAACTATGTAATGAGGAGCTTAATGATCTGTATCCCTCATCCAATATTGTTTGGGTGATAAAATGGAGAACAATGAGATGGGCAGGGCATGTAGCATGTATGGGGGAGAGGAGAGATGTGTACAGGGTTTTGGGGGGGGAACCTGAGGGTAAGAGACCACTTGTGAGATCCAGGAGTAGATGGGAGGATAATATTAAGATGGATATTCAGGAAGTGGGATGTGGGATATGGACTGGATCAAGCTGGCTCAGAATTGGGACAGGTGGCGGGAACTTGTGGATGCGTTAATGAATCTTTGGTTTCACAAAATGCGGGGCATTTCTTGACTAACTGAAAACTGGTTAGCTTCTCAAGAAGGACTCTGCTCCATGGAGTAAGTAATGGAGTAAGTAAGTAAATGAATAGTTAATTATACTCCGTCTTCTGCTCCTCTTCGTGTCCAACACTGCTCCTGTACTATGACATTTTTGGCATCCTCTCTGGCATTAACTTGCCCAGTACATCAGCACCAAGAAATATATGGTGGCATTTACTGTGGGTTTAATTTTTACCATAAGATATCATTAAGAACATGTGTTTGGTACTTACACCATATTCTGTACATCATTCTGGGCATATGGATTCCCGATTTTCTAGGTTGCTAGTCCATAGCTCAGCTACTGTAATGACTGAGCTCTTTGTCCCTTGGTTAGAATATCCAATGAATAAACGTCAAGTGATGTTGTGTGATTTGGGTGACTGCTGTACATTTTGTCCATGTCTAACTGATGTTATAGATAAATGTTCATTTATAAAATCACTTGCACTGTTGGTGGCATATGATGGTGGCCCACATATCTCTTATGCATGTACATTTCTTCATTGCATGGCAAAATTATATTCTGTAACTTTTATTATTCATTCATTCATTTAGTAGTCTGTCTTATGACAGGTCCAAAGCCTCTTCCAAAGCGAGCTCTCCTCATAGTGCGATCTAGAGCTTCTTCCTTCAAATGAGAGCATCCTCTCCTTTCCTTAAGGTCATCCAGTAGCTTCCTGCGTCTTCTTCCTCATCTTCCTGTCACTTCTATGCCCCCATGTATCTTTCCTTCCATAACCCGTTTTAGAAGGCAGTTTTTACACAAACTGTGACCAATCCAGTTAGCCTTCCATTTACTTATTTCATGCAGGATATTCCTCTACTCCTTGACTCTAAGTAATACTTCTTCATTTGGCACATGATTGGTCCAGCTGATCTTTCCCATCCTTCTTCAGCACCACATTTCAAAACTTTCCAGGTGTTTCTGATCTACTGCCTGAAGCATCCAAGTTTCAGCACCATATAAAGCTGTACTCCAAATGTAGCATTGTACTAGTTTCTTCCTCAACTTTAAGTCCAATGTGCTAGTAAAAAGAGCCCTCTTCTTGTTGATTGCAGCTTTTTCCATAGCAAGCCTAGATTTAATTTAACAAGTACATCTTCCATAATTTGTTAACATGCTACCCACATTTTTAAAAGATTCCACATTCTCTAGTTGTTTTTGGTGTATCATGATTTTTACTGGGAATGTTAGCGTTGAAATTCTCATTACTTTTGGTTTTTCCACATTCATTTCCTTTCCACAGCGTCTTCCAATTTCAATTACTTTAGCAGTCATGTCCTGTATCAGCTCTGCTTCTTTAGCCAGTAACACAAGGTCATCTTGATATTCCACAGTGTGAATGATTTGACTTATCTTATCATTATCAGGAATAAAATAATAAGGTTCAGACAAAGATGTTGTAGGTGTTAGGTACTGCAGTGTGTGATTTATGTTAAGGGAATGAGAAATGGGTGAGTGTAACAGAACTATACAGAGCACAGTGTTATCTGGCTGCAGTATCACATATTTACATTGCATATGATTATGTGAGGAATGTGTGGGAATATTTTGTAGAATACTAACCAATTTCTGTGTCTTGTGTTTGCAGTTGGAGTAAAGAAGTCCATATGACTATGCTGCCTTTCCTGACTGTGTGTAAGGATAGTGCACCAGAGACATTGTTAGAATTGTGTTTGAAGTATGTGGTTGATCACCTCGATACAATATGTTGCATTGATCCATTTACAAACGATTATAAATTGAAAGATGGCCTTGCTCTTCCTAGTGAAATATGGGAAAAAATTCTGCATGTCTACCAGCAGTGTGGCCACATTTTAGATGACAGATTTGTAAATATTTTTAAAAATCCACACACAACAAGGCTTCAAAGAATCAGTTTAAGAAACTCTAGCATTACGAATGATGGACTTCGTGTCCTTTTAAAGCAGAAGTTAATAGAACTGAATATTGATAACTGTTCCAACATAACAGAAGGTTCATTGGTGCACATAAATAAAAGCGGTGACTGTTTGTTGTCACTCATTGTTGGGTCATCAGTTCGCTTGTTTCCGTATTTTCATCTTCACAGTGTTTACCACAGACAAGGTTACATATTACGGACTCCAAATTTGCGACGTCTTACTGTGAGGAACTTAGTTGTGCATGGAGAGAAGATGTATTTCTCATTGCTGTTGCATTCCTTGCACAATTTAACGTACCTTGATCTGTCGGGATGTTTTGATTTAGGAGATCTGTCATATTTGTGTGAGCTGAGAAGTCTTGTGTCTCTAATTCTGTACAACGTTAAACGGCTGCAAGATGCAATTGGTTCTCTGTGCAAGTTAGTGAACTTGAGGTGAGTTTACAGAATTGCCTTCATATCCAAAATGTGAGGTAATTCATTTGCATTATTACAGATATGTTCAGTGATTGATGTTGTTTGTAATAATTTGTATGAATTGAAGTAATATTTATATGAATGGTGTAGACAGGAAGATTGGCTTTGTGTTGGTTATGCGTGCAGTTGTGTAAAATGCAATGCTGTAGCTCCAAGTTGGTCAGTGGCTTCTTACTGCAAAGGCATCAGTTTAGTTCCAGGGTACTCCATGTGTGGTTTGTGGTGGGTAGCATGGCATTCGGAAATGTTTTTCTCCAAGCACCTAAGATCTTTATTGCCAGTTATTATTGTGGCACTACTCTGTGCTGATCTCTCATTTGGGACTGGTATTGTAGGCCCATTTGAGGCCGTAGTGCATAGTCTCCCACAGTTAGTTACATCATGACTGTGTTTGTGTATGTGTGTGTGTGACATTTTGCACAATCAAACTTCTAAAAAAATCTCATTTTAATTAAACTTTACTCTTACCACCTGGAATTAGGGAAGTGTAAACCTTCAATAGGCCTGCTGTGGGGCTGGCAGCTGGATTTTAATCTGGTAAGAGCATGGGAAAAGTGCTGGGTTTGGTGAGCTGGACTGTGGGCCATTGCAGTAGTGCAGTGCAGTAAAGGTTAGAAACCCAAGAGAAATGTCTATTAAATGTAAGTAAACTTCAAGTACCTGACCAGTCACTAAATACATATTGGTTGCAGAAATATGAAAATATCTTCAAGCATTTCACTTGTGTGGCCACAGACATTGTTGATCAGTAACATTCTGTGTCTTAGGCATGCAAAGACTGGATGTATAGGTAAACTGCTCACTGTATGTGAAGACTCTGTGTTTAATGCGTGCACCCTTATATTCTCTGGGATGTATGTATTTTTTTTTTTTGTATCACTTCATTGATTTTGGCTTTGGATTTGTTTGGTAATGAAGCCTTGTTATTGCCTACAGACATCTGGATATCTCACAGTCAAAGGAGAAGCATGGGACTTTCAAAAATGAAAACCAGACACTTGCTATGCTTGTCGAGAGCCTGCCTAACCTCGTGTCTTTGGATATTTCTGGGACAAATTTAGCAGGAACAGGTATATATCCACAAAATTTTATGACTAGCAGTACAGGTGCACAGTACTCATCAGGGCATAGTAACCTGTAAAATATTCACACTCTTCCATAGCACAGGTGATCATGGGGGCCAGGGTTATATCCTAGGGAATTTTGATATATGGACTGATACTTGGACAGGTTTTTTGTTGAGTATTTCAGTTTTACCCTGTCAGTTATCACTCCATCATTGCTTTATTTTCATGTTCATCTATCATCAGTGCTATGTTGTCATAGATATTGACAGTGTCAAGAAATAAACAAAAAGTAAATGTCTTGGAAATTGTTTGGTGTTTTCTCATCTTTATATATTCTTTAGTTTATATTGTTAAATCATATACATTCTTTTGTCAAAGAAAGACCACAAAGTACATAAGGCTTCCATATGTTGATATCAAGATGATGTACTAGTAGAGAGTAAGTGTGAACTTCAGTGGGTCTTGGAGACTTGGTTTGACTGTTTGGACAGAGAGACTGACCACATCTTTGAGGTGACTGGTTGATTGTGGGTTTGGCCCTTTACTGGCTCCTACAGTGTTAAAAGTTAAGATAAGTAAAATTAATAGTGACTGAAGAAAATGATTCAGAATGAACCGGATTGCTTGTATCCAGGCTGAAATTTGGACCCTGGACCTTCGCACATACCTTTGCCAAGCCCAGTGCTGCACATGACTGTGATATGTGATATAAATTTTTTAGGCTCAGAGTTTATGACGAAAACAGGCACATGTAGAAAGCATTGTTTTAAAACATGTGTTGACAAAGTATGTACATGTTGTTGGCATAAACTGGTTGTGATTAATTTCAAATCACTAATTATGTAATGTTCTGTACCTTTTGACAAGGATTGATATAGTTTAGTGCTTGGTATTTATTGAATATTTAAGTAATTAGAGGTGTAGTTATTTTCATCCATCTCAGCAGTGAATTATTTCATCTCTGTGCATCAAACATTCTGTTCTAGGTGTTGCAGAGCATATTCCATCAAAACATCAAAATCAGGTATCTGTACCTAAGACAGATATTCCTGGTCTCAGATCTAGAGTTCAAAACCCATTTGAGTTCTTAGGACTGTATGGAACCCATCATGAAGCTTGCCATCGGCATGATATACCAGCCAAAATGGTCAGTTCAAATGAAATGTAATACTGTGGTCCTACAATTCAGTTGGTTTCCCCAACAAGGAAACAATTCTGCCTGTGATTGTTCTTTTTAAGGTCTCTGGTGATGCAAATGAAGAGCAGATTTTGGTGGCGGCAGCAGCTTACATTGAACGACCAAATATCCTTGAGAAGGTTCTCAATGATCTGTTCCGCTTGTTAAGATACGAAACCTGTCAGAACATCAGTTATGCTTTGCACACTGTGTTGGAAGCAATGGATCGACATTTGACAGAGAAACACATCCAGATATGTGGGAGGTAAGCTTGTCAGTTGGGGTGCATATTAGGTCTCATTTCTGTGTGAACAGATCCTGTTCAGCTGTCTGTATCTGTTTCAATTTTTCAGTGCTAATTTATTCTACATAGTGAAGGGCCAGGACAGACACACGTTTGGAGTAAAAGAGAAACGGAGACTGATTTGCACATTAATAAATGGTATGAGTGCACATAAAGGAGATGACACAATGATGAGAAATGGCTGCTTAACGCTTTTTCAGTTCAGGGTTCCAGACGATATGGTACGTTATGCTGTTGATACTGTTCTGTGGTTACATATGCATGTGCAGGTACCATATTTATGTGAAAATCAGCTGCACCTTCTTTCTTTATTTCTTGCAAATTTTCTTTCTTTGTGTGTGTGTGTGTGTGTGTGGGGGAAATTATGTCCAACATTCAGGTGGGGTCATTATGTGACATGACAGGTCTGTTGCCACATGGGGACAATCTGTAGCAGGTGATGTCAATGTTGAACATACATTGACTCAAGCTGCACATGGTATTACAGCTTTTTCATTTTTGACACCAGTATTTCATATCTTATTTTTTTAATTGAGAAATAATTATGTGTTTATTTGTACAGAAACAGTATGTTTAAGTACTTATGCAAAGAAATTACTTTATTTTCTGCATTGCAAGACAAGGTTTGTCCCTTAAATTTGGTGCTTAAATGTGTGAAGTCATCTTAAATTCACACTTCGAAGCACCAAACTGGACTGCGCCAGACTGGATCACTCTGAACTGGACCATGCGGAGCCAAACCAAGGCCTGCATTGCTAAAACACAATGTGCAGACAAAAGAGAGAACAGAGCATGATTAAAATTAACTAACAGAATCTTTTTTTTCTCCCATTGTCTAATTTATTAAAGAAGCACAACATTTCAGAAGCAGGCTCTATTTCTGTCTTCAGGCAAAGAAGCACCTAAGGTATTCTGAGTCACTGAGAACCACAGAAACAGTAACTTGTTATGGTGTGCACTTGAGAACAGATCTAGTCCATGGATAGCAACAGGAAAAAGGCTATTGAAAAGTTAAAAATTAACAACAAGAGTCAAACATAAAATCTGGACCAATCACAAATTAAAAACCATAAAAAGAGACATGAACTCAGACTGATAAGACCAAAGACACATTCATCAGAATCCATAACATACATATTTAAAATTCTTAACACCAGACACCATATGTGCAGAAAATTATGAATTTACTTCATTGGTTCAATTAAGTTTGTAAACTGAGAAGTATAAATATATTAATTTCTTATAATAAAACCAACTAGATGCACTAATTTCTCAAATTTATTTTTGGAATAAAACTCTACATGTTTCGGACAGTTCCTCTGTCCATCGTCACGAGTTTTTCACTGTACACACAACAATGGTATATGTCATACAGGTTTGCTGACAGCTTCCTCACAAGTGAAAAACTCCTGATGATGGACAGAGGATCTGTCCGAAACATGTAGAGTTTTGTTACAAAAATAAATTTGAGAAATTAGTGCATCTAGTTGGTTTTATTATAAGAAATTATTGCAATGCACGGCCACCTGAGTGTCAAATTTATAAATATATTACTTAGTCAGTGTGGATCATAATGGAATGGTGGCACAGCTCTTCATTATTGACTATGAAGGGTTTGTAAGAAGTGCTGCATATTCATTGCAATGGATGGGGTTGATGTTTATATGTTGTGGAACGGCAGTGAAGAAGGTGGGAATGTTAGGGATGAGGGTCAGGAAGATGAAGGTACTGACTCTGAAGATGGAGACGGTGACAGTAATTCGTAAAGGTGGATAGAATCTGACAAGCTCTGTGTAGTAAGTGTATGAAATTGATAGTAAAATATATTTTCTTAGCATTATTTTTTTTGGGGGGGGGGAGGGGGGCTCATGTTTTATTTGGATAAATACTTTTCCTTTGGCAGACATATTTTATTTGGGGGGTCATCTTAGAGTCATTTTGCATTCAGGTAAATACGGTATTTTATCATGATTATGAACAATAAGTGTTACAAGAAAACAAATGGTTTCTTGATGTTATTTTGCATAACCCCATTACTGGAAACTTAAATTTAAATATGAGAAGAACCATGATTCATTGTGTGACAGCAAACCACTATTGAAGACACTGGATGATGCCAAAGTGGCGTGTTCGATGCTGCTTTTGTCATAAAAATTCATTCTATTACAGGGCGTGACTGTGCCTGCCTGATATGCATTGATTTGAGGACCAAATATGCATGGTATTAAAAACTGATAAATGTATTCATCAACCACAACAAATTTTCCTAATCCCACCAACACATGCTTCATGTTTTGGTCACATTGACCATCCTCAGGAATTGAGTACATGATACGTAAAACTCAAAACTTGTAGCATATATTGTGGGAACTAATAAAATTGGTTGTGGTTGACAGTATATAATTATCAGATTTTCATATGAGGTACCAAAGTCATATGAGTTCTGCCCCCTCCCCCCCCCCCCCCCCACCCCAAAAAACAAATAAATATTCTTCTCTTTTTTTTATTTTCTTTTCTTTTCTTATAAAATATATAAAATTTTTTAAAATATTTTTGGAAAATAAAAAAATTTGTTTTGGTTAAAGTATTTAAATTTCCAATTTTTCCAAGAGGGCACCAAATCTTATTAGATTTTCCCCCCCCCCCCCCCCCCCCATCCCAAAAGCATGAATATAATGTTAACTTCATTATTATTACCAGGTGTATGTTTCATGCAAAATTGTACCATTTTTGCTTGTGCAAGGGTTCCTGGTTCTCAATGCATCTGCTGCAGGGCATTAATTTATCATGCTTTTCCTGTGACAGATAGGTGTCTGACCTGCATACATTTGGCTGATAATTGATTAGGGGAATATTTACCAAGTATTCTTAACACGCTGAAGTATTTTCCTGTGTAAGAAAAAGGAGTTAGGAAATTTTCACTCTTTTTCACTACATTTTGGTAGCTGCATTGTTCATCAGAACACCTTCCTAGTTTTTTTTATGGCTGTGTGCCCTTCTTAAAAACAGCATGGTGTCTGTCAGACAGCAAAGATATTAAATATGTTTTTTGATTAAGAAATTTGTTTTTTATCTACTGTTGCCATGTATTGTAATGTGTAACCAGTGTGTGTCAAGAGCCTTTGGGAATTTGATGCCATATTAATGTTTAGGGCAGCAGACATCATGATATTAATTGCCACATGAATCCCAAGCCTGACTGAGACAAGTATTGTGCAATAGATGTAAAAATTACTTTTCTTTAGCTCAATTTCATGTATGAATTATACATTTGGTGCATAAACATGGCAATGGTGACACTGTTGGCTGCTCTTATGTTGTTTTACTGCAGTAGAAGCATCAAATTGATAGCCAAAATTCAAAACTTAGGTCCAGAAATTCCACAAACATTAGAAAAAGTGTATTTAACTTTGACTTTATGTATCTTTAGCATCAGTTGGGTGTATGAATCATTACAATTGGTGCATAAACATGGAAATGATAAAATCATTTGCTGATTTGATGTAGTTTTACTTCCAGTGGAAGCATCAGAGTAATAGGAAAAATTAAAAAGTTTGGTCCAGAAATTCCACAAGCATCAGAAAAAATGTTTTTAACTTCTCCAAGGTACGAAATGAGTCTGTGATAGTGATTGATGCATGTGTAGCCTTAAAAATGTCATTTTATTTGGAAAGATTATGCTGTTTGTGACTGAAGTGTTCCTTTTCAGATAAATTCCAAAAAGCTTAGTACAGAAGAAAGGTAATGAACAGAAGAGATTAAATATTCTATTTCTTTTAAACATGTTACATGGCTTACATTTGTCAGAGGTAGTATTATATTTTTGGGACTAATGATTGATCATTTTTCAGTAAGACAGGTTTTACTTTCTACTTATTCAGTACCTGAAGATAAATTGACAGTGGTATTTATTTTAACTTGCTGGTTGCCAGCACTCAAATGGTGCCAATTTCATGATATCTCTGGTTCAGTTTGAAAACTCTGGCCCCCAATTGTGTAAAGTCTGGGTAGCCTTGTGTCTCTTTCATAATGGAGTAGTTAGTTTTGTTACGTTGCATGTCAGGTAGGGTGCACAGTTGAAGCATTTGTTGTTCTGTTAAATATGAATATCCTCTTTTGTTGCAACAGCTTTTTGACTATGAGCGGCTTGTGCATATCCTATTGCACATTGTATCGGAGATGGAGCAAGGTGGATTTGTACAGAGAATTGGAATTCACCTCCTGAATGCTTTGGCCTGCCAGGTGGATGGAATGCAGAAGCAGCTCTTAGGGGATCTTGGAGCTATCAGTGTAAATTAATTACATTAAAATGTGTACTGATTGCAATATGATAAATGAAATCAGAACTTGGTAGTGAGTTGTTGTGCTTTTTCTACCATCAGCTTGGAATGACAAGTGTAAAGAGTACATTACCAAAATTAATGCACTTTTGAAAACATACAGTATACTTCTTAGATTTATTTTGCTTAAAAAATTCTTTTTCCAAGCTTTATGTTCAGTGAACTGAATTTTTTGCAGCAAATGTTGGCACTTATTGAGGATCGACTGTCAAGAAATGTTTTTGATGATGCATTAGAAGTTGCATGGTCAACAATGTGGAATGTAACAGATGAAACAGCAGTCAACTGCCAGAGATTCCTGGATGGCAGGGGAATGGAATTTTTTCTTGGGTGCTTAACTGTAAGTTCTTATTAGTGGGTCTTGTATATTTGAATAACATTGTAGCTGCCTACTTCTTAATGTACTTTGGGAAGTGGTCATTTGGCATGGGAACCAGGGGTGATTGCTGCACACTTTTACTGATAGCTAGTTATTCTGTTGCCTTAGTAGAATATGAGATGTTGTAGACATATTGCACACCCAACTGACAGCATCATTGTATAGTTTCAAGAGGTAATTGTCATGTGTTGAAGTAAATGTGCCATGCAAACATCCATGATTACCTATTACCAGGGCAGACATTTCACAGTGTATATCTACTTTAATGTCATTTGTATAGGCCTAATGAGCCAAGGTCACTGCCATGCAACAGTTCACAGCTTAAATCAGGTCAAGGATAGGTAACTTCTCTTCTGCTGTGAACTATTTAAAATACATTACAAACTGTGAATGTTGCATTGTGAGGCTGACAATCTCATTTGGAATTTGAAAGCTTAGACCAGCCTACCAATTGAGCTTTTCATGGCTTTCTTTGGTACACCACATAGATGTAGGTCTACCTCAGACGGTGAAAGTGCTCTCTTATCGCTACAGTTCGTGCCCTATCATCACTTCATATTTGTCACTGAGACTAGTGACATGGATTTACAGAATGTCGTTACAGGACCAATTAAAATGGCTTTTCATGTTACAAACGATGTACAGTAACAGGACTACTTGCTGACAAGCATGGTAGAATAATTGTGTGCCATTAAATATTCTGATGTTTTTAATATTTCTGTTTAGTGCACTTCTGTTGCTGCATAGGGTGACTAGTACAGAGCGTCTCATTAATATCTGCCCTCAGTGCAGCATCTGTCACAGCAGCTTTTTCACATGTGAAGCCTACATCTGCCAGCAGTTATAGTCCATCCTTCCCCTGCAGTTCAGCTTACCTTATTCCGTACAAGAGTACTGAAGTGCTGCCCTCCAGCTTCTGAGCTTGCGAAAATATTTATCTACACACAAAATGCGTGTATGGAAATCAGTGGCAGTACCATCAGAATGGGGCATAATTTTCTATGATATTTTTCCATAGATAACACTGAATTGCTTATCTATACCTATGATGCGTGGTGGAAATGACGGGGATTTGTGCTTGTTAGGCAGGAAATCATTTAAACTGGGATATATATCAAAAGGGGAACTTATATGTTAGTCATGTAGGAACATTTTGTATTTCAGTATCTGCACTTCAGTAATAATTTCTTTGCTGAGTTTGTTACCTGTAAGGTTTATAGTCCTGTTCAGGGAGGAGAGTAAGCCACAGACTCATCTCTGTAATTGCCACGATGTTCTAGAATCTTGTTGTAACATGAAACCATTTCCAATGTGTGTGGAGCCATGTTATTTCTTCCCCAAATACAGCTATGTAATCTGTTACCAACAATATTTGTCTCAAGTTTCTCTTTCCCTTTATGATGGCTGTTGGTGGAATCACAAATGTTAATCTGCTGAATTCTGTATTTCTTTCTATAGGCATTTCCTCATAAGGAGGAGTTGCTTCGAAACATGATGGGATTGCTGGGAAATGTGGCTGAAGTGAAAGCACTGAGGCGCTGCTTGATGACGAGCCAGTTTGTATCAGTATTTGCAGATCTTTTGGATACCAGCAGTGAAGGAATTGAGGTACTGTATAGGGAGACTGAAATGGGAAAAACCCCAGCCACATTTGTGATACAGACAGAACACTATCTGAGATGGGGGGGTGAACACAGATGATATGGGTAGGGGTGTTGCCTTGCTGTGTAACCACCCACCCTCTAAATGTTATAGAGTGTTCTGCTGGGTCTCTTTTATCATGTCTCTAGCATGGCATTTGTCATAGGATAACCTGGCAGATGCTAGATTTCCATGTGATAAAGCTGTGTCTTCTGGGGGACATGATAAAAGAGACTCTCTGTTCAACGCACCAAGTGACAGGAGTTAGTTTAATTGGAATAATTATATAAGCAAATGTTGCTACATTATAACACTTATGAAATGAATTTGAACATGGTCCTTTATGGACTGCATTATTGTGCTGTCTGTATCCCCCACTATGCGACATATTTTGTTCAGTCTTCAGTCTTTATTTCCTGTGTATTGCTGGCCAGAGCTGTTCCAAAATCAGGAACTGTATAATATATTGGTAAGGAAAAGCATTTGACTGAATGTATGTGGACTTGAAAGTTTAAATCTTTGTGAGATTGAATTTTATGTGCAGCATTTCTCAACCAATCTGAGTGATACATTCCTAAAAAAAAATTACTGGTGCTAGGGGAACTTCGATTGCTATTGGCATTTACCAAGGCCTTAGTACATATATAATTTTAGTTATAGAACATTCCACTTTGGAGTCTTTGATGTGGATTGGTTGGTAATATTAAAAGTATTGTAGAATTAGGGTGTGAAGAGTTGGGTGGATTCAGACATCCATTATGGCTTTGCTCCAGCTGATGCCAATCTCCTAATCTGGAAGCTGTCAATTCCTTGTCTGTGTACAGAAATTAGGGGTTCTAGGCAGAATTTATAAATCTTACTTGAATTTTTGGATTATGTACATTTGGATTTATGTGGTTTAAAAGAGGAGCCATTGGCAGTTCCGTGTGAACATATATGACCCTTCAGGTTCAGTAAATTCAGGACATTTTTGAAGGGTTGAACAGCTTTCAGCATCTGAAGGACTCTGGCACATGGAGTTATGGAATGCCACATTTGGGTTCTATACACAGTGTTATGACTTTGTTGAACTAGATTAGTTACAATGCAGCGGGAGTTCTGTCCCACATGGCATCTGATGGTCCTGCGGCTTGGACGCTGAAATTTCCAAGGCGTGAAGATGTGTTGCGGAGGATGGTGGCTGCTATAGATCGCTGGGACCTTCAGACACAGAGAAACATCAACTACAGGTAACTTGGTGAGAGTATTTGTCCAAATAATAATGTGGAAAAAAGTGTTCCATTCATAATACTCTGTTCCATTCTTTCTGTAGGTCATTTGAACCAATCTTGTACCTGACAAAGGTTTATCACACACCGGAATGTCAACATTGGGCTGTTTGGGCCCTAGCAAATCTTACAAAAGTTTATCGTAAGTACTGAAAAAATTACATTTATTATGCCTCTCCCTTCCTCTGCCTCCTCCTCCACCTCTTCCTGTCATTCTTGGGCCAATTTTTTGGTCATGGCTTCCCTCTTGCTGGAGTTTTGAGACTGTTGAGTTTTATAAGATGAGGATGTAAGCCACAAGCTCAACCTGAACCTGGAGGGCCAGAGCATGTTTCTTCTTTTGCTAAGTCTTAGAAGAATATTGTTAAGAATTAATTGAATGTAGATGTAGGAATTTGTTTCTCAGAAAAACTCAGGTGCTATGATCCTTTGTACCCTCAGCACATACCAGACTCAAGCAAAGGAACGTAATGAACTGCACAGGGATTTTCTTGATGCTGGTACTGTTATTCTGGCCATTTATATTCCAATTTAAGTACACCACACCACATCCAACAAAAACACAGTTTCAAATCAAGAAATCTAATGGCTACCAATTCTTGAAACCACCTGCAATCCCGATTTCTTGCATCCCAGTCTAGAGGAAGAGTTGTGTGGATCTAATTTTGTAGAGTATTGCGAAAGTTTTGTTGCTGTGTGGGCTGAGGATTTTGACACACCACTGGCACATAAATTTTCTGGGGGTTGTTTCTATATCCATGCTAGTATCTTCCACATCCTTTTCAGTTAACATGACAGTTTTGTATTTTCTTTTGTCCAACATTGAACCTGTTGTTCGTAATTCTTCCAGTGTTCTGCATATTTGTTCTTTCACATTGGCATTCTTGGAGGTGAGAATTTTTCTACAAAACTTGTGGCAACACTTTTTCCCATGTAACAGACACAGACACTTGTGAAGGAACAGTCTTCATTCAAAAGAACGCATTTTGCATGTGCACTGTCCACTTGCAACCTCTTACGCATAACACATGATTGATCTTCCGTCTGATGTTTCACCTCTGATATAACAAAGGAAGTCTTGGCACTTTCACTGTAGCAAAGCAAGTGCATATGTTCCTGTGCTGTGGGAGATGATCAGAGGTACTCTGTGCTTGCCAATACCGTAAGCCTAAGTTTCTTTAGACAAGAGCAGACATATGTATACGTGCTGGTACCATAAGCCTCATTTACAAAGGTTGAAATTGGATCTTTAAAGTACAGTCTAACAATAATGAAAGCACTTATGTGTTGCAGCTGATAGATACTGCTCTTTGGTGGAGTCAGAAGGGGGCATACATATTCTGGAGGAGATTATACATCATGAGAAACCGTATGCACGTGTCAAAGAGCTTGCAGCCTTGGTTATAATACACTGCAAGGAGTACAGGGAGAGAATTTTGGATTCGGGTGTCCCTTGCAATGGCTGAATACATTGTTATGTTCTAGAGTAGTGGTTCTGATTGATATTTATACAGCGTAATAACAGGACTGTGCTTGTGGAATCACTTGCGATATTGTGTAAAACTGTACATTTCGGTTGTAATGACATACATACAACTAATTCAAGTGTAAATCCAAGTAATTTTTTATTTTTACTCTAACTTCATTGTTGTTGTATAAATATAATATAATATAAAGCCCAAAGGTTTGGCATGTTGGATACGTGTATTTATTAATGTATAACTTGTAAACAGCGTAAATAATTTGAGTTTATTGTCAGCATACATTAAGAAATTTCACCATAACAGTTAATGTTCATAACTGTAACTTAATTTCAAGATTGTGAATTTTTAAAATTGTACAGGTACATACTATAAAATGCATACATTTTCTATTAAATATGAAGTGTTATATCTATATTTGAATTTCATGTGAATAGTGCAGTTCTTTCTTCAGTACAGGTCATTCTACTAATTCAAATGAATTACAACGTACTGTAATTGTGAGAATTAAAATTACTATCAAAGCAATATGGCACAATGTTTATTTTGAACTTTCAGTGCATTTGAGATAAAAGTCACTGATTTTGAACAGATTATCATTGTTACATGTAAAAAATTGAAAATTAATGAAGTAAAATGTTGATCAAGTGCACATACAGTGCAATATCATTACCAAAAACTGCAACAGGCCTTCAGAATTTGCTCAGCAGTAGTGTTAAATATTCACTCTTACACACTGTGTCTGCTGATGAAGTTGAATGCAACTGTCAATTCCCACCTTCAGGCAGGACCTTCATGACTTGCTGCCGATTACTGAAAGATTTTCCTGATATAAGTCAAGTATCTTTCCATAAGAACATTAAAATCAACCTACTTATATTGTAACAGGTGCTTTTTCACACTTAAACAGGTTGAACGTCACTTCAGGTTCTTTCTTCTGAACTTCAAAGATCTCTTGTTTTATGTTTTTCTTTAAGTCTTCTGTATGGGAATTCATTTTGTAAATTTTGTCTTTCAGATTACCCTATAAATAAAAGTTACAGGGGACAGGATCAGATAAATGTGCTGGCCATAAATGACTAATATTTACCTGAATGCAAATGAGGTTTTTCCCTTAAATTTGGCTCTTAAATATGTGAGGTTGTCTTAAATTCACATATGAAGTACTGAACTTGACCACAACAAACTGGATTGCTCTGAAGTGGACCGTGCAGAGCCAAACCAAGGCCTGCATTGCCAAATCATGTGCAGTCTGCGCTCTTCTGAGAAGATATTACACAGCATAGAGGGGTAATTCCATACCAAATTTCAAGACATACTAAAGTTCCCAGCTTCAAAGGTCAAGAAATCCAAAAGACAGAACAGAGCATGACAGAAGTTAACTAACACCATCTTCTTTTTTGGGACTTTGTCATCTGTTCCCATTTTCAGGAAAAGAAGCACCTAAGCTGATAGACCCTTTAGATGAAGGTATTCTCAATCACTGAGCACCAAAGAAACAGTAACTTGTTAAGATATGTACCTGAAAACAGATCTAGACCAAGGGTAGTAACAAGACAATAGCTACTGAAAAATTAACTACAAGACTTTAAAGTAAAACATGGACCAATCCACAAATAAAAAACCATATAAAAACCATGAAGTCAAACTGATCAGACCACAGACATAATACAAAAATTGAGAACATATGTATTTACATTCATACACCACTTACACCATATGTAGAGAAAAAAGTGAATCTTCATAGGTTAAAGTAAGTTTATAAACCAAGATATTTAAATGTAGTACTTAATCAATGTGGATTATAATGGCATGGCAGATATCTCACCAGTAGTGTTTTCAGAAGTGCTGCATATCCATTGCAGTGGATGAGATTGATGTTATGTTGTGGAATGGTAGTGAAGAAGGTGGGAATTCCAGGGATTTGTGTCAGGAAGAAGAAGGAACTGAGTATGAAGATGGAGACAGTAACACTGATTGGTAAAGGTTGATATAATCTGACATGCTTTGTTTAGTACGTGTATGAAACTGCTAGTAAAATATCTTTTCTTAGCAGACTTTTATTTTTGGGGGCTTATGTTAGATTTTGGATAAACACATTTTCCTTTGGCAGACTTTTTTTTTGGGGGGGGGGGGCCTTTTTGGGTTCGTCTTTTTTTCGGGTAAATATGGCTTTTTTTTTTTTTCGGCAACCATCTTTTCCGCCCATCAGAAAACTACACCGTAGG
>Ga0123352_10006884_pt1 | contig 17492 bp, 12 predicted proteins | sample TergutLab28metaG_FD_89700 | JGI IMG/M metagenome (GOLD analysis project Ga0123352, IMG submission 89700) | Labiotermes labralis P1 segment gut microbial communities from Petit-Saut dam, French Guiana - Lab288 P1 | ecosystem: Host-associated > Arthropoda: Insects > Digestive system > Gut ... | reverse complement strand
TTTTTTTCCAAACGAAAAATATAGATTCCCATACAGCAGCGTTTCCCAAACATTTCTGCTCGCGGACGTCCTTTTGGCTTCGAAAAATAACCACGAAACCTCACAGGCTTGCTCTGGACGAAAGATATCCAAAATTTAAAATTTATATCTTAGAACTGATTTTAGACAGATACTAACACATTCTGCCCAGTTTCTCTGGATATCTCTCAATTTCTTTGTTGCGGCCAGCTCGTCTGCTTCTTGTTCGTACTTCGTAGCTATTTTGCGATTCAAGAGTTCCCCCCCCCCACCCAAGGCGTCAGCTTATGTAGGTGTTTCTGTAGTATGTAAAGTAAGTACCCTTCTTGGCTAGTTTGTCTGCTGTCTCGTTGCCTTCTAGTCCAGCATGGGAAGGGAACCCACTGGAATATGGCTATTTTCTTGAAAGCCTGGAGATATTTGAGGGCTTGTTTTATGTCATTTATCTTATCTGATTTTGGCTGACCGTTGGAAGAAACAGCTTGAATAGCCAAACTCCACCATGGATGAGGAACACCTATATTGCCCTAAACTCGATACCGACCAACCAGTGCTCAAGAACACCATCAAACTCTACTGGGATGCTAGAGCGATGCTGTTACAATTTCTCCACCATCTACCACAAGAACAACAACAATCACTACTACAATGCTAATAGGAGAAGTCCTTCTCTGGGCAGGGATCGGAATGGCGACATAAATCCCTCATTCTCACAGCCAGCTCCTTGAAAATACTGTCTTGTGGGGCACGACGCTGTGAAGTTTGGTACACAAGCACACACGTTTCAGAGGTATCCGCTGCCCCTATCTTCCTCAAACCCGTCACTGAACAGATCATATTCCTCTGTGGCTGTGGTAGCTACATACCAAACCACACGGCATCACGCCTCAGACAATAGCAATCTTCTGATTCTCTGTTGTGAGGACATCAACCCACATACAGTGCTAATTTAACACTAACTCCACGTAGCAGTGTCTTTCTGGAAAATCTAACAGTTCCTCAGCTGGTCAAGAAATCCCTTGCATTATATGGAGACCGGAAGGCTCGTTACCGCTTTCACAAGAGCCCGACAAGTCCCTGTCCGGAGCCAGATGGATCCAATTTGCGCCCTCCTGACCGATTTCCTCAAGGTCCATTCCCTTCCATCTACGCCTGTGTTTTCAAGTGGTCTCCTTCCGTCAGGTTCCCCCACCCAAGCCTTGTACGCAGCTCTTACCCTCCATACGTGCCACATTCCACGCCCATCTCACCTTTCTTGATTTGATCATCCGACAGTACAGATCACGAAGCTCCTCATTATGCAATCTCGCCCACTCCCCTGTCATCTCGTCCTTCTTAGGCCAGTATTAATTTATCACCTGTTTAAATAATTTTATGTTGCTTTTCAAAAATCCTGTACCGCGTCAGTAGATATCCGACTTATCTCACAACGAAGTATCTTGTACCACTTTTGCGACAAAAACGGAAGAATTTTATAAAGGTGAGACAAGTCGCAGCACTTGAGTGGGCATTAATAATGTACTACGTTGAACGTTTCTGCTCCAAGACCTGAACACGGCCCATACGTGGACGGTGTGACTGACCACAAGGAACTAATCCGATGAGCTCACTTAAATGGTCACAGTAAACACTTCCCAGCATATAATACTTCCACTTACCACATCGTTTTAAACACAACGCACCCAACACTTAAAAAACTATACAATGCATTCCTAACGAAATGAGTCAACTGCTTACAATACACAATACCACAGCAAAACAACTGGTTGGTGTGCTTCGTTCTAACGCGCGTAATTTAAGATCCTGCTGCACTCAGTGGTCTCCCTTTTCAAAGCCTTTTAAAGACTACGACAAACCTGAATTATAGTTAAAGATTCAATTCGTACCGCGCAGTAAACACACTCCGTCTCGGTTATATAAACCTGCCAATTAATGCTGCATAGGGAAATAAACGCTGTTTGTTCTGAGATCCGCAAAAGACATAAATACACTGTGTGGGCGGAACGCAGAATTTGTTTAAAGGCTAAACTAGTGTCACCGAAAGAAATCATTCGAATTTAAAGGGCTACAATGCATTTTCTATTAACGCTGTCAACTGCGGAGATTACATACCGTCAGTGACAGATGAATGAATATGGAGCATCAGTGGAATGACAATGACAGGGGAAAATCGAAGTACTCCGATAAAAAAAAAACGGTCCCCGTGCCAATCCGTCCACCGCAAAATCCCACGCGGACCGACCTAGGATGGAACGCGGGCTTCCGCGGTGAAAGGCAGACGACCAACCACCTGAACAAGCACGACTCTCAATGGTCTCTGTATGAATTTACTGCATATACAAACGTATCGCTGAAGGGCCATTCAAATATAAAAACACACAGTTACAAATTACACACTGAACAAAACCATTAACAAACAATTCCTCTGGAATGACACTGTGCCGTTAGACTAGAGGGCACGGACGTTTCGAAAGAAGCAGTGTCTTGAAGTCAAGCAATCCAAGAACAGCCGAAATGGGACGAATCCCGTGTAACCTAAAGACGAACGCACTGGTACCTTCGACAAGAACGGGAACCAATCGCCTAATATCACAGTGTCACATCTAAGAAGTCCTGAACCCTCAGACAAACCGCCGTGAGAACCCCAAAGCTCGCCCAATACTGTAACTACACTACGGACAGTTGCCTACAAAAATTTTTCTTATACTTCACCTTATGTCGTAAAAAGTGTTTCAAATAAAGTAGAGACCCTAACGGTGTTTATTTTAACCACGAATTATTTTCTTTTACTAAGAGGTCTAAGCCAAGATATTTGAATGTTAACAGCGAAAACCTGCCGGGAGGGCGAACAGGCCATATATCTAGTTATGTATCCCGAGCACCGGGTCGACGGAGCGACTAGATATCGTACCGTGTGTCTTCAATTTCAAATTAGTATAGTGACTGGGCTATGGGCTGGACGATCCGGGGTTCGAATCCCGGCAGGAAGAAGAGATTGATTTTTCGAAACGTCCGGACCGGCCCTGTGGGGCCCACACAGCCTTCCGTTCAGTGCTTACCGAGGTTCCATCCCGGGGGTAAAGCTGCCGGGGGACGAAGCTGAACGATCACCTCCGTGCCCCGGCCGCTTTACCCCCAGCACCAACTGAATTGCTTAAGACTGCATACGTGCTATTACTTAACCTTTTGGCGCCGGAATCATTTTTTAAATTTTAGCACACCCTGTATATAAAATGTGAATAATACCGGAACCAAATACTTTAGAATTGTGAAACAAACTGCATTTTGAAGAGAAAAAAACGGAGAGTATATACCATGTTTAAAATATTCGGTACCTATATTTGTTAAATAAATATATAAAATGCAACTTTGGAGGTTAGCGGTGCGGTACGTCAACTATAGTTGACGTTAGGCGTCTAAAGGTTAAAGCATTCCTGAAGTTCCAATTATAAGGGCGACTTATCGTTCTGCCTCTCAGTACCAACGACGATTAGTAACTGCATAAAGGTGAAATAATGTGAGGGTGGAGGTGACAAATTACTTTAATCTTCAGAGTAAATACACCGTACATTGAAGAAGACCAGGGGTACAAAAATCCTGGTCGCCAGGTAGCCCGGGCGACTAAATTTTGAACAGTCGCGCCCAATATTTGAGGATTCTCAGAATAGCTTTTACTTATCACCCATCCGACGCCCAAAATTTTGAAACGGCTCCTAGACTTTTCCGAAAATTTGCGCACTCCTAATTATTGTTGCTAGTTTTAAGTTGTCTTGTGTGTATTGTTGTCATCTTATGTGCATTTTTTGTACTGTGTGTGTGTTGCTGTTTTTACTTCAGATGCCGGACTGCTGGCTAGAAGTCAGTATCCGGAAGGTCCTGCGACCGGCCACCTCGACACAGGTTTTTCTTAGTTTCTCTGTGCCTAAAGCAAATGCTGAGATGGTTCCCAACATTCCAAGTTACCACTACATGCTTCTCATGTAGCCCTCCCGACTTAAATTTAGTAGTAACCGATTTCACATTTTGTATGCATGTAACACAACAACTGCCACCGGGTGATAACCCAATTGCAGTTTATTATTATTATTATTATTATTATTAAGACTAAATTTATTCACGTAAGGAACAATTCCAAAACCCCCTAAACAAATAAAACAATTCATTGTCAATATGTACGTCTGTGATATCGATGTTGAATTTTATATCGATTGACAAAGCATGTACCACGGTTAAGAGGGCGAAGCTTTCGATAGAAGTCCATCTATGCCTGCATGGAAGTGTGTTTATGTATAAAAGGTAAAGGTAAAGCTATCCCAATACAGGCCTGGGCAGGCCCTGACGGTTCCTAGAGGTTGAGGCTCCCAGATTTCAAGACAATCGGCATACGAAGGTGGTATGGTTGTCAATCTTACGCACCGGCCGCCTTTACCCACAGGAAATATTCCTGGTACTCATTTCTGTTACAGACTGAGTCAACCCCAGGGCCATACTGCGGCCAGAAGGATTATGTCAATGAAAAATTCCAATGACATCATCGGGTATCGAACCCGCGGTGCTTATGCATAAGGATGAAGAAATTTCTTTTGCTTTCATATTGACTATCCTGTTCACAAACAAACAAACAAACCAACGAATGAAAGTTCTCTGGAATGTCAAGGTGCAGAATCAACGCACACATGCCTTGTTTGGACAGTGTTTACAAAATCATAATGAACAGGTGGGAAAATATTTTGTTAACCTTCACATATCTGTTTTCACTGCAAGTGAAATATTTTCTTTAATGTTCTGAATGAGACTGTACATATGTCAACAGTAACTGTGGCCACATTACGTAGAGAAGCAAGTCTAAACAATGAGTGTACAGCATAATATGAGATGATTTCGGAAACTTCACGTTCGCACTGTTTAATGATTCGGCTAACTAACCAACCAACTCCACGGAGCATAGTCCTTCTTGAGAACTTAACCGGTCCTCCGCTCGTTAAGTAATTCCCCACATTTTACGGAACCCGAAGGTTCACTACCGCATTCACACGAGCCCCGCACCTGTCCCTATCCTGAGCCAGATCAATCCAGCCCATGCCCCCAAATCCCACTTCCCGAAGGTTCATATTACTATTATCCTCCCATCTAAGCCTAGTTCTTCCAAGTGGTCTCAGGTTTCCCCACCAAAACCCTGTATACATCTCTCCTCTTCCCCATATGTGCTACATGCCCCGCCCATCTCATTCTTGTCGATTTGATCACCCAAATAATAATTGGTGAGCAGTACAGCTCATACAGCTCCTCGTTATGTATTCTTCTCCACTCCCCTGTTACGTCGCCCTTCTACAGACCCAAATACCTCCCCCATCACCCTATTCCCGAACACAGTCCATGTTCCTCCCTCAATGCAGCATTCCCTTACTTCAGTCTGCTCTTAATTTCTTCGTGAATGGAATTTTGATCTGTTATGGTTGTTCCCGAATATCTGACCTGTTTCTTTCTCTCACAGGATTTATTACCTATATTTATGTTGCGATTAGTGAGCCGGGATAGCACAGCCGGTATAGTGACTCGCTACAGGGTGGACGGTCCGGGGATCGAATCCCGGTGGGGGCCAGATTTTTCCCCACCCGTCCAAACAGGCCGTGGTGTCCACCCAGCCTCCTGCACAATGGGTACCGGGTCTCTTTACCGGGGTTAAAGTGGCAGAAGCGCGGCGCTGACCACCCACTCTCACCTAGCGTCAAGGTTAAAGAAGGGCCTTCACTGTTTGCTGTAGGGTGACCTTTACCTTTACATTACGTTGTGATTTCGTCCTGTACGTGAAATGTACATGACCATGCACTTAGCTTTCTCTGAATTTATTTCTAGACTGATCTCCATGGATTCTATACAAAGTTACATGATGCACAGCAGACACCAATATGTAATCACATAAATCCCTGACGGTTCAAGTCTTCTGAGATGTGATGCTGTGTTCCGTAAGTTTTGACAGAGCGTGGTGCGTTTGTCTACAAGGGTAGAGCAGTACAAGTTGTTCTACGTGCGTTCGAAACGTCGGGACCCACACACCCAAAACCACAGTGTCACAACCTGTAAGATCTGAATCTTCAGCAACACTGCTATGACAGCCTCACATCATGCAACAGTGACATAATGAATGGAATTGGGACAATCTGTTGGTTAAATTCTGTATCCCAAAAGAAGAGGCTCATTAGTTTAACCATTGTTGCAGTGGAAAAGCAATAAGTATTACATATTCCTAGTGTCTGTCTGTAGCCTTAGTCATCCAGCATGCAGTGCGCATGCGCCATTTTGTCATCTGTTGCCTGGCCGGCTCTAAAACATTTTTCCACATTACCTTATAAAGGCATGATTTTTGAAAAACGTTAAAGTCTTCATGTAGAGTTGGCGTTATTCTTGTCAGATTTTAATGAAACTTGAACTTTCGCAACAGACTTTTGGAAAATACTCATATATCAAATTTCACGAAAATCTGTCGCTTAGTGGCCAAACTGTTGCACATGGACAGACAGATAAACAGACAGACATGATGAAGGTAATCATCAAATGGTTATGGTACCTGTTCGTGTCCAACTCCCACTTACACACCAATTCGTCAATTTGCACTACACTTGGTATGAAGGACATGACAGTCGAACAATCAAATCACTACAATATTAAGAGCTCATCATTTGCAATGCAAACTAACAGCATTAATGGCCAGTTTGACTATCAAAATCCACTGGATACCTGAAGTAACACAACAACATGCAGCTACCATTCTTAAAGAGCTAACAGTCCCTTAGTTAGGCACACCAGACATTCACAGAACCTAAAGGTTCAATAATGTGTTCAAAAGTCCACCACTGAGTCAGAACACAAAATCATAACTTTTTATTTATGACCCATGCTAATAATACCCACTCATCTCCACCTACAGCTTGTAAGCGGTCTCTTCCTTCAGGTTTCCTGACAAATTCTATATGCATCTCCCCATCCATGTTACAGGACATACCCAACTGTGTTTTCCAATCAGGCTGAAATTATAGTCAGATACTAGCAAATCAATTGTGAATAGAGGGTCATGCATATAGGCTACATTTCTTGCAGTTATGTAGACTCTGATGTGGGTATTAATCTAAGTCCGTAGAGCTAATCACATTCACTTATCAGGAAAACACACGTAAAGTTGACAAAGTTACTCACACTGCACGGTGCTCTTTCTTTCCAAACAGAAGAAATACCCCCCCGCCCCAACCCCAACACACATATATACACATAGTGTGGAACAAAAGTCCTGGAGGCAACATGTTAAACATCGAGTGCCAAGTGACTTTTGCATCATCCTGTAAATGCTATATATAAATCACACAGACTACCAGATTCAATCAGAACGAATATCACAGGATCGCTTCGAAGTTGGAAGTTTTCCTGTCAAGGATAGAAAAATATTACAAGAGCTGTTCGATAATCGACCACTCGGCAGACCGACAATTTTGCAAGCGTGGCGACATTGTTGACACTTGGTCTATTCCTGGCAATTATAAGCAGTCATGAAAAATAAAAACACCAGACACTGTTGCCAACCAACTCACACAATCCACATCACACACAAATTATGCATGCATTATCACATCGCAAGTATATGTCAAATGATGTTACATCCTTCTATGACGTAAAAAATGCTCAGCTGTCATTAATTGCATTCCATAATGAAGGCATCTTCGGAAAAACTGGCACAGAATCCAGACTTGATGTTCGTCATTAACTGGGGCCAACAGAAATGCCCCAGAGAGTGCAATACATTTTTCAGTGTAAAAAACTTATTTTGTTTCAAGAACTTACAAACTGTCATCAATACAAATAAATCACAACAAGCAAATATATCCAATTTTAATAAAAATACGAACACCTTTCGGCAGCATAAAAGAGTAAACAATTGAAGGAGAACTGCATCCCATAAAACACACGAGCTGTCGACCACACTTAATGAAAGAAAGAGATTGAATGACCTGAGATTGATCTGCACAACAGCACGTGAGTGGTGGAAGCAAATTTGCCAGCCATGTGGCCTCATTCCGATTTGTTAGAACTGGTCACACAGAGTTTAAACATTTAATGTTAAAACTGGTTATCATGACACGTCAAAATCATGCACATCAAGGTTCAGGAATATCAAAACTCTCTATGACAGTCATGTGCTTGGTGAACAGAAAATTCACAAGTTGTTTATGTGACCTTACAATGTCCACATTTCTTCCTAAGTGCGAGTATCATGAACGAAGATTGTGGCAAATGTAAACAGAGTTTCGTTCAAGCATACAACTTATCTAAGTAATATCTTTAACATCAGTATGTCATCACAAAAAGCACATTATTTCTCTATTCAAATGCCCAATAATATTTACAGAAAAAAAAAAATCAATGTTTATTCTGAGGATCACACTAAACCCTTAAGTATATTAGTGGGCAAAAATGCTTCAATGCTAGCAAGCAGTCAGCATAACCTGCATGACCTTTACCTATTGCTGTGTGTACAGTACTAGACTCCTGATGATGGACAGAAAACCTGTCCAAGACACGTAGAGTTCTATTCCGAAAATAAATTTGAGAAATTAGTGCATCTTGTCAGTTTTATTATAAGAATATATCACGTTGCACGGTCCTCTGAACGTCAAATGCATTAATTCTTGTTTAGTGGTATATAATATCTGATTCTATTCAATTTATTACATTCATGACTGGTGTCTTTCAGATTTTTGCAGTTTTTATAATTTAATAATACATACGTAATTTAATGTATTAGTATTATTATATTATCTGAATCCTCTTTTCCTGTTGTGTTTCTTATGACATATTTTACCTTCTTCTAATGTCCATTGCAATATGTGACTTCCGTGGATTAAATGAATGTGAATAATGTGAGAATGAGTGAATGATATTTAATTGGGTTCATGTACTCTCAAAGAGGATTGCAAACACCTGTACAGAGACTATCACATAACATTTTGTAGTGCACTGTACTATTTACTGAATTCCTCAGTATGAAGTGCAAAGTCTAACAACTTTTCATATACAGACATGCAATAAATACCATAATATACTAAATATGAACACAGAATGTTCATAATATCACTGGAGGAGTCAGTGAAGCAAAAAGGCACACCCTGGGTATGGGGTTAATTTCTATAAATGGCCTCAAGAATCAGTGGTTAACTGGCTTCATGACTGCCCAAGTTATCCCTGGTGAAACAGCCCCCAGTACACAATGATTAAAATGTTGGTAGTCACCACTCATTCTGGACAAAGTGATGAAAAGATATATTGCAACACCCATACAATGATTCAAACACCATCAATCCAGATCACAACTGGTCCTCATACTGCTGAAACTATTACGGTTCACTCACAACATCTCCACGTAACACACGAGTCAACATGCAGCTTAAAATTTCAACAACTCTGAATTTACATGTGATACAAAAATGCACAAATGCAAAACTCATAAAAGTTTTAATGTCAGCACTGCCAGGTTACCTTTAGCTTGTGAATATTTCAAGTTATTAAGTGTTATATGCAACTAAGAACTGTCCTGAATATTCTTCATTCATTAGATATAACAATCACTAGCTGACACAATGTATATATAAACAGTTCAAAATTATGAAGCTAGCATGCTACTTTGACTAGGTCCTCACTAACAATCTAGGCAGTGGACCTTTACCTTTCACAGTCAGTTAAAATAAATTATACATCTGCTGTCAAAAGAGCTTGGATATTGAAGATACTTGTTTACTGCTGAGACATGTTCCTTATGTCCTGCATTTGTTTACAACACCATACATCCTCTCGTCCAATTGTATGAAATGAAACTGTGTTATATCCACAAAACTATTCCAAGATTTAAAAGATTAGAACCATTTAAAATGACTACATATTCTCAGCACACTATGAACTGGTCATTAAACACACTACAAACTGGTCATTAAAAAATTACTATTCTTACTAATTTGGCATGATAGCCCATGAATAATTTTCAGAATACACTAAACATGAATGATCATTGACAAACGGTAAGAATAAGCACCAACAATGTGTCAAGATACTCCACCACATCTACTATGTAACAGGACAACACTACAACTACGAACGCTTATTTTATGCTATACTGTTACATGGCTTTGCAACTTGTAATTTTCTGCGCAACCGTACACCTAACCTATGGCACTGTTTAAGGTTAGGTTAATACTTGTGAACTTCAAGTTACAGAACATTATATTCCCAGTCATCTACATAATAAAAATCTCTATCTTCAACATGTGTTGGAAACACCCGCGACAAACACTACATTCTATTTCAGAAAATGAAAAAGGGAATTACACAGTGTCAACAGACTACCCGCAGTAACACACCTGCAGGACATACTCGTTTATACACAAAATATTTACAGAAAAGCAGTTGTTATAATTTACTAGTCACTAAAAAGTAACATATATATACTCACGTTGCCCCAGTATGATCAGAACGTTACCAATTCCAACAATGTCTCTGCAAAAAACACATTTTCATGTTCTTAAATCCGCAAGTCAATAAACAAACCATGAAGCACTTGAATATGGTAATTCCTCATTCCGGTAGATGGTAGCACGCATTTGGACAACATTGGCGCCATACGTAAATCAACCCTAACTAGGCATGTCGCGGCGCACCAAGGTCGCCAAGGGCAAAAATGTATTGCTGTATTTTTTTATTTTCGTCCTTCGTGATTTAATGATACCCCCTACATATTGATTACTATTTCACATTCATACCATGATGTCTTTAATCATGATAACAATGGATGAAAAGTTAGTACATAATAGAATTAAATGAAATAAAAGTCATGTCCAATTTTTACGTTGGCTACATTGAGTGCTACATACCTCTCGTAGAAAATATTAATATTTCAGTTTAATTGCTACAAATGACCTAAATATTTACGGTTACTTAAAATTTTATGAGCCTGTATTCATCTTTGTAAAGGTGAAGACATTTAAACTCATTCTTTTGCCAAATTACGAAGCAGACATACCATGGCGGCGCTTTCAAAATATCGTATTTCCCATTTTTCCCATATAGGAATTGTTAACGCTTATTTTGGGGTTCCTTAGTCACGTCAGAAAACTTCTCACATATCAATTACTTTGTAAAAGTTCCGTATTTTCACAACTTCGGTTTGCACAGTCATTTTTCTATGATACTTGAGTTAAGATTAAAAAAAAGTTTAATTTGGAAATGTGTTTGCAAATTGAATGACAGACAGGATTAAATATCTAAGAGAGGGTAGTTTTTATTATTATAAATGTACGTCACTATGAGCAATGTCTTTTGACAATCTAATAAAACTGTGCCTTGCACAGATTAAAAGTTAATTATACAAAAGCAAACTGGCCACTTTGAGAAGAATGCTTATGGTTATACTGCACATAATTTAAAATGCTTTCCCTCTCAGTCACTTTAAGAGACAACAAGAGAAGAACAAGGACAGAAACACATTCTTTCAGAGTAGTAATACTACATATTTTTATGCAGTCTGTATTATGATTTGTGTGTAATATTATGGATCACTTAGATCATCAATGATATAAGCTGAATTGGCACTTCTTACAACAAAAATATGATGATTCTTTTTTAAATCATTCCAACAATATGCATACTTTACATTAAGCCCAAAGCAAGTTTTCTTGTGTCTTCAAGTGCAACTAACAGTACAGAAATTTATTACAAGGAAACCTTTCTATGTATTATTTGAAATATCTTCCTATTGTGTAATTACATGGTATTGCAAATAGTATGATTAATTTTTAAACAACTAATAACACAACATGAAGTCTAAGACTAGAATTTACAACTGTTATCAATATTCACTAATGTGGTACATACTGCAATTCATTTAATGTCCCAGTTATGTTTCTCTTGTTCACTTTATCAAGGTTATAGTCCAACACCTAAATTAAAATCCATTAAGCTTATTTAAAATAATAGTGCAAAGTGATAATATAATTGAAAATACCTGTTACATGGGCTGATCTTTTATAAAATGCTTTTGTAGTGTTGGTCTCTGCATCTGAAGACATCAGATCACTACCTGAAGGGCAACAGGCTGAAGTGATCTACACTTAATTGAAAGATTCTGTATTTAAGAATTCAAATCTTTGGTGCTGGGGAGGGACTTTATTTTTGCACCTATCTGTATTGTTGCATGATTACAGGGACATCATACTTTAACCTAGGATTCCGACTGCTTGTTGCAACACTGCTGTAGGAAACCGCTACAGTAGCAACAGTCACATCATGAATTGCATAACAGCATGAAGGAAGGGACAGGGGAAGAGACAGTAAGATAAAAGGAAGTGACTTCCTGCATTACGATGCCTCTCTTTTTAGTAAAGATTGATATGTTTGTGTTATAAAAATAAATATATTTAATGAAAGTTTCAGAGAGAAAAATAGCATTTTTCTTGATAATCCAATGTCCATTGCACTGTACAAATTTTTAATTTTCTATATTCACAGTATGCATTAAAACGTTGGAAATAAATTGGTAATTTCCATCTGGACATTACAATGTATGACAACAGTAAGTTGGTGACTGATAACCATCCATAAACAGAAAACCATTCATCACCAATGCAGTATCATTCAGCAGTTTGCTTGTGAACTGTCTTGATCTCAAAGGGCTAACTTCAACCACTATGTATACCTGTGAATTGCTCTTGCTCTATTATGACCATACAAGTTTAATCATTTTAATATTGCAACAAAAATTTATATATGTATATATATATAAGCAAGCAGAGAAACAGCCTTCTGAAGTTGAAACATGTTTAAACAAACTACATGATGACACTGTACTGGTAGCAAATAATAGAATTTGTTGCCTTGTAAATAAAGCCATCTTGGTGCACAATTTTTCGTAGTATGTTTATTTCTTTTCTGTACATGTTTCGGGCGACTATGTGCCCATCATCAGGAGAAACAACTGTATTTGTGCGACACTTGTCACTTGTTATTCTGTATGGATGACTGTCTGGTATGCAGGGCCCTGCAAACCAGACAGTCATCCAAGTGTCACATAAATACAGTTGTTTCTCCTGATGATGGGCACAGAGTCGCCCAAAACATGTACAGAAAAGATAAAAACATACTAAGAAAAATTGTGCACAAATTGGCTTTGTTTACAAGATTATACAGGGATGCACGGTCAACAAAACATAAAATAAAATTAAAAAAAAAAAGAATTTGTTGTGTATATAGATGGTTATGAAACACTCACTCTGTTACAAGAATATCCAGCCATGTTTGAATTTTAAGGCTGTTAAAAACTAGTAAATACAATGTACTGTGTAATGCAAAATATTAATCAGACACTAGTCAGTAGTTCTGGGTAGTGTATCTCCCAAAGCACATACATTACATTTATATGGCACTTGCTCTATTAAAATGGCATTTGACATAAACAACACTGAAAGCAATTAAGTTCCTTACACAGTATTTTGGCTAGACACACAAATGTTTGCATACCTTACCCAATTTTTAAGAAGGAATCATCTTTAAAAACTTGGTGATGATGATATGGCTAAAAGCCACAACAAGACCCAATAGTAATATCTAAAAAAAAATGGTAATTTTAAAAAATTAAATGTCTATAGATAAAGAGAAAAGTTATACAAACAATAATTATTTTTATCATAATTAGTGTGGCAGTGATAAAATGAAACAATGAGTACCTCTATATCAACTTCACAACAAAGGGTCATGGTTTGTCAGTTCATTTGTTGTTACTCTTTAAATTAAGGTAAGACCTTCCATAAACAATATGCACTTACTATTATCATTCAATGTTACAATCTTCACACCAATGAGGGACATTACAATGTAATAAAAGACGATTGAAATGTCGTATGATCCATGAAAGGCAAAATTATTTTAACAGCTTAATTTTAACCACTGGACTTGAAGTTTGGAGTTACAAAACACTACATTTCGGTTGGAGTAAAATCTGGAAACATAAACACTTGAAGGCACATTGAGAAAATGAAGTAGTTCTGTGAGATGGTCCTGGGTGGAACCATGAGTTACACAGAAATCTTCTATAAGTTGTAGCCAATGGTATAACTTTAGCAGAATTTTCCACAAAACTAAAATACACATATTCTCTACAGCTGTTATAAGTGATGTCCTAGTTTGCAGCATGTTATTCATTTATTTATTTAGTATTTATTTATCTGATCATACTATCAGCAGGACAGGATGTATGGAAACCCACAGTAGAAAGTGAATACCGTAATGACAAGGACATAGAGATAAGTGGCCATTGCTTAATTTGGAGAACTACTGCATTTGCTCGGAGGATCTGTGTAATGCTGTGAAATAAGACAGCCAAAATAGCCAGCATCTGCTTTTGTAATTTGGCCCTCACTAATATAAAGGACGAATACATATCACTCAAGTGCATTGTCCAATTTTTTGCTGGATCACTACATAAAAAAAACTCTTATTTTGTTTAATATGACAATACAGTTGTCAAGTATTTGATTCTTAAATATATTTTTAGTTTCAAATATTTACTGCTGAACAACACCCAGCCTAATACTACTAAAAGTTTAGAAAATTCAGTGCTAATATGCAGCAGCTCCACAGTTTTTCCATACTTCAACTAAGAAGAGCACTGTGAGTCACAATGTGGTGCAGTTAGAGCCATCTGTTAATAAGTATAAGTAATAAAATGCTTGCACAAGGTATCTACCCTGAAAGATTGAAATTCTCATTAATTAAGCCAATTTATAAAAGTGGAGACAAATCTTCCCCATTTAATTATAGACCAATCTCCCTATTGCCTGTATTTTCTAAAATTTTCAAAAAAGTCATACACAAAAGATTAATTGATCATTTGAACAATATATCTTCTCAATATCAGTATTTGTTATAAAAAAAACCATTTTATATAAAAAATCAGATCCACAGTATTCACACAAGATTTAAAACCAACTTACTTCCACCCACAGCTAATCTAACAAAGTTCCAAAAGGGAGTGAACTACTCAGCAATTAAAATTTTGAACAACCTTCCTCACAATATCAAAGACTTAGCTAATGAGATAGTACCGTTTTGGAATGCTTTAAAGAGGTTTTTACTCATAAATTCCGTTTATAATAGTAAAGAATATTTTAATTGTCAGAGATATTCCATTGAAAATTGAATTGACAATTTGTTTTAGCTGTTTTATTGTTGTACTTTATTTATAGCTAAGATTCTTCCAACACTATGTATATTATGTTAGTATGTATGTGACAGTGTCTATATCCACAGGATTGTATCCTAATTTGGATTTAGAAAAAGCAAATAAATTACATTACATTATGTTACATTACCACATGCTATAAAAAAGAGAAATCAACAAAAGCTGTAGTAAATTTTAAATATGATTTTTATTGCTGTGGTAAAGTTTGTTAAATTGTAACCAAATCCTCTGGAAAATGGGCCACTCATTTTTTAATTACGTCTTACATAAAGACGTTTAATCACCGAAAAACACAAGAAAGTTATGAATTCTTTTTGATAAAATGTAATTTCAATAAATTACTCACAAATAGTAGAAAGAAGCTGAAGGATCTGATGTGTGGTTGACCGTGCATTGTAATTCGGCATGGATAAGAAACCAACTAGATGTCACTTTGCGTTATCCTTTATTTCTCCTATACAAGTTGCTCAACATGTTTTGGGCAACTATGTGCCCATCTTCAGGAGCTGACGACTGCGTAGTGTTATCGCCGCGTGTTGGTACTGTGCCGTGGCTGCAGAAAGGCTGTCAGAACTGGTTAGCAGGTAGTGTGTCCATTGAGGAGTTCGTGGTTGCCCGAAACATGTTGAGCAACTTGTAAAGGAGAAATAAAGGATAACGCAAAGTGACATCTAGTTGGTTTCTTATCCCATACTGAATTACGATGCACAGTCTTCCACAAATCAGAGCCAAAGACTTATCAGCATCCTCTTGTGTAAAAAACAATCCATTGAAGTCATATATGGATATAAACACTGTTTGTTCTGAGATCCACATAAAACACGCAAATATACTGTATGGACAGAGCAGAATTCCTTAATGTTAAACCTGGTGGTACAAGTGGTGACCACTGGGCTTCAGAGCGTTACATATGAATCGTACATACATATATATGCATTTCCTGACTGTTGATGATGGATGTGTTGAAAGCATGCTGTCATACCTACCACTTTCACATGCCAAGGAAAATAGATAACAATAATCAATCCTAAATGAACGTGTGCTGCAAATTAGGTCATCGGCCCCAATATTTCTAGAGAACATTAATGTCTTATTGATACCCATTCACTGTTAACATTCAGTACTTTGCATTTTATCCACATAGTTACTGTAGTACCACATAATTCCGGGTATGTCCGTTATGCTATAATTGAGTATTATTTCTAGCACATGTTGCTTAAGGGTGAGATTTGAGAATCTTACTTTCTGAAGGTTACTGTCATCTGGAATATGATGGCAACTACACTGAGTCACATCCCATGCTGCTTACTCATTTTTTAATTTCAATTTCTTTCAAAGAGAAATCTTATCACATCCTAAATCCTTAAATATCTGCTATAGAGTGTAACTGAAGTGGAATTCTTGTAGTGGATAATGACTGACATCTAGTAGCGATTTAGTGAACTCAGCAAAATGAGAAACCCTGTCTGTGAACTGAATATATTCTTAGTCATGAGGCACTTTGCAGATATTCATATACTGGCTATTACTGATAAAAGACTAAGAAATGTTGCATCTTTTAGTTATTTTCTTGTTATTATGAATAACCAGTTCTTTCTGAAAACTGGCGAACACTTTTTCAGAGAGGTGCATTGTTATGGCTCATTTACAGGTGGGTTGTCACCACTGTTGAGACACAGTAATTTCTGCAGAAGAAAGTCTACTAAAGGAACAGAACAGAACAGAACACTATATAGTACAGAATTGAAATAAAAGGTTGAAAAATATAGATGTTCTTGGGCATGGAAGTCTGACAATCTTATAATTGCTCCTGAATTAGGATTTCAGTAAGAATAAAATGGTCCTGAGAGTTTGTATTATGTATCTGTGACTTTTTGAATTTCCTCCTTCTTCAAATTACCTGTACTGTATCCTAGAAATGAAAGGTGATCTGCAATCTTAACAAACTAAACATACTTTGAACATCTCCAATGTTAGACATTTAGCAAGTTAGATATAACATTATAGGTTAATAGCAGAACTGCATGCACATTTATCTGAACCAAATTGCACTTATATACATATTGGTCACCATAGATGTTGGCACACTAAAATTTTGTCTTAAATTGTCGAAACTGGTGGGGGGGGGGGGGGTTTGAGTTTATTTTAAAATTTTTTTTTTTTATTTTATTTTTTTTTTTTAATTTTTAAAAAAAAATCTAGA